>Ga0310695_10000629_pt1 | contig 89925 bp, 81 predicted proteins | sample RumenRJG_04DNA_FD_203882 | JGI IMG/M metagenome (GOLD analysis project Ga0310695, IMG submission 203882) | Bovine rumen microbial communities from Lethbridge, Alberta, Canada - RJG_04 (v2) (version 2) | ecosystem: Host-associated > Mammals > Digestive system > Stomach > Rumen | place: Canada...
GATAGTAAAAGATTATTTAAGGTATGAAAAAAATTGTATTATTTGCTATGGGACTGGTGCTTGGTGGCACCACCCTTGCTCAGAATGAAGAAAAGGTGGAGACAATTATCAGTGGAGATATCGTAAGTAGTTACATCTGGCGCGGACAGGATTTGGGAAGTGCAGCTATTCAGCCGACACTCGGCGTGGGCTACAAAGGTCTTTCGCTGACAGCATGGGGCAGTTATGGACTGGTCAATTCCGACGATGTGAAGGAGCTCGACCTGACGCTCGCCTACTCTTTCGGAGGACTAAACATCGGCGTTACCGACTACTGGTTTGATGCCGGTCTCGACCCCGACAACCGTTATTTCAAGTACGATGCACATGGAACGAATCACCTGTTTGAAGCCAACATCGGCTACGATTTCGGCATCGCTTCGCTTCAATGGTTTACCAACTTTGCAGGAAACGACGGCGTAAATAATGACGGCAAACGAGCCTATAGCAGTTACGTGGAAGCCGCTGTTCCATTCAAACTCTCTTCAATAGAATGGACAGCCACGGCAGGTGCCGTCCCCTTTGCTACTACGTTTTACGGCACCAGTGGTTTTGCTGTCACCAACTTGTCGCTACGGGCAACCAAGGAAATCAAGGTGACCGATACGTTCTCCATACCAATCTTCGGACAGGTGACGGCTAATCCCTGTTCACAGAAAGCCTATCTGGTTCTCGGTTTTACACTACAACCTTGACTTTGTCAACTTCTCCTCTCTCCCACATTACCTGGGAGAGGGGGGGACATTGTAAGAGTTAATTAACAACAATTATGGAAACCAAGTACATCTTCATCACTGGTGGTGTGGCCTCTTCGTTGGGCAAGGGCATCATCTCGGCTTCGCTCGGCAAACTGCTTCAAGCACGAGGCTACAGGATTACCATCCAGAAGTTCGACCCCTACATCAACATCGACCCCGGTACACTCAATCCCTACGAGCACGGCGAATGCTACGTCACTGCCGACGGAATGGAGACCGACCTCGACCTGGGGCACTACGAACGCTTCACCGGCATTGAGACCACACGCGACAATAGTGTCACCACAGGGCGCATCTATCTCAGTGTCATCGAACGAGAACGACGTGGCGATTACCTCGGCAAGACCATCCAGGTCGTACCGCACATCACCGATGAGATTAAGCGCCGCATCCTCCTCAATGCCACCAAACATCCGCTCGACTTCGTTATCACCGAGATTGGCGGAACCATTGGCGACATCGAAAGCCAGCCCTTTCTCGAAGCCATCCGACAACTGCGATGGGAACTGGGACCGACACGTGCCCTTAACGTGCATCTGACCTACGTGCCCTATCTCGCAGCAGCAGGCGAACTGAAGACCAAACCGACACAAACTAGTGTGAAGCAGTTGCAAGGCCTGGGTATTCAGCCCGAAGTATTGGTGTTGCGTACAGAGCACACGTTGAGCGACGAACTGCGAGCCAAGGTGGCGCACTTCTGCAATGTCGGCGTGGAGGCCGTCATCCAAAGCCAGGACCTGCCCAGCATCTACGAGGTTCCCGTCAACATGCAGCATCAGGGTCTTGATGCCATCTGCCTGAAGAAGATGGGCATCGAACCCGCTCCTGCACCCGAACTTGGACCTTGGCGCAACTTCCTGGAACGACGCAAACAGGCCACCGAAGTCATACAGATCGGATTGGTCGGCAAATATGACCTGCAGGACGCCTACAAAAGCATCATTGAAAGCCTCGCTCATGCAGGCACTTACAATGGCTACAAGGTGAAAGCCGTCTTTGTCAACAGCGAACAGATCACCCACCAGAACGTAGCCGAGAAGCTTTCAGGCTTGGCAGGTTTCGTCATCTGCCCCGGCTTCGGCACACGAGGCATCGAAGGGAAGATCATTGCAGCCGAATACGGTCGCACGCACGACATCCCCACCTTCGGTATCTGTCTGGGCATGCAGATGATGGTTGTCGAATTTGCGCGCAATGTGCTGGGCTACAAGGATGCCAACAGCAGCGAAATGGACGCTTCGACGCCCCACAACGTGATTGATATGATGGAGGAACAAAAGAACATCACGCAGATGGGTGGAACCATGCGTCTGGGAGCCTACGAATGCGAATTGGTGAAAGGCAGTCGTGTGCGGGGAGCCTACGGAGAAGTATCGCTCATCAAGGAAAGGCACCGCCATCGTTATGAATTCAACAATGCCTATCTGAAGGAGTTTGAAGCCAAGGGCATGAAGTGTGCGGGCATCAACCCTGCTGCCAACCTTGTGGAAATCGTGGAGATACCCGAGCAGCGCTGGTACATCGGCACACAGTTCCACCCTGAATACAGTTCGACGGTGCTCCATCCCCATCCCCTATTCATGAGTTTCGTCAAGGCTTGCACCGAAAGCAAATCCTCAAAAAGCTGAATGAAATGATTGAGCTGCTGAAACACGAATGCGGTGTGGCGATGATTCGGCTGCTGAAACCTCTCGACTACTACGAGCGGAAATACGGCACATGGGCCTATGGTTTCAACAAACTCTATCTGATGATGGAGAAGCAGCACAACCGCGGTCAGGAAGGTGCTGGCATCGCCTCTGTCAGTCTGACCAACGGGCCAGGCACAGAGTATATGTTCCGCGAAAAGGCCGAAGGCAAGGATGCCATCACAGAAATCTTTTCGAGGGTGAAGCGCGAGATGAACGGTGAACTGCTGATGGGTCATCTGCGCTATTCGACCACGGGCAAGAGCGGCCTGACATTTGTCCATCCTTTCCTGCGCCGAAACAACTGGAGGGCAAAGAACCTCTGTCTGTGCGGTAATTTCAACATGACCAACATCGACGAGGTCTTCCAGTACCTTACCGAACAAGGACAGTCGCCGCGCATATATAGTGATTCATATATCACACTCGAACTGATGGGACATCGCCTCGACCGCGAGGTGGAACGACTCTTCGTCGAAGCCAAGGAACAAGGACTTCAAGGCACCGAACTCACCCGATATATCGACGATCATGTCGAAATTGGCAACGTGCTGCGCACCACGATGAGTCACTACGATGGAGGCTACGTGATGTGTGGACTGACAGGCAGCGGCGAGATGTTTGCCGTGCGCGACCCCTGGGGCATCCGTCCGGCGTTTTACTATCGCGATGACGAAATCATCGCTTTCGCCAGCGAGCGACCGGTGCTGCAGACGACCTTCGATCTTCATGCCGACGACATCCACGAACTCCAGGCCGGCCAGGCGCTTATCATCCGCAGAAACGGAGAGAGCCGACTCGAAAAGATTATGCCCGCCCGGCAATTCTCTGCATGTTCCTTCGAACGTATCTATTTCAGTCGCGGTTCCGACTGCGACATCTATCAGGAACGCAAACGTTTGGGCGAACAACTGACTCCCGCCATCCTCAAGGCCATCGATGGAGATGTTGATCATACCGTCTTTTCCTATATCCCCAACACCGCCGAGGTGGCATTCTACGGCATGACCGACGGATTCAGGAAACTGCATGGAGACGTGCGCATCGAAAAAGTGGTTTGGAAAGACATCAAACTGCGCACCTTCATTGCCGACAATTCCGAACGTAACGATCTGGCAGCCCACGTCTATGACATCACCTATGGTTCTATACGTCCCTACGAGGACAATCTCGTCATCATTGACGACTCGATAGTGCGAGGCACTACCCTGAAAGAGAGCATCTTCAAGATTCTCGACCGTCTGCATCCCAAGAAGATCGTCATGGTCAGCAGTTCTCCGCAAATCCGCTATCCCGACTACTACGGCATCGATATGCCGAGTCTTGAGGAACTGTGTGCCTTCCGTGCAGCCATCGCCCTCATCAAGGAAAGAGGAATGCAGCGTCTCATTGCCGAAACGTATCACAATTGCAAGAAAACTCCAACTGCTACCAACCATGTAAGGGCAATTTACGCACCGTTCAGTGTCGATGAGATCAATCAAAAAATTATCGAGATGCTTCGCCCCAAAGGAATGCAGGCGCCTATCGAACTGGTTTATCAAAGCATCGAAGGTCTTCATCACGCCTGCCCGAATCATCCCGGCGACTGGTATTTCACGGGACATTACCCCACACCTGGCGGCATCCGATTGGTGAACCGGGCGTTCGTGAATTATGTAGAACAAATTTTGCAATTCCAATTATAATATATGAGACAAGCGAAACTGATACTCGACGATGGAAGTCAATTTTCGGGTCACTCGTTTGGCTATGAGAGCAATACCACCGGCGAGGTGGTGTTCAACACGGCCATAACGGGATATCCCGAAAGTCTGACCGACCCCAGTTATGCGGGACAGATACTCGTGACGACCTTTCCGTTGATAGGCAACTACGGTGTGCCAGATACGGGTGTAGGCGATGATGGCCTACCGTTGTTTATGGAAAGTGAACGCATTCATCCCAAGGCACTGATTGTGGCTGATTATAGCGAGCGGTATTCCCATTGGAATGCAAAGGAGTCGCTCTCCGATTGGCTGAAACGCGAGAAGGTTCCTGCCATCACAGGCATCGATACGCGAAGGCTGACCAAGGTACTGAGAGAGCATGGTGTGATGATGGGACGTGTGGTGATTGAAGGACTTGCTGACGAACCACAACACACAAGCCTCGACTATGGAAGTGTGAACTGGGTAGAGAAAGTGAGTTGCAAGGAAGTGATCACCTATCGACCCAGACCCTCTCTAATCCTCCGTACCCCCTCTATCCCCCGAACAGCGGGGGCAGAATACCTGCATAGGGGGAAGAATCAAGCCTCGAACCAGCAAGTCCTCCCCCTAAGCAGGGGGACCGAGGGGGTCTCCTTCTTGCCCCCCAAACGTGTCGTCCTTGTCGATTGCGGCGTGAAAGCCAACATCATCCGCTGCCTGCTACGTCGTGGCATCGAGGTCATTCGTGTGCCTTGGGACTTTGACTTCAACACGCTCGACTTCGATGGTCTGTTCCTTGCCAATGGCCCTGGCGACCCCGAGCGTTGCGAAACGACGGTGAAGCATATCCAAGCGTTTCTCAATAACCCGAACGTACGTCCCTGCATGGGCATCTGTCTTGGCAACCAACTCCTGGCACGCGCAGCAGGCGCCAAGACCTACAAGCTGAAATACGGACATCGTTCGCACAACCAACCTGTGCAGCAAGTAGGCACCACGCGGTGCTTCATCACCTCGCAGAATCACGGATATGCCGTCGATGATTCCACACTTCCCGACGAATGGGAACCGCTCTTCGTGAATATGAACGACGGTTCGAACGAAGGCATCCGGCACAAGAACAAGCCGTGGTTCTCCGCCCAGTTCCATCCCGAAGCCTGCAGCGGTCCCGTCGATACCGAGTTCCTGTTCGACGAGTTTGTTTCCCAGATAAAAGGCATTACGCCTCCTTCTTCAAACAGTCCCCGTGGCAGCCGTCTTTGGCTGCCCTCATCCCCATCAACCCTCAAAAAAGTGCTCCTCCTTGGCAGCGGTGCCTTGAAGATTGGCCAGGCAGGCGAGTTTGACTACAGTGGTGCACAAGCGCTGAAGGCTCTCAAGGAAGAAGGCATACACTCCGTGCTCATCAACCCGAATATCGCCACCGTGCAGACATCCCAGAAGGATGACAGCGTTGACTCTGCCTCTCAGGCCGTAGCCGACACGGTGTATTTCCAACCCGTGACGCCCCAGTTCGTCGAGCGCATCATCGAAAAGGAACGTCCCGATGGTATCCTGCTCGCATTTGGTGGTCAGACGGCACTCAACTGCGGCGTCACGCTCCACGAAAAAGGAGTGTTGGAGAAATATGGCGTGAAGGTATTGGGCACGCCCGTTCAGACTATCATCGACACCGAAGACCGCGACCTTTTTGTGCGTCGTCTTGACGAGATTGGCGTAAAGACCATCCGAAGCCAGGCTTGCAGCAGCATCGACGAGGTGCGTCAGGCGGCCAGCGAACTTGGATTCCCCGTGATTCTGCGTGCCGCATACGCATTGGGCGGTCTAGGTTCGGGTTTCTGCGACAACAGCGAAGAACTGCAGGCTCAGGCCGAAGAGGCATTTTCGTTCTCGCCGCAGGTATTGGTCGAAAAGTCGTTGAAAGGCTGGAAAGAAATCGAGTATGAAGTGGTGCGCGACAGTTACGACAACTGCATCACCGTCTGCAACATGGAGAACTTCGATCCGCTCGGCATCCATACGGGCGAATCGATTGTAGTGGCTCCCAGTCAGACGCTCTCCAACAGCGAGTATCACAAACTACGCAGCCTAGCCATAAGGATTGTCCGTCATCTCGGCATCGTGGGCGAATGCAACGTGCAATATGCCCTCGATCCACAGTCGGAGGACTATCGCGTCATCGAGGTCAACGCCCGTCTCTCGCGGTCCTCGGCATTGGCCAGCAAGGCGACAGGCTATCCCCTGGCCTTCGTTGCCGCCAAACTTGCGCTGGGATATGGACTGTTCGAACTGAAAAACTCTGTCACCAGGACCACCAGCGCATTCTTCGAACCTGCCCTCGACTATGTCGTATGCAAGATTCCTCGTTGGGACCTGACAAAGTTCCGAGGCGTGAAACGCGAACTCGGCTCTTCGATGAAAAGTGTAGGCGAAGTGATGGCCATAGGGCGCACCGTTGAGGAAGCGCTGCAAAAAGGACTCCGTATGATTGGCCAAGGCATGCACGGATTTGTCGAGAATCACGAGATTCAGATTCGCGATATTAAGAAGGAACTACACGATCCTACCGACATGCGCATCTTCGTGGTGTCGAAAGCCCTGAAGACTGGATACTCCATCGAGCAAATCCATCAGTTGACGATGATCGACTGTTGGTTCCTCTACAAACTGAAACACTTGGTAAATATCGACCTAAGGCTGCGCGAATTCAGCAGTCTGGCCGACATGTCGGCGACAATGGAGTTCTTCGAACTATTGGAATTTATCGAAGATCCAATCTTCGCCGAACTGCTCAAAGAGGCCAAGGTCTATGGTTTTTCCGATTTCCAGATTGCTCGCGCCATCGGACTCGAATCCTACATGAACACTGAGGCAGCCGGCCTGACGATACGTCGCTGGCGCAAGGCCCTGGGCATCGTCCCTATCGTTAACCAGATCGACACCCTCGCCGCCGAATATCCCGCAGTCACCAATTATCTCTATCTATCGTATCTTTAGTTACGTCTGTTGCGATGCCATCGCAACTCTTCTTAACCCCTCAAACCCCTCTTAACCCCTCCCCCTTATGTGTGGCATAGTCGCAATATTAAAAGTGAAGGCACAGACCTCTTCACTTCGCCAGAAGGCATTGAAAATGAGTCAGAAAATACGTCATCGCGGTCCCGATTGGAGCGGCATCTATTGTGGCGGCTCCGCAATCCTTGCCCATGAGCGATTGAGTATCGTCGACCCCGAAAGTGGCGGGCAACCGCTTTACGCACCCGACCGCAAGCAGGTCCTGGCGGTGAATGGCGAGATATACAACCATCAGGAAATTCGCCGTCGCATGGCCGGAAAGTATGCGTTCCAGACGGGTAGCGATTGCGAAGTCATATTGGCGCTCTACCGTGAGAAAGGCATCGACTTTCTGGAAGACCTGAGCGGCATCTTCGCCTTCGTGCTCTACGACGAGGAGCGTGACACCTTCCTCATCGCCCGTGACCCCATCGGCGTCATACCGCTCTATATCGGCTACGACAGCGATGGCACCATCTACGTAGCCTCCGAATTGAAGGCACTCGAAGGCCAGTGCGAAAGTTACGAGCCTTTCCTGCCGGGTCATTACTATTGGAGCGAAGAGCCTGGCATGAAGCGGTATTACCGTCGCGACTGGATGGAATATGATACCGTGAAGGACAATCCGGTAAGTGTCGCTGCCATCCACGACGCTTTGCAGGAAGCCGTGAAGCGACAGTTGATGTCCGACGTGCCCTATGGTGTGCTGCTCAGCGGCGGTCTCGACTCGTCGGTGATTTCCGCCATCGCCGAACAGTACAGCGAGATGCGCATCGAGGACGACAGCCGCACCAAAGCCTACTGGCCTCGTCTCCATAGTTTTGCCGTAGGTCTGAAAGGGGCTCCCGACTTGGCGAAAGCACGTCTCGTGGCCCAACACATCGGCACCGTCCATCACGAAATCAACTATACCATCCAGGAGGGTCTGGATGCCATCCGCGATGTCATCTATTTCATCGAGACCTACGATGTCACCACCGTCCGCGCCTCCACCCCGATGTACCTGTTGGCCCGCGTCATCAAGTCGATGGGCATCAAGATGGTGCTTTCGGGCGAAGGTGCCGACGAGATCTTTGGCGGCTACCTTTACTTCCACAAGGCCCCTTCGGCCAAGGATTTCCACGAAGAGACCGTCCGCAAGCTGTCCAAGCTCCACCTCTACGATTGCCTGCGTGCCAACAAGAGCCTGTCGGCATGGGGCGTTGAGGGACGCGTGCCCTTCCTCGACAAGGAGTTCCTCGACGTGGCCATGCGCACCAATCCCAAGGCAAAGATGTGTCCCGGAAAGGACATTGAGAAACGCATCGTTCGCGAAGCCTTTGCCGACCTCCTGCCTGCCGAAGTGGCATGGCGCCAAAAGGAGCAGTTCAGCGATGGCGTCGGCTACTCATGGATTGACACGCTCAAGGCAATCACAGCTGCGGCTGTCAGTGACGACGAAATGGCTCATGCCGCCGAACGCTTCCCCATCAACCCACCCAAGAACAAGGAGGAGTATTACTATCGCTGCATCTTCGCCGAACATTTCCCCAGCGACTCGGCAGCACGCAGCGTCCCCAGCGAAGCCAGTGTCGCCTGCTCCACAGCCATTGCCCTCGAGTGGGACAAGGCCTTCGCCGGCATGAACGATCCCAGTGGTCGCGCTGTCAAAGGAATTCACGACCAAGCGTATTAATCAAAGGCTTTTCCAAGGTTCTGAAACTATAAAGCTTTAATTCAGCGATTCGCCAACGAGTCGCTGATTTTATTGTTGCAATTTTATTCTGCTTGATCAAACATTCTATTTCTTCACTTTTCTACCTTATTTTGCCCGAAAAGGATGATGAGATATTGAAAAAAACTCTAGTTTTGCAAAAAAATAAAAGAAAAATTTGGATAATCATTCAAAATCCATTATATTTGCCCCATCATTCCGAGGCATTTCGGTGTCTCCAATAGAATGATCTTATTGTAAACAAAAGACGCTACAACGTCGTTATCTTCGCCCTCGAAATTCTCGCAAAGTTTCATATCAGTGAAGGTAATGCAACGGATGAAGCGTCCATGGCGGTGAAATGTACATCACCACTTCCACGTCCGCGATGGGCAGGGATCTGGTACTTGCATATCATCCGGACGTGGGCTTTTCAACGTTGCTTATCCACTGATAGGGCAATGCGAGAAGCCTCGAGGACGGGTAAGCAACAAGTAGAAAGCTCCCGTCTTTTATTGTATACTTATCAGCTAAGGAGCTATGCTGGGATTAATAACAAATTACCATGATATAAGATCCATTATCTTTCTCATTTTACTTCGCATTTGACAAAATGTGATAATCGTCATTATGTCACTTCTATTTCGTTGTATGGATAGAAGAAAGCAAGCAATCTTTTTACTGTAACCTTTTAAAATATGAAGAGAATTGTATTACTTATAACTATCGTTTTTATGTGTATCTCGATTGAAGCACAAAAACGAAATACTGAAATCGTAGAACAGGCTCCAGCTTCAAATACTCATGTAGGAAAGGTCATAAAGAGAAAAGTTGCCATCGGTCGCTTTTCTAATGAGACACAATATGCAAAAGGAATTTTTTACGATAAAGAAAATGACCCTATGGGGAAACAAGCCTTGGATATTTTGTCTTCAAAACTAGCTGCTAGTGGCAAATTCATACTACTTGAAAGGAGCGATTTATCAGCATTACTTGAGGAATGTCAGAAAGGTGACAACACAGCTGTAACTATTGGTGCTGATTATATGATTATAGGTTCCATTACAGAGTTCGGTCGCAAGAATACTGGTAAACAAGGAGCTTTCTCGACAACTACAACGCAAACGGTTGAAGCAAGTGTCTCAATTCGTTTAGTTGATGTCTCTACTGGTTTAATTATTTATTCCGATGAAGCCAAAGGAAACGCGGAATTGACTTCTAAACAGACAATGGGAATCGGCTCAAAAGCTGGTTATGATGCCACATTGAGCGATAAAGCAATATCAGAAGCAATTGGCCAATTAGTTGAGAATATCATAAATAAATGCACAGATAAGCCATGGCAAACTTATTTTCTATCTTATGATGACGAAGCAGTTTTAATAGGTGGTGGAGTAAGCCAAGGAATTGAAGTTGGGGACTCTTTTATTATCAAAACCCGAGGCAAAAAAGTGAAGAATCCGCAAACAGGAATTATGATTGAACTTCCAGGGAAAGAGATAGGTTCCGTAACTGTCTTAATGAGTGCAGGAGATACTCCCGAAACAGAATATTCCTTCGTCGAAGTTCAAACCGAAGTTCCTATTGATTCAAATGCTTTGTCAAACTATATAATACAAGAGAAAAGATGAAAAATAAATTATTGTTTGTTTTCCTAGTTGCAATGTTGTCGTTACCAGGATGTCGAAGTTCTTATCCCGTAGCACAGCAAAGCGGCCTAGAGGACGCCGCGTTTTTGTTATTTGTTAGTCAAAAAGATTATGTGAAACAGAATTTAACTATAATAGTAGATGACACGAAATTTGATGCTGTTGCTGTTAAGGCTACCAAAGCGAAAAGAAAGGGTACAATCTACAAGATAGTTCCTGGTACACGTCATTTGATTGTGCAAAATGACAAAGGTGAAGTCTTATATGATAAAAACATATTCATTTCAACACAAGAAACAAAACAAATCCAATTACCATAATGAAAAAGATATTATTACCACTATTGTTTATGTGCGCATTTGCACTTAATTCTTGTTCTTCTTCATCTAGCCTATATTCTTGGTATAATTATGAAGATGTGACATATCAATATAGTAAAAAACAGACAGATGAACTACAAGCAGAAGTTTTAGAACAATATGAAAAGATGCAAAATAAACAGAAAGGATTGAGAAAAACCGTTCCTCCTGGATTATGTGCAGAACAAGGGTTTATGCTTTGCAAAAACGGGAAAATAGAAGAAGGGATTGTTCTACTGAAAAAAGAAATAGAGCTTTATCCCGAATCATCAATTTATATTACAAGAATCATCAAACAACTTGAAAAATGAAAAAGTACTTAATTCTTTCTTTGGCAACAATATTGTTATTATCTTGTGCTACTCCAGTCACCAGAGGTACTCAATATGCTAAACTATATGAGGAAAAACCATCAACTATCCTCATTATGCCACCCATCAATCAAACCAATTTTGTAGAAGCGAAAGATTATTTCTACACGACGATGTATATGCCATTGGTTGAGAAGGGATATTACGTCTTTTCTCCATATCTTACCATGGAGATGCTTCAAGAAGAAAGTGCTTATGATGCAGAGCCTTTTTTGGAAGCAGATCTTAAAATTTTCAAGAATGTTCTAGGTGCTGATGCTGCTATATTTACTATTATAAAATCATGGAAACGTAGTAATATAGGTGGAAAACTAACTGTCGGCGTTGAATATATTCTTCGATCAACTAGTACTGGCGAAACACTATATCAACGAGAAGGTTTGATATCAGTGGATAGGAGTGTAAATTCCGGTGGAGGTGGAGGCCTTGGGGCATTAATTGATCTGGCAGCTACTGCGATTTCAACTGCGACTACTGACAAGGTAGTTGCAGGACGAAAATGTAACGTATTTGTATTAAGTGATTTGCCAGAAGGAAAATACGGTACAAATTACGAAAAAGACAAGGATTTACCAGCAGGAAAGAGCTATATCAAGGGAACATGTAAATAGTAGTTGAATTTCACTATTATGGTTCTTTACGATATATATCATTAAAAAACATTAAATCTAAAGCCTTCTTATTTCAAGCACATGTTTCTAGAAGGAACATGTGCTTGAATTGTTTTATTTCTATTCTTTATCCTAATGGTGTGTGTTGAATTAAAGGCCATCATTGTCTCATCCTTGAATACAGAATTGGTATGCGAAATCTTTATACTCTTGCAGGAGCATACAGTTTTGATAGATAGAATCTGTATGGCCCGAGGGAGACATACAGATTTGGTGGATGGAATCTGTATGGTACGAACGCGGCATACAGATTTGGTGGATAGAATCTGTATGGTCCGAGGGAGGCATACAGATTTGGTAGATAGAATCTGTATGGTCCAAGCGAGGCATACAGATTTGGTGGATGAAATCTGTATGGTCCGAGTGAGGCATACAGATTTGGTGGATGGAATCTGTATGGTCCAAGCGAGGCATACAGATTTGGTAGATAGAATCTGTATGGTCCGAGTGAGGCATACAGATTTGGTGGATGGAATCTGTATGGTCCAAGCGAGGCATACAGATTTGGTAGATAGAATCTGTATGGTCCGAGCGGAGAATAAAGATTTGGTAGATAGAATCTGTATGCCTCGATTGGAGAAGGATTATTCTGCGTACGGAGTGGGCTCGTCGTTGTGCGACTTGAGTTCGGCTGCTTTTTTGAGGAGCATCTTGCGGTCGTGCGCGGATTGGTTGAACGGATACCTGCCGTTGCGGAGGACGGTGCCATTGCGATAGGCGTAGGGAGTGATGCCCAGACGACGACGGAAGACTGAGATGAGATAGTTCTCGCTACTGAATCCTGTGCGCTTGGCCACTTCGGCCACCGACAGTTCGGGATTGTCGAGCAGATCGATGGCCTGCATCAGACGCCAGCGTAAGATGAACTCCTGCAGGGGCAGTCCCAACAGCAGCTGCATGGCACCACTCAGCCACGTCAGGTTCTTCACCTTCAGCAGGAGGGCGATGTCGGCCGAGGAGTGTGTCGTGGTTCGCTTGACATTGTCCACCACGGCGTCGACGATAATTTCACCTGTGGGAGCCCCATTGCTCTTGTAGAGCTCCTCTACGGTACTCACTGTTTTGATTTCTTCGATCATTTTGTTGGTTTGTTGTTTATTAGGTTAATACTAGGGTTATGAGCTTTCGCTCGATCACTCAGTTTTTTCGCGCCGCGTCAGCGCCAAAATTGGCGCGACGGCAAAAATTTGTACGCCTCGTCCAAGCGGGTTCACACGCCACGTCCATGCTTGAACGTGCTTGACCATGCGCGTCCTTGCTGGTCCATGCTTGTCCCATGCTTGAACAGGTTCGTCCACCAGCTTACTCTACCTTGGACCTCTCCCCATCCTACCTCTCTGGATCCATCCGTCGCAGACACTCTCTTTTTCTTTATCGACCTTTCGTTGGGAGCAATTCTCTTGGAAATAGTCTTGTTGGGGCTGCGCTCGCCCCGGCCCCCTTTGTGGGGGGGCGGGGAAGAGCTTTAAGCCCCGACTATTTCCTTCTTTCAGAATTGCTCTCCCATCCGGTCCCGAGTTTTGTCCCGCTGTTCGTCCCCCTTTAACCCCCATACCCCTACCCCTAATCCTTCCTTGTAGTTATAGGAGGACATGATGGACCAGGGGGAAGACCCCCTCGTTCCCCCTGCTTAGGGGGGAGGACTGGCTGATCCAAGGGTGGCCAGCAATCTATTCAAGAGGACTTGATTGTCCGGACTTTGTTCTTCCCCCTATGCAGGGGGATTAGAGGGGGTCTAATCATACAGTGCATGCAGGTCGGTTTGACTCAGGGGCTTGTCCTTCGAGACGTAGATGTTGAAGGTCATGCGGCCCTTGTGACGGTAGATGATGTGCTGGAAGCGACGGCGCCAGTCCCACGAGAGGAGCTGGTAGTCGTTGCACTGGCGGGAGAAGCCGAGGAAGCCGATGGGGATGAGGCCGGAAGGACACGAGCGCAGGTCATCATGCAGGAGGTTGTTGCAGCACCTGACAAGCGGATGCGGCGTGACGCTGATGATGCCCTGCTCCCGTGCGGACCTGCTCCGTCGGACTACGGTGCGAGCGCTGCGGCTCGTTGCATTGGCCAGATAGTTCACTGACAGGACTGTCCTCGCCGCATGAGACGAACTTCCCGTGAGGGGAAGCCCCTTCGCTTGTAACTCGTCGGCTCGGGTCTTGGCATTGATATTGGTCAGGAAGAGCAGCAGCTGTATCTCCTTCTCGATTTCCGCTATGCGGATGTTGCCTCGGCTGCGGCAGTCAATCTTGGCGACACTCATCGCCAGGCTGGTCTCTCCGGTCCTGAGCGTCATCCAGTAGCCGTAGAGCCTCTTGAACGAACGTGCTACGATGACCGTCCTTCCATCGGCGAGTTGCTTCACCTCGAAGAGCGGATGACCCTTGAAGATCGCATCGAGCAACTTCATGGATTTCGTGTAGCCCATCTGGAAGTCACGGCGGAACTTGCGCTCGTTCATGAAGATGTACGTGCTGCTCGGACTGAAACACTTTATGGCAACGCTCATGGCCACGAGACTCTGCTCCAGGCGGTCGTCCTTGACCTCCTGGAGCAGTGCTATGGGCACATTGATGGCTGTCATCGCAAGCACATTAGGCTTGCGAAAGTTACTTGTCTTTCGCATATCGGAAACAGTGTGTGTCGGAGGGTAACTGACTCAATTTAGGTTATCCTTTTGACGTTGCAAAGTTACAAAAAATTTTTGAATTTTCCAAATTTTTCAGCAAAAAAAACGCCAAAATGCGCAAAAAAATGCGCCGTTTAAAAAACCCCATATTTTTGCCCCCTTAAAAACACCAAATCGTGGATACAGGCACTTGTAGCCACGATTGCCATTATTTGTTCACTGGCAAAAAGGGATAAAAAGGGGCAAAAAGGGGCAAAATAGCGGCTAGTAACGGCTAAAGCTGCAATTTCCGGGTGACAATTCAAAAAAAGTATTACAAAACATCCCAAGAAACATGCCAAATCTACTCTAGTCTGAAACGCTGATAACCTTCAATTCAGCGATTCGTCAACGAGCCGCTGAATATTATTTGCAAAAAAATCGGAAAATGTTTGGAAATACCAGAAAATGTATATACCTTTGCGCTGAATAATCAAGCAAATACAAAACGATGCAGCATCTCATCGACCTTTTGCACCAGCAGGAGTGCTCGCTTGTGGTCAAGGCAAAGACAGGCGAGGTGACCACCTATCATAAAAAAGGTGTGCGTGACCTCGTCGGGCTGCTCGACCACGACGCGGAGCGTCTGCGTGGTGCCGTGATTGCCGACAAGGTGATTGGCAAGGCAGCAGCCGGACTGATTGTGCAGGGCGGTGTGGTCGAAGCCTATGCCGAGGTGATGAGCCGCCTGGCGCTGCCTTTGCTCGACGAGGCGGGCATTGCCTATCGCTATGGCCAACTCGTTGATCACATCGTCATTCCCGATGGCGACAACCGTTGTCCCCTGGAGCGCATCGTTGCACCCGCTCGAAATGCTGCCGAAGTGGAGATGCTACTGCGGGGGCATTTCGCGGAGATGAAAAAGAAAACTAAATAACCAGACCCCCTCTAATCCCCCTGCTTAGGGGGAAGAACTAAGCCCCAACAAGCAGTCCTCCCCCCTAAGCAGGGGGATTGAGGGGGTCTCCTTAAACTCCTTTTTTATGACCTCTTCAGTCAATCTTTACTCGCTGACTTATCGCGAGAGCCGCAGCTATCTGTTTGCTGCTTTGTTCATCGTAGGAAACATCGTGCTTCCTCAGTTATGCCACCTCGTTCCTCAAGGTGGGCTCATCCTGCTCCCCATCTACTTCTTCACCCTCATCGGGGCATATAAGTACGGCTGGCAGGTTGGACTCGCTACGGCATTGCTTTCACCATTGGTTAACTCGGCATTGTTCGGAATGCCTCCCGTGGCCTTGCTCCCCGGCATCGTGACGAAGTCGGTGCTGCTGGCGCTGGCTGCATCGTTCATCGCCCGTCGCTATCAGGCTGTCAGCATCCCGCTGCTCCTTGCTGTGGTATTGCTCTATCAAGTTGTCGGCTCACTCATCGAGTCGCTGATGCTCGGCTCCCTCGCCCTTGGGTTCCAGGATTTCCGTATCGGCATCCCCGGCATGTTGCTGCAAGTCGTCGGGGGCTATCTTCTCATCAAGTTTATTTTGAAGAAATAAATTATGTTCCCCAACCCCTTCTTTCCCGAAATACACGGCAACTTCGGCTTCGGGTGCATGCGACTGCCTGAGATGAAAGGCGGAGGCATCGACTACGAAGAGTTCTGTCGTATGGCTGATGCCTTCATCGCTGCCGGATTCAACTACTTCGACACGGCACACGGCTACCACGGCGGCAAGTCGGAGACGACCATTGCTGACTGCGTCTCGTCGCGTTACGACCGCAGCCAGTTCCTCCTCACCAACAAGCTCACCGACCCCTACTTCCACAAGCAGGAAGACATCCGTCCCTTCTTCGAGCAGCAGCTGGCGTGGTGCAAGGTGGATTACTTCGACTTCTACCTTATGCACGCACAGGACCGCAACAACTACCAGAAGTTCAAACGTTGCAAGGCTTACGAGACCGCGTGGCAACTGAAGGAGGAAGGCAAGATACGCCATTTCGGCCTCTCCTTCCACGACAAGCACGAGGTGCTCGATATGATCCTCACCGAGCATCCCGAGGTGGAGGTGGTACAGATTCAGTTCAACTACGCTGACTACGAGACCGACACCGTCGAGAGCCGCAAGGTGTATGAGGTCTGTGCCAAGCACCAGAAGCCCGTCATCGTGATGGAGCCCGTGAAGGGCGGCAGCCTGGTGAACCTTCCCTCACGCGCCAATCAGATACTGCGCGACTTGCATGGTGGCTCGAACGCCAGTTACGCGATGCGCTTTGCCGGCAGCTTCCCCATGATGACCATGGTGCTGTCGGGTATGAGCAACCTGCAGCAGATGGAGGACAATATCCGAACCATGCAGGACTTCAAGCCCCTCGACGAACGCGAGATGAAGGCGGTCCGCAAGGTGTGCGACATCATCAACGCACAGAACCTCATCCCCTGCACCTCGTGTCGCTACTGCATCGAGGAGAGCACCTGTCCCAAGAGAATCGTCATTCCCGATCTCTTCGCGGCGAAGAACCAGCTCGACACCTTCCACAACTGGAACACGAAATATTACTACGACTGCGTCCTCACAGGCAGCGGACGCGGCAAGGCCTCGGAGTGCATCGAGTGCGGCAAGTGCGAAAAGGTATGCCCTCAGCATCTTCCCATCCGCGAACTGCTCAAGACGGTTGCCAAGACTTTTGAGAAATAATATACAAATTATTCTTTAAACACGAATTATCACGAATTAACATGAATTTTTCATGAAAGAGAGGTCGCACAGCTCAAAATTATAGAAAAATTAAATCAAAAAATTATAAGAAAAACGGGACGGTGTTGGTCACGGCTACGAAGCGACCCCTAACAAAGTTATTACATATAAGTTATTTTCAAATATAATTCATGTAAATTTTGGTTACATACTTAAGTAAATATAAATATGGAAGAAAACAATATCACTACAAACGCACCCTCTCAGGGAGAGGTTAATCAGACACCCGAATCACTTCTGCGTGTTTCACCCAAGATGAAGGAATCGCTGCTTTCATCGATGAACTGGATACAGTTCTTTGTCATCCTGTGCTGCTTCGCTGTGGTTATTCTTACAATCATTGCGATTGTGATGCTCGCCATGAGCAGTTTCTTCCCGGTGGAGAACCCTGATATGTCGCCATTGATCATGCTGGGCATGGGCTTGCTCTATCTGGTTGTCGGTGTGGTGTATGTCTATCCCATCGTCAAAGGCTTCAAACTCATCGATCACACCCGCAAGGCACTCCGTGCAGGCACGAACTCCGACTTTGAAGCCTCTGCCGACGACCTCCACTCCATCATGAAGTACTGCGGCTGGCTGACCATCATCTCCTTCGTCCTCTACATCATCTTCATGATTGCCATCGTCGTTTTTGCTGCAATGCATAGCTAAGCAATCACGACTCCAAGAAAATAGCCAGCACCAAGCTTATCGACACTTGGTACTGGCTATTTTTATGCTATATGCCTCGGCAGTTTATCCGCGAGCCATTCGATAAATGGCGGCCATGTCGGTGGACGTGAGTACCTTCAGGCAACCGCAGGTGGCGGTGTAGTCGCGACTGCATTTGCGCGTCATCTCACGAATCTCGTCATCGGTGATCTCGGGGTACCTCATTTACCTAAGCGAACGCCATCGAGGAAGTCCACCATCTTCTGCAGGTTCTCGGCTGAATACATGCCCATGCCGTGACCACCTTCGGGCACAAATGTTGCCTCACTCTTCACACCGGCAGCCTGCAGCACGGCATAGAACTTCATACCCTGGCAGCAAGGCACCACATTGTCCTTTTCGCCATGGAAGATGATGATGGGCACATCGGTCGGATCGACATAATGCGTTGCGCTCAAACCGACATACTTGTCGGGCTCATCGGCCAACCTGGTGCCACCCAAGAGAATATCCTCGGGGCTGGAAGGTCCGAAAGTCATATGCTCGCCGCATTCCATGTCGGTGAGATCGACAGGACCCGACCAGTCACAGGACGCGTTGACGAGACTGCTCTCGTGAGTGTAGTTGCCCACAGCGCCTTCGATATCGATGGTCTCCTTCCCCACTTCGGCTACCTTCACACCATTGGTGGTTCCGCACATGGAAGAAAGATGACCGCCCGAGGAGAAGCCCGAGGTGGCGATGAAGGAAGTGTCGAACCTATAGTTTGCCGCCTCACCGCGAATGAAACGGATGACGGCCTTGATGTCGTTGATCTGTGCAGGCCACTGTGCGTCGCCGCTGGAACGGTGATTGGGGCAAACCACTGCATAACCTGCATCGAGCAGCGCCTTCACGATGGTGCCCAGGTCGGCAGCACCCTTGCTGCTGTTGGAGAACCATGCACTTCCGTAGATGTGCACCACCACGGGATAGGCATCCTTCTCCACCTTGGGGAGATAGATGTCGCAAGTGTGAAAAGCCTGGTCATCGCCGGCATAATTCACGTCCTTCCAAACCTGGGAAGTCTGCAATTCAGCTTGCTGCTGAAAACCACCAAAACCGCCTGCCGGCTGAGCCAACAGCGTCGAGGCACTCATGAGAACAATTCCGAGTGCGAATGATTTCAAGAAGTTTTTCATAAGTTTTTATCTGAATTCCCTCAACTTCTCGACATAACGCCAGAAGTAGATGAAGGGGTTGAATGGTATGCCGTGTTTGTGAAAGGCTCGAATATGGTCCTTCATGATTCGGTAATGACTCTGCAAGCCCTTGGTCGTGGCTCCCCCGATGCGCATCGTCACCCAATCCTCCTCGACGTAGAAGGTCCTGATGCGATTGAGATAGATGAGACGCAGGAGGAACTCGAAGTCGGCAGCGACCTTGTAATCGAGGTCGTAATAGCCGAACTTCTCCAGGCATTCGCGTCGCAGGTAGAAAGTGGGGTGAGCGGGGATATAGCCCATCCGCATACGCTCGGGCGTGAACTTACGGCTGCTGTAGTAGCGCACGATACGGGTGGGGTCCTTCGGCGAAACGTAATGCACGTCGGCATAGACGGCATCGACGTCGGGATGCTGGGCGAAGGTGCGCGCTATGGTGGAAAGGATATCGTTGCGGGTGAAGAAGTCGTCGCTATTGAGGATGCCAACAACATCACCCGTAGCGCGACGACATCCGCGATTGAACCCATCGTAGATTCCCTTGTCGGGACAACTCTCGAGCTTCAACCGGTCGCCCAAACGGGACGCGTACTCCTCGATGAGCGCCAAGGTGCCATCGGTACTGCCACCGTCCTGGATGATCAGTTCGTAGTCGTCGTAGTCCTGAGCCAACACGCCCTCAATGGTGCTGCGTAATGTGCCAGCACTATTGAAGGAGGATGTCACGACAGAGATTTTCATCGATTATCTTGGATTATCGGGTGCAAAGATAAGGAATATCCTTGAAAAATCAAAATAAATTCCGTTGAAATTAACAATTAATAATTAATTACTCAAGTTTCGCCAATGCGAAACTAAAGGGATATTAAGGGATATTTGGGGACATTACCTTGTTTCCGTTCGGTCACGTCCGAGAGAAGCGCATGTAGAGAACGGGGTCCAAATAACATACGTCCCTTAAAATCCCTTAGAATCCTTTAAAATCCCTTAGAATCCCTTATTAACTGTAAGGTGCTATAAAAACTAAATCACCTGTCAATGAATGACAGGTGACTCAGATTTGCTTTAATGTCTTTTATCCTGTTTTTCTGGTATTAGATTTAAGGTCCCAAAGAAACTACTTTTGTTGCGTTATTTAAGGTATTGTGTTATGGTTGTTTATTTAAGGTGCTGCAAAGATACAGCTTTTTTTGAACGAATCCAAATTTTCGAGAAACTTTTTTGCTGCGCAATCGGTTGCATAAATACATTTTATCACAAAAACATGTTTTATAACATGCTTTTTTGGTTGGAAGAGGGGAAAATCAGCGGAAATTTCGCACGAATTGTAGAATTTTGTCAACGTCGTCGGGGTGGAACCAATGTATCTCCTGATCGCGCTGAAACCAGGTCATCTGCTTCTTGCTGTAGACCTTCGAATTGTGGCTGATACGCTCCTTGGCACGGTCGAGAGAATAGACGCCCGTGAAGTAAAGCAACAGTTCCTTCAAGCCTACCGTATTCAATGCCGGAGGTATAAGATTGGGGATGGGTTGCTTCTGCGTGGGCCCCGGATTACGCACCACCGAGGCGAACTGCACGTCGACCGACGACTGATAACGCTGATAGACGCGACGTGCCTCGTCGACGATTCCCTGCTCGAACATCTGCTCGACACGCAAGTCGATGCGACGATAGAGTTCCTCCCTATCGCGTCGCAGACCAATCTTGACGATGTTGAAGGGACGTTCCTTGCTCCTTCCCGCATGGAAGGTGCTGAAAGGCTGGCCGGTGGTCAGACACATCTCCAGGCCATGGATGACACGCTGCGGGTTCTGCCGATCGACCGAAGCGTAATAGGCGGGGTCGAGCTGCTCAAGTTGCAGAAGGAGCGGTTGCAGACCTTCGGCCTCGTACTGCCTGCGCAGACGTTCGCGGATGGCAGGATCGGCCTGCGGCATATCGTCGATGCCCTTGGTCACCGCATCGATATACATCATGGAGCCGCCCGAAAGGAGGTAATCCTTTGGGCACGAGGCAAAGAGACGCATCACATCCATTTCATATTGTGCGGCACTATAAGCATCCTCCAGGCCGTGCGTACCCACAAAGAAATGCTGCACCCGTGCCTGCTCCTCGGCCGTAGGGGCTGCGGTGCAAACAGGTATCTCGCGATAGATCTGTCGCGAGTCACAATTGATGATGGGCACACCCAACATCTCAGCCATTTGCAAGCTGAGAGCCGTTTTTCCGACAGCAGTGGGACCTAAAAGGACGAAAACAGTCATCTTTTGCTAAATATTCGGTCAAAAAATTGGTAATTTGACAAAAATCCGTTATCTTTGCGGCGATTAATTCGGGAGTTAACGGGAGTTAACGGGAGTTAGCGCCCAAGGGCGCGGGAGTTAACGGACGATACCTTCGCCTTGACTCCAATTAACCCCACTTTTGCCCCCCATTCGTCCCTATTGGTAACGTCCGCTAACTCCCGTTAACTCCCGCTAACTCCCATTAACTCCCTATTTGCAATGAACGAGATACTTACTACCATCAATGGTTATCTGTGGGGTTGGCCCATGATCGTGCTGCTTGTAGGCACACACATCTTTCTGACCATCAGACTGAAGTTTCCACAGCGTTACATCGGCAAAGCCATCCGGCTGTCATTCCAGCGTGATGCAAACTCGAAGGGCGACGTTTCGCAATTCGCTGCCCTAGCCACAGGTCTTGCTGCAACCATCGGTACCGGCAACATCATCGGCGTGGCCACAGCCGTTACGATGGGCGGACCGGGTGCCGTCTTCTGGTGCTGGGTGACCGGTGTGTTCGGCATCGCCACCAAATATGCCGAGGGCCTGCTTTCGATCAAGTACCGCATCACGACGAAAGAAGGCACGATGCTGGGCGGACCCATGTACGCCATCGAGCGAGGCATGGGCTGCAAGTGGCTGGCCGTGCTGTTCGCCCTCTTTGCGTTCCTTGCCACCTTCGGCATCGGCTGCACCATCCAGAGCAATGCCATCTCGACTATGGCGGCAGAGAGTTTCGGATGGGACACGACGTGGATCGGACTCGTTCTTGCCATCCTCATCGGCTCGGTGGTCATCTTTGGCGTGAAAGGCATTGCCAGGGTCTGCGAGCTCCTCGTTCCGTTCATGGCGGTCTTCTATGTAGCAGGCTGCATTGTGCTGCTGATCCACCATGGCCAGTATATCGGCGAAGCCATCACGGTGATCCTGAAGAGTGCCTTCTCGGCACAGGCTGCGACAGGCGGATTCATCGGCTCGACCATCATGCTTTCGATGCGCTATGGTATTGCCCGTGGCCTTTTCAGCAACGAGGCAGGTCTGGGTTCGGCACCCATCGTAGCCGCAGCTGCCAAGACGAAAAATCCCGTGCGCCAGGCACTGGTGTCGAGCACATCGGTCTTCTGGGACACCGTCATCATCTGCGCACTCACCGGCCTTGTGCTTGTCACCACCATCCTGGCAGACAATGGTGTCGATTCGTCGGCATCGGCTACCTTGACCCGACAGGCGTTTGAGCAAATCCCCATCGCCTTTGCCGGCTTCAACGTAGGAGGCGTCCTGCTGAGCATCGCCATCTTCACGTTCGCCTTCAGCACCATCCTGGGCTGGAGCTACTATGGCGAGAAGGCCTTGGAGTACCTTTGCGGCAAGTACGGCAAGGTGGGCCGATACATCTTCCGCGTGCTCATCACCATCGGCACCTATTTCGGTGCAACGAATGCGCTCGAAGCAGTGTGGAACTTCGGCGATGCAGCCAATGCCCTGATGGCCATCCCCAACCTCATCTGCCTCCTTGTGCTGAGCGGCGTGCTCGTCAAGGAAACGAGGTACTACCTTTGGGAGGGCCGCCTGGACGAAGAAGCCAAGGACCAGAACTCCACGAACTGACGCGCCACATCGTCAGCATTGTGATACTTGCGAACGAAAGCCTGACTGCTCGACTGCAGTCGGGCTATTTTGTTTCGGTCAGTCAAGGTCGTGCGCAGCACCTCGTAGTTGTGGGCATCGTCGAAGGGACGAAGGTTGATGATACCGGATTCCTGTGGTCCGTCGATGAACTGCTGATACTCCGGTTCGTAGCCACTGATCACCACTTTCCCCTGCGCCATGCTTTCGAGCGCACCCATCGCCGGCGTGAAACTGTAGAGCTGATCGACGACGACATCGGCCTCAGCCACGAGACGCTGATACTGCTCGAAGGGAACCGACTCAATCTTGCACAAGTCGATTATGTCGGGGAACTCCTGGGCAAGCCTGTCGAACAGGGGTTCCAGCTGGTCGGTGCCCTTCATCTGGCCGCGAAGTTTCTGGGAGGCGAAGAGGAGGCGGAGCTTCAACTCGGTTGAAGGGTTCGAGAGGTTCGAAGGGTTCGAGAGGTTCGAAAGGTTTGAGGGGGTGCTTACATCTATGGGCAGGGGGATGTAACGGAGGCGGGAGTGGAATTCGGGGGTATCGTAGACCTTCCAGTATTCGTAGAGACAGGGGACGAGGCAGTCGGCGTGCTGCATCACGTATTGTGTCAATGCGGCCTTCGGGCCTTTTGTCCACGCAGCGATGCGGCGACGATTCACTTCATGGTCGATCACCTTGCCTGCGGCATAGAAATCGGTATAGGCGAGGTATTTGTCGTCCTGCATACGGCTGATGACGTAGTAGTCGTCGCCAAAGCAACCCACCGACAGGATGCCGTTATTTCGCTTGAGATAATCGAAGACCCACCTGTTCCACCTTGCCTTGACATCGAGGAAGATGGGATTGACAATCTGGACGACATCATAGCCTCGCAGTTTGGGCAAGAGGGTCGCCAACTTCGACAGATACATCAAGGAGCCAACGGGGCCATCCTTCGTGCGACACAAGTCCACATCGCGCGGATAATCCTTCCAGCCGTCGCCATCGCTGATGAGCAGCACCTCGTGCCCTGCGCGACGCAAGGCCTCGCAGAGGGTGTGATGAACGTTGCTGTATTCGCCGAAGAGAAGGATGCGCATGGGGGGAAAAGGGGGAGTGAAGGGTTCGAGGGGTTCGAAAGGTTCGAGGGGTTGAGAGGCAGCCATGTTTGGCTGCCAGGGGACAAAGGGACGAGGGGGCAGCCAAGCATGGCTGCGACTGAAACGGACGAGGGGGCCTATTGCTGGTGGCTGATGACTCGATTTCCTTGGATAAAGAGACCGGGGGAGCGGGTGGAGGAAGGATGGATGCGCCTTCCCCAAAGGTCGTAGCAGGGAGATGGGGATTGATTCTTGTCGGTGGGGATGCTGCGGATGGCTTGGGGGGCAATGTAGCCATAGACCGAATCGAGATAGGCGAGACGATCGTGGATCCAACCATAGATATACTCCTTCTCGAGGTCTAGATCGCGCACCTTGCAGTTGGAGTCTATCCATCGGTTCTGCTCACGTTCGAACGCTCCGGTTCGAGTAAACAAGTCAAAGTAACGGTCGAAGTAGCCGAGAAGCGACTGCTCGGTCCAAAGACTGTCGCGCAACTCGGCATATCGGTTGGACAAGGTATCGGCATAGCCCTTGTAGTGTTCCGACATACGGGTGTGGAAATTGGTCTTGTTGGCCAATTCAGTGGTAGCCGCGACACGAACACCCGTCTCGTCACGTCCCCACGAGACGTCAAGGTCCCAAGGCGTGATGCCCAAACGCTTGTCATTTGAACTATAATCGTAGACCCAGCAATAGTAATTCTTGCCGACGTTGTCGAACGCATAGAGCAGGTCAAGGAACAGCATGAAGTCACAGAAGACCGGCAAATCGAAATATTTGCCTATAAGGGAGTAGAATGTTGTTCCTCGATATCCTGCGAGGTAATAGATGTTCTTGCGCAAAGGATCCCATGTCCAGGGTTCGCCATCGTGAGGGTCGGGATATTCGCTCTGCACGCCATCGTAATAGGAACTTGCGTCATTAGGCGCATTCTGATTCCAATAAAAGTATGGTGTACGTGTATCCTTGCCATTGATGACCTTATAGACGAGACCGCGATGATGGGAGGTGCCATCCTCATCGGTGACAAACTTCTTCACCTTGAGTTGCTTTCGGTCGACGCGCTCCATCAGGCAGAAGAGGCCCATATACTGACCATTGGCATAGACCTCGACATATTTGCCGCGATAACCATTGACGGCGTTGGGTTTTTCCTCCTGTTGATAGGACGGATGCGAAAAGTCGAGCCAAAGGTCCATCGAGACGCGGTTGCGCATCTTCGAATGATCGGGCGCCATGCCGTCGAGGATCCAGTTGTTGTCCTTGCGCATACCGAGGAAGCGCACATCGAGCGAATTGCCCGCTTCGTCGTAGAATTTCAGCGCATAGTTCGGCTTGTCGAAAAGAAGCGACGTGCCACCTCGACGCCTTATGGTGCAACTGTACTGACGCGTGCTGTCGATGCTGTGATAGACCATCCTGCCTGGGATGAAAGTATCGCTGTTGAGACGTGCCTTGTTGTAGGTCAGTTCGATGACCGGGAGTTCGGCCATCCACGTCGTATCGATAGCCTGCACGACCACAGTGTCCTTATCCTTCTCCTGGGCCAAGACAGCCAAAGGAGTCAGACACAGAGCCGACACCCAGCAAATCAAAACGAGAAACATCTTCAAAAAGGGGGCTTTCATCGATGAACGAGGTAATTTTCGCTGCAAAGATAAGCATTTTTGTTCAAACCTTGTGCATCGAATCAATTTTTTTTGTAATTTTGCACCGTTAAAAGTTAGAAATATGCTGCTGAGTTTCATTATTCCCGCCTACAACGTGGAGAAATACATCGTTGCTTGCCTGGACTCCTGTATTGCACAAGGCATTGACGACATGGAGGTCATCGTCGTCGATGATGGTTCGACCGACGACACTCCTGCCCTACTCGGCGAATATGCCCAGCAGCATCCCTGCGTGAAAGTGTTCCACCAGAAGAACCAGGGACAAAGCGTGGCACGCAACCTTGCCATCGAGAAGGCGACGGGCGAATACATCTACATGGTCGATTCGGACGACAAGATGATGGAGGGAGAAGTGCTGCCTATCGACACGATGCAAAGCGGGAAGTACGACATCATCGGCGTGCAGGTAATGTATCGGCTCGAAGACGACACTCAGCGTCCGTGGAGCCATCAGATGGAACGCTGGCCCTTCGACAGGGAATATGCTTCGGGCGCAGATTTTGTGCGAAGCCACAACATCGAAGGACTTGTCTATGGATATCTGTTCAAGCGCAGCCTCTTCACCCTGCATCCCGAACTTCGCTTCACGCCAGGCATCTATCACCAGGACGAGGAACTTATCTTCAAACTATTCACGCTGGCAGGTCCTGTGGTCTATAAGCGCGGCTACACCTATTTATATTATGAGCATTCGGGCAGCAGCATCAACACGCGCACCGAAGCACGCAAGCGCAAACTGATGGACGACACGATGACCATCCTCAACAATCTCACCCGTTGGCGCGACGAACACGGCCTGGACTCGGTGATGCGATATAAATTGTCCTACCTGAGCATGGACGTGCTGCGCGTGCTCATCAGGAAACAGCACGATACGGACTATGCCCTGCAATGCATCGGAGCATTGCGGCAACTGGGACTTTACCCGCTGCCGTGGATCAATGAATTGAAATACCTTGGAGTAAAACTGCTGACGTGCAACGAAAGACTGGTCACGTGGTGGATTCGTCATCCGGAGATTAGCGGGAAGGTAGGGTTCTAAGGTTGGGTTCGAGAGGTGTAAGGGCAGCCAAAGACGGCTGCCACGGGAACAGAGGATGAGGGGTCAAGGGGTTTGGTTCACTGCGGAACGATAGAGCACATCGAACTGCTGGGCGATGACCTCGGGGCTATGTCGTTCGGCCACATATTGATGGCGCTGAATTGCCAAAGTTAGGTCGGAGCGCTGTGCTTCGGTCATTCGGTTCCAAGTTGTGATGAAGGTGGCCAGGACTTCCTGCAATTCTGATTCGTTTCCTGGTTCGACAGTTATGCCGCGATTCTGTGCCAACATAGCGGGGATGGTTCCCACCTTGGTAGCGATGACGGGAAGTCCGCACGCAAGGGCTTCGAGCACCGACACGGGCTGGTTCTCGAAATTGCTGAACATCAAGAGCGCATCATGCCTTTGGAGTGCCTCTGCCAAATCGTGTCCGGTCATTGCAGGAAGGAAGGAGACCATTTCGTCCAACCCAAGTTCCCTGCCATATTCCATCAGCTTCGGTTTGTCATTCCCCTCCCCGATGAAGTCGATGTGGAAATCCTGATTCTGCTCTTTCAGCCTTGCTGCCGTGCGAAGAATGCCTGAGATGTTCTTCGAGTCGTCGCGCATCCACGACACATGGACGAACGTGACCTTTGAACCGACCTTTACCTTTGAAGCAGGCACGAACGTATCGGTATCGACGACGTTGCCGATGCGCGTGTAATGACGATTCTCCAAACCCCATTTCTTCATATTCTGCTCAAGATTGAGACTGACGGGACAAACGTAGGAAGCATCCTTCACGAACCGTCGGCCCAAACGAAGTTGCATAGCGCTGTCGGGATAAGCCCCTTCGCGGGCATAACGTGACCAATGTTCGGTGATGATATAAGGAATGTGATGGAGTTTGAGCAAGAGCCAAGGCAAGCCTGCCGCACGTGTCAGGACATTAACATGGCACACTTCGGGCCGTTCGCCCTGCCAATAATTTTTCTTGATGAACCGATAGCCCTTGAAATATCCCATCATGAGCCAGAAGAGTCGCAAAAGGCCCGTAATCAAAGGTATCTCAAAGCGAGTCTTGGGCACATAGACAAGAACTTCGTGCAGCGATTTATCCCGGCTTTCCTTCGGACAAACTTCAATCCTCAGACCTCGGACAGCCACGTCGGTCTGCACCATCAGCACGGCCACATCGTTGAGCCGCGCAACAGCCCTGGCGTGCTTCTGAATGAAGACGCCATCGCCCGCATCCTTGCGGTTGGGGTACCATGCTGTGGTGAAGAGAATGCGCACTGACAATTAACAATTAACAATTAATAATTAACAATTAACAATGAGGGGGCAAACCGACTTTGCACACATCAATTCCAATAATGATATCGGCAGAAGAGGATGTAGAGGATGAGGTCGAGGATTCCGCCTGCAAAGATGCCCATGCCGATGCCATCGAGACCACCCAGATAAAAGCCTATGAGAACCACCGTGATGTTGATCAGGCAGCTCAGCCCTTCAAGGATGACGAAATGCAGGCGCTTATTGAGCGCCAAGGGCAGATATCCCAAAGGAAGATAGATGGACTTGAAAAGGATGGCCAATACCGACCAACGCACCATCGTGACGAGCGGAAGGAATTCCTCGCTTAGCAGAATGCGTATCACCCATGGAGCAAGCAGCCAGATTGCAATCACCACGGGAAGGGCGATGAGAAACATAACGCGAATCTGGCGAATCACCACGATGCGTCGACCTGCGACATCATCGTCGGCAACGGCCGAAAGACGGGGGAAATAATCGTTGGCCACACCAGAAAAGATCATGCTCGGATAGGTGAAGGCGCACTGATAGCCTGCCTTGAAAAGACCGACGACCGTCAATGAAGCCGTGGTGGCCAGCACCGACTGCAGGAACAAATCGCTGCCCTGCAGGAAAAGACCTGTAATGACAAAAGCCATACCCGTTCGAAGCATAGGCTGTGATGCCTTCCAGAATTCGCTCCAATCGGAGAACTGCCCCCTGTCGAGATGGAAGGGATGTGTCTTGTGTCCCTGCCATAAACAGATGCAGGCAGAAGCGACAGCACAGGAGACGATGGCGAAGATGACACCACGTATACCCAACCACCAATAGAAGGGAACAGTGAAGACCAAGGCACAGATGGCCGTGAGCAGCATACTGAACGCCAATCGGACGGAACGTTGCAGACTTCGCATCACGCTCTGCTCGATGTCGCAGACAATGAGTGCGGCCACACCCACGCCCAAGAGCATGAAATGCGGGACATAATGCAAAGTGTCGAAATAAAGCAGGCTGAGAAGCGGAGAAAGCAAGGCAAGGAGCACAATGGCAGCCGCACCACAGAGGATGGCCCAATGGCGAACACGAGTCACGTGCCGATCGATAAAGGCAAGATCGTGGGTGGAATAGGCTTCGGACAAGGTCTTGACACTTCCCGTCGAAAGACCCAGGCCAAGCAGTTGGTTCATGAAAAGCTGAACCGTATAGAAAAGCGCATTCAGTCCGACACCGGCAGTTCCCAAAAGCACAGCCGCAAACTTAGTACGCACCAGGGCCGTCAGGATATTGACAGCCTTGGCTGCACCGAAAATGCCGGCACCTTTGACGATGGATCTGTAGGATGGGACCTCCATAAACCGAAGAATGCTAAACGTGACAATCGGGCGTAACGTCGGTCGCCTTGACTTCGGCAGGAACACCGGTCAGAAGAAGATGTCCTTCGGGATGTCCTGCACTATAATCACGTGTACAAACCGCTCCACTGCCTATCACCGAATGGGGAGGAACGACAGCACCGCGAAGCACCATCGTGCGAAAACCGAAGTAACAGCCATCGCCGATTACGATGGGTCTGGTCATGGGTTGTACAGCCTCACCATGGGCAACACTATGCCCTGCACTATCGCAGATATAGATTTCTCCTGCCAGGACATTGTCTCCTACTACGACTCGCTCGGCACATTCTATCTGACTATCGCGAGCCACAAAAATATCACGACCCGTAGTGAACGTGGCACCACGATGGATGTAAAGGCAACTGTCCAAGCCGACACGAACCTTTCCCTTCACTTCCCAGGTTCCAAAGATAGAGAACTGCGCCTTTCCTGCCTCAGCCTTATAGGTCTCATGCCGACTGCCCAGGATGACAGTTCCCCTAGGGGCATCGTCGGGCAAAATAACACGTGCCCCCTCTCCTATCTCAATGCGCAAAGGACCCTCCACCACGATGGGCAGACGGCAGGCCTGATGCCACGGGAGCAACTTGAGGTTGAGTTTCAGCGTTGCCAGCCAATTGGTGCGGAAGAAGGAATCAAACATGGGGATAGTGGTTTAGCGCAGCGATAACCTTCGAAACATCATCGTCGGACATCGACTGATTACAAGGAATCGACAATTCCTGGGCAGCTATCTTTTCGGTGATCGGGAAATGCAAAGCCTGCCACTCGTTGTAGGCCTTCTGCTGATGAGGTGCCAAGGGATAATGTATCTGAGTCTGTATGCCCTGATCAAGCAGATATCGCTGGAGTGCATCACGTTGTGCAGTCAGCACCGGATAGATATGATAGACATGATCGGCCTTGGCCTTTGGCAAAACGAGGGACTGATTGGAAATCTCGCGAGCAAAACGTTCAGCAATCGCTACACGTCGGGCATTGGCACGATCCAGGTCTCGCAACTTGATGCGAAGCACGGCAGCCTGCAGTTCGTCCATTCGAGAATTGACGCCCTTGAAGCGATGCACATACTTTCTCTCGCTGCCATAGAACGCCAACTGACGAATGACAGTAGCCAACGCTTCGTCGTCGGTGGTCACCGCACCTGCATCGCCCAAGGCTCCAAGATTCTTGCCCGGATAGAAACTCCAAGCGCAGGTACCCTTTGCCTTGACGCCATGACTCTGTGCACTGTCCTGCAACACCAGCAGATGATAACGAGCAGCCAGTTCGTCGATAGCCTCCATCTCGCAGCGCTGACCATAGAGATGCACGGGAAGAATGGCACGGATTGTGACATCCCTGGCAACTGGATATGCAGGGGAAGACATAGGATTCTCCAAAAGTTGAGCAATCGTGCGAGGGTCAATCAGATAGGATTCCGGATCAGGCTCCACTGGAATAGGTACCAATCCATTGTCGCTCACTGCCAAGATGCTGGCGATGTAGGTGTTGGCAGGAACAATCACGCCATCGCCACGCTTCAGATATCCCATCTCAATCCATGCACGCAGCACCAGACGCAACGCATCCAGTCCATTGGCACAGGCTACGCAATGACGTGCACCATTATAGTCAGCCCATTCCTGTTCGAACGCAGAGACCTGCTGCCCGAACAGATACCAGCCCGAGTCAACCACATCGAGCAATGCCTGCTTGATGTCTGACTCGTAGGGAGCATTGATGGTATGTAGGTCAAGATAAGGAATCATGAAGAGCGCTATGATTATGGATGATGTTTTTGGGGCTTCGAATCCTTAAAGGCTATTAAAGCTATAAAAACTATGAGGACGATACAGTTGGATGACGAACGTCTTGTAAGCAATGCCTCGTCCTCCGAAGCCTTCCTTTTGGGCAATGAGCGAAGCATTGAGGACACGTCCTCCCTGCTCATTGCTCGTGCCGAAATCGAAATACTGGAAACCCTGATTGCGATACCGCTCCATCAACCGAGTGTAAAGGAAGTCGAGGGCGCCATCAGCCTTGCCCTGCGACGTAGCATGCCCATACTGGACATGGATCGTCATCGGATTGGTCAGGAAGACCACGGCACCCGCCTGCGCCTCTCCCATCGAATCGACACAGAGGAAACACTGGATGTTCTGCGGGAAACTGTCTTGCAGCAACTGCATTTCGGCCAAAGCATGGACGGGCGAAGCATCGTAGCGCTCCTGAAGATTATTGACCATAATGGGCCAGAACACTTCGAGCGAGGCATTCTCAACAATTTGATAGCCTGCCTCTTCGGCACGCACTACGCCGCGACGACGACGACGTTCGAAAGGAGGCTGCTGAGGTGTTCCTGCAAGAGGCACCGTACACGAGATGTTACAGCCTTCCAAGGTGGCTCCATGGCGCCAAAGGGCATATTCATCCTCCTGCGACGGACACTGATGATAAATCGTCGGCATCTGCTTGTAATGAAACGTTTCGAAACCTTCTGCTTCCAGATAGGAGACAGTTTCGTCGAAAAGTTCCATGACCTGTTCGACGGTGTTTTTCGTCGAAAGAACAAAGCCTCCGTAGGTCAATCCCTGATGGCTGTAAAGATGCCGGACGCCATCGAGCTCCACCTCATTGGCCGGCAAGAGGGCCACCAGGCGTCCCTTGTCGTCAAGAAACATCAGCGAATGGTCGAAGAAACGATCACGATGATAGTCCATATAGTCACGTTCGAAGAGGAAGGTTCCATTCTTCGAAGCACGGACAAAGGCGTCCCATATCGGCTTATCGCTGCTCGTATATCGATGGATGTTCATGCTTGGGCAAGGTATTTCAGATAATCGTCGAAGTTGCGGATGTAGTCGTCTTCGCTGTAATCATGGCTGGCCAGCACCAGACAGAGGGCACCTGTGGTGAATTCCTGTTCGTGAGCCCAGACGCCGGGGGGAACAAGCAATCCCTGGAAGGGACGATTCAAGGTCACAATCTTTTCAGAGTGACCATCATTGAGATACACCTCCAAGGCACCCGAGGCAGCGATGATGAACTGCCAGCACTGCTTGTGGGCATGTGCGCCACGATCCTTACCGGCAGGGACGTCGTAGATGTAGAAGACACGACGTATTTCGAAAGGAACCTGCACATTCTGATAGATATACGTGAGGCTTCCCCGAGGATCTTCCTCCTTGGGCAGATTGATGATCTTGCAGTCGTCTATTGTAGCCATGTGGTCAAATGATTATCGCTCGAATGGGTTATCGTTTCAGCCAACGCTCAGGGTTGACAGCAGTGGAATTCTGATAGATCCAGAAACGGATCTCTGCTCGATTGCTCTCCGGTTCGGTCTTCAGAGTACCCAACTGCTGACGCGTGGAAACCTTCTGTCCTGCTCGAACGAAAACATTCTGCAGGTTCATATAGACCGAACGATAATTGCCATGCTGCACGATGATGGTCCATTCCTCGCTCGTTCGGAAACAACTCTGGACAACACCCTCATAGATGGCGCAGGCATGAGCTCCGACACGGGTGCTGAGCACAATGCTCGAGTTGCCGTTGTTGGGATTGTAATGATCGACAAAGGCGAACGTGGCATCCAAAGGATAAGGCAACCTTCCACGGTTTTCGGCAAAACTGCCCGACAGCCTGCGGAAAGCATCGTCCTTCTTCACCGTGGCCGAATTGTGGGTAGTGTTTCTTGAAGGTGCAGTGGTAGTGCCAGTAGACTTCGAAGTTGAGGTTGAGGTCCCGCTCGTCGAACCTTTCGACGCAGTAGCAGTACCCTTTTCCTTGGCTTCGCGAGCCTTGCGGGCAGCCTCTTCCTTGCGTCGGGCTTCCTCCTCGGCCTTCTTGCGTGCCTCTTCGGCCTTGTGTATCTCTTCCTCAATCATACGCTGGATGGTCTTCTCCACCTCAGCCATACGTTTGCGGTCACGATCCAATTCGGTCTGCAATTCCTTGTTGCGCTTCTGCAAATTTGCTATCTGTGTCTCCTGTTCCTGCTGACGTTGAGCCAACGAGGCACGCTCCTTGTCAAGGTCCTCCAGAATGATCTCGTGATCGACACGAACGAGTTCGAGCAACTGTTTGGCCTCGTGGGTAGCATTTCGCTGCTGTTCCAACAGCTCGGCCTGGCTCTTGCGCCATTCTCCATAGCGACGCAGATAACGCACACGACGCAGACCTTCGAGCAAATCCTTGGCCGAAACGACAAAGAGCAGTTCGTCATAACCGCTACGCCACTTATAAAGATGACGCATTGCAGCAGCATACTTCTTCTGCGTAGCATTGTGCTGCTTCTCGAGGTTGCTTATCTCACGCTTGAGGCTGTCCTCTTCGGCAACGAGGGATTCTATCTCGCGATGCTTGCTGTTGATAAGCGCCTGACGCTTACGAATCTCGTCGGCACGGATCTGGATATCGCGATTCTGGCTCTTCAGCGAAGTATTGTTGTTGCTGATGAGTTTCTCGGTATCGCGAATCTGTTGCTGCAGGTCGCGTTGCTGCTTTTCGTAAGCCTGTCGGCTCATCTGCTTGCCCTTCTTCTTGCTTGAACTTGAAGAACTCTTCGAACCAGAACCCCTGGAGGACTTCTGCGTTGACTTCTTTGCCGTGCTTTGGGTAGACTTCTTTTGTGTGCTCTGAGCAGGCTTCTTTGCAGTGCTTTGCGTAGACTTCTTCTGAGAAGTGCTTTGTGCAGGTTTCTTCTGTGAGGTCTGTGCAGGCTTCTTCTGTGAAGTACTCTGTGCGGGCTTCTTCTGAGAGGTCTGGGCGGGCTTCTTTGCCGAACTTTGCGCAGGCTTCTTCTGCGAGGTCTGGGCGGGCTTCTTTTGCGTCGTAGTCTTCGTTGTAGTGGTCTTCTTCTGCTGTGCAAAGGCGACAGAACCATCAGGTCCTGCAATCAGCACAACCGAAAAGAGGATGACCACAAGATATCGAAAGAAACGCTTCATAGGGCACACAACTTACTTGGTCAGACTCTTGATTCTATTGCCAATATCCTTGATGGAGACCTTGTTATACGAGTCATTGGCTTCGAAATCACGCCAAGTGCTTTCACCAAACGAAGGATTGGTCAGTTTCAAGCCTGCCGAAATCTCCTTGTTATCGGCATTGGTAATGGTGATGAATTCCTGGGTGGGCACCCACTGTCCCTGCTCCACTTCCTGGTAGTCGGAGTATTCCCATCGGGCCGTCTTACCACCAACGGCGAGCAGGGTGCTGACGAGGCGACCATTCTCGTCGATGGCATAGAGGATGCTGTAATCCTTTCCTTTGTAAAGTCCCTCGGAATAGCCCTGCTTGCCGTCGGCGAGCGAAGGTGTCGTCCAAGTGAGTTTCGAGTAATCCTTGCTCGTTGCCTGTCCCCTACCCGGGATATAGATACGACCAAGCATGATGCACTCCAAGGCCTCCATCTCATGACCATTGATGTCCTTGATGTCGTAGAGATTGGCAAGTTCGAGGATGGTGTACATCTTGTCGTACTTGTCGACCAGAAGAACCGACTCCTGGCTGGCTTCAACGCGAGCCACCTCGAAACCGATGATAGGAGCATTGACCTGCATGCAAAGACGATTGCCCGACTCCAGGCACATCTTTCCATTGAGGCTGGTCTTTCCCAACGAATACTTCACCTTCGACTGAAGGGCATCATACTGGTAGTTATTCTGTACCACGCTCTCAAAACGAGCCTTCTCGGGATGAGCACCTGTCAAGGTTCCTGTGACCACCTTGGTGGTATGACAGGAAGTGAACACAAGGGAAAAGGCCAACAACGCAGCCGTATAAATATGCTTCAAGTTCTTGTTCATTGCAATTTAGTTGTTTAGAAGTGTCTCGGCACTGTCTATTTTCTTCTGTATCTTCTCGACGTCTTCAACGTCATCGCATTCGAGGGCACGCTTCCATTGCTCGATAGCACCCTTGAGGTCATTGCTCTTGAGCAGCATATCTCCATAGTGGTCGAACAACGTGCTGTTGCCCTTGTCGTCCTTGTCGAGGCAGTCGATGGCGTGCTGCTGATAGAACGTTGCCAACGTATAACTCTCTTCCAGATAGAGGACCCAGGCATAGGTGTCGAGATAGGTAGGATTGTCGGGGTACTTCTGAATTACCTTCAACGCCATGTCCTCGGCCTTGTGGAGATCCTTTTTCTGCTGGCTCAGATAATAGGCATAATTGTTGAGCGCATTGTAGTTCGTCGGGTTGTACTTGACAGCCTTGTCATAGCATTCGAAGGCCTCGTCCATACGATTGTCCTGATAATAGATGTCGCCCATGCTGCCATAAAGGTTGCTGACCCTGTTGGCATCGGGAGGACTCATGTTCTCGATAGCCAGGCGGTATTGCTCGATGGCCTTTTCGTGCTGATCCTGCTGGATATATGCCCAAGCGGCGACGAGGTAGGCAGTCTGGCTGGTTGGATGCTCTTTCAAAGCCTCTTGCGTCAACTCGACAAGTTGGGGCTTTGGCATCCACGAGGTGCTGTAGTAGAGCAACTGGTCCCAATATTCCATCGACGTGGGTTTCAAATCGACGGCAAAACGCATACTCTCGGAAGCAAGGCTGTCCTGTCCCATCGCATTACGCCAATCTGCCTGCAGTTTGTAGATTTCGTCCGAAGTAGGATGCATCTCAACGACAGCTGTGAAGAGGGAATCCACGTTGTTGAACAACGCTATCGTATCGAGGCTGGAAGTGACGTTGCCTTTCTCGACCTGGTCACGATAGTTGGAAAGTTTCCGGAAAGAGCCCTTCAGGTACTCTTCCATGACCTCCACCTTTGTATCGACATCGAGATTGCTGTTGACGAGTGCCGAAGCGACAAGTCGGTCGGCAGCATCCTGATCGCCGGTCATGCTGTAATAATTTGCCTGAGCGACCCACACATAGGCGTTGTCGGGTTCCACAGCGGCAGCAGCCTCATAAGTCTCCTTGGCTTGAGGAATCTGTCCGTACTGCATCTGCAAATCGCCCAACTGCACACGATAGCGCACGTTGTAGGGATAGCGTGCGATGAGTTTGCGGTATTCGTCGAAGCCCTCTTCGATGCGCTTCTTGTCGCTGAGAATGGCGAATTTGTAACGTGTAAGCTGTTCGTTGATGCCTTCTATCTCCTCGAGTTTGTTGAGCATTGCGAGGCATTCGTTCACGCTATCGAGGCGCAGATAGATCTCCGACATATTGTAGAGAGGTTCGCTCTTGTCGGGATAGTTGCGCACCAGTCGCTCATAGCAAAGGCGGGCATCCTCAATGCGGTTGAGTGCAAGGAAAAGGTCACCCTCAGCCTCGGTGTACCAATAGTTGACCGAGTCGATGGCGATGGCCTGTTCGATGGCCAATATCGCATTCATGGCATTGTTCTGCTCGCGGTATTGGTTGCTGAGGAAAAAGTAGGCGGCAGCCAGACCCGGCACCTGCCTGGTGGTCGGGTTCTTGATGCCCTTCTTCACCTCCTTGGGCTCTTCGGTAGGCAGTTTAATCGAAAGTTCATAGCCCTGCGACGTCATCACCGAATCGTAGAAGGCCACAGCCTGCTTCATCAGTTTTACGGCCGAGTCGGGACGCTCGCATTGACCTTGGGTCACTGCAAGGAAATAGAGTGAATCGAAGTACTGCTGTTCGTCAAGGCTCAGCAGCGAAGTTTCGCTGGGTTGGGGATTCTTCTTGCGTGCTGCCACTGTGGCCGGTAGCACGACCGTCAGCAGCAGGAGAAGAAATATGTGATATCTTTGTTTATACATCGTATTGGAATGTGCCATAAGTGATGTTTAAGCAATGCTTACGTTGAAGCCCTCGGCAACGAGAGGAGCAACGAACTGCGCCATCTCCTCCTTTGAAACCTTCACGAGATTGGGCTCGGGTGTCGGACGATCAAGGCTATATACCATAATCTGGTGAGGCTTGATTTCGCGCATGAGGTCACACCAAGCATTGACTTCTTCGGGTGTAGTGTTATCGATCACCTTGCCGTCGTGCATGCCTCGAACAAACATCGTCTGGACGATGAGCTGGCCCTGGAACGACTTCATGCCATCGACGACCTGCCGCACGCTGTAGTTCTTGTCGGTGGGCTGGTCGATGAGATGTATCGTCTGGTCGAAGGCTCCATCGATCTTGAGAATATTGTTATCGACCTTCAAAAGGGCAGCATGTACCTTGGGGTCGGTCATACGCGTGGCATTGCTCAGCACACTCACCCTTGCCTGGGGATAATACTGGTCACGAAGCGCAATGGTGCGGTCGATGACTTCTGCAAAGCGCGGGTGAAGGGTGGGTTCACCGTTGCCTGCGAAAGTGATGACATCGATATTGCGGCCCTCAGCCACTTCTTCCTTGAGTTTGGCTTCGAGTTCCTCCATCACCGCATCGGCATCGGGGAAATGTCTTCCCTTGTGGTCCTTGTTCCATCCGCACTCGCAATAGATGCAGTCGAAGGAGCATATCTTGGCATCCTTGGGCAGAAGGTTCACGCCAAGGCTGATACCCAGTCGGCGACTATGGATAGGACCGATGATATTGTCGGTATAAATATTTGGTTTACGTTCTTGCATGTTGGGTTATGTATATAATTCGGGAGAAAAATAAATTTGATAGCCTATTTTATTGATATACAATACAATAGGGCGCGCCATCATTGTGTTGAGTAACAAAATAGCAACAAAAGGGTGTTTTTCGGCTTCCCGACGCTGCATTTTCTCTTTGTCACTCAATCACGCCGCAAATATAGGATTTTTCGGTGATACAGCCAAATTTTATCGGTGTTTTTTCATTCGTGACTGAAAAAAAGCGGATGCCAGGGACCATCTGCCATCCGCTCCAATCAGGAACAAAGCATCGCATATGCAACACCCGGGCGTTTCCCGGGCGCTGCAAAGATACACCCTTTTTCCGATATCTCCAAACATTTCGCCCGATTTTTGTCACCATCCAGGGAATAGGGCACAAAATCGGGCGCACCTGCACAAAAGCAAGCCCGCCCGCCCACAAACAAAATAAAACGTAGAACAACAAATCAGCGAATTATCAAAACCGATTAAATCTCTTTGCGACACCTTTGCGCCGCTATGTCGTGCCACTCCATTCGTCCCCGTCTGCTCTGAACGTCCACGCGACACGAAGAAAAGGCGAATTTCGTTGTTTCATCGGCTGCGTCTTGTTGCCCCATTTCGGCTCATCGACACGAAGGACAACAAAGGCCGCGCCCTGGGTCGTTTCTTCGCAGATCTGCGCGAATAGCTCCTGCAGTTCCTCGGATGTCTTGCCCTTGGTTGCCGCTCTTATCGTTGCCATATCATCGCGCTTGCTCTGCCATTATCTCGTCACGGTTGAATGTTCCCGCCCATGACTTGAAAGCATAAGTAAAGGGGAGATCTTGCGACAAAACAAGCTTTCCACTACACCCGGCCATGTCTGCCCGGTTCCATATCGTCCACCATGCCAGGGGTGGATCATCGCCGAACACCTCATTAAGCAAGTCGGTTGCTTTCTGAAGCTTTTGGAGGGTTGCCACCTCGGTAGGCTGTAGCTTGACGATGCAATGCTTTCGCATAGCCTCATCGTCTGCCAGGAACACGCGCTGATCCTCGTTGTATGTTACCATCGAAAAGCAATAATCGGGGACGCTGCACGATGGGATCATCCGTGCATTGCCTTTCATCTGCTGCAAGTGCTCCAACAAATAGCCGCGCATCCTTTCGCCCACGTTCTTAAGCTCTCCAAGCTCGTGATCCAAAACGGCCTCATGCACCTTGCCGGGCGTTCGCGTCCATTTCAGCACCTGGGACGGCTCAACCTCCATTTGCCATTCAGCAAGGTAGTTCAAAAGGCCGTTGGCCGCGTTTATCAAGTCGAACACTTGCGACCGCACCTGATCGTATTTGTGTTCGTCCAAAATAAACACCTCATCCGCGCCCTGCTGCGCGGTGTTCTGCTGCGCGTCGATATCCGGCACGCCTGCACCCTTTCGCCCTCGTCTCATACCTTTTTGCCTCCAAGGTTTGCCAGTTCCTCACCGCGCTTTTGATACGCTGTAACAGCCGCGGCCCAATCGATTTCGCTTTTGCCGCCCTTGCCGCCCTGGTTCCCGTCACCGCTGCCGCCTCCTTGGCCTGCCTCTGCCGCTGCTGCCTTTGCCTCTGCGACCTCTGCACGGTGGATTGCCTCCAATAGTTCGGCCTTGTCTGGGTTCGTCTCTCTGATCATTTCAATAGCTTGTTCAAATGCTGTCATAATGTTGAATTGTTTTGAATGTTGATATTATCCGATATTTGCCCACAAATGCCCGTTCCTTGCGCTTTATCCGCTTTCGTGGCAAATCGCCAATCTATCGGGCAAAAGTCCGACACGTGCCAAATATGGGCGTTTTCGGCTCGTCTGCTCACTCTCGCGCGTTCGGGCGCTCGTTTGGTGGTCTTGCTCTCATGCCAGGTGCCTTTATACCTGGGTCGCATCCTTGCGCACCAAAAAGGGCTGCAATAGTTCGCATAGATCCTCATCCAGGGACGCGCGCCATATCTTGGCCAACAGCACCAAAAGATGAAGGGCGTTGCGCCTCGCCTTTGCCTCTGATGCCTCACGCGCCTTGCCCTCGGTCATTTTGGCCATGCTGATATTATCGACAAATGCCATCGCCTCATCGAGCACCTTGCAGCTCGGGTCGTACCATTTCGGGGTTTTGCTCGCTTCAAGCATCGCGGCCACCTCTTCAAAGTCTGCCGTTTTCAGGTTCGGGGCGTTGGTTCTTTGCTCGCTGTTATCCATGCCTTTTATACCGTCTTTCGTGCCTGGGCAAATGCCCTATAATTTGAAACCTTGTTGCCCTCTCTGATATACTTGACTTTCCCCTGCATCGTCTGATAGATGCCCGGTTCGTCTTGGTGTTCGTCCACCTCGTTGGCAATAGCCACCGCCGCGCCTGGGTTATCCATTGCCGCCAATTCCCTTGCAAGCTTGAGCGCCTGGAAGTCGGATTTTGTGGGATAGGAGACGTTTAGTTTTTGGATTTTGTTCGTCAGTTCCACGCCCCCCGCGCCTCCATCGTACACAAGCGCCCCGATATGATTGCTATATTTGCCGCCGTAGTCTGCCACCCTCCAAACGACCTGGGAGCGCCCAATTTCTTCGGTGATCACCTCGGGCACGCTCTTTTCGGCCATCGCCACCGCCTTTGCAAAATCCTTAAATGAAAACTTATTGCCACCCCCTCCAATCCTTGCCCCCTGGGGGGCTATGGGGGGATTATTATTTGCATTTAAATTTACATTTACATTTGGGCGCTCTCGTTGACGCTCGTTGACGTTCGTTGACGCTCGTTGCGTTTCTTGCTGATTGTCAGCCGTTAGACTTTCTGCAATCTCTTTTTGCTGTCGTCGGTTCTCTGCGCTTTGCTTGCCTGCGTTCGAAGTCTGGTCTTTCTTATCTTGCTGCTTTTTCAAGCTTGCTTTTACTACGGCTTTCCATCCTCGCGCCGTTGCCCTCAGGTTTCCATCGTTCGGCATTGTTACAAAATCACGGTTCCATGCCTGCAGGATCACTTCAAGCATTTCGGCCACGGCTCCGCTCGCCCCCGTATAGTCATAGCGCAAAGAATAGATCCAATTTATCGGACACGCGAAAGTGCCATCTTCGGGAGGTGGTGGGGGTGTCCCTGGTTTTCTCGTTTCTTCCATGATCGCCCGATTTATTCACGTGTGCGGCTACAATATGCCGCCGCCATCTGGTCGCTATCTGAGACAGCGTCCACGCGATTAGACAGCATATAACGCTCAATCTCGTCCCGGTCGAAATAGATGGCCTTTCCGTTCGGCTTGTAGTAAGGGAGCCGCCCCTCACTCGTCAGCTTGTAAACGTATGCCTTGCTGTAGCCCGTGAGGTTGGCCACATCTTCAACCGTCAGCGCCTTTTTGGTCTGCAACAGCGTCAGGCGCTTTATTTCATCCAGGCGCTTATCCAGGCGCTGCATGATCTGCTCTAAATTGCTTTGTTCTTCCATTTGTTTTATTCGTTTTTGTCTGCTCCGCAATCGGGAATTTGGGCAATATTGCGCTGCAAAGATATGCCGCGCCATCGAATAAACAAAACAAAAAAACCTGCACAAATTATTTGTGCAAGTTTCTGCAATTATAGCAACCTGTTTTTTTAGCTCTCACGTTGCAAAAGGCTGCGCTCCAGGGTCGCAAATTCCGCCATGAATTGATTAAGTTCTTCTGTGGGAAGGTTTTTGAAAGTGTTCGCGCTTTCATATCCTTGCCGGGTGCCTAAAGCTCCAATTTCTTTAAGTGCGGCAAAAGATGGCCGGTCTTTCAGTTTCTTTGCGCCTATCGCCAGTGCTACATATTTGCTCAAATCCACGCCGCCCTTGCCCTTAAAAATGCGCTTTAGCACCTCGATCGTTTTATCCTTATCCTCTCCATCGGCAATAAAGTCTATAAGATGATCTTTTGGTCTCCCTGGGCGTTTCTGGTCTGCCCTTGCAGCCTCTTTCCCCGCCATCAATTCGGATTGCACCGCCTTGCCCGCCTCGGTCTCTGCCAGGAAGTCAAGAAACGGGGTCAGTTCTGCAAGTTCTTCAGGTGTGGGTCGTGTGGCTGCCACGCCTTTTGCTCGGTGCATCAACAGCTCGAAGACGTAGGCATGCAAAGGGTGTCCCGCGTCTATCGTCTCATGCAATCCCTCCAAATATAGCGCCGACATTATCACGCCCGGGAACGTCTTGCACCTCGACAACGTAGAAAGTAGAAAGAAATCATAAAACTCTATCGCCTGGGTCTTGGTCTCCCATTTGCTTTGCACCTCTCCCGCGATTATGCCCAACGTGAGCGACACGCCCATAATAACGGCCACGGTGGCCGCTTCGTCCATGAGGCACAGCCGCGCCCCGTCTTGGCCTAAAGGTGGGCAAACGCCCTGCGCTCTTAATCTTTCGTAATATTGCCACGCCTGGGGTCTTATATTTAGACGTTCCAGGATCTGCCCATTTATCGGGGACACGTCTATTTCTTCACCGCCGCCCCATTCTGAAAGCCGCGCGTCGCTCTGATCCATAAAGCGCCACCGCAAAGGGGACGCGCCACGCGTTGCCCCAATCGGCCTATTTTGATTTTTGTTTTCCATCGTTGCAGCTTGTTTTCGTTGTTCCTGGTTCTTTTAAGACAATCCCAATAATTTCAAGATTTCGGGTTCTTCCATGTATATGCTATCCGATATTTTTTCAATATCGCGGGTAATTGCTAAAACTTGCTTGTATATCTTGTTTCGGTATGGCATAGATAACAGCGTAACACGTTGCCACAAGTCCACCACACCACCATTATACGCACCTTTCTTGATTATCTCGCGAATGCGCCAAACGTCGGTGCCTTCTTCTAAATCGGTTGTCCCGTCGATCGTCGGTGCCGGTGCAAGACCAAAACAATAAACAGCGTTTTCCATCGCCAGACCTGCCAAATGATAACAAATTTCGATTTCGGCGGGCGCCTGGATCTCGCTGTGGAACAATTGGCCGTTCCCGTAGAAAATCCCGTGAAATCCATCGCCCGCAAGATATACGTCTAAAGTGGATTTCCTCTGCAGCTTTATACCGTTGTCGAAAGTCCTTCCTTTGACGTAATAAATCGGCTCCATTTCTTTCAAGAAATAAAGGGCGTGCCCCAACTCATGACAAAGGGTTCGCCTTTTCTCTGCTAATAGTTTTTTATTGTTCATAGTCAATTGCTTCGTCGTTGTTCCTGGTTATCGTCTTAACACTCCATGCAAACGGATGGCAAAGGAATGTCAAAGCCCGTCATTGCATCGCAAAGCGCCTTTTCTATCCTCAAGGTCGTGGATAGTTCGCACACCCTATAAAGACAGCTTGCCGCCGCCCTCATCGCTGCCAGGTCATTAAGCCCGACAATCGTTTTGCAGCGTCCTGGGTGTTCGTATTTCGCTATCGCGTCACGCACGGCACGCAATAGGACGTTTGAGGCAATAAGACACGCCCACGTCCTTTTATTTGGGTGTTCCTGGTATTCCTGGGTGATTCTCCACCCCTCACGGATCACCGCGTCATGTAGTGCAACAAGCTTCACACCACGAAGGATAATAATCGGTTCTTTCATATCGTTTTTGGTTTTATGCCTTGCCCCCATTTCGGGGGCTTGGCTGATTATTACTAAATTCTTTCGCGTGGCCTCTGATAAGGCCGTTTTTTTGACCTCTGCTGCGTTTTCTCTCTCTCGGTGGGCAATTATCCAAACAGCGAAGAAACGGCGTTAACGGCCTCATCTTTCTTGCTGTCTATCACCTTTGCATAAATCTGGGTCGTACTTATGTCAGCGTGCCCCAAAAGCTTGCTCGTTGTGTATAGATCCGCGCCGGCTGTTAGCGCCAGGGTGGCGAAGGTGTGCCGGCTTACGTGGAACGTCACGCGCTTTTTAATTCCTGCGCCCTCTGCCCATGCCTTTATTGCTCTTTCTACGGCCGGATTGCTTGGAAACTCGAAAACGTTGTCTATGTCGCGCGCCCCGTCTCTTTCCGGGAGCCATCGCACCGCCTCGGCTGAAAGTGGAAGCATAAGCGGCGCGCCCGTTTTCTGCATCTTGACGGATGCACGCCATTGTTGCCCGTCCTTGCTCAACTGCCCCCATGTTAGGCCTATTATGTCGCTCAAGCGAAGGCCACAAAAGCACGCGAACATAAAAGCGCGCTTTACCTCGTCTCTCTTGCAATATGCGCCCGCCATAGCCTTGACCTCATCGACGGTCAGATATTCGCGCCCTGGGTCTCTAAAGTGGGGCTTTTCGTCGGTTGATAACGCATCCATCGGGTTAGACTGCAAAAAGCCTTTTCTAACTGCGTCATTTAGCACCGTATAAAGACACTTGCAATATAACGCCTTTGTGTTGTTGCTCAAGTTCCCCCCGTGTGTGTTAATTGACTTTTCAAGATAGACCACAAAGCCGCGCACATAGTTCGTGTTAATCTGCGATACCGTCAGTTTTTCGCCCTTGTATGCGATAAGGTGTTTAAGTGTCGCGTCTATTGTCGTGCCGTACCGCTTAACGGTTTTCTTTTCTCTGATCACCTCGCGCACAAAGTCGGTAAACAATACATTTGTGCCCGTTGCCTTGGTGATACCCGCCGCGCCGTTGGCGATATCCAGGATCCTGCGCGCCTTGATGGCGTTTGCCGCCTGCATCGTGTTCTTGTTGGCCACCTTTGCAGCCGCCGACGTTTCGGGGACAATATAAAGCTTTAGAAATTCATAACTCCGCACTCCATCGACGTAGATATCCAAATAAAGACTCTTGTTGCCGTTGGCCAAATCTTTCGTCCGTACTCTTACGGGTTCCTTTGCTGTGTTCTTTTTTGTTCGTGCCATGTCAGTAGGTTTTTGAATTATTCACGGTGCAAGTATAAGCCATTTGCCCGACTTTTGCAAATTGGGTCACAAAATAGTAACAAACAAGTAACAAAAAAAGTCAAAGAATAACAAAAATGCTATCTTTGACTATCAATCATAAATATCTAACTGCTTAATTTATAGTTATTCTTTGTTTACTTTGTTTGATATTGTAACTTTTTCGGGAGCAAAGTTACGAAAAAAAACTAACATGACAAAATCTACACCCTAATTTTTCACATATTTAATAAAAAAGGCCCCGAAACCATAGGTTTCAGGGCTTTGTAAAGTATCTTTACACAATGTGTAAAAGAGCGTTCCTCGGGATTAGTTGTTCTCAGGACGGAGCTTGCGTACGGTAACGGCAGTCTGCCACATCTCGCTTTCGCGGAGTGCCTTGAGTTCCTTCTCGAGGCCGGCACGATAGTCGGGCTTGGAGTTGGCATCGATGGAAATCTGAGCCTCGTTGCCGAGCTTCACGCTCATGTAGAGCCACTGGCAGATAGGCTTGATGGCATCGTGGAAACGAGGATACCAGTCGAGGGCACCGCGCTGAGCAGTGGTCGAACAGTTGGCATACATCCAGTCCATACCGTTCTTTGCGAAGAGAGGCATGAGCGACTGAGTGAGCTCCTCAACAGTCTCGTTGAAGGCCTCCGAAGGAGAGTGGCCGTTCTCGCGAAGCACTTCGTACTGAGCGAGGAGAAGACCCTGGATAGCGCCCATCAAAGAACCACGCTCGCCGGTGAGGTCAGAAGTAGCCTCGCGCTGGAATGTGGTCTCGAAGAGGTAACCCGAACCGATGCCGATACCGAGGGCGATGGTGCGGTCGTATGCACGACCTGTTGCATCCTGGTAGATAGCATACGAAGAGTTGAGGCCACGGCCTTCGAGGAACATGGTGCGGAGTGAAGTACCAGAACCCTTGGGAGCAACCATAATAACGTCGATATCCTTCTGGGGAACACAGCCTGTGCGGTCGTTCCAAGTGATAGCGAATCCGTGTGAGAAATAGAGAGCCTTGCCTGGGGTGAGATACTGCTTGAGAGTAGGCCATACGCTCATCACTGCCGCATCAGAGAGCAGACACATCACGATGGTAGCCTTCTGAGCTGCCTCCTCGATGCTGAAGAGGGTCTTGCCTGGTACCCAACCGTCGCTGATGGCCTTCTCGAAGGTCTTGCCCTGACGCTGGCCAACGATAACGTTGAATCCATTGTCACGCAGGTTGAGCGACTGGCCAGGGCCCTGTACGCCATAACCGATCACTGCAATAGTCTCGTCCTTAAGGACTTCACGTGCTTTCTCAAGAGGATACTCCTCGCGGGTCACTACATTTTCGATGACGCCGCCAAAATTCATTTGTGCCATATTGATTATAATTAATGGGTTAATAATAATTTCTAGTCTTCCACCTTCTCATGATCTTCCTCACGCTTGGTCAGATACTGGTCCAAACGTTCGATGCACGACTTGGTGATTGAGATGCGTCCGGAACGCACGAACTGCAGGACGCAGCCCAGTTTGTTCAACTGGTTGAAGTTGTCAAGTACATCGGCCGTGATGCCGGTCTTCTCGACGATGGTGTAGGTGGGATTGACCTCCACGATATGGGCATCGTGACGACGCACGATACGCGAAACCTCGGGATTGGCAAGCACCATCGGAGTAGCCAGTTTCAGAAGCGACGTCTCGAGGATGAAGATCTCGTCATCAACGAAGCAGTTGGCCTGCAGCACATCGATGCGCTTCTCGATCTGCTTGGTGAGCATCTCGGCCATCTCCTGCTTGCAGTAACAGGTAATCGTATATTTATGTACGCCTGGTGTCGATGATGCACACACGTTGAGCGTCTCGATGTTGACTTGACGACGTGTAAACACTGCCGTAATCTGGTTGAGGATACCTGCGTAGTTCTCGGAATAGACAATCAGCGTGTAGTGTGTCAGTCCTTCATGCAATGGGCTGAGCAATGCTCCCTCTTTTCCTAAGGTGGAAGGTGCATCGACAGCGGTCTTTGAGAAACGCTCGTGGAAGCCTCCGTCCTTGAGGTCTTCGGCCAAAGATGCTGCACGTTCGCGATAGAGGTTCTTCTCGTACGAATTGCGGTCAATGGCAGCCGCTGCCTTCACAGCCTCATCCAAAGCCTGCAACGATGCCTGTGCCTCGTCGCATTTGCCGCAAGTGTTGCAATCGCCGCACTCACCGCCATTTTTTACATGTTCTGCCATATCACAATATTTCTAATAACATCTCATCCACGTTGGAACCTGGAGGAGTCATCGGTAATACATTATCTTCTTCCTTCACCGCACACTGCAAGAGGAATGGGCCTTCGGTGTCGAGCATCTCGCGAATGGCTGCATCCAGATCCTCACGCTCAACGACAGTGCGACATGGGATGCCATAACCCTTGGAAATCAACTCGTAGTCGGGATTCAGCATCGGGGTGAACGAGTATCGCTTGTTGAAGAACAGATACTGCCACTGGCGCACATTGCCCAAATAATTGTTGTTAAGCAGTATCATCTTCACAGGAGCCTTTTGTTCCATAATGGTGCCCAGTTCCTGAATGGTCATCTGCAGACCGCCATCGCCTACAAACATGCAGACAGTGCGGTCGGGAGCACCGAAGGTGGCACCGATGGCAGCAGGAAGGGCAAAGCCCATCGTGCCGCAACCACCCGAAGTGACTATGGAGCGCTTCTTCGTGAACTTGAAGTAGCGGCATCCAAACAACTGGTTCTGGCCCACATCGGTAACAAGAATAGCCTCATTGTTGGCTGCTTCGCTCACCTTGCGGATCACTTCACCCATCAGCAATGGTCCCTCGGTGGGATGCAATGCCTTGTCGATGACCTTGTCATACTCCTTCTCTTCGTAGGGCTTGAAGCCTGCAATCCACGAGCCGTGCTTTGCCTCATCAACATAAGGAAGAAGGTCGGCAAGGGTCTGCTTGCAGTTGCCGAGAACCGCCACATCTACCTTCACGTTCTTGTTGATTTCCGAAGGGTCGATCTCGAAGTGGATGACCTTGGCCTGCTTAGCGTAGGTCTTGAGGTTGCCGGTCACACGATCGTCGAAACGCATGCCCACGGCAATAAGCAGGTCGCACTGGTTGGTCATCACATTGGGACCGAGGTTGCCGTGCATACCAAGCATGCCCTTGTTGAGAGGATGGTCAGAAGGGATTGCCGAAAGGCCAAGCATCGTGCATCCGAAAGGAATCTGTGCCTTCTCGGCTAGTTCGAGCACTTCCTGATTGGCACCAGCAAGTTCGACACCCTGACCCACCAGCATAAATGGTTTCACGCTCTGGTTAATCATCTCGGCAGCCTTCTGGATTACCGACATTTCGCAAACAGGCTCAGGCACATACGAACGAATGAAGTTGACCTTCTGCGGCTCATAGTCGATGACGGTGGTCTGCGCATTCTTTGTGAAGTCGAGCACTACCGGACCGGGACGACCCGTACCTGCAATATAGAATGCACGAGCCACTGCCCATGCCACATCTTCGGCACGACGGATCTGATAGTTCCACTTGCTGATAGGCTGTGTCACACCCACTACATCGACCTCCTGGAAGGCATCGGTACCCAGCATGGCGGCTCCTACCTGTCCGCAGATGACGACAAGCGGAGTGGAGTCGATCATTGCATCGGCAAGACCGGTGATGGTGTTCATGGCACCAGGGCCTGATGTTACCAATACCACACCTGTACGTCCACTGACGCGGGCATAGCCTTGTGCAGCATGGATGGCACCCTGTTCATGTCTTACCAGCACATGGTTGAGTTTGTCGCGGTGATCATAGAGTGCATCGTAAGTAGGCATAATGGCACCTCCTGGATATCCGAAGAGGGTGGTGACACCCTGGTCCTCGAGGCTGCGCATCAGCGCTTCTGCACCAGATATTCTTTCTGACATTCTATGGGTTGTTTCTGATTTATTACCTTTAATAAACGTGAAGACACGTATTTATCGCGATACGTACGTATTATTCGATGATACGCACACCGCCCTTGTCGGCAGACGAAACAGACTGGGCATAGGCACGCAAAGCCTTGCTGACTACGCGATGACGCTTCAAAGGCTGCTGTGGACGTGCTTCCAGCTCTTCGTCGCTGAGCTTGACGTTGATCGAACGTGTCGGGATGTCGATGACGATGATGTCGCCATCCTTGATCTTTCCGATGTTGCCACCGGCTGCTGCCTCAGGGCTGATGTGTCCGATGGAAAGACCCGAAGTACCACCCGAGAAACGTCCGTCGGTGATGAGGGCACATTCCTTGCCCATGTGCATCGACTTGATGTAGGATGTCGGGTAAAGCATCTCCTGCATACCGGGTCCACCCTTGGGTCCTTCGTGGGTGATGACGACACAATCGCCTTTCTTGACCTTGCCACCGAGAATGCCTTCGCAAGCATCCTCCTGCGAGTCGAAGCAAACGGCGGGACCTTCGAAATGCCAGAGTTCGGGAGCCACGCCAGCGGTCTTGACGACGCAACCATCCTTAGCGATATTGCCGAAGAGCACAGCCAGGCCGCCATCCTTGGTATAAGCGTGTTCGATGTCGCGGATGCAACCATTGGCACGATCGGTATCGAGTGTCTCCCATTGTGTATTCTGCGAACCCATCTTGATCGAGAACTTGCCGGCAGGAGCACTGTGATAGATGCGGCTTGCCTCAGGGTCGATGTTCTCCTTGAGGATGGAATACTTCTCGATGTCCTCACCGAGCGTTGCACCATTGACACGCTTGCAACTCAGGTCGAGCAGATTGCCCTTGGCGAGTTCGCCGAGAATGCCGAGGATGCCGCCTGCACGGTTCTCCTCCTGCACCGAATACTTCTGCGTATTGGGAGCAAGTTTGCAGAGGCAAGGCACCACGCGACTCAGGCGATCGATGTCCTTCATCTCGAAATCCACGCCACCTTCCTGCGCTACGGCAAGCAGGTGAAGCACCGTATTCGACGAGCCACCCATGGCGATGTCGAGGGTCATGGCGTTGAGGAATGCTGCACGAGTGGCGATGCTGCGTGGCAACACGCTCTCGTCACCCTCCTCATAATATTTCAATGCGTTCTTGACAATCAGTTTTGCGGCGTCCTTAAAGAGCTGGATGCGATTCACGTGAGTAGCCAAGATGGAACCATTGCCAGGCAGAGAGAGTCCGATGGCTTCGGTAAGCGAGTTCATCGAATTGGCAGTGAACATACCCGAGCACGAACCGCAACCTGGACAGGCGCAGCCTTCGATTTCGGCCATTTCCTCGTCGGTTACCGATGGGTCGGCACCCTTGACCATCGCGGTGATGAGGTCGGCATTCTCGCCGCGCCACTTGCCAGCCTCCATTGGGCCTCCGCTGCAGAAGACGGCAGGAATGTTCAGACGCATGGCAGCCATCAGCATGCCAGGAGTCACCTTGTCGCAGTTCGAGATGCAGATCATCGCATCAGCCTTGTGCGCATTCACCATGTATTCCACCGAGTCGGCAATGATGTCGCGCGAAGGCAACGAGTAGAGCATACCGTCGTGACCCATGGCAATGCCGTCATCGACAGCAATGGTATTGAACTCAGCAGCATAGCAGCCGAGTTTCTCGATCTCAGCCTTCACAATCTGGCCGATCTCGTGCAGATGTGTATGACCTGGCACAAACTGGGTAAAGGAGTTGACGATAGCAATAACGGGTTTGCCGAACATTTCACGCTTCATACCATTAGCGACCCACAGGGCGCGGGCACCCGCCATCCTGCGACCCTCAGTGGTCTGAGCACTTCTGAGTTGAATCTTCATTTTGTCGTAAAAACTAACCAATTAAACACAATACACGAAAAGTGATTGCAAAGATACAGACTTTTTTTGAAATTTCCTCAAAAATCGAAAAAAATGATGCAAAATTTTAAATATTTCTTCATTTTTATATAAAAAAGCAACTATAAACGGCAAATTAATGCATTTCGACACGAAAAATGACAGGCAGGAGCTACAAGTTGGCCAGGAAAAAAGCAAGAGGCCCATCCTAAAAGGATGAGCCCCAAGATAATATAGCATAAGATGATCCTTGATTGGAATCACTTAACCGCCTTGAACGACATATCAAGACCCTTCACGGAATGGGTCAAGGCACCGAAGGAGATATAATCAACTCCAGCCTTGGCATAAGGAAGCATCGTGTCGTAGGTGATGCCTCCCGACGACTCGGTCTCGCAGCGATGGTTGACGATCTTCACGGCCTTGGCAGTATCTTCGGGTGTGAAGTTGTCGAACATAATGCGATCCACGCCTTCGGCCAATGCCTCGTCGAGTTCCTTGAAGTTGCGCACCTCCACCTCGATCTTGAGGTTCTTACCCTTCTCCTTGCAATACTGCTTGGCACGGCTGATGGCATTGTGGATGCCGCCCGAGAAATCGACATGGTTGTCCTTGAGCAGAATCATGTCGAACAGACCGATGCGATGGTTGCAGCCACCACCGATCTTGACAGCCATCTTCTCGAGGATACGCATGCCAGGAGTGGTCTTGCGGGTATCGAGCACCTTGGTGCCTGTTCCTTCCAAGGCCTTCACATAGCGTGCGGTCATGGTGGCGATGCCGCTCATGCGCTGCATAATATTGAGCATCAGGCGTTCGGTCTGCAGCAGGCTCTGCTCCTTGCCGGTCACGATGAAAGGCACATCACCGGGAACGACATGAGCGCCATCCTGCATAAAGACCTCCATCTTGAGTTCAGGGTCGAAGGCATTGAACACGCGGCGAGCGATATCGACGCCAGCCAGGATGCCCTCCTCCTTGATCAGGAGTTTCTGCTTGCCGATAGCATCGGCGGGGATGCAGCAGAGCGTAGTGTGGTCACCATCGCCGATATCCTCGGCGAAACTCAGTTTGATGAGCTCCTCGATGAGCTCGTTGACAATCTTTTCGTCCATAGTAGATAGGCATTAAGTCATAGGCACATAGTTCGTATCCCGCTCCCTGGAAAGTTTCTCCTTGTTGAATACGGGATTGCTGTACATAGTGAGCAGCATATCCCAAAGGAAGGCCTCGTCGCGGTTCGGGATGTCCACCTTGGCGAGTTGTCCGTTCAAGTATGCCGCAGCCTTGGTCTTATCGGCCTCGGTGTACATCTTCTGGTTCTTATAGCGATCTGTCTGATACTTCAGGTCGTAGGCCACATAGTTGATCGGATAGAGCACCATTGCCTCATGCAGCATGTTGTCGATGGTTTCGCAGACACAGTTGACCTGCGCGTTCCTGTCGTTGATCCAAGGATACTGGTCGAACACGCCATTGAGCTCTGAAGTGAAGGTGTAGCGAATGCGGCCCTTGTAGCCCATCAGGCCCGTTGCCATACTCTTCACGTCGTCGGCTTTGGTCTTCTTCCATTCCGGGTTGTCGCGCTTGAGCTGGAACTCGGCAGCCTTGAGGTAGTCGCAGGGGTCATACTCGTAACTGATGGCAACTGGGATGGTGTGCAGCGCACGAACATTCTGCATATGGTCCTTGCTCTTGCCACCCAGCGAAAGCATCTTGATGACCGAAGCCTGTGTGTTGTCGGAGTTGTCCTTCGAACGTCCCTCACGCTGTGCCATCCAGATGGAGCACTTGTTTTCGACAATCTCCTTATAGATATATGCCGACAACTTCATCGAAGCCTCGAGCAGCTGGCGACCGGTAATGTCACGACGCACGACGAAGCTCTTGTTCACCCTGACAAGGTCCTCGATCCATGGAGCGGCAAAAAGGTTGTTGCCGATGGCGATTTCGGAAGTCTCCTTGCCGTTCTTGGCAAGAATGTAGTTGAGCAGAGCCGAATCAAGCACAATATCGCGATGGTTGGTCACAAAGAGGTGTCCGTTGGTGAAGTCAATCTGATCAAGTCCGTAAGCCTCAACACCATCGGTACATTTTTTGCACAGCATATCGAGGATGAGAAGGATTACCTTGGTTTGAAAATCCTTCACCGTCTTACAACTCAGGATGAGTGCCTTCATCTGCTCGAGATCGACATTAGGGAATCCGGCCTTGATGGCGCCCAGTATTTCCGGACGATCGGCCAGTGGCCAAAGTTTCGAAGGGATGTCTGCGTCGTTGTAGCAACGAATGTCATCAAAATTGTATTCTGCCATAATGTTTTTGGGTTTAGATTAAAAAACTATAATGATCCAAAGGTAATTACGTCATCCATGACATCCGAGATGTCAAGACCGGCAGCTCTGACCTCCTGCGGGATAAACGAGGTGGCTGTCATGCCGGGAGTCGTATTGACTTCCAGAAGATGCGGGGTGTCGCCGATGATGATGTAATCGACACGGATGATACCCTTGGCACCCACATATCCATAAATACGTCGGGTCAGTGCCTGGATCTTCTGAGTCATTTCGTCCGAGATGCGTGCAGGGGTAATCTCCTCCACTGCACCATTATATTTCGCATCGACATCGAAGAACTCCTTCTTCGAGACGACTTCGGTGATGGGCAAGGCGCGCAGACCGTCACGTGAGGTATAGCATCCGCAGGTTACCTCGGTGCCCTGCATGAAACTTTCGATGATGACCTCGCCCGTAGCCTCACGTTTGGCGGCTGCGATGGCGGGTTGAAGTTCTTCGGGCGTCTTCACCTTTGTGGTGGCATACGACGAGCCACCGGCATTGGGCTTGACAAAGACGGGCAGACCCAGTTCCTTGACGCACTGCTCGGTATCCACTTCTTCGCCCACATGGAGCAAGATACTCTTGGCAACGGGGATGCCGAAGGTCGACAGATAACGGTTGCAGGTGAACTTCGAACAGGTGAGGGCGGCTGCCAGCACGCCGCAACAGCTGTAGGGCATGCGTATCATGTCGAAATATCCTTGCAGGATACCATTCTCACCTGGGGTGCCGTGGATGATGATATAGGCGAAATCGAAGGTGAGTTTCACGCCGTCCTTCACGACTGAAAAGTCCTCACGATCGACGGGCCAGGTCTTGTCCCAGTCGTACTGCTGGCCGTCATACTGCACCATCTTCCATTCGGTTCCCTTGATGACGATGATGCTGGTCTCATATTTACTGTGGTCAACGAAGCTCCAGATGCCCTGGGCACTGCGGAGCGAAACCACATATTCGCTGGAGTCGCCTCCAGCCACGATTGCGATTTTTTTCATTAATAGTTTCTTTTACTAACATATTCCCGCCACTTTTCGACGAGTCGGGCCATGTCGGCGGGCAATGGGGCCTCGAAGTCCATCTCCTCCCCTGTGCGGGGATGACGGAAACCGAGTGTCCCGGCATGCAATGCCTGTCGCGGACAGATGTCAAAGCAGTTACGCACGAACTGCGAATATTTTGCGAAGGTGGTGCCTTTCAGTATCTGGTCGCCACCGTAGGTCTTGTCGTTGAAGAGCGTGTGTCCCGCATGCTTCATATGGACACGTATCTGGTGGGTTCGTCCCGTCTCAAGCCGGCATTCGACAAGGGTGACGTACCCCAGTCGCTCGATGACCCGATAATGGGTGACGGCAGGCTTGCCTTCCTCGCTTCCTTCGGGATAATACTCCATCAGGGTGCGGTCGCGCTTGTTGCGTCCGATGTTTCCCACTATCGTTCCTTCGTCCTCCTCCACATGTCCCCAAACCAGGGCAGTGTAGAGTCGGCGAGTAGTCTTGTGGAAGAACTGACGGCTGAGCGAAGTGCCTGCATCCTCGTTCTTGGCAATCACCAGCAGACCCGAAGTCTCCTTGTCGATGCGATGCACCAGTCCCAGACGCTTCTGGAAATCGGGCTTCTGCTCGGTGTCGGACAAAGCACTTCCTTCGGATAACGCAGCTCCGTTCTCCCCTTCTTCACTTTCCTCGTCCTCTCCCGTCAGGTCGAGTTCGATGCCTTCCTGCAGGAAATGCCAGGCCAGGGCGTTGACGAGTGTTCCCGAATAATTGCCGTGTCCCGGATGGACCACCATGCCCGCAGGCTTGTTCACCACAAGCAGGTCATCATCCTCATAGACAATGTCAAGCGGGATGTCCTCGGGAACGATTTCGGTAGAGTGACGCGGACGGTTCATCATGACCTGCACCACATCGCCGGGACGCACCTTGTAGTTCGACTTCTCGGACTTGCCGTTGACCAGGATGTATCCGGCATCGGCAGCATTCTGTATGCGGTTGCGGCTTGTGCCCACGATACGGTCCACCAGAAACTTATCGACGCGCAGAGGTCCCTGTCCCCTGTCGGCCACGAATCGGAAGTGTTCGAACAACTCCTCCTTCCCGACGTCGCCGGTTACTCCATCCATTGCTCCTCGGTTTCTTCGTTCACAGGTTCAAGTTCCAGTTTGCTGTTGCCCACCGAAACCACGACGTGCGTGCCGTAGGGATATTCAGCGCCGGGTACCATCTCCTGGTCACCCACGGTGACGCTGAGCACCAGATCGTGCATCTCCGAGGGCACCTGCCTGATCGAATCGACCTTGAAGCCCAGCGAACGCAGGGTCGAAAGCGCCTGGCGACTGCCGCCCTCGCGCACTTCCTGCATCTTCACCATGCGCACACCAAGGGCATTGATGGTGAGATAGACGATGCGTCCCTTCTTGACGGGAAGGCCTGCTGTAGGCAACTGTTCCACGACGGCTCCCGGCGTGATGTCGGCATACACCGAATCGATGATCATCGACTTGAGCCCGGCGTTTTCAAGGATACGCTCCGCTTCGGGAGCAGGGAGACCTGCCAGACGGGGAACTTCGACACGCTCGTTGTGATGCGTGTAGGAGTTCATCCAAAGCGACAGACATGTCAGGACAGCCACCGTGGCAACAATGATGCCCACTATCGATAGTCCAACCATTTTGCCGAAGTAGCCCCATTGGCTCTTGCGGCCATTATTTTCTTCTTGTGCCAAATTTATACCTATTTAAATAAAATAACGCTGCAAAGATAGCGCTTTTTGTGAATAAAAACAAACAAAAGACAAAAAAATCTTCAATATTTAAAAAAGTTGGCGTCAATTGGCCCGTATTTCACAAAAAATGCGTACCTTTGCACCGCATTTGTGCCCTTCACATGGCGCAAAACGCCCCATAGATACGAAAACATCAAAAATCAATTATGAAGAATAAGGTTATTATCATTGCCGCTGCCATCGTCCTGCTTGCCCTGCTGGCCGGTGGTGGCTACTACATCTGGCGTCAGCAGCAGACCATCGACGAACTTACCGAGGGCTTTGCACTTGAAAAGGAACAACTCGAAGACGAATACACCCAGCTCGCCATCCAGTACGAAGGCTACAAGTTGCAGGTCAACAACGACTCGCTCGAACAGAAGCTCGAGGACCAGCGCATCAAGATCCAGCGCCTCGTCGAGGAGCTGCGTCAGACCAAGGCCCAGGATGCCCGTCGTATTGCTGCCCTCAAGAAGGAACTCGAGACGGTGCGCGGCGTCCTCCGCTATTATGTCGCCCAGGTCGATTCGCTCAACAAGGTCAACGATGCCCTCGTGGCCGAAAACCAGCAGATACGTAGCGACATGCGTACCGTGCAGCAGCAGAACCAGCAGGTGCGCCAGCAGAACGAGACCCTCACAAAGCAGGTCACCGTGGCTGCACAACTTTCGGCAACCAACGTCTCTGTTACCGCCCTCGACCGCAAGGACAAGGTCGAAAAACGCAACCGCGTCGATAAACTGGCCAAGTTCCAGGTCAACTTCACCATCGCTGCCAACGTCACCGCCCAGACTGGCGAGAAGGACGTCTATCTGCGCATCCTGCGTCCCAGCGACGAGGTGCTCACCAACGCGCAGAGCGGAAAGTTCAAGTACGAGAACGCCAAACTCGATTACTCCGCCCGCAAGACCATCGAGTTCGGAGGCGAAGAGACGCCCGTCACCATGTTCTACAAGCGTGGCGAAGCCCTCGATGCAGGCACCTATCGTGTCGAGATCTATGCCGATGGCAACATGATCGGTCGCGGCTCCATCGCACTTAAGAAGTAATTCGATAATTCGTGATAAAAAGATAACATGAGCGATTTCATCTGGCGCATCCGCCTCTTCTGGAGGTTCCTGAAGCACGACATCTGGAGTTACACGAACGAAGACGTCCGTGGCACCTACCTGTGGCTCATGAACATCTTCAAGGCGGTCTATCTATCCATACGCTTCTTCCTCGCTCATCGCATCATGGAACGTGCCTCGGCACTCACCTACTACACCCTGCTTGCCCTCGTCCCCACCGTGGCGCTTGCCCTCGGCATTGGTCGAGGCTTCGGCATGCAGGAGATGTTCTATAACCTCATCACCGACGCCTTCCCCGGACAAGTCGAAGTGATCAACTACATCAACGGCTTTGCCGAAAAGTACCTCGAACGCGCCACTTCGAGCATCATCATCGGCATCGGCATCGTCCTCCTCCTCTGGGTCATCTATTCGCTCATCAGCAACATCGAGGACGTCTTCAACGGGATTTGGCAGGTCAAGAACGGACGCAGCACCTTACGCCGCATCACCGACTACCTCAGCATCATCTTCCTCGTCCCCACCTTCCTTGCCATCAGTTCGGGCACACAGCTTTTCCTGCAGACCTACATTATGACCGACCTCTATGACTACGTGCTCAGTCAGACGCTGCTCACCATCCTTCGCTGTGTCCCCTATGTCTTCACCATCCTGCTCCTGACGTTCATCTATATCGTCATCCCCAACTGCAAAGTTCGTTTCCTCAACGCCTTTGCAGCTGCCGTTATTGCCGGTACGGCATTCCTCCTCTTCCAGTGGCTCTACATCCACGGACAGATCTGGGTCAGCAAGTACAACGCCATCTACGGTTCGTTTGCTGCCCTCCCCCTCCTCCTCCTGTGGATTCAGATGTCGTGGATCATCTGCCTTTATGGTGCCGAACTTTCCTACGCTTCGCAGAACATCCAGAACTACAACTTCGAGAACGTCGAGGAGATGCTCTCGCGTCACGACCGTGACTTCCTCCTCATCCTCGTTGCCGGCAACATCTACAACCGCTTTGCCAACGAGGAGCCCGCTCCCACCACCGAAGAGGTGGGTCAGGCGCTCAAGCTGCCTGCACGTCTGACGGGTAGCCTCATCCGACAACTTGCCGACATCGACGTCATTCGCGAAGCCTACCCCACCGACAAGCATATGCCCAATAACTGGATACCAGGCCGCGAGACCGACAAACTCACCATCGCTGCCCTTTATGACCTGTTGGCTTCCAATGGCGAAAACCTCCTGAAGATCAACTATTCGAAATATTTCCCCAAGGAGTACAAGGTTTGCGAAGCCATGCGCCAGGCAGCCCTCCAGCAGGGGCAGTCAATCCTCCTGCGCGACATCAACCTCGACCATTTTAAACCTTTGACCACAACACTCGTCAAAGAAAAGAGACAAAAGACTCCTATAAACGATCAGAAACAATGAAACAGAAACTAATGTCAGCTGCCATTCTGGCAGCCGTGGCCCTGCTCAGCAGCAGTTGCGTTACACAGAAGAAGTACAACGAACTTCGCGATGATTACGACCTATTGACAAGTCAGTTCAACGATGCAAAGATTGCCCTCGCCTCCTGCGAGACGGGCAGCAAGAGCCTCGAAGAGCGTCTGGACGAAGCACGTGCCAACAATGCACGACTCCTCGAACAACTCAATGCCCTCCAGCAGTCGCTCGACAAGAGCATCAACCAGTCGGGCACCAACATCTCCAAGCTTGTCGATGAGATCAATGCTTCCAACAAGTACATCAAGCAGCTTACCGACGCCAAGTCGAAGAGCGACTCGCTCAACATCGTCCTCACCAACAACCTCACCCGTTCCCTCTCGAAGGAAGAACTCAAGGACGTCGATGTGCAGGTGCTGAAAGGCGTGGTCTATATCTCGCTCAACGACAACATGCTCTATCGCACCGGCTCGTATGAGATCTCCGACAAGGCCGGACAGACCCTTGCCAAGATCGCCAAGATCATCACCGACTACAAGGACTACGAGGTGCTCATCGAAGGCAACACCGACAATGTGCCCATCAGCCGCGAGAACATCCGCAACAACTGGGACCTCTCCTGCCTCCGCGCATCCAGCGTCGTTCAGGCTCTCCAGAATCAATATGGCGTCAATCCCAGTCGTCTAACTGCCGGCGGTCGTGGCGAGTATAATCCGCTCGAATCGAACGACACCGAGACAGGTCGCGCCCGCAACCGTCGTACGCAGATCATCATCACTCCCAAGCTCGACCAGTTCCTCGAACTCATCGACGAAGCTCCCGAAACGAAATGATAAAAACAATAAAGGCGCCGCAATTCGCGACGCCTTAATTATATCTTTGGACCAACCAACAATTGTTATTTGTTAATTATTAATTGTTAATTGATTATTCGCTCTTCTTGCCCTCAGCATAGCGCTTGTTGAGCAGGTCGAGAACATCCTGGGTGATGTCGTACTTCTCCTTCACGAAGAAGACGGTCGTGTTGGGAACACTGCTGTAGATCACCTCGAAGTTCTTGTCCTTGTTGTACTCCTTCAGCACAGCCTGGATAGAATCGTTCACACGGTCAAAGGCCTGACTCTGGAGCAGGGCGAGATCCTGCTGCAAGCCATTGGCCTGCTGCTCGATGGAAGCCTGCTTCTGCTGCAGACGACGCTGCTCGGATTCCATACGCGACTGACCACCGATGAACGAGTTGGTCTGAACCTTCTGCATGAAGTCCTGATACTCCTTCTGGAACTTGGCCATCTCCTTGTTCATCTTGTCCTCAGCCTGAGCCTTCTGCTTCACAAGGTCCTGGGTGAGGTCAATCTGGAGCTGATAGTTGTTGTAAAGCGAATCAGCCTGGATGAAGGCAATTGGCAATGACTCACCCTCGGTGAGCGTACCGCCGGCTACCTTGGCGGCATCGGCATTGTTCGATTTAACGCAGGAAGTCATACCTCCGGCGAGAACTCCCGCCAAAACCAGGGCAGAAGCGATAGTAAAGAATTTTTTCATATACAATATTAAAGTTATTATTTATTTTCTTCTTGTAGTTTTCCAGTGGGCATCTGGCCGTCGGCATAGAGCCCCTGCTTGTGGCGTTCCTCGTAATCCTGGGTCTGCACGCAGTGGATTCCCTTGTCGCGCATCGCCTTCGATTGGCTTACATGCGTCTTCGGAAACGTGCCATTTTTCACAAATAATACCTTAATTGCTAAAAAAACAAAAGATATTAAAAGAATTCCGACCGAAATGATAATAGTTTGCCACATTTTTATTATCTTTGCACCCGCAAACAGTTCAAAGGGGGAATTTCTCCTCAAACTTCGCGAATAGCGGTTGCAAAGATACAAAATTTCCGAAACAATCCACCATTTTTGGTCTCGATTTTAGGAAAAAGTCATACATCTTGACCACTTTTAACAATTATTATTACTGATTTGCACTTTTACGAAACAAAAAACGACATAAAACCTCTAATTTTTCAAAACAAATCAAACTATGGAAATCAAGAATCTTGAACCAAGAATCTTTTGGGAAATCTTCGATGCCATCACCAAGGTGCCTCGTCCGAGCAAGAAGGAAGGCAAGATCCGCGCATGGCTTGTCAACTTCGCCAAGGAGCACAACCTCGACTGCAAGGTCGATGAGACCGGCAACGTCCTCGTCAGCTGTCCCGCCACCCCAGGCCGTGAGGACCGCGAGACGCTCGTCATGCAGGCCCATATGGACATGGTGTGCGAAAAGAACTCCGACATCATTCACGACTTCGAAAACGACCCCATCGAGACACGCATCGACGGCGATTGGGTGAAGGCCAACGGCACCACCCTCGGCGCTGATGACGGCGCTGGCGTAGCCCTCGCCCTGGCTGCTATGCTCGACAAGACCTACGAGCACGGTCCACTCGAATTCCTCTGCACCTACGACGAGGAGACCGGTATGACTGGCGCCAACATGCTCAGCGAAGGCTTCATGACCGGCAAGCTCCTCCTCAACCTCGATTCCGAACAGGAGAATCAGATCTTCATCGGCTGCGCCGGTGGCATGGACACCGTTGCCCTCTGGCACTACACCACCCAGCCCACTCCTGCCGACTACTACTTCGCACGTGTCAGCGTAGGCGGTCTCCTCGGCGGCCACTCGGGTGGCGACATCCACCTCGGCCGTGCCAATGCCAACAAGGTGCTCGCCCGCTTCCTCACCACCCAGCCCGGTCTGCTCGTCTCCGACATCCGTGGCGGCAACCTCCGCAACGCCATCGCTCGCGAGGCTTACGCCATCATCGGTGTGCCCGCAGCACGTCGCGACCAGCTTGTAGCCGACCTCAACAAGTTCGCTGCCATGGTCGAAGTCGAAGTGGCTGGTGTTGAGCCTTCGTTCAAGATGTCTATCGAGACAGTCGACGCTCCCGCCGAGGTCATCGACCCCAACGTGACCTGCCGCCTCATCCAGGCACTCATCGCTGCACCTCACGGCGTCATAGGCATGAGCCACTCGATGCCCGGTCTCGTCGAGACGTCCACCAACCTTGCCTCTGTCCGCATCTCCGAGCCAGGCACCATCCGCGTCGAGACAAGCCAGCGCTCCAGCGTCGAGAGCCAGAAGCGCATGATTGCCCAGATGGTCAAGACCGTCTTCGACCTCGCCGGTGCCGAAGTCACCCAGGGTCAGGGCTATCCCGGTTGGGCTCCCAACCCCAACAGCCGCATGGTGAAGCTCACCGAGGCCGCCTACCGCAAGGTCTATGGCGGTGAGCCCGAGACAATGGCCATCCACGCCGGTCTCGAGACGGGTCTCTTCCTCACCAAGTATCCTTGGCTCGACATGGTCAGCGTAGGCCCCACAATGGAAGCCATCCACTCGCCCGAAGAGAAACTTTCCATCTCTTCTGTCGCCAAGTTCTGGCCTTACGTCAAGGAGATTATCGCCTCGATTTGAGCCGCATGAGCAGTCGATGAATCACTCAAATCGGTGGTTTTCGGACTATTTCGTCTAAATTTCGCATTTTTTCGGGCAAATATTTGGTACTTTCGCAAAAAATACCGATATTTGCCCGATAATTATATTATGTCTAGACAGACAATTATTATTTGTTAATTGTTAATTGTTAATTCATATACCCTATGAAATTCGAAGTTCTCAGTTCCGACCTCATGAGTCATCTGGCTGCCATCAGCCGCGTGCTGCTCAGCAAGAACCCAATGCCCATCCTCGACAATTTCCGTTTCGAAGTCAGTGAGGAGAAGCTAACAGTCACCGCCAGCGATGGCAGCACCACTATGATTACCTCCATCGCCATCCAGGGCGTCGAGGGCAATGGTGCTTTCGTCGTCCCCGCCAAGACCATCATGGACCCCCTCAAGGAGATGCCACAGCAGCAGCTCTCCATCGAGGTCGATAACGGCAACTACGAGGTCATCGTCTCCTACGCCAACGGCAAGTACAACTTCATCGGCGGCAATGCCGACGAATATCCGCGCGTCAAGGCTCTCGAGGAAAACTACCGCTCGTTCGACATCAACGCCCAGGCCCTCCTCAACGGCATCCAGAGCACCCTCTTCGCTACTGCCGAGGACGAGCTCCGTCCCGTCATGAACGGCATCTACTTCGACATCAAGGCCGACCGAATCATCTTCGTCGCCTCCGACTCCAAGAAGCTCGTCCGTCTCATCAACGAGACCACAGAGCCCGGCTTCGAGTCCAGCTTCATCCTGCCCAAGAAGCCTGCCAACCTCCTCAAGAACATCATCTCCAAGGACCAGCTTCTCTGCACCGTCTGCTTCGATTCGAAGAGCGCACGTTTCCAGCTCGGCGACTACGAGCTCATCTGCACCCTCATCGAAGGACGCTATCCTCGCTATGAGGTGGTAATCCCGAAGAACAACACCAACCGTCTCACCATCGACCGTCAGTTGTTCCTCTCCGCCCTGCGTCGCATCGCCGTCTTCGCCAACAGTGCCACCAACCAGGTCAAGTTCGACCTCGACGCCAGCAGCCTCACCATCTCGGCTCAGGATGTCGACTACTCCACCTCGGGCACCGAGACGCTCACCTGCTCCTACGAGGGCACGCCCATGAGCATCGGCTTCCGCGCCAACTTCCTCATCGAGATCCTCAACACCATCACTGCCCAGGATGTCGAGGTGCTGCTCAGTGACCCCGCCCGTGCCGGACTGGTGGCTCCCGTGCAGAACAACGACGGCGAGAAGCTCCTCATGCTCATCATGCCGATGATGCTCACCGATTTCTAAGACTGCATCGCGTCTATGAAACTCAATCTCAGGAAGCCCCTCATCTTCTTCGACCTCGAGACCACAGGCATCAGCGCCACCAAGGACCGCATCGTCCAGCTTGGTTACATCAAGGTCATGCCCAACGGCAGTGAGGAGCAGGGCAACTTCTTCATCAACCCCGAGATGCACATTCCCGAGGAAGCCTCTGCCATCCATCACATCACCGACGAGATGGTGGCCGACAAGCCCACCTTCAAGCAGATGGCAGGCCGACTCGAACAGATCTTCAAGGGCTGCGACGTGGCTGGCTACAACTCCAACCGTTTCGACGTGCCTTTGCTCGTCGAGGAGTTTCTGCGTGCAGGTGTCAAGTACGACATCAGCAAGGTGCGATTCATCGACGTGCAGAACATATTCTACAAGAAGGAGCCGCGCACACTCGTTGCCGCCTACCGCTTCTATTGTGGCAAGGAACTCGACGGCGCCCACTCGGCCGACTGCGACATCCGTGCCACCTACGAAGTGCTCCAAGCCCAACTCGATCGCTACGACGATCTGGAGAACGATGTGGAGTGGCTGCAGGACTTCACGCGTATGAACCGCAACGTCGATCCCATGGGGGCTATGGTCTATGATGACAAGGATCGTCCCGTCTTCAACTTCGGCAAGTACAAGGGTCGCCCCGTCACCGACGTTCTGACACAGGACCCCAACTACTACTCCTGGATGATGAACGGCGACTTCGCCCTCTCCACCAAGCACGTGCTCACCCAACTCAAGTTGGCAATGATGAAGAAGGCTTGAAAAGGCCACACAAAACTCACGGAACTCACAGAAAGGGTAAGGTCAAGATATTTGTTTTTCTGTGTTTTCCGTGAGTTCTGTGTGAAAATAAAACATAAGTCACTATAAAGCCCGCCCCAACAAAACATTTCCGCGATATCTGTGTGAGATATGAAAATGAAACCACTTTATAGGATTATCGGCATCTTCGTGCTCCTTCTCTTTTGGGGAGGATCAGTGAGAAGCTACGCCCAGGAGCTCAACGCCACGGTGACCATCAACACACAGCAGATCGATGCATCGCTGCGTCCGCGTTTCGAGACCCTCAAGCAGAGCCTCGAGGAGTTCATCAATGGCCAGCAGTGGACAGGCGCACAGTTCTCCACCATCGAGAAGATCTCCTGCACCTTCGCCCTCACCATAAACGAGGTCGTGCAGTCCGATGTCTATAAGGTCTCCATCACCGTCCAGGCACGCCGACCCGTCTATAACGCCACCTATCAGACCATCCTCATCAACTGGCGCGACGACGTCGTCACCTTGCCCTATCAGGAAGGCGAGAACCTCACCTACAACGAATTCAACCTCGACAACGAACTCATCGCCACCATCGCCTACTACGCCTATCTCGTCCTCGGCCTCGACTTCGACTCGTTCAGCAGCATGGGAGGCGAACAGTATCTGCGCAAGTGCGAGAGCATTGTCAGCCAGATGCAGTCGTCCGACAGCAATGGTTGGAAGGCCTTCGACTCGAAGACCAACCGCCACGCCCTCATCACCGCCCTCCTCGACCCCAATCAGCAGCCCTTCCGCGAACTTTGGTACACCTACCATCGCCAAGGCCTCGACCAGATGGCACAATCTGTCGACAAGGGACGCTCACAGATCTCCGCATCCTTCGAGCAGCTCGCCACCGTGCGCTCAGCCGATGCTATGACCCCGCTTCTCTCCCTTTTCATCAACGCCAAGCTCAACGAACTCGTCAACATCTACAGCGAGGCTCCTATGTCCGAGAAGAAATCCATTCACGACAAGCTCACCGACCTCTTCCCCACCTACTCTCGTCAACTCGCTCCCATCAAGGAAGAATATAAGGAATAAAAAGATATGCTACAATTCCTGACTATCGAGAACTACGCCCTCATCGATCATCTCGAGTTCCGTCCGGGCCAGGGCCTCACCGTCATCACCGGCGAGACAGGCGCCGGTAAGTCCATCATCATGGGCGCCCTCGGTCTCATCCTCGGCCAGCGAGCCGATGCCAAGGCCGTGCGCAGCGGAGCCGGCAAGTGCGTCATCGAGGCACAGTTCGACATCTCCGCCTATGACCTCGAAGCCTTCTTTGCCCAGAACGACCTCGAGAACGACGCCAGCGCCACCATCATCCGACGCGAGATCTACGCCACAGGCAAGAGCCGTGCCTTCGTCAACGACACGCCCGTGCAGCTGCCCCTGTTGCGCGAGCTCGGCAGCCACCTCATCGACATCCATTCGCAGCATCAGAACCTCCTGCTCGGGCAGGATGCCTTCCAGCTCTCCGTCGTCGATGCCCTCGCCCACAACCAGGCCGAATATGCCAGCTACCGTGCCGCCTACGACCAGCTCAAGGCTCACGACTCAAAGCTCAAAGCCCTCCGCGCCCAGGCCGAACGCGATGCCCAGGAAGCCGACTACATACGTTTCCAGTTCTCGCAGCTCGACGATGCTAACCTCGTCGAAGGCGAACAGGAGGAACTCGAGGCCGAGCAGGAACTCCTCAGCCACGCCGAGGACATCAAGTCGTGCCTCTGTCAGATGCACGAAGGTCTCGATGGCGAAGGCGACGCCGTGGTGCAGATGCTCAAAAGCATTTCGCAGAAGGCCCACGAACTGAGCCGCATCTATCCCGACATAGCCGAAATAGCCCAGCGTCTCGAAAGCGACTACATCGACCTCAAGGACATCGCCGACGAGGTGGACAGCCGCTCCGAGGAAGTCAACTACGACCCGCAGCGCCTCGAGCAGGTCGAGGAACGTCTCAGCCTCCTCTATTCGCTGCAGAAGAAGCACGGCAAGTCCTCTGTAGAGGAACTCATCCAGTTGCGCGACGAGCTCTTCGAGCGCATCCAGCACATCGACAACAGCGACGAAGAAATCCTCGAACTCGAACAGCAGGTTAAGCGCCTCGCCGCCGAAGCCACCCGTCTTGCCGCCATCCTCACCGACACCCGCAAGCGCGCCGCCCAGCAACTCCAGAAGGACCTCATCGCCCGTGTCACCTACCTCGGCATGCCCAACCTCCGCTTCCAAGTCTCCATCACCCCCCTAGACTCTCTCTCCCCTTCGGGGTCGGACTCCCTCGAGTTCCTCTTCTCCGCCAACAAGAACCAGCCCCTCCGTCCAGCAGGCGAAGTGGCATCGGGCGGTGAGATCAGCCGCCTCATGCTCGGCATCAAGAGCCTGGTGGCATCGGCACGCACCTTGCCCACCATCATCTTCGACGAGATCGACACGGGTGTCTCGGGCGACATTGCCGACCGTATGGGCAGCGTCATGAAGGAGCTCTCCCGTCATCTGCAGGTCATCACCATCACCCACCTCCCGCAGGTGGCAGGCAAGGGTAACCAGCATTTCCGTGTCTTCAAGGCCGACACCGACGAGCAGACCATCACCCACATCGAGCAGCTATCCTCCGAGCAGCGCATTCAGGAGATTGCCCGTATGCTCAGCGGTTCCGACATCACTCCCGAAGCCCTGGCTAATGCCCGGACGCTTATTACGGAATAATATTTTTCGTCTTTTCCATCATCAAGCACTATCTCGCGCGGGATAGTGCTTTTTCTTATAACAGCAAGCATTCTGTCGGCCGTCAGAGTGCTCCATCCTATCGCAGTATGACCATTCTTGGCCAAGATTGGGTATTCTCCATTCGGAGAAAGCATCCTGTCGGCCGTCAGAGTGCTTTATCCAATCGCAGCATGACCATTCTTGGCCAGGATTGGGTATTCTTCTTTAGGAGAAAGCATCCTGTCGGCCGTCAGAGTGCTCCATCCTATCGCAGTATGACCATTCTTGGCCAGGATTGGGTATTCTCCTTTCGGAGAAAGCACTCTGTCGGCCGTCAGAGTGCTCCATCCAATCGCGGCATAACCATTCTTGGCCAGGATTGGGTATTCTTCTTTCGGAGAAAGCATTCTGTCGGCCGTCAGAGTGCAATAAGGGCGTGCCAAGTCAGGAAAGACTTTTGGCACGCCCTTTTTCAAATATAATTACGGGAACTTGTGCAGATTATTTGATCATCACCTTCTTGCCATCGATGATGTACATGCCCTTGTCGAGCGACTGGATGTCGTTGCCCACATACTGACCATTGATGGTGAAGATGCGAGTCTCACTCTGCTCATCGGCATTCATCGTGCTGATGCCTACGGTGCCCATATCGCCATGGTTGGTGCTGTTAGCCCAAGATGACTGAGTGGTCTGGAAGGCGATCTCGTAGAAGTAGGTTCTCTTGAAGCTTACCACAACCTTATAGACCTTGCTGGCATCGAGGTTATCGAGCGTGATGATGAAGCTCTTGTAAGAGGTGCTATACGAAGCTGAAGTCACGGCTGTAGAGGATGCGCTGATAGAACCGTTGGACGATACGGAGCATTCATAGACGCTGACGGTGGTGTTGCTGCTTGAACGTGGATTGTAACCATAAACCTTGACAGCAGTGAGGTTGCTTACGTAGTAGGTCTGGGTAGCTGTGCCGTTCGAGCTTGAGGTGACGGCACGTGCCGAAGAGCTTGTGCCTCCCCACCAGCTGGTGGTTGTTTCGAAGTATGCCGAACTGCCTTGGAAGACATCGTATGCACTCCATGTTGTGCTTGTCGAACTGTTGCTGCTGTAGGTGAGCCAACCCTGGTAGCTGCTCGAATAGTATGCGCCGTAAGGTGCAAGGGTGAGCCATGCCGAACCATCGGACTTCTCCGAATAGGTGTAGAAGTTCTTCACGCCACTGTAGCCGGCATCGTCGATGGTGCTGTACTTGTGGAGGTTGAGATAAGAGTCGGAGGCTGTTCCACCTGCAGGCTCTTCCTCAGGATCTTCTACCACAGGAGCTGCGGTTGCAGTACCCGAAAGTGCAACGCTGGCCGAAGCACTACCGCTGGTGAGTGCGACGCTTCCACCGTAGCTGCCGGCTGCCTCAGGACTGAAGGTAACGGTGACGGTAGCACCTGCCATAGCAGAAGCAGCGGTAATGGTCGAAGGACTAACGGCATAGACACCATTGTAGTCGGTGAGACGTACGCTGACACTCGAGGTAAGGTCGGTACCGCTGACTGTGAAGGTCTGGCTGACAGGAGTGCCTTCCTCGGTGCTGAAGCTAAGAGCTGAGCTTGATACATTCAGTACGGGATCGGGAGTTACCACAGGGTCTTCACCTGGCACGGTGATGGTGGTCTTCTCGAAGAAGTAAACAGAAGAAGAGCTTGATGCAATAGTCCAACCGCTGCTGTAAGCGAGGTACTTGTAGCCACCGCTTGAATAGTAGAGCGATGCAGCATTCGAGCCGACAGTCCAGTTAGCCTTGCTGGTCGAAGTGCTCATCGACAGCTTGTTATTGCTATGATAGAGGTAATAGCTTCCATTCTTGAATCGCTTGCTGGAGCTGCTGGTGCTGCAGGTCCAAACTGCATACGAGCTGGGCTCCTCGATGTACTTGATGGTGTTACCACTGCCGTCGTTGCCGCTCACGATGTTGACTGAACTGCTGGTAACAGTGTGGCTGGAATTGGTGGTAACGGCATTGGCTGAACCAGCTGCATTCTTGTTGACAATCACATACTGCTTGCCCGAAGTAACGCTACTGACGAGCTTATAGACTTCCTTGGTGGTAGTTGGCTGAGGATCAGGATCGACCTGCTGTGCTACCGAAGTACCAGAGAGAGCCACTGTGACGGTGGCAGCCGAAGCGCTGGTGAGAGTAAGGGTTCCAGTGTAAGAACCTGCGGTAGAAGGAGCGGTGAAGGTCACGTTGACGGCCTTGCCCGAAGCTGCCTGAGTAGTGGAGATGCTGGTGGTGTTGGCCGAGAATGCCGAACCGCTGACAGCCACGGTGATGGCTCCGCTGAGGTTGCTGCCGCTGACGGTGATTGACTTGGTCTGTGTCTCACCTGCATTAGCAGAGAACGACAAGCTGGAAGCACTGGCGGTGATGACAGGAACAGGAGCTGCTTCAGCCGAACCACTTAGGCTGATGGTTACGCTCTGTGCATTGCTGCTGGCGAGGGTAAGGGTGGCCGAAGTGTTGCCTGCTGCTGTTGGAGCATAAGTGACGGTGACAGTGGCACCGGATGTTGCGTTAGCCTTGCTGATGGAGCTCGGCGAAACGGTGTAGCTGCTCGAACCGCTAATGGTGGCAGAAACTGCGCCCTCAAGTTCAGTACCAGTGACGGTGAAGATCTTGGTATAGGTCTGTCCAACGGTGCCCGAGAAAGCAAGTGACGAAGCGCTGGCTGTGATGACAGGGGTAGTAACTACAGTTCCAGGAGTAGAACCAAGAATCTGCTGGAGACCAGCAAGAGCATTGATCTTACCATTGCCGAAATGCGAGGCATTGGCGCCAGAGGTCGTATAGCTGTCCTTAATGGCCGTCTGCTTCATGATGTTCTTGATGTCACTGCTGGTGAGCGACTGTCCGGATTCCTTGGCTGCCTGGAGCCAAAGGGCAACGATACCGGCTGCCACGGGAGTAGCCATCGAAGTACCCTCCATCATAGCATAAGGATAGGACGAACTGTTGACCACGAGGTCGCTGCTGAAGTCGCTTCCATAGTAGCTGTAGTCATCGACACTGGCTGTATGGTAGTGGTTCACACCGGCTGCAAGGCGGGCACCAGGAGCCGTGATCCATGGATACTGGATGCCTGTTGGGCTCTGGTTGGCGGTAGCGTAGCTGGAGAAATAGGCGATATCACCGACAGTATAAACGTCACTCATGCTATAGGAAGAGCCACTGGCGGCTTTCCATGTATTGGCGGTTACGTATGCGCCGATGGAGATGACATTGGGATCAGTGGCCTCGTCACTTACACACATGTCATCCGAACCATTGGTCCATGTATAGCCGCTGGTCGAGAGGTGATTGGTGAAGTAGCCGTAGCTGCCTCCCCAAGCGTCGATGGTGCAGCTTCCGCTGGTGGGATAGAACTGCACAGCCAAGGTATATTTGCTCTTATAATAGGTGCTGCCGTTCTTCGTTGTGGTGGTGTAGCTTCTGGAGGTGAGACCAGAGGTGTAGAGCATAATCTGGCTCTTGTTGGAGCTGACGTAATCCTTATAAGCATAAAGTGTTCCGCTGAAATAGCTCGACAGTCCGCTCACCGTAGCACCGCTGGTGCTTGGGGTGACGGTGACCGAAGTCTTGACAGCGCCTGTGGCGGAGTCAAGAACGAAAATCTTGCAAGCAAGGCTACCGCTGCTCAACGTGGAGCGAGACCATGCGTTGGCGATGATGCCATAGTAGTAGTATCCGGCATCGGTGTTGCTGTAGGAAGCAGCACGCAGGATAGAGCCGAGAGGGCTACTGCTCGATGCAGTACCACTTACGTGATATCCACCACCTTCTCCGTCCTTCGACTTGCCACCATCGTTGGAAGCAGCAAAGAGACAAACATGGTTGGGATGGCTTGAACCAAAATACTGTGCGGTGATGTCGGCAAAATCGCCGGTACCATCGTGAGGACCATACTGAGAACCCCAACTGTTGCTGATTACCACAGGCTTGCCCTGAGCATCGGCATAATCGCAGATCTTCTGGAATGCATTGGCCATATAGGTGCTCGAAAGACCGTTAATGCCGGCGAGGTAAAGGTCAGCACCAGGAGCCATACCGCCGTAAGTGGCGTTGGCATGGTCGTTAGTGACAGAAACATTCGAGCCGCTGACGATGACGCTCGAACCACCTGCTGTCGAACTGGTGTGCGTGCCGTGGTCTTCGCTCTTGTCGTCGGTGGTAGGACTGCTGCTGGTAATAGATGTATATTCCTTGGCACTTGAACCATTATATACATACGCGCGCTTGATACGCGAGTTGCCGCTGGCATCCTTGAATGCAATGTGCTGGAAGTCGATACCTGTATCAATCACGCCAAGGACGACACCCGTACCATCGTACTGCTTGCTGAGACCGAGGGCAACGGCATCGGCAGACTTGGTGAGTGCATCATCAACATTGGTTGCCTGACGGGCCTTGTTGGTAAATGGATGCATCAGCATCGACACATTGATGCGCTTTACGTTGGTGAGGCCTGCAACTTCCTCAATTCTTTCTACTGGGATAAGGGCGGTGTAGAGTCCGTTATTGAAGCTGCTCTGAATCTGAACACCCTTGTTGATCAGATCCCTAACATCGGCATTGTTTTCCATGCGGATGAAGGCCGAAATGTAGACATGGCCATCGATAGTGTCTGGGGCGGCATAGATACGATCATCATTCTTGCTGGGGCGAATACGCTTGCCAACGAACTCAAGGCCGAGCTGCTTCTCTGATACAGCATGGCGCTTCATTTCGAGCGCTCCATCGCGTTCGTCAATGAACATCTTGGTTGAAATAGACAACTTGTTACTGATGTCACTCTGACCAAATGACAGCATACCCGATGCCATCATAATAGCGAATAGTAAACCTTTTCTCATGTTAGAAAAAATTAGAAGTTGTAAAGTATTTGTGCGAAAAACGCCACAAAGATATACATTATTTTTATTCACCAAACATTTTTGTCAGATTTTTTTTCGAAAAAAGTGCGATTTTTCTCGTTTTTGCATAAAATACCTATAAAAACACAACATTTTCGTCCAATCAGTGACATTTTGAAGAGCGAACACCAAAAAAACAATAAAAGTGCGACAAACAATTTGTCGCACTTTTATCTTATAGAGGTATCATTTTGGCCTAATGTTCGCCAAAAATCGGTCAAAAAGGCATCAGGCTTCGGCAGCAGCCAAGAGGATTTCGCTCAATGAAGGATGGGCATGGACGGTGTGAGCGATGTCGTGAATCGTTCCACCTTGGCGCATCACGACGGTGACTTCGTGAATGAGGTCGCTGGCATGAGCTCCGAGAATGTGGGCACCAAGAATCTTGCCATCGGGGGCAACGAGAATCTTGACGAGACCATCGTCGGCATCCATCGAGAGTGCCTTGCCATTGGCGCGATAGAAAGACTTGAGTGCCTTGTATTCTGTCCCTGCCTCGGTGAGTTGCTCTTCAGTCTGCCCCACCATAGCCGCTTCGGGAGTGGTGAAGACAGCGGCGGGAATGACCGTGAGGGCGGCGTGGTAGGGATTTTCACAACCATCGGTGGCTGTGTCAGAAACAGAGTGCAAGATATGATGGAGCGCGCAATAACCTTGGAAGGTGGCAGCATGTGCGAGCTGGCAGAGGCCGTTGACGTCGCCGATGGCATAGACGCCGGGAACGTTGGTCTGCATGTCTTGATCGACGGTGATGCCACGACGGGTGTATGCCACGCCAATATCATCGAGGTTGATGGCTTCGAGGTTTGCGCCGCGGCCTACGGCCATAAGCACAAGGTCGCATTCGAGCGACTGAAGCTTGCCCTTCTCTTCAAATTCCACACGCATCGGTTCTCCTTCGTAGATGGCTTTGGCAGCAGCACCCACATGGAAACCGATGCCGCGCTTCTTGAGTGAGGTGCGCAAGCGCTTGGCGATGTCGCGGTCGAAAGCGGGAAGGATTTCCTTCATAAACTCCACCACCTCAACCTCAACGCCAAAGCTGCGGAAGATGCTGGCGAACTCCATACCAATGACGCCGCCGCCAATGATACAAAGACGCTTGGGCAAATTCGTCAGGTTGAGGGCTTCGGTGGAAGTGATGACGCCCTGGGCATGAGCGCCGGGTATGGGCAGGAACTTGGTCACGCTACCCGTAGCGATGATGACATTGGGAGCCGCGAACTGCTCCTCTTCCCCATCGGCTTTGCGAACAACCACAGTGTGAGCATCGACAAATCGAGCCTCGCCTTCGACCAAAGTGATGCCGGGCGTCTTCATGAGCATAGCTACACCCTGACGCAACTTTTCGACCACACTGTCCTTGCGTGCCACAAGGGCAGCGATATCGACTGCTGCGTCATCATAGCCTGCAGCAAGCACTTCGTCGTGAACTTCGGCCGAATGACAAAGACACTTTGTGGGGATGCACCCTGCATTGAGGCAGGTTCCGCCCAATGCAGCCTTTTCGATGATGACTGTCTTCAAACCCGCCTTGGCTGCCTTGACTGCAGTCTCATAGCCTCCGGGGCCTGCTCCGATTATGATAAGATTGACTTCATTCATAAGTACAGAACCAAAATTTACGTTAGTTATTTTCCTATTTTACACGAATTGCCACGAATTGACATGAATCATATTTCCAAGTGTAGTTAGTTACACTTATAAATAATTCACGTTAATCCATGGCAATTCATGTTGAAAAATAAAAAGAATCAAAGGTTCTTGAAAGTGAACTTAGGCTCCTTGACAGCCTTCACATCGTCGAGACGACGGATAGGTGTGCAGTGGGGAGCAGTACGAACCATTTCGCTATTGTCGCGTGCCTCTTCGGCGATACGCTTCATCACAGCAATGAAGTCGTCGAGCGTATCCTTGCTTTCGGTCTCGGTGGGTTCGATCATCAATGCCTCGTGGAAGAGCAATGGGAAATAGATTGTCGGCGCATGGAAACCGTAGTCGAGCAAGCGCTTGGCCACATCGAGAGTAGTTACATGAGCCGGATCGTGGTGATCGCCGCCGTATTCGGGACGCAAGCCGTCGAAAACAAATTCGTGCTTGCAGAGACCCTCGATAGGCAGCAAGTAATGGCTCCTGAGGCACTCCTTGATGTAGTTGGCATTGAGGACCGAGAGCTTGCCAGCCATCGGGATATTCTCCTTGCCCATGCTAAGCAAATAGGCGTAGGCACGGATGATGACGGTGAAGTTGCTGAGGAAGCTGGAGATGCAGCCGAGTGACTTCTCGTCGCAATGCAGGTCGTAGGTGCCATCAGCCTTCTTCTCGACCTGCGGATTGGGCAGCAAGTGCTCCAGACCCTTGCGTACGCCGACAGGACCACTGCCTGGACCACCACCGCCGTGAGGAGTGGAGAAGGTCTTGTGCAGATTGATGTGCATTACGTCGAAGCCCATATCGCCGGGACGGCAAACGCCGAGCATCGGGTTGAGATTGGCTCCATCGTAGTACATAAGACCACCACAATCGTGAACGAGACGAGCAATCACAGGGATGTTTCTTTCGAAGATACCGAGGGTGTTCGGGTTGGTCATCATCATGCCAGCCACATCGGGACCAAGCAATGGCTTGAGATCCTCCACATCTACGGTACCATCGGGCAAGCTCTTTACCTCGACCACCTTGAAGCCAGCTACAGCAGCAGAAGCAGGATTGGTGCCATGGGCAGAGTTTGGTACGATGATCTTGGTGCGTGCCTCATCGCCACGCTGCTGATGATATGCCTTGATGACCATAAGTCCGGTCAACTCTCCATGTGCACCAGCATAAGGATTGAGCGTAAAGCGCGAAAGACCGGAAATCTCGGCCAGCGTACGCTGTACCTCGTCATAAACTTTCAGGCTGCCCTGCACATATTCCACAGGGGTGGAAGGATGGCGATTGAAACCGGGGAGGGCACAGAGTTCCTCGTTGAGCTTCGGATTGTACTTCATAGTACAAGAGCCCAAAGGATAGAAGCCCGTATCAACACCGAAGTTATTGTTCGACATGTTGGTGTAATGGCGAACCACAGTAAGTTCGTCACACTCGGGAAGAATGGTCTTGCTCTGGCGCTTCAAGACATCAGGCATCTCGCTGATACAATATCCACTGATCTCTGACTTTGGCAGTGAATAGCCTACGCGTCCTGGCTTTGACAACTCGAAAACGAGTTTACCATAATATACATTGTTCATAGCCTATCAAATATTAGAGATGAGTGAATCGATTTCTTCTTTCGAACGCATTTCGGTGACAGCGATGGTGAGGCAACCAGGCATACCCTCGGTCTCGACGCCCAGGAGGAAGCCCTTTTCGGCCAATGCCTTGCGAAGCTCGGCAGCATCACCCTTGACACGAACGGTGAACTCACAGAGGAAAGGCTTGGGACCAAAGGCATCCTCGAACTTGCCGGTCTTGAGCAGTGCATCGTGCAGATAATGGGCACCTGCATAGCTTTGCTCATTGACTTCACACAACCCCTTCTCACCCATCAGGCTGAGGTAGGAAGCCACGAAGAGGCACATGAAGCCTTGTGCCGTGCAGATGTTGCTGGTAGCCTTCTCACGACGAATGTGCTGCTCGCGAGCCTGCATGGTGAGGACGAAGGCACGACGACCCTCGGCATCGGTAGTGGCACCGACGAGACGACCAGGCATCTTACGCACCAGTTCGTTCTTGGTGCAAAGGTAGCCGATATAGGGACCGCCGTAGTTCATCGGGATACCGAGGCTCTGAGCATCGCCGCAAGCGATGTCGGCACCCCATTCGCCGGGAGTGCGGAGCACACCAAGCGTGCTGGCTACGCTATTGACAGCGAAGAGCGCCTTGTGTGTATGGCAAAGGTCGGCAAGGCCAGTGAAGTCCTCGACAATGCCATAGTAGTTGGGCTGGCTGACGATAAGACCTGCCACGTCATCCTTCTCGATGAGTTCCTGAGCCACAGCCTTATCCATCACGCCATCAGCAGCCGGCACCTTCACCAACTCTACGCCATGATAGTGGGCATAGGTCTCGACAACGCGAAGCACCTGAGGATTGCAGGTAGCCGAGATGAGCACCTTGTTGCGCTTTTTGGCATTGGCCACGCACATCAGCATAGCCTCGGCAGTAGCTGTCGAGCCATCGTACATCGAAGCATTCGACAGATCCATACCAGTGAGGTCGGCCATCATGGTCTGATACTCGAAGATATACTGTAGGGTACCCTGCGAGATCTCAGCCTGATAGGGAGTGTAGCTGGTCGAGAACTCACTGCGGCTGGCAAGGAACGGAACAACGCTGGGGGTATAGTGGTCGTAGGGACCACTGCCGGCAAAGCAGACGAGAGGCTTGTTCTGAGCAGCAAGACCGCCGATGATGCGACGTACCTCAATCTCCGACTTCTCGGACGGAATGTCGAGTTCGCGCTTCAACTTCAGTTCCTCAGGAACCTCGGCATAAAGGTCGTCAAGGCTCTTGACACCAATGACATCCAGCATCTGCTGAATGTCATCGGTCGTATGGGGGAAATATTTGTACATAATTATTCGCAGATTGCCTCGTAAGCCTTGGCATCGAGGAGGTTGTCAAGTTCAGAGGGATCGGAAAGCTTTACCTTGATGATCCAGTTCTCGAAAGCGTCAGCATTGACGAGCTCAGGCTGCTCTTCGAGGGCTTCGTTGATTTCGACAACAGTTCCAGAAACAGGCGAGAAAAGGTCGCTGGCAGCCTTCACTGACTCGACAGCACCAAACTCCTCACCGGCGGTTACTTCGTCGTCAACCTCTGGCATATCGACATATACCACGTTACCCAGCTGAGACTGTGCATAATCAGTGATGCCGATGTAGCCATACTCGCCTTCCACTCTTACATACTCATGGCTCTCTGCATAGAAGAGGCCTTCAATAACTTTTGCCATAACTTTTTGTTTTTAATTATTTCTTATATGATTTCTCGTAAAATTTCTTCTTCACAACAACACCCGGCTGGAGCTTGCGATGGATGCGAACCTGCACGGGAGTGCCTAACTTGGCATACTCGATCTTGACAAGGGCCATGCAGACGCTCTTGCCTGTCGAGATGGAGTTGTAGCCTGTGGTCACGGTACCGACAACCTCGTCGCCGACTACCACTTCGTAGCCATGACGCGGGATGGCACGACCTTCGAGCTCGATACCAACAACCTTGCGGGTAACGCCTTCGGCCTTCTGCTTTGCACAAGCCTCCTTGCCTACAAACTCCTCCTTGTCGAGTTTCACAAACATACCGAGACCAGCCTCGATGGGGCTCAGTTCATCGGTCAGTTCGTCGCCATAAAGCGGCAGACCTACTTCGAAACGCAGGGTGTCGCGGCAACCCAGTCCACAGGGCTTCACACGTCCGCTCTCGATGAGTTTGTCCCACTGTGCAACGGTGAAATCGTGCGAGCCATAGATCTCGAAGCCATCTTCGCCCGTGTAACCGGTACGGCTGATGATGATGGTCTCGCCAGCAACCTCCAGCTTCTTGAAGGTATAGAACACGAGTTCGGCACAAGGCAGGCCCAGCACCTCCTCAACCACACGCTCAGACTGAGGTCCCTGCACTGCAATCTGTCCGTAGTATTCGCTCTGGTTCTCGGTCACTACATTGAAGCCCTTCGACTGCTCAACGATCCAGGCATAATCCTTGTCGATGTTGGCAGCGTTGATGACGAGGAAGAAGCGATCGTCGGCCTCCTTATAGACCAAGAGGTCATCGACGGTGCCACCATTCTCGTGAAGCATCATACCATAGAAGATCTTGCCGACTGGAGCACCGGCAACGTCGTTGGTGAAAATATGCTGCACAAAGCGTTCGGCCTCGGGACCAGTAACCAGCACTTCGCCCATATGGCTCACGTCAAATACGCCACAAGCCGTGCGTACAGCGATGTGCTCGTCGGCAATATCGCTATACTGCAGTGGCATCACGAAGCCACCGAAAGGAACCATTTTCGCATTCAAACTGATGTGTCTGTCGTAGAGACATGTTTTCTTATCTTCCATAGATTATAGTTTTAGGATTGTTGTATTTCTTGTGAATGAGTCAACTTTTCAATTGTTCCAAAAACCGATCAGCTGCTCTTGGGAGAGATTGCGTATCGAACGTTCTGGATGATGTCTGCTGATGGCTTCCCAAAGGCTCTCTCGGGTGAATGCCACGCCCTCGAAGGCTTCGGCAAACGCTTTCTGGGCATCGAAAAGCTCGAAGTAGTCCCCCGTAAGACGCACTTTCCGCACAAGGCTTCCTTTCAACGAAAACCGAATCTCGATGGTGCCACAGCCTTCGATACGGGCTTGCAGCACTTCCTCGTCGTGTGCCGAACTGCCTAAAAGGAACTCGTCGGCATAATAACCCTGTTCGATTTGCTCTATTTCGCTTACGGCCGAAGCGTCAAGTTCAATAGTGCGGTCGGTAAGTTTCTGGCGCAACTGGCTTCGGAGCCATACTATCTCTTCGGCTTCGGAGAGTCCTTGAGGTGCATTGAGATTGCCTTTCAGCACTCCTACTCTTGCCCTGATACTCGGGACGCCCTTGCTCTGAAGTTTTTGGGGATTGGAATGCAAAGCACCCTGCATCAACTCGGGATCGGTGTCGTAGAGCATCGTCCCGTGCACGATATTGCGGTCGGCAATATGATAGAAGGCATTGCCGCAAACCTTGCCCTTGCCCATCAGTATGACGTCGTTGCGTCCGTGAACCTCTGTCTGCGCACCTAGTTCGTTCAGACTACGTGAAACAGTGGTGGCATACTCCAGGAAGATGGGTTCCACCTTGCCTTGTGTCGTGACGAGGCTGATCATGATGTTTCCCTCGTCGGCAAAGATGGCTCCTCCTCCACTCTTGCGACGGATGACGTCGATGTGATTCTCACGGCAGAAGTCCAGATTGACCTCCTGATGAGCCACCTGGTTGCGACCCATCACAACGGTTCGGCCCAATTGCCATGTGAAAAGATAACTGGAGGCAGGCAAATGGCTGGCAATCCATTCCTCAGCAGCGAGGTAGAAAGGCGCACGTCGCCGAACCACGAACTGCGGCTCAGCTGTAGCTGTGCAGTCAGGAATCTCTACATAACAGGCTGGGAAATGCATATCGTCCCTTGGTTTCTGAAATTACCTTTAGGTTTCTTGTGCAAATTAAATGGAATTCCTCGAAATAACAAAATAATTCGGGCAAAAAATGGCAAAAAGACAAGATTTATCCCGTCGGCTGGGCCTTTCGAAATACAATCATTACAAAATGACACAATTCGAACGACCCAAGCCGACTCACTTAATTGTTCAGTTCGTTGGTCAGAGTCACCGATGCAACATTACCCGTCTTTTGGACTTCGTTGAAGAGGGCCACATAGTTGGGCTTCCCATACGAAACGACCACAAAATTGATGATGGTCTGTTTCTCGGTGAAGTTGTAGCGCAGGAACTCGTCCGAAATGTGGATGTTATATTGCTTGAGCAAGTCACGAAGTGTAGCCACATCGTCTATGATGCCATTCACCTTCACACGGATAATCTTGCTTTCGCCTGCTCGAATGAAGCGCGTCACATAACGGTCGGCATACGAGAGCACGAAGATAATGAGCAACGTTGCTACCGTGGAGATGATGTACATACCAGCTCCGATGGCCAAACCGATGGAGGCGGTCATCCAAATGCCGGCAGCAGTAGTGAGTCCCTTCACCGAGCCCTTCATCTGAATGATGGCACCAGCACCCAGGAAACCTACGCCCGATACCACCTGGGCAGCAATACGTCCAGGGTCTCCGTTCTTCAAACCAAGATATTCCTGAGGAATGTAGATTGAAACGAGCATCGCCATAGTAGCACCCATGCAAATCAGCGAGAAGGTACGCATGCCGGCGAACTGGCCTTTGTGATGACGCTCCAGTCCTATCACGCCACCGAGCACGAAACTAAGCAGCAACTTGTAGATGGCACCCACCAGATTGATGTTGGGACTGGCTATCAGCGAATAAAGCTCATTGAACGCTTCCATATCGAAATAATTACTTCGAATTAAAGTAAAGAATCAGCAGCACTGCAACGACTATCAGGAAGAGCACGATGTAGAGCATCTTCTTGCTTTTGCCCTTCTTTGCAGGCACTTGGGCTTTTGGTTTTTGTGTCGTGATGCTGGTTGTTCCCTGCTTGACAACAATAGGTTCCGGCTTCTGCACCAACGACCGGAGGGGCTCGACTACGGCATTCACCGTGTCGCTCGTCAAATAGATATGCTGGGCGAGGGTACGAAGCTCGAGGAACGCTGCATCAACCTCTGTCTTGCCGCTCTTTACGGAAGCGACAGCATCGACAAATTCCTCGATTTGACCATAGATGTCACCATTCCCCGGGAAAAAACGTCCCACATCGCTTCGATAGTTCTTCAGCGACTTGCCCTTGAGGCACACGTCCTTGACCAAATCATTGACAAACTGGACGCTTGAGGCACCAATGTGACTTCTTTCTTCCATTATCCTAAAAAAGATTAATGATAATACATTTGCCTCAAAGCCCCTTCACCACATTGACCATCTCGATCGCCGAAATCATGGCGTCGGCGCCTTTGTTACCAGCCTTGGTTCCTGCACGCTCGATGGCCTGCTCGATGCTGTCGGTAGTGAGGATGCCATTGGTGACAGGCACACCGCTGCGGAGGCTTGCTGCTGCAATACCCTTAGCGCTCTCGTTGGCAACCATATCGAAATGGGGAGTAGCGCCACGAATCACTGCTCCGAGGCAAACCACTGCATCATATTTGCCCGACTCGGCCATCTTCAAGGCTACCAACGGAATCTCGAATGCACCGGGCACGAATGTCAAAGTGAGATCATTGCTATTGCCACCGTGACGTACAAAGCAGTCTTCGGCACCACCGATGAGACGGTTGACGATAAAGTCGTTGAAACGCGAAGCCACGATGCCTATCTTCTGGCCTGCGGCTGAAAGGTTACCTTCAATTCTTTTCATAATCTTTCTATTGTTTGATATCTTTATATTTTTTACGCAAATCCTTGACGTGGAGCAAATGTCCCATCTTGGCATACTTGGTGTACATGTAGAACTCATCCTTTTCGTTGCACGTCATCTCGATTGGCTCACGGCCAACGACCTTGAGTCCGAAACCATCGAGACCTTCTATCTTGGCAGGATTATTGGTCATAAGGATAAGTTCGTGGATGCCGAGGTCAGCAAGGATCGATGCTCCGGTGCCGTATTCTCGCAAATCAGCAGCATAACCCAGCGCCAAATTGGCTTCCACAGTGTCCATGCCCTGATCCTGCAGACGATACGCCTTGAGTTTGTTGATCAAACCGATGCCACGACCTTCCTGACGCAGGTAGAGCAACACGCCACGACCACGCTTCTCGATGCGGCGCATAGCCTCGGCCAGCTGTTCGCCACAGTCGCAACGCAGGCTGCCGAAGGCATCGCCTGTGAGGCATTCTGAATGGACACGACAGAGCACAGGTTCGTCGGTCGTGACGTCTCCCTTGACAAGAGCCACATGATGTTCACCAGTCACACGGTTCACATATCCGTAAGCCCTGAAGGTACCGAAGCGAGTGGGGAGTTCGGCATCGGTGACCTGGTCGACAAGTTTCTCGGTGCGGCGACGATATTTCACGAGATCGGCAATGGTGATGGCCACCAAATCGTGCTTCTTTGCGAATTCCAGTAGTTCGGTGGTACGCATCATCGTACCATCTGGACGCATGATTTCGCAGCAAAGGCCGCACTCCTTCAGTCCGGCGAGGCGACAGAGATCGACCGTGGCTTCGGTGTGGCCCGTTCGTACCAGCACACCTCCATCGCGTGCCTGAAGTGGAAACATATGACCTGGGCGACGGAAGTCCATTGGCTTGGCATTATCGTCTACTGTAGCACGGGCTGTGATGCCACGCTCCACTGCCGAAATACCTGTCGAAGTGGAACGATGGTCGATACTAACAGTGAATGCAGTAAGATGGTTGTCTCCGTTGTTGGCACACATCTGGGGCAAAGCAAGTTTTTCGCATATCTCACGGCTCATAGGCATACAAATCAAGCCCTTGGCCTCTGATGCCATGAAGTTGACGTTTTCGGTGGTAGCGAACTCTGCCGCACAGATGAGGTCGCCCTCATTCTCACGATCGGGGTCATCCAATGCCACTATGCATTTGCCTGCCTTGAGGGCGGTGATGGCCTCTTCTATGGTGTTGAATTGATTCATTCTATTTTCTACTTTTGGGGGATGCTAAGTTAGCTATATTGTCTAGATGTTCTAGATTGTCTAGAGATTCTAGAGGCTCTAGATATTCTAGTTCTAGAAAAATCCATTATTTCTAAGTTTGTCCATAATGTTGTCATCGGGGGTCTTGCCAAGAAGCTTCTCGACGTACTTGGCAATGATGTCGGTCTCGATGTTGACAAGATCGCCAACGCGAACATTATGAAGCGTGGTGGCACCTTGGGTGTGAGGGATCAGGGAAACCGAAAAACTGCGCTCATCGACACGAGCCACGGTCAACGAGACACCCTGCAATGCCACACTTCCCTTCTCGACTATATATCGGAGGAGTTTGCTGTCGCACTCCACAGTGAGCCAAAGTGCCGTATCGTCCTGACGACGTGACGCAATTCGTCCAGTTCCATCGATGTGCCCCGAGACGATATGTCCGCCCAATCGGGTTTGCAATGACAAAGCTCGTTCAAGGTTTACGGGGCTCCCTGGCTTCAACTGTCCTAATGCCGTACGTTCCACCGTCTCTGGCATCACGTCAGCAGTAAATCCATGTTCGCTGAGGCTGGTCACCGTGAGACACACGCCATTGGTGGCGATGCTATCACCCACCTGGGCATCCTGCACCACTACATCGGCTTCTACCGCAAGGGTGAAGCTCTTGGCTCCTCTATGCAGGGCCTTCACATGGCCCACTTCTTCGATTATTCCTGTGAACATATTCCAGTTATTCAGAATACTCTGAGTATTCCGAGAACTCCGATTATCTCGATTATTCCGAGTCCTTCGAAACCAATCCCCTGACGAGCAAATCCTCGCCATATCTTTCGACCTTCACATCCTCGAGCCTCAATGCCTGTGCCATCTTGGCAAGACCAAGGCCTTCAACGGGAGTCTTTGCATCGGCACCACCAACAATCTTGGGAGCAATAAAAGCAAAGACTTCATCGACAAGCCCTTCTCGAATAAAGGATTCGTTCAGCGTGCCTCCTCCTTCAAGTAGGATGCCGTCAATCTTTTCCTTTCCTGCTCGTACAAGCAGGTCTTGCGGTGTGTTGCAGCACCATGTCTTGACACCAGCACGATTGAGTTGTGCCAATCGATGCAGGTCGGCACCCTCGGCGTAAACCACGACAGTAGGAACTTCCTTGGCTGTGCGCACCAAGTTGCTTACAAGGGGCAAGCGGGCATGGCGATCGGCAACGATGCGAATGGGATTGCGAGCCGCTGGATACTTCGCGATGCGTGTTGTCAGCGATGGATTATCACTCAGCACAGTGCCAATACCACAAAGAATGCCCGTCAGTTCACGACGCAGATAATGCACACGCAATCTTGCCTCTTCGCCCGACACCCATTTGCTGTCACCCCTACGGGTGCAGATCTTGCCATCAAGTGTCATGGCATATTTCATCACAACCCAAGGCATACCCGTGGTGATATACTTCAAGAAGACACGATTCTGATAGCGCAACTCCTTCTCAAGACTATCTGCCACCTCCACTTCGATACCGGCAGCCATCAGCTTTTCGATGCCCTTACCGGCAACAAGAGGATTCGGGTCGCGCAGACCCACAACCACTCTACCGATGTGATGTTCGATGATGGCATCGGTGCAAGGAGGTTGATGGCCATGATGACAACAAGGCTCAAGGGTCACATACATCGTCGTACCCTTGCAATCCACTCCACGCCGGGCTGCATCCTCAAACGCATTTCGTTCGGCATGCAAATCGCCATAACGCTCGTGATAACCCTCGGCAATGACTTCTCCATCGCGCACAATGAGTGCACCCACAAGCGGATTGGGATTTACTGCGCCCTCGCCCTTTTGAGCGAGTGCCATGGCTTTGCGCATCAGCACAATATCGTCGGTTGTTATCATATTATCGTCACAAATGGATGAAATACGGCGCAAAGATAATGCATTTTCCGCGAATTCCCAAGAAAAAAAGGACTTTTAGTGATTTTTCACCGACAAAACTTTGAGAATACCTAAAAAAACTATATATTTGCAAACGTTTCACAACTACCTATACGCCCCACACGCCATTCACTTCATCTTAAACCGATACACAAAATGAAAACATCGTTATTAATCACTTTGGCCTTTCTGCCTGCTTTAGCGAGTTACGCAGAAATCACTACAGGAAATGCGCCTGAAGCCAATTCCGCCAAGACAGAGTTCCCCACCGAAGAGACCCACGAACCAGGATTTCTCGGCACTCCCATCAACCAAGCCATCGAACGCGGCATGCGTCGTGCCGACCGTGAGATGGAATACAAATATGGACGTACAGTGACCGACTTCGCCACTGCCCCGAAAGTGGGAGGTTATTACATGTCGGGCTATTATTACAGCAGCCAGGAAGGTGCACATAACGGTGACGGCTTCAAACAGAAGAACGTGCGTCTCTACGTGAGCGGTTCTGTCTTCAAGCACTTCAACTACCTTGTTCAGGTGCAACTCGCCAATGCCGCCTTCCACATGAAGGACTTCTGGATGGAGTGGAAGAAATATCCCGAATTCAGCGTGAAGGTTGGCCAGTTCATTCGCGTGTTCGGCTTTGAGAATCCCTACAATCCGTTCGAATACCGTGATGGTGCCTACGCCTTGATTACCCAGAAACTTGCGGCCCAATCGGACTACATCGGCACCGACAACGGTGGCGGTCGTGACCAGGGCATCCAGATACAAGGCGACCTCTTCCCAATGGGCAAGGACCAGCATCGTCTCGTCCACTACCAGCTAATGCTGTCCAACGGTCAAACCATCAACACTGGTGACGCAAACGGCAAGAAGGACATTTCGGGCACCTTCCAACTGCAACCCTTCAAGGGTTTCTATCTCGCTTTCTATGGTTGGACGGGCGACCACAAGGCCAACAACGTCACCGTCACCCGCAATCGCTATATGATCTCGGCATTCTACGATGTCAACGAATGGACAGCACGCGCTGAATACGCCCACTCTACCGGCCACAAGATCAGCGACTACAATGCCGCTACCGGCGAATGGTCGGGTGCAGGAGAGGCACAGGGCTGGTATGCAACACTCGGCATTCCCTTCAACGATTGGCTCAAACTTTGGCTCAAGTACGATGCTTATCAGGACGATGCCTGCTGGGGAAGCACAAGGTCGATTTATTCCATCAGCCCCAACATCCAAATACACAAGAACCTATGGTTTCAACCTCGTGTAGGCTATGTCCACGACCGCACACTCGACACCAACTGGACTGAGGTTTCTGTCGAAATGGGCGTACGTTTCTGAATCATCCTTCCACATTATGACAACGCAGGCTATCTCAAACGATGGCCTGCGTTTCAAGTTTTCGACGATTTAACAACAAGATTATAGAAAAAATGAAAAAAAGTTGGCAAAAATTTGCATCTTTCAACAAAAAGCCATATATTTGCAGCGAAAACTGATAGCGAGAGATTTCAAAGCCATTAATTCACCCTCGGTACTTCAGTCCAGTCAGTCCTGGAGCATCGAACAAAACCTAGAAACTATGAAGTCGATCCAAGAAATCAACCGAATGTATCTTGAGAAGAACATTGAAAAGACGCCTCATGACGTCGAGTTGCTTGATGCCTTCAAGAAGAACCCCAAGGCCATGCCAGTACACGAGAGTACTGCCGACTTGGCCGATGGCACTCCCGTGTTAACCAATTATGGACTGATGAGCATGAGCCTTGACGATGGCTTTATGCAAGGATATTACATACCGAAATGCGAGGAATTGCTCAACAGTGATAAGCCTTTGGATCCGCTCACTGTCCGCACGTTGCGCGCAAGCCTCATTGAATTTGCTATGCTCGGCTGCATCGAGGCACAGCGTGTCATCGAGAAATTCCTCATCGAATATGGCAAAGGCGACAACGAGATGCTCGCCAATATCGTCTTGAGCCGTTGGCCCGAGCGCCATAACCTACAGCGCTTCCTGGCCATCCAACAAGGAGGCACCGACCCGAACGTTGATCACACCTCGTTCCATCGAGCCATGACCGAGATTCGCTCAGGCAGCAAGCGCACTCGCTGGGTCAATTACTTCTTCCCGCAAATGAAGACCGACCGCGACCTGCCCACCTTCTACTACAGTCTGCGCGACGAAACGGAGGCTCTCATCTACATCAATCATCCGATGCTCCGCAAACGTCTGCTCAAGATGTGCGAGGCCATTCTGCAGAACGATCATTCCATCTTCGACATCTTCTCACGTTTCGACATCAAGATGATACGATCCTGCATCGACCTCTTCTCTCAAATCTCCTCCATCAAGATCTTTGAACAGATGCGCCAGGAATACGGCTGGAAATACTATGCAGACAAGTTTTAGAACGTGTGACCAAGGCTGAGGTAGAATCGGAACTCTTTCGTACGATTGCTCCAACCCAGATCGGCACTTATCGGTCCTAGCAAGGTCTGATAGGCAGCACCCACTTCTGTACCCCACATTGTATGGGCTGACATAATGTTTTTAATTTTGTCAGCCTGTTGTGCTGCTGCGACCTTAGCCACCAAATATCCGTTTTTCATAACCTGAAGCTGGCCCTTCAACTGAGCTGCAACAAATGCATTCTCAGCCACTTCGGTATGTCCGATACCAGGAAATGGCATTTGCTGCGGCAGGTAACGTCCGAAGTAATTTCCACCAATCACGTTACCTTGCACACGATGAATGTCGGTGCCAAACAGCAGACGTCCGAAGGTACCGGGTTGTATGGACAGACGACTGCCAAAAGGAATGGAAGTGCGGAACTGGGCATCAACGGCCGAGAAACCTATATGATCGTTATAGGTCGCGAGATTGTCGGTATAGTAGGCGAAACCTGCTTTGAAGTACGAACCACGTGTCGGGAAATACCAGTCGTTTTCGGTATCAAAACGTGTTCTGGCATAGTAACTGTAGTTTCTCTCGTTTGCCACCGAGGTCAGGTTTCTGACTTCGTCGTAATGGATGTTGGTGAGCATATCGCCAACGTGATAATACTCCCACTTGGCACCCAACCTGAAGTCGAATTTGTGGAAATGGAACTCCACGACCGAATAATCGACGGCATGATAATTGAAGGTTCCGTTGCCCATCTTGTCTCCCCTGTAATACAGGCTGATGTCATTGTAGCCATACTCGTATGACAGTCGTCCTTTCGTGGAATAGAATGACTGGTGTATCAGTTCAGCCTTCGCCTTTACACGACGGCCCAGACGCAATGAGAAAGACATCATAAAGGGCTTCTTGACACGCATAGGAACGTCCATACGAAGATTGATTGCTGCCATCTCTTCGTTATCGAAACGTCCACCCACATGGAATCGTGCCGTCTGACGTGTTCCCGCAGTGAACAGGGCCACCTGCTGCCCCTCGTAGTTCAACTGGTAATCGATGTCATCATAGAGGAAATCTGCTCTCAGTGTACTGGCAATCTGCTCAGCCGTGTTGATGTCGATGCTGTCGGCTTTCTTCAGATGGTATTTCGCGCGGACAAATCGTTCATCGTACTTGTTTATTCCTTCAAAGCGGAACTCCTTCACCGGGGTGGCAGCATCCATTGCTTCCATCTCCTGATGAGCCACAGGCTGCACTTTATAGTCAGGCGACAGTCCCAGTTTACTCTTCAGCTCCATAAGTTCATCCCAATGCGCCATGGCAGCCTCCTCGCCACGGCGTATCAGCGTATCGACAGCCTCGGGCGTGAAACTGATGGTGCCGTATGGACGCGGATCGACCATCATCAAGAGGTCGGTCATTGCCATATTCTCTTCAACCTTGTTGCCCGTGCTCATACCGATATAAAGGCTCACCATATCGAAGGTTGTTGCCACCTTGTCCGGATCGGGTTCATCGCCGAGGAAACGCACGCCGATGATATAATCAGCACCCATCTCCTTGGCCAGATCGGCAGGATAATTGTTCTTCATACCACCGTCGGCCAGAATCATATTGCCTTTTCTCACTGGCGCAAAAGCGGCAGGTATCGCCATCGTTGCACGCATGGCCTGGGCAAGATGACCGCTATGAAAATCATATTCCTTATCAGAAATGACATCGGTGGCCGCACAGGCAAAAGCACGAGGCAAAGCGTTGAAGTCGATGCTGTCACGATATCCTTTGGTCAGGCGATAAAAGAGCGTCGCCAGGTTCTTTCCTCGCAGCACGCCTGCCTTGGCTGCCTTATCCTTCGAGTTGACCGTCACGCCACGGCTGAAGAAATAGGTGTTCTTCATCTCGAGGTCGTCGAGCGTCTGTCGTTCCGAATATTCCTCATCAGAGAGCAGGAACATCCAATCCTGCGCCCTCACCATCGAATCTATCTGCATGGGAGTGTAGCCCATGCTGTAGAGTCCACCGATAAGGCCGCCTATCGATGTACCCGTGACGATATCCACAGGGATTCCGGCACGCTCAAGAACTTTCAGCACACCAATATGAATCATACCCTTGGCCCCTCCTCCCGAGAGACTAAGTCCTACCTTGGGGCGATTGTCATCCGACTTGGTCTGTGCTTTTCCATGTTGGGCTGACCCAAACAGCAGCATAAGGGAAATCAACAATGATAACACTTTGTTCATGGCGAAGAAATATTAATAAAAGGAATGTTAGATTATCATAGTAAAACGTGTTTTCACTTTCCGTACTTATCCATCATATCGTAGAAGGCTTTCGGGTCTTTGAGCGAACCACCTTCTGCGAAGCGGTCTATCTTGTGCTTGGTTGCCATCTTCTTGATAAGTTCATAACTGCCAGACTTTCCACCGGCCTTGGTCATAACACGGCATTGCATATATGCAGGCACCATCTTTTGTAGCCGCACTCGATCGCGGATGGTTTCCGATTCTGCATCTTTCTCGGCCTTGGAGAGGATGGCAAGTGCCTTGTTGATGAAGGCATCGGTGTAGGTGGACCTGCCGTGATAGATGCTCGTCTGGCATGTGAGGTGAGTCTCCTTGCCTACCAGTCCATTCACGAGCGTCAGATACTCCTTCATCCTAGGCGCTGCCTTGCCGTAATACGCCTTGATGAATTCGTCGATAATGGCCTCGGCATCGGCATCCGGGTTCCACATCAGTTTGGCAAGCAGATAGGCCTTCAGTTCGGCGAAATCGCCGCCCGGGACATCGTACGACCCCTCCTCCATCACGCCGATGGCCTTGTTGTCGCGGAACGTCTGCAGATTGCGCTTGAGCACCGGGATGTTGGGGAAAGGTAGTAGATACTGCTGAAAAGTGGTCACATAATCCCAGACATATAGGTGTGGAGAAATGCGACTCCAAGCCTTCATGTCTTCGAGGAACGCTGCATTCTGCCTACATCCGCCGATGGTGTGCGCAAAGCAGCATTCGATGCTACAGAGACGTATCACAACATTCTGTCTGGGCTGGATACCCTGGGGCGCCTTGCGCGTGTATTGGTAGGCGAAAGTGCCGATGTACTTGTCGGGGAAATCCTTCTCGACGGCAGCTGCCACCTGGTTGACGAACCAAAGCATTGCACCCGACTCACCACCATATTTCTTCACCAGTTTCTTGCATTCCTTGCACTGGCAGGGATTCTGATTGTCGTTCTGTGTCACCGAATAGATGAGGAAGTAAGGATAATTGGTCATCACTTCCTTGATGCGACTGATACAGATACGCAGTACATCCTTGTTCGACAGGCAGAGTTGGTCGGTGGTGCGCTTCCCTCCGCGCAAACTGAAGTATTCGGGATGTTTCTTGAAATAGACATCCGGTTTGCAAAGCTTATTGAAGGTATGCACCGACCAGAAAGCCTCGCTGGGCACCTGGATTGTACCGTGTTTCGTCTTCAAACTATTCTTGCGTCCATGGGTTTTGTTGCGCAATGTCCATTCGGCATCGAACGCATCATAGTAATATAGATCGCGTGAAAGAAAAGCCGGCTCCTCCTTGTCATAGAGTTTGTCGAATTCGTATTTCTTCTTGCGAGGGATGTAAGAGAAATCCTTGGTGTACCAACGGCACCCCATTTCGTTCTCAAGGAAGGTGTAAACGCCATAAA
>Ga0310695_10000631_pt1 | contig 89242 bp, 86 predicted proteins | sample RumenRJG_04DNA_FD_203882 | JGI IMG/M metagenome (GOLD analysis project Ga0310695, IMG submission 203882) | Bovine rumen microbial communities from Lethbridge, Alberta, Canada - RJG_04 (v2) (version 2) | ecosystem: Host-associated > Mammals > Digestive system > Stomach > Rumen | place: Canada...
GTGGTGTTCCGCGTTTCTCAGACGCATGCCTGCGTCCAAAAAAACCGAGGGCCTAGGCCCTCCTGCCGGTGCCGCATAAGCATACAGCAGAAGGCTCTAAACTGCTCGGTTATTAATATATGAAAGGAGGGAATTGTATTTCTGAATCAACTTGCTTCAGTTTTTGCCTTTGCAATTGTGAATCAACTTGCTTCAGTTTTCTTTCACCGCTTTTGAGCTGGGCAGACAAGTTGGCGAAATGCGCATCGGAACGATAGAAAAGGAACCATTGTCTCATGAACCAAAGATTCCTCGGCGAAAAGCCAGTGGCGTTAGGGAATTCCGCTCGCAAGTCGAGCGAAACCTGTTCCACAACGCCCTTTCCCCATCTTTCTTCTGCACGAAGCAAAACCAAGTCGCGCCCCAGGCACCAATTGAAATAGAGCTGCTCGGAATTGACTCGGATCGCGGCTTTGATTTGAGTGTTGCGATACCGCTTTTTGATATCCACGATCCAATCGGCGTATTCCTCATTCACCCTAACGTCATGGCTATGGGTGATTCCGTTTTTGATATCCATGCTCATTCTCCTTTCTCGCCAATGGGCTTGATTCGGACCCATTGGGTCAAGTCATGTCCCGTATCGTAGGCGCGGTAATAGGGGTCTTCTTTCCTCTCTTCGTAACGGAACCTCTTTAGGCTGAGGTTGCGGGTGACGTAGAAATCTGCGTACTCGATCGCCCTCTCTTTTTCGACGAAGGTGCCGAGGATACGATCGCCGTGATAGACCGCGTAGTGGGCGAGCCCGCCTCCCCATCTAGCGTGATAACGGGGCGTTTTGACTTCGGGGAAGGGACGGCACACGACACCGCTTCCGTGCTCATACATGTTGCCGTTGTTGTACTGGTCGTAGGTCAGGTTGATCTGCGCTTTGATTCGCTCGAGTTTTAATCCCGGGGAATACTTCTCCAAAGCCAGGATGACGTCCACGAGGCTCGTCCGCCACGTATGAACTCCCCAGTCCTTTTCGTTTTTGGGGCTTTGGTCTTTGTTTTTGGGGTGCGTGCCATCGTAAGAGAGGTAGATTCGCGAGTCTTTGCTGATATGGTTGTCGAAAGGAGATCCTTCATAGGCGACGTCTTTGACACCGGACATGTCATAAAACCAGTAACGGTAGGAATAATTACTGAGGAACCACTCGGGCAAATCTTCGACGGTAAGGCGCGTCTTCCGTCCCGTTTTCCAATGGCGGAGATAGGGGGATGCCGCGTCGTCTTCCAAGGTCAGTAAATGCTGCTTGATTGGGCGTTTCCCCGCCTTCATGGCAGGGATTTCCAAGATGTCGTTATAGAAACAACGGAAGTTCTCGTGTGTTTTGTCTTCGTGGTAATGGCCGAAATACCAATAGATAAAAGAGCATTTGCTTCGGATGCATTCGAGCTTGTCCGTATCGTTATCCCAAGTATAGCCAAACATCTCCCTGACGATGCGAGTTGGGGCGCAGTGGGTGAGGACGTAGTCGACCTTTCCGTCTTCCGTGATGAGGTTATCCAAGGCGCGCTGGACGTCCTCTTCGGCGATGTGTTCCTCAGGCCACCAGGTTAGCCCTGGGGTCCGATAGTCCTTGTCGATGGATGTTGCCCCGCCTAGGCAAAGGAACGAAAGGCCGTTGATATGGAGGATTTCCCCGCGCAGGACGTGATAGACCTTTCGTCCAAGATAGTGGACCTTGGCCCCGAATCGCTCGACGACGGGGAATTGGTTTAGAAGAGGGAAGTTCTCATGGTTCCCATCGATGAAAAGGATGGTAGGACGAAGCAAACCATATTGGCTGATATAGCAGTCTTGCTCGCTCCAGACGATCCCGGCGTCGCCAAGGATGATGAGGACGTCGTTTTCGGATGCGAAGCGATGCTTGAAATAGTCCTTTATCTTTTGGAAATCGATGAGTCCGTGGGTGTCTCCGGTGATATAGATCATTGTTCTTTCCTCCGATAGCGTTGAATGGTGGACTGATCATCGATTCGGCGTTCGTTCACGCCGTAATAGTTGCTAAGGAAAGAAAGGCGTTCTTTGGCCCAGATGGCATCGAGGCCTTGGTAATGGTATGCGAGGAAAGCCGCTAGTTCTTTGGAATTGAAACGGATCGCGGCGTCATGAAAGGCCAAGATGCGGTCGAGCAGGGGCTCATATTCCTCGGGAAGGGAAACGGAGCATGCATTTCCGTAAGCGAAGGAGCAGGGGAAAAGGCATTTGTGGTCGCGGACTTCTTTTTCAATATCGTAGGACCAGGAATTCCTTCTCGTATCCAATTCATGACGGATGACCGCGACGTTCATTTCGTAGGCAACGTCGTCGCAATGCGTTCTTTCTTCAATGACAAGAGGCGTAAATGGGTGCTTCGATAGTTCGGATAGGAATACGCCGTAATGGGCCTCCCCGATGGCATGGGAAGCCCCGTGAGTTTTCCAGTCCAACTTGTTTTCGAGAAGAAAGAAGAATGGATTGGAATGCCTATCCAGGTATTCGGAGAAAAAGTCGCGGAAGGCGAGGTAATCCTGGTCGTTTTCAAAGCGGTATTCCATTGGGAAGCACCTCCATCCCGCATATGCGGCAGGGCATAACTCAAATCAGTTGATATGCGACAAATGCATGATAGAACATCAAAATATGTTATGCAAGCATAAAATAATAACTGGAAGAAATATGCGCCTCGAGCATAAACTATGGGCATGAATGAATTCGAAGCAGGCGTGGTCGGGCGCATCAAAGAAAGCATGAAAACCAGGGGCCTTACCCAAGAGGAATTGGCTAAATCGGTAGGGGTGAAGCAATATACGGTTTCCCGCATGCTAAGCGGCTCGCCATTTCCGACGGTAGAGCAGCTTACCTTGATCGCGAATGCCTTGGACGTATCCCTTTACTATCTCATCGGAATCCAAGAGGAATCCTATCGCGAGCTGTCTCCGGAAACGCGCAAGGTCGCGGATGCCTACCAATTTGCCGATCCGATGGTGAAGGAGATCATCAAGCGGCTCCTCGCGATCAAATAACGGCTGCGCTTTATGCGGGCTTCGCTCTCTTTTGCCGCTTGTGCTTACGGATCAGGCGGTGAATACGTAGCTTTTCTGTGTCCGTTTGACGGAAGAGACAGTATAATCGCCACGACTTTTCGCGAAGGAGAATATGAATATGCCCTCTAGAAAACTAAAAATTATCGGCGCCCTATGCGCCTGCTCCGCGGCCGTCGTCGCGACGGTGTTTGCAGGCAGCAGAGGATTCCGCCTGACCAAGGCGACTGCGGCCGAGCCGAAGATATTCTCCTTCGATCATGATGTCGCGAGCGTCGTCCGATACAGTACCAGCTCCGCTAACCCGCCGGTTACGAACGTCACCACGACGGTCAGCACCCCTATCGCGACCAGATTCTACCTTTCTTCGGGAAAAACGACGAAGGAGGGCAAGGGAACGAATGGCTTTGCGAGTTTTGAACACGCCTGCGGACGTACCCATGTCTTTGAGGCCGGCGTCAACAACCTGACCGGTTTCGAGTATCAGTTCCATGCCGCCTTCAACACTGAGTGGGTCAATAAATTCGATGCGATTTTGACTTTCTATCACGGAAACCAGGAAGTCGGGAACACGAACCATTCCGTCGCGTCGCTCACCAAAAACAAGGAATACACTTTCAGCTGGTCCAAAACCACCGAACCTGAGGTTATCGATCGCGTTTCCTGTGCCATTACCTTGAGCGAAGGCCAAGGGGAAGACGGCTGGTGCTATCTTGAACTTCATTATTTCAAGTTGACCTGGAGCTGCTAAAAAAGGACAGAAAAACCGCGGCCTGTAATCCGTGGTTTTTTCTAAGCTCTCCTGAAAAGTTTGGGGATTCATGGGGATGGACCCTAAGACTCCGATGATTTCCTCCTGAAATCCATGGGGATGCCAAGCCCGATCGAAAAATTTGAGCGGATCGTAAAAAGTTACGACAAATAAACCGAAAGCCTTCGATGCCGGCTATATGGTGGGAGAAGATTCAAAGCCACCAGACTGGATTTAAAAATTAACAGGATGTGCAATCACGACGCCCTTGGGAGAAGAATCATCTCAAATCTTTCTAAAAAAGAACTTAAATAGAAGGTTTTGCGTTCTTCGGAGAGCACTTCGATCCCGCTATACTCGCTGGGAAGACTATTGAAAAGGGTTTTGATATCGGCGACATGCTCTTTGACCAAACGCGCGTTCTTCTGAATGGCTTCTTTCAGGATTTTGTCCTGAACGCTTGGAATAACATCGCCCGTAAGATCCAGCATGCGGGCATAGTTTACGTGATGCTCGCCGTCTAATGTGAAGGGCGTAATAACGTTAAGGCTGTTTGGCGTGCGTCCGCCTTCGTCGACGGATAAAGCCTTCTTAATGGAACCTTCGCTCTTTTTCGGATAAAAGGATGCGCCATTATCGAACACGGGAGCGATCCTACGGCCTTTGGGGCCAACGATAATGCCCCAGTTGCCATTATTCCGGTCATTGTTGCCAAGGAGCCCGTCAATGATGACCTGGTCCCAAAAGCGCGCCGAAAGGTCTTTGATGCTTTTCATCTCGGGATTGTGTTCAAGGTGGATGAACAATTCGCCTAGACTTACTAGGTGGTCATCCCCGGTTTCGTGAAGATCCAACCCCAGTTCCTCGCGCATCTCTTTGATATGGATATTTTTGAGGGTACGAATCTCAAACAGTCTTTCGTCTTCCTCGCAAAAGTCCTTGCATGCGACGACGAGGAAACCGTCGCGGATACCCAGAATCGTTTCGTGCACCGGGTATCCGAGAATCTGATAAATATGGCTGCCTAAATACTCCGAAAGAGGAGTGGAGGAATAAGGGGCGAGGTTTGCAGTCCCACGCATGCCGACGGTCGGCTTTGGGTACTTGCAAATCCAAGGCTCTCCATCGATGATGATGCCGTCCTTGTCGCCGGCCGCGCCACCGTAGTAGCCGTTTCTCTGGCTATATGGGCAATTGGTTAAGTCGTAGATGTCCATGTAAACCTCCTACCCAATCGGGTATTTCGTCGCAAGTTTCTCATAGGTTTTGGAATCGATGGCGCCACTATGCAGATAACGGTCCGCCATCAGCAGCATGGTGTCTGATGCCGCATAGAAAGCAGGATCGCCATTTTGATCATATTCCTCCAACTCCTTGATGAATCTCTGAAGCGGAAGGGGAAGCGAGCCCACGTCGAGTTCGATCGTGGCGTCGATGAAATGGCCGGCGGGGGTCAATTTCCCGTCGATGAGATCGTTGAGGCTGACGCCTAACGCCTTTGCAATCGCCCGCAGGGTCCCAAGCCGGCATTCCTCCATGTCCGCCTTCCCGCGGCAGATGCTAAGGACGGTCGTATATGGGACATCGCTTCTTTTCGACAAGGCGTACACCGATGTTCCGGTCTTCTCCAGATATTCCCCCAACACCATATTGATTACCTCCGTTAACCATTATACAACCGTTAACCGATATATCAATAATGCCCTAGATATGTGCCGTGGATAGATCAAAGGTCGACGATGGATATCGATTGCTGTTGCGGCAAATGTCTTTGGATGTGGAGACGATAGTCGAAGCGATGAAGGGAACAATCGACGACGCTAGGATTGAGTTCAGAACGGCTAATGAGATTTGGATTATAGGGGTTGCATACCAAAACATAACCTTCCTCGAACCGTTTATATAGCCAAACGAATAGAAGGCGGGGATATCGGCTCTCATGGAGGCGGTGATGATTATGGCGTTCCTATTTCATCGCATAGCAATAAGCAAACACAGCGATAGGCTTAATGGTCATATTCGCCATATTCGCATCCGACGTTATGGGCTTCGATTTCATCGATGAGCTTCTTATGGTGATAAAGCTTCACCACCCCTTTGCCGTTTCCTCCATTCCAGAGGCGGTTATGGCGTTTTGTGCCATTGGGGGCTTCGTATTGGATGAGAAGCATATCTTCCTTTTCGCAACTGAAGTCGCAAACCACGGCATAATTCCATGTTCTTTGTTCTACGTGCCAAAGGATTTGAGTAGCGGTCTCTTTGCATTCGAATTTCGTTTTCACGCGGTGCCAGAACTTCGAGAAATTGAATTCGTAGCATTTCCCTTCGTAATAGAAGGCGCTGAGGAGTTGGCCTTGCAACGCAAGGCGGCCAACCTTCGGTCTACCGCCACCGATATCGAAGACGGAGTTCTCCAGCTTCTTGCCGCTATTTTTGCTGATTAGGTTGTTCGAAGAAAGCCAAACCCATGGGGAGGTGAAATCCTTACCCCAGTTTTTATCGGCATAGCCATAGCAATCTTGCTTCCGGACGTTATAGCGCTTCCCGTTATATTCGATCCAACCTTCGAAATCGGTTTTCATTCCTTCGGCGTGCCAAAACATCTCGAAGAGTTGTTCTTTCCGCGAGGGTTTGTTCGCTCCATAGCCAACATTGAAGGCGATTCTTTTATCGATGGATAGATCCCAAGCGATATCTCCGTCTTGGCTCATCCACTCGGGGTGGGCATCGGCGTCTATCTTTTCGACATGGACATGTCCATGGGTTTTCGTTTCATCCAAATAGCAATCCTCGGCCTTGATGGAAAAGGGACAGCCATAATCGACTTGGATCTTCTTCCAGCCGAAGAAACGATGAAGTTGCCTGGCGTCTTTTCCCCAAGTGCCGACATTGACCATCAAATAGGATGGGCGAATCCCTTTTTCTTGGTTCTCTTTGCTTTGGCCAAAGATGGGTTCTTCACCTCCGAGGGCGGGATTGCATAAGAAGAATTCGATGAAGAAAGGGCGTGGCGTACCGCTGCCTTCTTCATAAGATGTAAATGAATGCCACCACCAATCGTATCCTAGGCTGGCTTGTTTACCATAGAGTTGGCATTGATCGCGCGAGATATCAGAAACGTTAAACATCGTTTACCACCTTTTTAAATAGCCCGAGATTATAGCACCTCTGGAAAAGAAGGATTCATTCGATTCAAGGCAATTATGGAATACCTCACTTTGGAGGGCGAACTATACATTGGCGATGAAAAAATGAACATTGGAGCCGAAAATATGAACATTAATGTTCAAATTAACCTGCAGCCATTCATTAGACATTGTTAATGAAAAACAGTTTTTCTAATGAATAAATAATGAATTAATGAATCGGTTGTTGATTTATGCACTTTGCTCGAAAGCCAGACGATCGAGCTGAAGGAGGCATCCGCCAGCTTGCCGGGTTTTTATCAGACTTTTAAAAGGTTATCTTTTGCCAAAAACGATTTATAGTCCAAACACCGAAGAAAACTGCTCGACCAGTTCTTTGCCACCGGGAATGTTGATGGATTTCGACCAAGAAGTCTTCTGGGCGGCGTTGGAAATCTTTTGGGTGAGATTAAAGGTTGGGGGCAATTCGTTTTTGATCTTCACGATGGTGGGCTGATCGTCGATGACCACGGCGTTTCCCTTGACGAAAGCGGCTTCCTGGCGTTTTTTGGAAGAACCCACCTTCTCAACCTTGCCGGTGACTTTGCTTAAGACAGTCCTTGCCCCATAGACGGCCGCGCCATAAACGGCACCTTTCAAGGAGTTGCCAAGGATGGTGGAGACATCATCGCCATCGATGATTCCGTTGACGGCTTTCTCCGCACCGCCAAGGAAGGCGGAGGAGACGAGGCCCTTGGCGAAGTTTTTGCCGTTAGTGGGGAGCGGGATATTGGCCATGAGCATGCCGAATACCGCACCCGAGAACACTTTGGCCCAATTCATTTCCGCGGGGGTTTTGCGTTCGATGATGGCTTGCGAGGCATATTCGCTGACGGCCCCGAAGATGGCCCCGGACAATAAACTAGATCCACCAAAGGTGGAAACGGTGAGGACCACGGCCACGGTGAGGCCTCCCCCGATGACGATGGCATCGGTAATCCAATCCTTTAAGGTCTTTTCCGCAGGTAACGGGGGAATGTAATTCACGCCGATGGAACCATCCGGATTGAGGGTGAGGTATTCCTTCTCGGGATCGAAATCAACGCTTTGCATCGCTTCGAAGGCGATCCCGTCGATGGTGGTGCCACCCCCTCTTAAGAGGTTATAGGTCTCTTTGGAGATAAAGGCCACATAAGTGGATTCCTCTTGATAGCCCATCGCCTCTTGGTAGGCCCTCATGTCATCGAAAGCCTTGGAGATGCTTTTGGGATCGATTTCGGTGGCGGTCTCGACGAAGGTCGGGTCGTAATCCGGAATCATATCGAAGGGGACGTAATAGTATTCATGCTCATCGAAGTCATAAACGGGTCCCAGGGACTTGTCGATGACCATACGGGAGGTTGGGACGAGGTCGGTATAAACGACGTCCCCCAGGAGGCGATAATCCACGTAATCGCCATTATGGATGAAATGGCCGTGGATCGTCTTGTCCATACGGAAGGCATCGATGTAGATGATGGCCTCCCCGTTTTGATTGATCCGGAACGTCTCAAAGCTCGGGGCCATGTGGACGTATTCCGGATGGGATTCGTTGAAGTAATCCTGGACGAAAGCGGCTTCCACGTATTTCTCGGTGATGGTTTTGCCGTTTTCCTCATTGGTGACGTTATAAACGGAAGAATAGTCGGTATATATGAGCACCCCCCCGTATTCGATGGTCTGATATCCTAGCGCGGTCAAATCCATGGCCAAGCAGCCAAGGATCCGTTCTTTGGTATCGCCCCAGATATATTTATCGGGGATGAGCTGCTCGTAGGGTTGGACGTATTCGGGATAGACGATGGGCGATGAGTCTTCGGAGGAGGACGAACTCGATTCCGAGGGTTCGGAGGACATGCTGGAGTCGGCGGAGTTTTGGGATGAGGAAGCGCTGGAAGATTCGCTGGAGTCGGCGGAGTTTTGGGCGGAGGTGGTGCTAGACGAGGAAGCGGTGCCTTCTTTGGAGGAGGCCCCTTGGGAAGAAGTGTCTTGGCTGGAGCTTGCTTCGGAGGATTGGGAGGAACTGGACTCGGAGGAGGCCGAACTTGATTCGGAGGCGGAGGATTCGCTGGAAGCGATGCTTTGGGCGGAGGTGGTGCTCGACGAGGAAGTGGGCGTGGCGGAATAATCCTTGGACGAAGTGCCTTGGCTGGAGGTTGCTTCGGAGGATTGGGAGGAACTAGAGCCGCTTTGTCCGGGGAACCAACTGCACGAGGCCAAAAGACCAAGGCTTAGGCATAGGCTGATGAGTTTACGTAAACTACCGCGTTGCATCTTAGTCCACCTCGTAATAGATCTTAAAGGAATTGCCAAGGCGGTCTAATGCCTCGATGGTGTAGGTTCCGGCGTCGGAGAAGAAGTGGCCAAGGGGGTTGGTTTTAATCACCGTCTCACCGCTTGGGCTTGTAATAAAGAAGAGGGTTTTCTCGTCGAGGCCACGACTATAGGCGTCGAGATAAGGGTATTCGCTCTTCTTGATGGTGAGGCCATCGTCGGCGTAGGTGATGGTCTTGGTTTTCTTTTTGGAACCAAAAGAAGTGGCAAAAGTTAGGGTGGCCGTGCACTTGCCTTTTGCGATATAGGTCTTCGTGAACGATTTTTCCCCGCCTTTGCCACGCTCGACGAACTTGTAGGTCCCAGAGGGCACGGACCCACCTAGGATCTCTTCCACGGTCTTGCCGTCATAGGCGTCGTAGATTGAGTTTCTAGGTTTTGGCATGTTTCAGGATGCGAAAAACCTAGAAAGTCGTTAATCCCCAAAGTCTATATCCAACAAAAGTTGGATAGGCTTCCTCCTCGATCTGTCCCTTCCCCTGGGTGTCATCCTCGACGTGCTGTGGCCCAGTATCTCCTTGGCTCCCGAGGCCAGCCTGTAAAGCTCCACCGGGATGTGCCCCTTGGCCTTCACGATCTCCTCGTCCGTCATGTCCGGCGCGAAGGACCTGAACGCGTTCCTGCATTGCCAATACGCCGGCGTCCTGAGCGCGGCGACCGAGGAAAGGAACGCCGTCGCGGAGCAGACCGCGAGCAGCATCCAGTTCATCGCGTTGACGTTCCTGACCATGAATCCTTCCATCGAGTAGAAGACCTTCATGAAGCGGAAGACCTCCTCCACCCTCCACCTCGAGCGATAGCACGAAAGCGCCTTCCTACAGCCTTCCCTGGTCGAGCAGTCGACGTTGGTGAGGTAGCATCTGGCCTCCCTTTCGTCGGGGAAGAACTCGATCGCGAGCCACGTTCCCTTGGCGAAGTCGCGGTGGGCGATTCTGACCGCGGTGGCCTTGACCTCGACGGGATCCTTCTTGCCGGGTTCCGGGAAGTGAAACGCGTACCTGCCCTTCACGGCGGAGGCCACGTCGCGGATGGTTTTCCCATCGGATTTCATCGACGGCACCGAGTATTTCCTGGTCGACCTGGCCCTAATCACCCATTCCAGCGAACGCGACCTCGCGAACCTCGGCCATTCCCCGCCGTCGTAGCCGCGGTCCATGGAGAGGCAGAGGCCCGGGGCGTTTTTGGCGAACGCCTTCCTGTGCTCGCGGAGCTGCGACTCGAACCCGTCCGCCTTCGCCGAATACGCGTGGAGCAGGAACGGGATCGGCTGGTTCCTCTGCGACACCGAGGCCATGCCGATGACGTGGTATCCCTTGCCTATCCTCTTGTCCGGATCGCTTCCGTCCATGACGTCGTCGAGCCACTGGAACGCCTTCCCATAGGGTTTTTGGACGTCGCTTTCGTCGAGGGCGAGGAAGCCCGCGGACATCCCCATGGCGAAGTCGGCCAGCGAGGATTCCATCGGCGACGGGTCCGCGGCGGACATCGCCTCGGCGAGGCGGCACTCGGCCGTTTTGATCCTCCCGTCGGGCGAGACCGACCTGGCGACCATGCTCACGAGCGTGGACCCGGACCTCATGACCCCGTAGACGAGGTCGAAGAAAAGCTTCGCGACGGGCCTCCTCGCGTCCTTGCAGACGAGGTCGAGGAAACGTTGGAGTTCGGCTTTCAAAACCCTGTTTCCGTAGCTAAAATTCATGTGAAAGCGGCCCCCTTTCCGGAATGATTTGATGAATCTGGCGAGATTCCATCAAATTATCCGATGGGAAGCCGTTTTCTTCTAGCCGTCAGGGGTTGCTTTGCAAAAAACCTAGAAACTCAATGCGTCGTAGGTCTTGACGAAAATCCATTCGCCGTCGTTTCCTTCGCGGTAGATATCCACGGCCTCGGCATAAAGGTGGTTCCGGTCGTTAGCGAAGACGAAGTCGTTGATGAAATCGCGGGAGAGGAGCTTTTCCCGTTCTTGGACGCTTGGGGTCAAATAGACGTGGCGAGGCATGGGCTCGGTATCCATGTAATAGTTATCCCCGTTAGCGACGATGTAGCGGTTGCCTTCGACGTGGAAGCCAAGCAGCTCGTCTTCGGGTAAGAGATAGGTATAGGTCTTTTGGACTTTCGTTTTCGCGTAGTCCAAAAGTTCGCGGTAGATGGCAACCTCGTCGTAGATCGTGGACATATCGCCGCCGATGACGAATTGATCGTCCCCGATTTTCTCGACGTTTTGTTTTCCAAAACTAAGCGCATACGAGAGCGCGGACGAATAATCGGCGAAGAGCAAAGTGACCGGAATATCTTCCTTATAAATCAACGAATTATCGAAGTCGCGGTTTAAGTAGATATCGGTGAAATCGTGGATTTCCGCGGTGTAATTGAGATAGGGACGGCATAGTTTGATGCCCAAATCGACGGTATAGACGGTGGAGATATAATCGGATTTCGAATTCACGCCATAGAGTGCCCGGTAGTAGTTGACCAAAGGCTTGGCATCGCCGCCAAGGATATAGAAGCGGATCCGAAAGGAAGGATTGTAGCCAGACTGGGCGTTATAGACCGTGGCGATTTCGATTTCGTAGAGCCCAGGCGTGGAAACGTCATAATCGGAAGCGAATACGTTGTCGGAGTAATTGGAGGTCGTGACGGTCCCATCGAATCCCGTATGGGTCACCGAAATGGACAAAGACGAAGCCTTGGATAGGTATTTGGTGGCACGAAGCGAGACCTCACCAACATAGGTCGGATAGAGCAAATCCGAATAGGGGATATCAAAGCCGATATCGATGCCGGGGGACATTAAAACCCGGTCGCCGTTGACGAAATACTTATGGCTCTTTTGGTCATAGGGTTGCTTACTTTGGGCAAAGACGCCGCCGAAGAAGAAGTCCTGGATGTCATTGAAGATATAACAATCGATTTCCGTCTCTTCGCCATTGCCCGTGGTTTTGATCTGATAGTGGCCCTCGGGATAGCCTTCTGCGCGGTAATCCTCATCGCCGATGAAGGTGGTCTTGGAATAGACTTCTTCGTAAGAACCCATTTGGTCCGGGTCGGGGGACCTACCGTTTTCTTTGGCGACATAGGTTTTGTATCCGCTTTTCCGTAAGACCGGATCGACGTCGATATGACCTTTGACCAAAGAGCCGTTCAAGACATCGGTGACGCCACTGATCAGTCCGTTCTCGAAATCGTAGTCGCCTTCAAAGGAGGCTTCTTCTTCGTAGCCACCGGATTGGACGATGGCGGGGGCGGCACTACCTTGGCCGATGCCATAGATCGAGGCATAGAAGGGCTCGGAGACGAGCATGACTTCCTTGTAGTTGCCTTTGTTATTGGAGTTCTTGCCGTAGACGGAAAAATAGAAATAGGAGCGGAATAGCGTAGGCGTGGTCTTTAATAACGACGCCCAATCGAATTTGATTTCGGTTTGGTAGTTGCCGTTAACGACATAGGAATAACCCTCCGCGGTCCGATAATCGTCGATGGAGGCATCGTAATATTCGAGTCCCATCCGTCCCGTTTTTACGGGCTCTTCCCCGGCAAGGGAGGGGATGTTTTGGATGGTATAGGTATAGCCGTTTTCGACGCCTTCGATGGCGGATCCATTCGCCCAAAGGAATCCATAGTCTTTATGCCAGGACTGGTAGGTGTAGTTGTAGGTGAGCTTGAAGTCCTCCAAATCGTCATATCGGATCTTGAAGGAATTGGTAGCTCGGTCAAAGAAGGATTGGTTACCGATTTTCACCCCAAAGGAGTAAGGCTTGGAGATCTTCGAGGTAACCGCCTTAGAGGTTGTGGAAGAGACATAACGCTCGACTTCACGGGTGAGTTCACATTTGGTGGAGAAGGGGCCTTCGTCGTTGACGTAGAGGCGAGAAGGCAACGAATAATCTCCACAGACGGGTTCCAAGCGGAAATCGCGGTCATACCATTCAAGCGGGAATTGGCTTTCCTCGGCGACCAAAAGATTCGAAGAGTCATCCGTTTTGCCATAGGCAATGTAATAGTTTGTCTCGTTGATTCGATAGAAGAAACGATAGGTGTCCGCGTTTGCGTTATATTCGGTATAGAGCAAGCGTCGGGCCTCATCGGAAACCGCGCTTCCCAAAGGGTATTTCACCGCAGCGCAACCGTTTTTGCCGATATCCCCGGCGGTGAAGCGTCCGGCGGCATCTGCAGGAGCGGAAAGATAACAAGGGGATTTACCGAGGTATTTGGCTTCGCCTTGGGTTTTTCCGAGCGTGATGATCTGCCTGGTATCGATGACCCCATCGCTAGGATGGTCTCTTCCGTTTCTCTCGTAAGGGTGGGCACATAAGACCGTAGCCGTCCATCCGGCGCCGTTTTCGAAGGTATCCGTCACGTGTTCGGAACCAATCCGGAGGTAGTGGCCGTTTAAGACGCCCTGGATCCGGTAATCGCCATAGGGGAGGTCGTCGGTCAAGACGTAGCCGTCTGAGGAAAGCGCCCTAAGCTGCGTTTTGGAGTGAAGGGAACCATCCCCGCATCCAGATGCTAAAAACGCGGCAAGAACCAATGGCAATGCGATTTTCTTTAAGAAACCGAATAATTTCACGTCAAAAAAATTATAATCCATCGCTTCCGGATTACAAAACGGGGGAAGAGCGGTGGCGGCTTTAAACCGATGTCCATTTCCTGAATCATCAATCATCAAACCTGTTAAGAAACGAACACAAACTTCCATAAGGAAGAGAGATTCCCCTCTTAGCCTTTTCCCGTCTATGGGTATAATGGGAATAACCAAAGGGGGTATATGGTCGAAACAAAGCGAGCCATCGTCTTTCTATGTTAGAGTTCTTTCATCGTATCCCGACCCTCCTTAAATACGTCATCGTCGCCGGCCTCAGCGCCCTTTTGATCACCTTCGGGACGATGGGGCTTACGAACATCGCCGTCACGGGCGGCTCCATCATCTCGAGGGACTATGCGACCTCGATGACTTATGACGTGGAAAGCAATAAAACGACCTTCGTGATCGAGGCAAAGGTCTTCAACGGCGACCATTTCACCATGGAGACCATCCAGCTCAATTTGGAAGCCCTCGATACCCTGGGCGAGAAAAACCAGGTCGTCAGCAACGACGTTCCGTGCTCCATCGCCCCAGGGACCACGGAGTTGACCACGACCTCCCTCACCCTAACGGGAGAATACCTCAACATCAAATTGGTTTCTTGGAAGCCGGTTTCCTGGAAAACCGCGATCAATGAAAACGGGATCGGCTATGTGGTGGCCACGGTTTACTACGTGGGCATCGCGATCGTGGCTTTCGTGGCCTACCTAAAGCGGATGGACTACCGAAAATACTATGTATTGATGACCTGCCTTTTCATCGCATGTTTGCTCCCTGCGATCCTCATCCCCATCAACTGGTACCGCTTCGAATGGGTCGGCAACGCCTTGATGGACGGGGTATCGTTGCTATTGCTCGCTTGGTCCCTGGCCAGCTTCATCCTCATCGTCAAGGACGTGGGCTTCGAATTAACGGGGGTTGGCGGTGGCAAGAAACTCATCAAGACCCTCGTGAAGGAAATATGGAAAACGGGAAATAACCGCGCCCTGATCGGCGGGATGCGGCTAGGAACCAGCGGAGGCAACACCCTCATCATCTCCCGTCCTTCCTACAAGGTCTTTCTTAGCCCGGATGGAGCCGGCGTATTCGGGGGAGGGGATTCCAAGCAGGATTACATTTCCCTCCCGGTGACCGACAAGACGCAGGCGTCTACCCCTCACGGGAAGGCCTTCCTCCGCGATTTCCCTCGTCTACTAGAAGATCTTAAGGTGGCGGCGGAAAAAGCCACGGGCAAAACCTATTCCGTGAAAGGGTTCATCAAAACCAAAGGGGGCGAAAAGCATGAAAACGAAGCCTAAGTCTCTATTGCTGCTTGTTGCCCCTTTGGTCCTTTGCGGGTGCGTCGTCCGCGACGAAACGGGCATCGACACCGGCGCTTTCTCGGGCTATGGCGACGATTCCATTTCGCTTTCCACCGTCAAATACGGGCAGATGGACCGCGCTGGCGCCAGCGTGGTGGTCGATTACTCGAAGTATCAACCCATCACGGGCTTTGAAACGTCCAAGGAATACTGGCTCGTCTACGATTTCTCCTATGCCCCCGGCAAGGACAATTCGGGGAACTTCGAGTTGACCGCCTCTTTCACTTACATCGGCCTGAACGGTCCCTTGGATTTCTATGAGCTTGATTCCACGGCCTTGACGGAGAAAACCTCCGTGGACGTCCATGGTACGCCCGCTTCTCGACTTAGCGCCAAATTCCGTGTCCCCGACGTCCATCAGGAATACTATTTCCAGCGTGTCGTCTTGTTGTTTGCGCCTCGCAGCGTCGGCGAAGGAACCCTCGCGGTAACCTTTTCCACGAACGCCGGCACTTTGATCGGGGGCGGCGCCAGCGGAACGAGCCATGCGATGAAGGTCCAATAGGGCTAATTGGAATAAGCTTTATTTTGCTATCGATCTGCCTAACGCAAGTGCGACTTCGACAGCGCTTGCCTGGCGCCTTCTTTCCCTCTCCCCTCCTAGGTCGCCGGGGATCCAGGACTCTCCGAGGATGTCGCCGGCGAAGAAGAAGGTGTAGAACTCTACCCCGAGATGGTCAACGATGGCTTCGCCTAGCCCTAGGTTCCTCGCCGCCGCGGCGATGAGCCCGGCGCGTTCGTATGCGCCTAGTCTCGTGATCGTTTCCTTTGTTTCTCCTCCTGTACCCGCATCGCGGTGTCATAAATCCATTCCGGAGCGGACTTTGCCTCGTTTAGTATTTGGTTTCTTTCGCCTTCTCCAAGCGACTTGGCGAGCGATTTGATCGTCGCATCATCGACGTTTTCCCTCCCCAGGGCCTTCATCGCCTCCACGAAGAGCGCCGTCTTATGCGACATCCCCTTGATGAAGCGGGTGCTCTTGTGGCGGAAATGGAGCGGGATCCCGTCGATGAGGTAGTCGCGGTAGGGCCCATCGCTACTATAGACGTACTCGGATGGGACCTGCGTCGAAAGGCCTAGCGCGTTGAGCGCGGTCTCGCCGCTAGGGACGATGCTCCAGCGATGGAGCGAGGCGATCTTCCGGGCGATCTCATGCACGGAAGGCGGGACCTCGATTCCCAAGACCGTCTTAGGCCGATAGTAGATCCCGTCGATGGCGCGCCTCAATTTCCCTTCCTCGGCCAAGCGCGAAAGGACGACTTTCACGTTGCTTGCCTTCCCGTAGTCGAGGAAGTCGCTGATATGCCACAAGGAGAGTTCCGGAGCTTCGCTGATTGCTTTTTCAATGAGGGACGCGGTGGAATTCATGTTACTAAAACTATACTATTTTGGTAACATAACACAATAGCCTCCTCGTTCTTTTGGCCACGGTATTTATTTGCGATACCCTTGGGTTCTAATCCTGCAGCGCGCTCCGCTATAACCGAATAAGGGGCTTTAGCAAAACCTCAAGCCAACCACTGGCAAACGGGCGAGGATTACAACCCCCTTTCATCGCATTACGAAGACAAGCAAACTTTGCGAGGAGTGGCCGTGCTCCGAAAACGATCATAAGCCAATCATATAGATAGGAAGGTACCAGTTATCTTCGTTAATGGGAAATAAGTCTTCCCTTGAATCGATCAGAAGGCCTTTCGCAACTGGTTTTCCATATTTTTTCAAGAAATTGAAATTGAAAGACCTGCTTACCGGATTGATGCCTTTTTTAATCTCCAACGGATAAATGCAATCGGGTCCTTCGATGATTAAATCAACTTCTTTCTTGTCTTTGTCGCGGTAATAATAGAAGGACTGCCTATAATCCTCGCCCGCGTTCATATAGCTTTTAACGATCTCGCTGATGACGTATGTCTCATAGAACGCCCCGTTCATGACGCCTTTTTCTAGCATTTCGGCATTTGGCCATTTGCATAGATAAGCGCATAGGCCAGTATCCAGGAAATAGAACTTTTCCATCTTGGTCACTCTATCGGACAGATTCCTAGCATAGGGCTCTAATGTGATGGCGATGCCGGAGGTCACCAAAATGGAAATCCAGCTTTTCACGGTTCTGGCGTCGATGCCAACGTTCCTTGCAATGTCATCGTAATTGATCTGCTGGGCGGTTCTTAAAGCCATGTAATCCAAAAACCTCAAGAAGTCCCTTTCCTTATCGACGGAAATGAGCTTCATGACGTCTTTTTCCATATATGTCTTTATATAGGAGCTAAAGAACGTGGTTCTATCGAGCTTCTTATCGATGTATTCGGGCATGCCGCCTTTGAATATCTTTTCGAATATTTCGAATCTGGTTTTATATAGCTTTTTGGGATCGATTCCTTTGTATCTTTCCCTAATCACATCCAAATCCGGGTCAAAGACATTCCCTTCCATCTTTTCGATTTCGTTATTCGCCAAAGAGGACATGGTTAGAATCGCCGCTCTGCCGGATAGGGATTCCGCGACCGCCTGTTGCAATTCGAATTGATTGGAACCGGTGAGGATATACATTAACGGAACATTCTCGTTCTCCTTAAGGCATCTCTTTTTCTCATTGTCTATCCTTATCTTTATTTGCTCCAATAAAGGGGTGCCTTTTTGTATCTCGTCGATAATGACGGGCCATGGGTGAGCTTCCAAAAACAATTTGGGATTATCGTTCGCCAACGCCCTTTCATTCAAATCGTCGAGGGTAACGCTGGGGATATCTTCGCCGAAAATATGATCCGCCACCGTAGATTTTCCAACTTGCCTTGCCCCATATATCGCAATGGCGGCATACTCGGTTTTTACGGAGTTAATTTCCTTTTCAATGGTTCTGGAATAATACATAAGGATCACCTCGCCATTAGATTATATGGAATTCTCGACTATTTCAACAATGCAATGTACTTTTAGACGAAAAACAGTTTTTTCTAACGAATAAATAATGAATTAATGAATAAGTTGATTTATGCACTTTGCGCGAAAGCCAGACGATCGATCTGAAGGAGGCATCCGCCAGTTTGCCAGAAGTGGACATGCCTTTGACCAAGAAGGAGCCTGGTACTCCAATTTCAATTCGGTCTTGGTAGATATCGACATCGATTTGACAGCCATCAATCAGGTAATCGCGATGTGCGAGTGCGTTCACCAGCGCCTCATGTAGAGCGAAAGGGCGGGCAGCGGCGTCCCCATGATTTTGTCCGCCTGCGAGGAGTTTGGCTTTGTGGCACCGGAACTTTACGACGAATACAATCCAGACCGCGCCCATCTGATCATTCGGTTTAGTGTCAAAGGAAAAGCGGATTCTGTCGAAAACTCCGACGCTAAACCCGACACTAAATATGGCGACAAAGAAAAAAAGATCCTTTCCTTCTTGCTAAACAACGGGCAGTGTAAGACAAAGGACATTGCCTCTTCGCTAGGGTTTGGTTTGTCTACTACCAAAACTATTCTGTATCGACTGGTTGGCGCTGGCCTGGTTTCTTCGGTGGGCACCGTAAAAAACAAAAGGTATTTCTTAGCTAAATAGTTTTCGTTGCCCATCCGAGTGATTTGGGAAGTTTGCTCCGAGTGATTTGTGGTGCAATCGCCCGCAGCGCGCTCCGCTATAACCGAATAAGGGGCTTTAGCAAAACCTCAAGCCAACCACTGGCAAACGGGCGAGGATTACAACCCCCTTTCTTCGCATTACGAAGACAAGCAAACTTTGCAGGGTATTGTCGCTTAATTGTCGCTAATTGGGGGCAAATCGATCGAAGCCTCACTCAAATCGCTATGCGCGGAAGGCTTCATCGAGAAGTGGGGCGGTGGCCGTTCTACTTTCTACGATAGGAAAGACTAATCTCCCAAAACTATATTGATATTAGGAGGTTGGAGAATAATTCCTTAGTTTTCCTTATTCCCCGATAGGGTATTGAGGGCCAACTTTGCGTCGGCCGCGCCGCCGCAATAGCCGTTTCTTGGCCTTGAGCATGGAGTGGTGGGCCGCCCGCCCTCTGCACGGGCCAATTCTTTTTGATGGACTTGATCGTGCGTATAATTGCAGAGAAGAGGTCGAAGAAGGCGCTTGTGACGGCAAAGATCGATGCGGAAGTGCCGCAAAAGGAAGAAGACATGGATCACGAATAGGCGTTTGAACCTTATGGCCAAAGGGGCCGATCCCCATGTGCCTGATGCCTTTCTTCCCCGTCCTCTCCCGGATGCATCGGCATAGAAGGCAACGCGAGGATGACGAAGCGAAATCACACGATAACGAAAGGAAATACAACCATGAAGAAAAGACTTTTATCCCTGACGGCCATATCCCTTTTGGCTTTTGCCTTATGTTCCTGCGGTGGCAGCAAAGAAGACAAAGCCGCCGAGAAGACCATGTCAAAGGAAGGCTACCAATTAAACCAAACCGTCATCTTGAGCAGGCATAACATCCGCTCGCCCTTAAGCGAGAAGGGATCCTTGCTGGAAAGGATGACGCCCCATTCTTGGCATGAATGGTCCTCCATGACAAGCGAATTGACCTTAAAAGGCGGCGTGCTCGAAACCCAGATGGGCCAGTATTTCCGGAAATGGCTCGAAAAGGAAAAGCTGTTCCCATTGAATTACCATCCCAAGGACAATGAAGTGAGGATCTATGCCAACGCAAAGCAACGGACCATCGCGACCAGCAATTATTTCTCCTCGGGCTTGCTTCCTAGCTTCGATGCCGACATCGAAGTCCACGTCAGCTTCGATACCATGGACCCGACGTTCAATCCCCAGCTGACCTTCGCTTCCCCCGCCTACAGCAAAGCCGCGGAAGAGCAGATCAGGAGCCTTTTTCAAAACGACATCGACCATTTGAAAGACAATTATGAATTGCTAAGCAACGTCATCGATTTCCGGGATTCCGAAGCCTATAAAAACAAGGAGGTCCTCGAATTCAAAACCGATGACCTTGCCCTCATCTTCGAAACGGGCAAAGAGCCCGCGATGAGCGGTTCCTTGAAAATCGGCTGCACCGTCAGCGACGCCTTGACACTGCAATATTACGAGGAGCCCGACGCGAAGAAGGCGGGCTTTGGCCATGACCTTTCCTTGCAGCAGTGGAAGGAGCTTTCCAAAATCAAAGACGTCTATGGGGATGTCTTGTTCAGCGCCCCTTTGGTCAGCTATAACGTCGCCCATCCCTTGCTCGAGGAAATAAGAGGGGAACTTAGCGACGAAGAACGGAAATTCACCTTTTTATGCGGGCATGATTCCAACATCTCCTCCGTGCTTTCGAGCCTAGAGGTGAACGATTACGTTTTGCCTTCCTCCATCGAAGGCAAAACCCCGATTGGCTCCAAGGTGGTCTTCAATTCATACGCCGATGCTGAGGGCAACGACTATTATGGGATCAACCTCGTCTATCAAAGCGCCGCGCAGCTAAGGGATAACTCGATGCTTGATTTGGAGAACCCGCCCATGATCGTCCCATTAAGCTTTAAGGGGATGACCGCCAACAAGGATGGCCTATACCGCAAAGAGGACATTCTTGGCCGCCTCGACAAGGGCATTTCGAAATACGCGGAAATCGTTTCCCTTTACCAATAAACGCATCTGGCATGGAAAATAGGCTTCACCTTTGAAAAATCCCTCAGTCACCACATAATGAATATGCCCTTGATACGATCGTTTCAGGGGCTTTTTTTGTAAAAAGTGTCGATGATATGCTGGTTTTCGTAAAGTTAGATGAAGTGATCATCCAGCCTAATCATTCCAGTATCGATAAAATTCCACCTCCGGGTATATGCAACTAGCGCACGGCTAGGTCTCAGTGACGCACGGAAGCGGTCCATAGACGCACGGCAGGCCTAAATCCGCTTTCCTTGCCGTACGTCAATGCCTACCAGAATTCTTTTTCAAATGCCTATAAAACGTGCCCCTGGTGAGGCCGCAAATCTCGCATGCCTGACCGCTCGTTATCTTCTTGTCCTTATATAAGGCGATGACCTCATCGATGTTTTCGGGGTCCGGGACGCTTGGCCTTCCGAATCTCACTCCACGGAGTTTCGCCATCCTTATCCCTTCCGCCTGCCGTTGTTTCATCGTCGTCCTTTCGTTCTCAGCGACGAAGGAGAGGACCTGCAGGACGACGTCTGCGATGAATTTGCCGACCAGGCTTTTGCCCTCAATCCTGGTATCCAATAGGGGCATGTCGATGATAACGATATCGATTCCCTTCTCTTTCGTAAGCTCCCGCCATTCATCAAGGATCATCGCGTAGTCCCTTCCGAGCCTGTCGATCGATTTGACGAAGAGGACGTCGCCTGGCTTTAGCTTTTTCTTTAGCCTTTGGTAATTCGTCCTGGCGAAATCCTTTCCCGATTCCTTGTCGATGAAAATTGTGGAGTCAGTAAGCCCCGCCTTATGAAGCTCATCTATTTGCCTGTCGACCTTTTGGGCGGCGGTCGATACCCTCGCGTAACCATAGACCATGATTCTTTCCTCCGATGCGAGGACATACATCACTAAAAAGAAAAGAGGAATCAAGTTGATTCCGTCTCAAAAGGTACGCTTTTCGTATTTTTGAAATTATATCGCACAAGGCCCTCTTTTTCCTTAACTTTCGTTCCGAAAACCCTTCTGACCGAAAACCGTAGGTTTTGGATTATGGCGGACTTTGACATAGAAAAGTTATTGAAACAGATTAATGAGCTAACCGCGGAACTAAATGCCGCTAAAAAATATGGTTTGGTTTGGGATCGAGAGAGCGTTCCCGAGGATGTTGTTCAAAAGTGCAAAACCTATATTCCGGTTTTGGATTCCAAGAAGGAATTAATCGTTTTGAACGGCGGCAATAACAATTTATTAATTGAAGGCGACAATTTTCATTCTTTGACCAGTCTGTCCTTTGTGATGCGCGACCAGGTTGACATCATATATATCGATCCGCCCTATAACACAGGGAATGAAGACTACTCATACAATGATAAATTCGTCAATCGCGATGATGGGTTTCGGCATTCCAAGTGGCTCAATGGAATCGAAAAGCGGCTTAAACTGGCGAGAGAATTACTAAAGGATTCTGGCGTTATTTTCATCAGCATTGATGATAACGAGTTTTTCAATCTCAAACTGCTTTGCGACCAAATTTTTGGCGAGAACAACTATCTGGGGACCGTTTATTGGAAATCCAATCCGAACGGAAGGGGCGATTCAAAATACCTAGGTTCCATTTTTGAATACGTCCTTTGTTACAAAAAACGCGAGTGTGAATTCAATTACGAGGCTCAGGATTTGGCCCAATTCAATTGTAGGGATGAAAAAGGCCCTTATGCCGAGCAAATTCTTCATTCCAAATTGTCATACAGTGTGGGGATGGATTACCCCATTATTGCGCCAGATGGAACTGAGATTTATGCGGGTAACGTGACAAAAGAAGAATGGTTAAAGAGAAGAGGCGACAGAAGTGTTAAGAAAGCAATGACCTGGCGTTTCGGAGAAGAGACGTTCAAGTCTGAATTGGCCAAGGGAGAGGTCGTCTTTCATAAAAAGCCTGACGGATGGAAGGTTTACCGTAAGAGGAGACCGGTGGAAGGGGGTTCTGCTCCATATAAGAACATTTATGAAGAAGAAGGGACTAGACATGGGTCTAACCAAATTAAAGATGTGTTCAACTACACACCATTCGATCATCCCAAGCCTACTGGCTTAATCAAATTCTTAATTTCGCTTGTAAAAGTTGAAAACCCGCTTGTCATGGATTTTTATGCCGGATCCGGAACTACAGGCCAGGCCGTTTTGGAACTGAATAGAATCGATGGAGGCCATCGGCGCTTCATACTATGCACCAATAACGAAAATGATATTTGCACAGGCGTCACTTATCCGAGATTGAAAACCGTCATCACTGGCATTCGACCCGACGGAACTAAATACGGAGATGGTATGCCGGGGACTCTACATTATTTCCGGACGGATTTTATTAAGGACGAGGCCAACTCAGAACAAGCCAAGTATAACCTTGTTGAAAAAGTTGATGCCTTACTATGCATTGTCGAGGATATCTTCGTCGAAAACGAGAGAAACGGTTACTCGTCCCATTTCATGAATGGGGATAGACACCTATTCATCTTCAACGATTTTTACAACGAAGAAAGGTTCTCCGAGTTTAAGCAGCGTGTCTTGGCGGCAAAAGGAACGAAAGTCGTTTACGTCTATTCTTCCGACAATGCCGTGGACGAAACTCTCTTTGACGATCCGTCGGTAACGCTTAAACCGATTCCGTCAAAGATCTACGAGATTTACAAGGAAATCGTAGAAGACATCAAAAGAGGAGAATGACCATGATCTACGCACTAAAGAACTACCAGCGTGACGCCGTCGACGAATTGAAGGACTACATTCAAATCGGTTTTAGGTCTGCCAAGCGAAAGGAAGTGGTCTTCAAGGCGCCGACCGGAAGCGGGAAGACCTTCATGGCGGCCTCGCTCTTCGAGGAACTCGCCGAAGAGAACCCTGGCGTCAGTTTTTGCATCCTTTGGGCCTGCCCAGGAAAGGGTGACCTCCACAAGCAGTCCTTCGACGCGGTCAAGCTCTACCTCGGCGGGAACCCCGTATGCTCCCTCCTAGAGGATGATTTCTTCGGCTCCAGGAAATTTATCAAAGACAAGGAGATCGTCTTCATAAACTGGGAGAAGCTCATCCAGAAAGACAGGGAGACCGGCAAATGGGCAAACAACCTCATGAAGGACCAGGAGGGGATGAGCTTCATCGACGTCATCGAACAGACCAAGAGGAATGGAACGAAAGTCCTCCTGGTCATCGATGAGTCCCACGTCGGTGCCTCCCAGAATGCCAGGATCCAGGAATTCATCAACACCATCATCGTCCCGGGGATCGTCCTTGAGATGTCGGCGACACCGCTAAACCCGCACATCGACGTCGAAATCGATCCGCAAAAGGTCATCGACGAGGGAATGATCAAGGAGGACGTCATCGTAAACGAAGGCGTCAGCAAGGATGATAAAACCCTGGCCGAGCAGGACAGTGAGCTGCTAATGCTCGAATTGGCCTTCAAAAAGCGCGAAGAGATCGTCAAGCGTTACGCGGAGCTAACCATATCCGTGAATCCGCTCGTCCTGATCCAGATCCCCAACGTCGACGAGGGTGAGGCGAAGAAACTCGTCATCAAGGATTTCCTCCGCGAAAGGGGCATCACCGAGGACAATGGGAAACTTAAGCTGTGGTGCGACGACAAGGGGAACTTCGACAAGAAGGCCATCAAGAAAAACGGCGACATTACCGAGTTCCTCGTCTTCAAGACCGCAGTCGCGACGGGGTGGGACTGCCCGAGGGCGCACATCCTCGTCAAGTTCAGGGACGGGAAATCCGAGACCTTCGAGACCCAGACGATCGGCCGAATCCTCAGGACGGCCGAGGCGAAATCCTATGGTGACGCACTTCTGGACAACGCATACATCTTCACAAACATCTGGACCTTCGAGACGAAGCAGGACACCTACAATCCGAACCGCATCAAGACTGAGTGGGCCAAAATGCGCGATGGCTACACCAAGCTGAATGTGTGGGGCCAGCTGCAGCTGACGTCATTCTACCGTTCGAGACAAGGCGACTATAACTCCACCGATTCGAGGTTCGGCGCCTATTTCATGGCTTCCTTCATGAAACTATTTGGCTTAACCGAAGCCGACAAAGGGGCCTTAAAGGGCTCACTTAGGGAGAAGTTTGAAGACAAAGGGCTGAAGCTCAAAGTCGAGGTAGAGGACGTCGTCATGACAGAAACGAGCATTGGTGTCGCCTCCGCCAACGAGGAGACGAGCGTCAGCGGCGACCTCGCAGGCGTACAGATGGCCGAGAACGACATCCAGGCCCAATACAACGCCATCATCAGGGAGAACCTCAGCGGCCTGGCCTACGTCAGGTCTAAGTCGCCGATCCATTCCGCGATCATGGACGCGTTCGGAACATTCTACGACGTCTTCCCGCGCAGCGAGAAGGTCCGATCCGTAATGAAAATCGTGGTCAACAACAAGGACCTCTTCGCCGAGATTCTATCGGAGGCCACCCGCGACTTCAGGGCGATGATCAGCGCAGAGGCGGGGAAGAAGGGCGACACCTACGATTTCAGGATCGAAGAGGCCAGACCTTATTCCCTCGAAACCCATACCGTTTTGCCTTTGGCCACCAGATCGCTCTATCAGCCTCTCTACGTTCTGAAGGATGACCAGGGCAACCCAGATAATGGGCTCGAGAAAGGCTTCCTCGGCTACCTCGATTCCAAACAGGAGGTGGAGTGGTATTGGGAAAACGGCACCGAGCTTATGAGAATCAACTTCGGCATCTCCTACAACAACGGGATGAACACCTTTCAGCCCGACTTCATCGTTAAGTTCGCGGACGGCACCGTCGGTATCTTTGACACCAAGCCAATCGGTCATAGGGTCGAAGACACGACAGTTAAAGCGGATGCCTTATCGAAATATCTCCGCGATATCAACACCAGCCGCGGTATCCTCCCGCCCGTCATCGGCGGTATTGTTGTCAAAGACGGAACGCAGTTCTACGTTTACGTCGGGACCGGCGGATACCACGACTACGCCGCGGACCACAAAGGCTGGATGAATTTCAACGAGCTCTTGAGGAACATCAATGACGGGATGAAGCTCACCCAACGGATCGAGCAATACCTCGCCCAGCTTAAGAAAAACTGAAAACATTCGATAACATCGGCTATATGCATGATTTGTCGTCGCTATATGCAAATTGGCCTCTGCTATATGAAAAAAGACGTCTGCTATATGCAACTCGCGCACGGCAGCCGGAAACTGTATTAAAAACCTACTATACAGCCAAATTGTCAATTTATCCAGAATTCATTCGATGGCATCGGGATTTTTTGATAAATGCCGCATGTCGGCGGACAACACTCGGACAACACTTTTGGCAATTTTGAGTTTTGGGGCGCTGAGGCACATGCTCAGCAACCACGTCACCTAGCGTTTGACACTTACCGGGTTTTCAAAGAACAAGTGGAACCGATTGGTAAATCGTTACGCAAATTATAGTCGGGCGTCTTCTTTTATGCATCCGAAGTTTTCAAGAATCCGTTTCTTTCCGACATGACGGGAATCGACCGCCATCTTATATAGGAAAAGGGGTTTGGGGAGGTATAATCATCCACGTAAGCAACCCCATCCTCTGCACCATATAGCGAAAGGTGAAAAACTGTAACCATTTCTGGGACAGAAACACAATTTCGTCGCCCTCATCGCTATGCTGTGCCCGTAAGGCAATATTCCCGAAACCAAGACACCTTGGTCCGGATTGTCAGAAAGGAGCAACTCAATGCAAAAACTGTTTTACGACCCCGCCGACCTCAGCCTTCCTTTAGGCGATATTTTCACCAACCATCCCGAGAAGTGGAACGAGCTCATCAACATCAAAGCCCTCGTCGGTGCCTACCTCGCGAACCTGGAGCGCGTCTTCCGCGGCGCATTCGGGCAGGAACTCCAATTGGAGGGAAGCGCCGAGCAATACGAGCTCTTCAAAAAGATCTACCCGATCATCGGCAGAGCCATGGAAAAATCCTTCGGTCTTCAAGGATTCCAGGGTTTCTGCGGGAAATTGGCCGCCTTAAGGAGCACCTGCATGCACGCCTTCTCCAAGGTGAGCAAACAAACCGAATCGATTGATCCGGCCTTCATGCGCAGCATCCCGAACTGGAACCACCAATACGTCAAATACGTCGTGGACGGAAACCGCCTAACCCTCGGAGGTCTCTTCGCCATATTGCTCTGTATGGGAAACAAGGAGATGGTTGGCCAGATCATGGCATCCGGGATCTCTCCGTTGCTTGGTCGGATTGGCTTATGGCGCGGATACTTTGAAGCCCGCGGAAAAGCCTATCCGGCGATGATGGAGCAAAACCTCGGGAACGACCTGGAACAGGAAATAAGAACCGTTCCGGGGAACGACCTCTTCTCGGCGATATGGGGAGAGTACGCCTTCCGCGTAGAAGGCGACGCGAGCGACTTCGATTACCTAAGCGAGAAGGGCGACCGCCATTCCATCTACCACGTGCACGGCTCGATAGAAGAAGGGAATGTGACGCGCATCCACATCATGAAGGATTCCTATTACCACGTTTACTTCGCCGACCATTACGTCCTGCGAATCGACGATAAGGATTACTTCATCGAATGCGCGAACAAAGTGCCTCCATTCCTATTCGTCGCATATCTCTATCGCCGCGGGGTCAAGTGCTTCGACCGCAACTCCCTAAGCGAGGACGACCTGAAGCTTTTCCCAAAACTAAACAAAGCAAAGTTTTACGTCGACAAGAACATCCACGTGATCCTCCTCGGGAAAGCCGTCTCCGATCAAAGGACGGTCCACCAAGCTGCGGTCCCGCAAGCTCTCTATGCGATCCTGAACCTAGAATGGAACCTCCGAGAGGCTCATCGAGAGGAAATCGAGCGTTTCTACAAATACTCGACAATCAAGGAATCCCTTCTTTTGGCGGGCATCGAGCAAAGCCTCGTGGAGGATGCGCTGTTCCTTAGAAACTTCTTCGCCCACGGAACCATCTTCGGCGACTATGTCGGCAAAACCGAGAACACATTCAAGAAAATAGAATTGTCCGATTGCCTCGACGTCTTCAAGAGATTGGTCGTTGCCTTAGAAGAAAAAGGTGAACAAGCCGCATCCTGCCTTAAACAGGACATCGCCCAGCGGCTCACCGAGCAGCTCGCGGACATGAAATACAAAGCCCTCGCGAAGGCATGGGGAGAGGTCCTTCAAAGCAAGCCCGTCGACTGGATCCAATACGGGAAGACGATGAACCGCGTCTCCCATAGTTACGTCACGGCATCCATCGAAGATCAGCTCGCTTGGTTCAAAGATGGCGAAGGACCAAAACGATATTACATCGTAGACGTCCCATTAACCGGGAAAGAGACGTTAATCCCAACCAGGCAGATCGTCCCAAAAGGGCTGCTCACCATCATCCTGCACGAGACCGAAGTAGATCTCCGCTCCTTCCTCGGCGAAGCGACATCACAGCATGCCGTTGCGGAACAGCGGGAGAACAGCCTGTTGTCTTACCGCAAATACAGCCAAAGATGAGGTGATAGCAAATGAAACTGAATGAACTGCTAATAAGAAACCATCCAATTTTGGGAGACCAAACTTTCGATTTCATCAATCCGGAAACGGGCCAACCGTATTCGATCGTTGCCTTCGTTGGCGAGAACGGATGCGGGAAGACATCTCTTTTGACAGAGCTCTTCAATTACTCGACCTCGGAGCATGTCGTGTCCAAACATAGGAGCATGACCTTCGCGGGCGATAAAGCCTTCGATGCGCTGTTCCTCCGCCAGGATACGCTTTATACGGAATCGATGAATGACGTCTACAAGCTGATCACCGGCAGGGAATTGCTCACCTCACGAGGGGACGAGCCGACAGGAGGCCAGAACATACTCGGACTGAGGCGAAACGTTCCGGTCAACACACCAAGTCAGGCGGAAGGGATTCTTTCTGCCTTCGACGACGAACGGCTGAAGGAACTATTCGTTTCCGGAAAGCTCGACAAAATCATCCCGGGAGGCGAGGTGTCTCGTTCCATCAACGGGGTTGTGCCCGAACTCGACTTCTCAATGCTGTCATCGGGCCAAATCGAGATCCTGCTAAAACTTAGGATGCTGAAGAGCCTCCGGGTCGGGACGGACATGATACTCTTGGACGAACCGGAGACCTCCCTGCACCCTCGATGGCAGCAGATAGTTGTGGACGTCATCGCCTCGATGATCAGGGAAAATGAAGGGGAATCGCCACAGCTATTCGTGGCCACCCATTCAGAAAGAGTCCTGGAATCCCTAATCGGCAAAGGTGACACCCTGATCATCAGGTTATATAGGAAAGACGGCAAAATCGTCGCAAATCCCATAGATTTAATGGGACTATTGCTTCCGAAACCCACGTTTGCCGAACTTGATTACGTCATATTCGGGATGCCTTCCTACGACTATCATGATCAGCTCCTATCCGTATATTGCGATCTATTTGGGGCGATAAAAATCAAGACATTGGACGATCGAATCAAGCGGAGCAAGCAGTACCAGAATGGTGAGATTACCAAGCGTTGGGAAAAACATGGAGACCATCCGGACGTGTTTGATACGCTGCCGGTTTACATAAGGAACTGGTTCCACCATCCAAGTGAAGGGCACCCGGAACCGACGAAAGAGGAACTAGCACGTTCCATTGGTTTCCTCAGGGCAATCATTTCTTACAAGTTCAACAAGCGCGTATAATCATAGCGTCGGCCGATCCTTCTTTAGTTCCTTGTTTGGACGCCGGAGGAGGTATCGCCCATGCGTTATTTCGCCGACGAATGCTCTTCCAAGCATGTAATGGAAGAGATCAAGCAACGCATCAAGGACCGCTATCACAGCCAGGAAAAATTCGCGAGAACCCTTGGCGCTAGTCGGAAGACCCTGAATCGTATTCTGAATCATGGCACCGACATCGATACGCTGTTCCGTATCTGCCAGCTGCTTGAAATTAGGCGGATATCCATCGAGTAGCCCAACGCTACTTGGGGGTATCCCCTTTTTGTTACCGATTTCGGGACAAAAACGCTTTTTGCGATCAGAACCAATTATGTTATAGATGCCAAAGGATCCCTTCTCAATGCGCGTGTAGAAAGGCATAAAATCCCAAGGTACAATAGAAAACAGGAATTGATACATCTCTAGCGCAATGGCGAGACGCCCATCCTTCTCTGTGAGCCGTCTCTCATTCCCCCAAAGGGGTGGCTGTATCAATCCGGATAAGGAGAAACCATGAAAAAACTACTCAAACTTTTCGCTCCGGCAATCCTTTGCCTTGGCGTCCCCGTCCTCGCATCTTGCGGAAACACTGAGCCTGCGGAAAGCGACACCGTCACGATCACCGATATGTACGGCAAAGAAGTGACCGTGAAGAAGAACCCGAAGAAAGTCGCCTGCAGCCGCTCGACCTATGACCTTCTTGTAGCCTTTGGGCTAGGCGACAGAATTGACGGCGTAGATAAGAAAGTCCTGGCCAACCCATGGACGAAAGTCTTTTATCCGGGGTCAGAAAAACATTTCGCCTACGAATACGAGAACAGTTATGAATTATACCTCTCAAGGGGAGTGGACCTTGTGTTTAGCCCCGAACCACGTATCACGGACGATCTGATCGCCCATGGCATCAGTGCCGTTACCATCAGCCTATATGGCTCGCCAACGTTCGACCATATGACTCATGCGTTTTCGGATATGGTCGCGGCCATTTGGCCTGACGCTAACGTCAAGGCGGCATCCAAAGCTTGGAATGATAAGCTCGACAAAGCCGTTTCTGACATCCAGACCGAGCTTGCTAAACACGAATTGAAAAAAGAAAAGCTCTTCTATGTCCGAGGTGATAAAGACAAAGGAATTGGCTACACGGATACCAAAGGATCTTTTGTCGAATACGCCTACAGGATGCTGGGCTTCGAATCCATGTCCGCAACTCTCGAAAGCGGACAAAACAAGGTCTCGGATGAAGCTCTTTGCGCCTACAACCCAGATGTCTTTGTAATGGGCGGCATTTATCAGAACAAACACGTAGACGACATCAAAAAGACCGAGCCTTATACAACTCTTGATGCCGTAAAGAACGATCGCATCTATACGATTCCGATGGGACTGACTCAAATGGAACAGCTCAACTGTCTCTCCGCCGAGTTCTTCTACGATCAGGCCAATCGACTTCACTCCGATCTTTTCGAATATGACGTCAAATCCATGATCAAATCCTCCGTGAAGGGCTATTTCGGGAGCGAGCTCACCGATGAGCAGGTAGGTTATATGCTCGCTGGGCTTAGCCCGACCGGTGGTCAACTCTACTGATGAACAAGAAAACGGTATTGTTTCTCATCGTTTCCTTCTTATGCTTTGCGATCTTTTTCGTGGTCGCGTTGATGGTTGGAAAATATAGCATTCCTATAGGGGATTTCTTTCAAGCCGTCTTCACTAATGACGAAGCGTTTGCCACGCAGCGAAGTGTGATATTGAACCTGCGTCTTCCAAGGACTATCGTCGCAGGGTTATCCGGTATTGCTTTATCCGTGTCTGGCTTGCTTTATCAAGAAATATTCCGGAACAAACTGACATCGCCCGATTTGCTCGGAGTTAGCTCCGGCGCAGCGGTGGGCGCATCGCTTGCAATCATCCTTGGCTTAGGCTCTGCGTTCGTAAGTATTTTTGCCTTCATTGCGGGCGTAGGAACCGTTCTTTTGACTTTGCTTTTGGCCAAGCTTTTTAGAAACGGCTCCTCGATCACGCTCGTGTTAGCTGGAATCATCGTGGGAGGTTTCATGTCCGCGCTGCTTTCCATTATTAAATTCTTGGCTGACCCAATGACCACTTTGGCATCGATTACTTATTGGCTTATGGGGTCTTTCGAGAACTCCACGGTGAACAGCGTTTGGATTCTATTGCCCGTAGTGGTTGTCTGCTGCGGGGTGCTTGTGACTCTTTCCTGGCGCATCAACATTGTCGCAATGGGTAGAGAACAGGCCCAAACAAAGGGCATTAATTACAACGTCTATCGCATCCTTATTATTGGTATTGCGACTCTTCTCACCGCGACCGCAGTATCCTTTAGCGGGACAATCGGATGGATCGGCCTCGTCATTCCACATGTAGTTCGAACCTTGTTTGGGAGAGATACGAGAAGAACGATTCCTTTATGCATCACCTTTGGTGGCGTGTTCATGATTATGGTGGATATCTTTTCAAGATCTTTTACAAACCAAGAGATCCCGTTAAGTGCCGTAACCGGCGTCATCGGCACGATCATTTTTGTCGTCATACTTATCGCGAAAAGGAGGGAACTCAATGCGTATAAAGATTGATTCTCTTTCTTTCCGATATCAAAAGAATCTTCCTTTCGTTCTTGATCATGTTTCAACTGAGATTGTCGAAGGAAGCCTAACCGTTCTCTTGGGCCTAAATGGATGCGGAAAAACGACGCTGATCAAGCTACTCGCCGGACTAGAAAAACCCACAAGTGGTGCCGTCCTTTATGATGATAAGGACCTTGCCAAGATTCCTATCAAGGATAGGAGCAAAATCTTTGCTTATGTTTCGCAACACGTCAGCGTATCAAACGATATCCCTGTTAGGCTTTATTTGCTCTATGGAACCAACAATACGCTCGCTTTCTACCAAAGGCCGGGCAAGGATGAGATGGACCTTGTTGAGACAACGGCCGAGCGATTTCATATATCCCACCTTTTGGGCAAAAATCTTGGTCAAATCAGCGGCGGCGAGCTTCAAATCGTGCTGATTGCATGCGCCATTATCCAAAGAACGCCGATCGTTTTGCTCGATGAACCGACGTCTGCCCTCGATCTGAAAAATCAAAGCCTTGTCCTTTCGGCACTCAAAGAGATCGCACTTCAGGAGAAGAAAACAATCATTCTTTCCACGCACAACCCAAACCACGCTCTCTTCCTAGAGTCGGATGTCGTTCTTATTCATCAAGGGCAGATCAAAGGACAAGGGGGAGCAAACGATCTTGTGACCAAAGAAAATTTGAAGGAAATCTACGGAGACAGGCTGTGTCTTTCCGAAGATCTTCCATATAAAGAGATCTCTTTTACCTGATATGAGCAAACGAACCTGGCATATCTCTATGAAAAAATCCGCTGTGGTGAAAGCTGTGCCGCATTCTAGCTAACGTGCTGAAACAGGCAAGATAATCATTTCCTGTAATGAAATGAGGGCGCTTTAGGTTAAACTAACTTCAAAGCTCTGCCGAATATAATTTTGCAATGTCAGAAATCATGGAAGCATATTTGGGAAAAGTTATGAGTGAAAGATTGATCAAAACAACCGGCCGAACATATTTCGAGGATCATATCGAGCATTTTGTCGCGGAAGGGGATCCGAAACGAATCGTCGAATTTCTCACTGAATCCGCAGAGGACGAAGACGAAAGCCTCCCGCTTCAACGTGGTGCGTGGATCAACCAAATCCGCATCTTGAAGAAATGCCTCGTTGGAAAAAACGGCTACATCATTTTCGAATACCAAATCTTGCGCTTAAATGCCCGCATCGACGTCGTCTTGTTGATGGATGGTATCGTCTATTCCCTTGAGTTTAAAAACGATGAGATTGATTTCTTACCTGAAGATATCGATCAAGCGGATGGATATGGATACGCATTGAAGAATTTCCATGCTGCATCCAAGGATCGCTATGTCGCGCCTTTCTTGGTGGCTACAAGAGCGCCCTCGGGGATGTGCAGCAAAGAATTCTCCATGGGCGAAGATAAGCTATTCTCTCTATTTGAAACCAATGCCGATTTGCTGATGGCTTATATCGAAAAGGTAAAGCAGGAGTGCAAAGACCCGGTTCCGTTCACGGAAGAGGATTTCAAATCTTGGGTTTCCTCACCCTATAAAGCCAACCCGACCATTATCGAAAGTGCCCGCGCCATCTATTCAAATAATCAGGTTCAAGATTTTTGGATGTTCGATGCGGGCGAAGATAATCTTTCTGTGACTGAAGACGCCGTCGATCGCATCGTCAAAGAGGCGAAGGAAAAGAAAAAGAAGATCATTTGCTTCGTCACTGGCGTGCCTGGTGCAGGCAAAACATTGGTTGGCTTAGACATCGCCGGTAAGTCTCGTAACTCCAATAGCGATGACACACCCCGTTCTATCTTCTTCTCCGGAAACGGCCCTTTGATTAATGTTCTCGTGGAACAACTAAGTCTTGATGCCATGCGCCAGGACCCGGATAAATATGCGAAGAAAACCCACGCCATCGCGGCCGTGAAGTCTTTTATACAGGATTTGCATGGTTTTAAGCGCGATATCATCTCCTCTTCCGACCCGACACCCGAAGAAAGCGTGTTGATCTTCGATGAGGCGCAGCGCGTTTGGGACGCGGACCAAATGGAGACATGGTTCGCCAAAAAGAAATCCAAGTTCCCTCTTGGCCATCGTTCCGAAGCAGACTTGCTCCTCGACGTCCTCAAGAAGAAAGAATGGGCGGTCATTATCGCCCTTGTTGGATTAGGACAAGATATCCACATCGGCGAGAACGGCATCCGGACTTGGTTCGAGTCTTTGCTTGGCCGGAACCAAGATTGGGATATTCGTTTGTCGCATGAACTCTTTGAGCAAAACGCGGATAAACTCGGCGATCTTCAAGAGACGCTGCTTGGTTTAGATCGCGTACATGTCGTGGAAGGGCTGCATTTAAAAACCTCTATCAGGACTCCGCGTGCCCGTACGATTTCCACCTTCTGTGAAGCGTTGCTTGAGAATCGGCCAAAGGAAGCAAAAGCATCGATCGCTGAATTCGATGGCTACCCGATTTACGTGACCCGTGATCTTGCCGAAGCAAAGCGCTGGACGTTAGACCATAGGAAAAGAAAAGAACGTTGTGGTGCGCTTTATAGCAGCAATGGCAAATACACGAAGAGATCGTTCTCTCAGCTAAACAACTATTACGTTGCGAAATGGTTTATCGATAAAGAAGGGCCCGATTCTTCCAATTCCCTCACTTATGCGGCATCGGAATTTGATGTTCAGGGATTAGAGCTTGATTGGGCGTTGCTTTGCTGGGACATGGATTTGTATTACACCAAAGGTGAATGGCATCAACAAAGGATGCTTTCTGGCAGGTTCTTCAAAGAGTCCGATGACATATTGAAGAAACATATTCTTAATTCGTACCGCGTCTTGCTTACAAGGGCCCGTAAAGGACTCGTTATCTACATACCGAAAGTTACTCCGGCACAGGACCTTTATGGCGTCGCCCCATATTATGATTCCACGTACGAATACCTGCTTTCCTGTGGCATTCGAGAATTAAAGGATTCGGTTGCTTTCCGCGTCGAAAGAAAACCGATCGAGCTACCATTTTAATACCCACGAGGCCAACTCTTTTCGGCGTAGGCAATACCGATAAGACCGCAATCCGTAAGTGACGTGTCTTCTTTATCCTTCGTCGAAACATTTTTCTGCGTCAACGTCGTTTTCGATGTTTGACTAACTTGTTTTGTCGTTAAACAACAGTCTTAGGACTGATTTTGAAGAATCGAACATATATAGCCGGCGAAAACCCGGCAACGAATGAAAGGAATATTTTAACTATGAGATACATTTTCTTAGACACCGAAAGCTCTAATTGCTTTAGCTTCGTCCATAAGCTTTGCGAATATGGATTCATCACAACAGACGAGGACTTTAAAGAACTTCCTGATGGCAGGCAAGACGTCCTCGTTAACCCTGGAAACTCCAGGGGGTCCCGCTTTCATCTCCCAGTGAGAAAGAACAGAAAAGGATTCGCGCTTGCTCACACGGAAGAAGAGTACCGAGCGTCACCCACCTTTGATCATTTTTATGAAGACTTGAAATCCCTTCTCAGTCAGGAAGACATCATGATTTTCTTTTGGGCGGGGGAGAACGATATCGAAACGATCCTCGATAATTGCAACCGTTTCAATCTCCCTCGCTTTAGCTTCGTTTCCTATGATGTTCAGATGCTCTACATGTCCGTTATAAATTCGGACAAAACGCCTTCGCTTAGTAAAGCAATGGGCGAACTTGAACTCTCTTTCGAAGGCATCGTCGCCCATAAGCCAGACGACGATTCGATGATGACGTGTATGGTGCTTAAGGCGCTTTGCGAGAAGGCGGGCAAAACTCTTCCAGAACTTCTTAAAGAGTGTCCTCAGTGCGAAATGGAATCGATATCGACGTTTATTGCGTTAAAGGCAAAGCATCAAAGCATAATGGATCGAAAAGGGGGCAAAAAAGCAAGAAAACAAGCCTGCTTTGATGCGCTAAATCAACTCCAGAGGAAAGACGTATTGATGTGGCCTGCCTGGGAAAAGTCATTCTGCGTCTCATGTGAAATCAGGAATCACATCATTGACACCTTATCGAATATCAAGAAGTGGGTTGAACATGGTTTTATCATCAACCGAAAAATGAAGGTCCGATACCTCGTTTATTACAACGAGGGCGAGCGGGAGAAGCTTCTTGCCGATCTTAAAGTCCTGAAATATCTCCAACCAAAACTCGTCTCGATCCACGAGTTCAACGCGATCGCTCTAGGCTAGGCATTTGCCCTCGCTGTGGCGGGAAGCTGGTGCTTCGGACCTCGAAAAAGGACAACCGCCAATTCTATGGTTGCTCGAACTATCCAAACTGCAAGTTTACAAAGCCTGTTGAATAAAGCGTTTAGCTTCAAAACCCGTTCGTGATGTTGAACGGGTTTTTGTAAGCGCTTGCAAGATTTGCACTTCCAATGTATATTGGTTTCCAGTCCAAGCGACGCGGTTTTCATCAATGAGAGTGGCTAAGATCGTAGAAAAGACGATTCGCCTCTCCCCCGATTTCGTCGGGGGGGGCTTTTAAACCCTCTTTGCGCTAGCGTCGCCAACGCAGAAATAACTTTGCCTAGACCCAAACTCGGGTCTTTTTCGCATACGCAAGGGAGGTAAATAGACCATGTTCCTTTCGAAACTTTTCAAACACACGCGCGCCAAAGTGCTTACAGCGCTTGCGGGACTCACGATGATCCTCGGTGTCGGCGCCGCGATTACTACCGTCGCGGCGACCTGGCAAAACGAAGTGATGGAGACGAAGGCAGGAATGGGCTCTGGAAACCAAGATGTTTTCATTGATCTTAGCGATTGTAGTTGGATTTGGAATGACGGCGCGCAAGTTTTCTTTGAGGAAAAAAATAACGGAAGTATCAAAGCAACCCATGAGTTATCCACTACCGTTAGACCAGTGGGATCCAATCACGACGTTTATAAAATTACCACGAGTAGCGGCGGTTACAGTGATTTTGTAATCTACCGAAAAGTGGGATCAACAACCTACAATTGGACGAGCAACTGCGCTACTTCGTCATGTTGGCAAACAAATATTGTTGGCGTTGGTTCTTCTTTTGATAAAGGTACTGCCGCTACGTATAACACAAACGAATACCTGTATTCTTTCTCCGCTTCCGCTAGTAACGGAACTGCACTGGTCTCCACTAAAGATGGATCCGAAAACCAAACCTCTGGTTATCTTTATAAAACGTATTGGTACAAAGTTACTGGCACCCCGAATGCGAATTACCAATTTTCGAATTGGACTATTTCCGGTACGCATACAGTAAAGGACGGCACTACAACCAGCAACCAAACATATATCTTTGTACCGGGAAGCGATCTCACCATTACGGGCGTCTATTCGATTGTTCAATATAACGTGACTTTTAATCCAAAAGGAGGCACATTCTCCGATGGATCGACTGCAAATAAAGTTATAACAGTGGACTCTGGTTCAAAAGTATCCGCGCAGACCGTTTTGAAATACGGTTATGTCTTTCAACGCTGGAGCGAAACAGATGGAGGGTCCACTGCGTTTGATTTTAATACGGCAATCACTTCTACAAAAACGCTTTACGCTGTTTGGGCTTCCGCGCCCACGTATACCTTTAAAGTCGATGCCGGGCCTATCGCCGGCAGTTGGGGAACCGATGTTCCAAAGGTTTATATTTGGCAAGGTAATACTAATAACGGCAGCGGAGGAGCTTTGGCTCAGGATTCGGAATCAGATTCCATTTATGGGAATATTTACCAGTTTACCGTCCCGCAAAACGCAGATGGATTTGTGATTGCAAATAATGCGTGGAGTTACAAAAGCCAAGACATTTTGCGCGCCGAGTTTTCGAGCCATAACGGACATACATATGTTTTAACCAAAACAACTGCGACGAAGGATGGCGGCCAATGGCGATGCAACGGATCGTGGTTCAGCTCAACCCTTACGTTCACCAAAAATGACGATGGTACTCCTACGTCTTATGCCGTTTATAGTGGCGTTTCGTTCACTTTGCCCTCCCCCTCTGGGAAGTCTGGCTACAACGCTACTTCTTATAACTCCGCCCCTGGCGGCAGCGGAACGCAGTACGCTCTTGGCGCTTCAATCAGCATTACCTCAGACACTACGCTGTATGTTATTTATACCCAACAAGGCTTTTATGTGGTAGGCGACACTATCTTCACGGGCGGTGGTGAAGAATGGTCTATCTTCACCGGTCAGATTCTTTCACACGCGACGAGCGGCGGTGACCGCGCCGCCGGCGTTGGAATCGTCATTCCCGCTGGGGCGTGCTTCACGCTCATTGAGTACGTGGATGGCGCAGGCGGAGATACATGGCGCCATAATTTCCAAGAGTATCCGACTGGGATAATCGTCGATCCGAACGATAGCGACAACCTCAAGAACAACTCCGGGTCGGACATGACCGTCGACATCTACGTGAATTCCTCGAATGAAATCTACATTTTGGATGAAACTGCCATCGCCGACGCCGGCTACATTTACTACGCTAGCGATTCGGAATTGTCGGCCATTACGCTTGCCGTGACAAACGCCGAGAACGAGAAGCCCTTCCCCGCGGAGTCGAATAAGCACCTTAGCGATGTCGACGACGTTGCCACGGATGTAAACGTCGCCTCGTTCGACTCGAAGTCGCATTTGTACAAGATCAGCTTCTTTAAACTTCGCGGAGTGTTCGTCCACACTGATATTACGACCATCGTCATTGGTGGGGTCAGCGTCACTGTTTCGGCGGCATCGCAAACCGGAGGACATTCCTATTATTTCTCCGCCAACATGCTGACAGAAATCGGCCAGGGCGCAGCTGCAAAGGCTGTGTTCGAACTTGATACCGCAATGAATGGGAAATCCATCTGCGACATGCGCGATTCTTGGTCTTCCCTGAAGAGTTTGATTAAAGCGGGATACGACGGCGATTCCGGCCTGATGACCGGCGCAAAGATCCTCACCTGCGCCTCCAAAGGCAATAAGGAGACCTTCGAGACCGAGTGGCTCGTCTCCGACATCTACAAGGAGATCTGCCGCCTATCGGGAACCTCTTCCGCAATCGATGCTTGGCCGGTATCCGCCTTTACCATTCCCGGGGCGCGTCAAGGCAACGAATCCCCTCTCACCACGACCCTATGGATTGTCTTAGGCGCGGGTGTTGCAGGACTTGCCGCCATTGGCACTGCGTACTTTGTCAGCAAGAAAAAGAAAAGGCATCAGGCCTAATGACTTATGAGTGGCGAAGCTTCTTTAGCGTTATCTTCTTTTAAGGAAAAAGGGGCGAAGATCTTTGATCCGGACTTCTTTGGGATGTATTCCTTTGAATATGCCTATCGTTTGTTGCTTGTCTACTTATCCACGAACACGATGGCTATTAAGGGGATTAGGATGTCTTCTCCTAATGCCTTTGATGAGGTATTTAAGGAAGAGGTATCCAAAGCGATTGGATATATCCTGAATTACCGTGGTGTGTCCTTAGGGAATAAGGAGAAGGAGAAGTTGACCGATATGGCCAATGAATCCTTGGTGCTCTTTGTTAAGTCGCCGATGTCGAGTTCCCCACAGAAGCTCGCCAAATCCGTAGCCAAGAACATGGATAAGGAGATCGCTTCGATCTATGAACCGACGGCGAGATCCTTAGTCCAACATATATTCGAGGAAGAACGCCTTTAATGGGTATGCAGCCTTCGTGATGCTTTTATTTATAGATATATACGCGCATGTGTATTAGATATCGCCAAGAGAAACGAAAACCTCTTGATGATGGCGCTTGAAACCCTAATACGAAAAGGATGCGTTCGCTTCGCTTTGGCTAAAGGGATACTGCGAAAAGATTCTCGCGGATAAAGCCGCTTGATGGCGAATGAAGATTATTGGATGTTGATGTCGCCACTGGTGGCGGACAGGGTGACGTTTGCGCTATAGCCCGTGTCATATTGGGCGTAGCCATTATTGTTCACGTCGCCACTAATGGTACTCGCGGAGTAACTAAGATTGGTGATGCCGATCGGGTTATAGGTGATATCGCCGCTGACGCTAGATAACGTGGCGCTTCCATCTCCGAGGTAGGAGTGGACGACGTCGATGTTGCCACTGGTCGAGTTGCCGTTAATGGTATAGAAGTGGCCACTAATGGAAACGTCTCCCGAGACGCTTTGGAAATCCACTTGTCCGGCATTAAAGGATTCCAGCTCGATATTGCCTGAAGTGGCGCTTACGTTGACCACGTCGAACCCAAGGCCATCCATATGTCCTTCGAGGTCACCGCTGACGGTAGTGAGTTCCAGCGCTTCATAGCTCCCTTTGGGAATGCGCAATTCGATGCGGAACTCCCTGCAGCGGAGGCCATGTGCCTTCTCTTCGATGAAATAGGTATTTCCTTTGACGCGCGTCGAGAAGGTGTATTGGCTTGCTGGCGCATCGGTGATGATGCGCGCATCCATCGTATCGTCTTCTAAGACGGGGATCACCGCGACATCGGCGGAGTCGGCGGTGAGGACGATTTTCTTGACCTTGGATAAATCGAGTTTTGGCTCTTCTTCGGAAACATCCTTAACCTTCTTTTTCTCTTTTTTGTCGGATCCGGCTTGGATATGGATATTGGCCTTAGGCGGGGTAGGGGTACCGTCATCTAACTCCGAGAAATCCCCATGGGCATAATAGGCGATCTTGGATCTATGTGGGATGGCGATGACGGTGCCGTTGTAACTCGCGTCGAATTCGAACTTCACGCGCGAGGTGTGGATCGCAATCGCGGAATTAGTGATGGAGATGGACCAACTTTCGCCGCTATCGTAATAGATGCTCGGGCGATCGCCCCCTAGTTGGAAGCCGTTCGCAAGCTTGTGTTTGTTGACGATTTGCTTTAGCTCCGATAATCCTACTACTTGGTAGGTTCCTTTCTTTTGCCCGAATAATCCCATAGATGTGCCTCTTTTGTGATAGACCTATTCTACTTCAAAAAATAAGGTATACAAAAAATAGGCATTAAATACTTTTGCTTGTAGGAGACCTACCCAGCATCGTGAATCATGTCCAAAATTTATCCGATACGGTCGGACTTTTGCAAAATCTGGACCACTAATCGCTCACTCATACTTCGCGTTTTTATGGTAGACGAAAATCCTCAGGAATCACCATCTTCCTTTAAAGCGTGTTGGAACGCGACGTATATCACGATTTGAATCAAGGAACGCCCTGGGCTTTCCGCGCGGTATTAAACCGATTTCCTTGTGGAAGCCACGCCGCTTCGAACCCGAACCGATTTCATTGCTGGGTTCTTCTTTCGGGCTCCCGCTTGAAGGGGCAAACGTATTCGACGACCTTGCCTCAATCGTCGAGGAGTCCAGAAGTGCCGCGATACGTGCGGTCAATGTAACATTGCTACGCCGGAACCATCTTCTTGGAAAACGCATTTCCGAGGAGATCCTCAAGGATGGAAGGGCCGATTACGGCGCGGAGATTATCTCGAAGCTATCGACGTTTTTGACGGAAAAATATGGTGGTGGTTTCGATCGTTCCTCTCTTTATTTCTATGTCCAATTCTATCGTGCGTATCCGAACATTTTCGACTCAGCGAATCGACAATCTTTCCTTTCATGGACTCATTACAGAGTTCTTTTAGGGGTCGATAGCAGCCTCGCCCGCTCCTATTACGAGTAGGAAGCCAACATATCAGGGTGGAGCGTCAGGCAACTTCAGCGCGCCATCCATAACCAATCCTACGAAAGGCTGTTATCGACGAAAGGGAAGGCCGCGGCGGAAGCCTCGCTTAAAAAGGCGTTGCCCGCCAAAGCCAACGATCCCGAGGAATACATCAAGGACCCGGTCGTCATGGAGTTCCTGGGTCTGCCCGAAAAAGGGGCCAAGGACGAATCCGAGTTGGAAGATGCAATCATCTCGCACCTCGCGGAATTCCTTTTGGAGTTAGGCAAGGGCTATACGTTCGTCGCCAGGCAAAAAAGGCTGCCCGGCTTGGAGTCCGGGGACAAAGTAGACCTCGTGTTCTATAACATCTTTTTGCGCTGCTACGTCTTGATCGACCTCAAAACGGATAAACTTGAGCCGAGGGACGTCGGGCAGATGGATAGTTACGTCCGCTATTACGACGACCGATTCAAGCAGGACGGGGACGGGCCAACCATCGGCATCCTTCTCTGCGCCGAGACCAGTGAGGACGTCATCCGCTATAGCGCGCTTTACGATTCGACCCAGCTTTATGCGGCGAAATACAAGACATATCTCCCGGACAGGGAGGAGCTTTTGCGCGAGATCGACCGCCAGAAGGCGATATATCTGCTTGCCGCCAACGGGGGCAAACGCGATTCAAATTGACGAAACCCGATGTCGAGAGGGAACCAACATGCTTTGAGAGAAACGGGCGATTGAGTATTCGTTCAACGCATATTTTGGCTTGACCTTGTACCCGCATCGTGTTCCACCAAACGAAATTGTCTCGGCGCCGTCGAGACTTTTTTCATAGATACGTTTATTCACCGCACGATTACCGCACGAATTTCGAACTTTTTCTTGTAGAGCACTATCGGAATATTTATAGGGAACAAAAAGCACTTTGGAATCCTGCTCCAAAGCCATCCGCGCATATTGTTTTTTGTTTGGGCAAAGGGTATATTATGGGCGGTCGCAGGAGCAATTCCTGGGGATCACCGAAGTGCGGGAAATTAATCCCGCTTTTCTATACTAAAGATTATGAAGCGCCTCGACATCTACCTTGACGAAAGCGGGGACCTCAGCCCCTATTCGAAAACCAATCCGTTCTATGCGGTTTGTTTCGTTTTGGCCGATGACGCAGAAGCATGTGCTCCCGCGCTTCGCAAATTTGATTTCGATAGGAAGAAAAGCTCCCTTCCCGGGGATTTCGTACACGTTGGCCCGTTGGTCCGCAACGAGCCTCCTTACAAAGGATATGAAAGAGAGGATAGGCAAAGGCTGTTTTACGGCTTGTATCTCCTCGCGATGCATGCCCCGATTTCTCTTCTGTCCGTGGAGGTGGAGAAACGCCCGGGCCTTGATCTCGGGGTATCCCTCACCGACGCTTTGCTCAGCTCATTAGAAGAGCATCGGTCGTTTTTCGCGCGCTATGACGACATCGTCCTCCATTACGACAATGGGCAACCTTTCCTAATGGGGGTGGTGCTGGGCGCTTTCCGCGCGAAACTCTTGAAGGCCCGTTTCGAGAAGACCCTTCAATCGGAACACCCGTTCATGCAGGTTGCCGATCTCGTCGGGGAGATGGAGCTCATCCGTTACCATTGCAAACTCAATTGCCTTACCAAGAGCGAAATCGCGTTCTTCGGCGAAAAGAGGAAAATCAAGAAAGACTATTTGAAGCCCCTGGATCGCAAGGCCCTTTGATTCCTGCAATATAGAAGCCGGCTTTGTTTGTTTGGAGCACTTTCAAGGTCGCAAATCCATGCGTTTATCCCCGCATCGTGAATCAAACGAAAAAGAATAGCGGTGTCATCGGGCTTTTCAAAAAACCTGGCCCACGAATGCCCACTTATATTTCGCATTATTTATGGTGGCTGAAAATCTTAAGACGTCATTGTTCATGGCCTCGGAAGTTCTGATTGCATGATACTGAAGCGTTTTTAATCGTTGGCAAATGTCACTAATTGCTGCGCCAGTCCATCTTGAAAAAGGGTTGAATATAATTATAATATAAGTATGAAAGATTTACGTTTCGAGTGGGATGAAAGGAAGGCCAAGTCCAATCTGAGCAAGCATGGCGTGAGCTTCGAGGAGGCCAAGACGGTATTCTATGACGATGCCGCTTTGGTCATCGCGGACCCGGACAATTCCGAGACTGAGGATCGCTTCGTCATCCTCGGCTTCAGCGCCAACGCGAGGATACTGGTCGTCTGCCATTGCTACAGGGACAACGAGGGCGTCATTCGGATTATCTCGGCCAGGAAAGCCACAAGGAACGAAGCGAGCCATTACAGAAGGTGAGGAAAAAAACATGAGGGAAGAATACGATTTCAGCAAAGGGAAGAAAAACCCCTATGCCAAGCAATTAAAGAAACAGGTGACGATTAAGCTCTCCGAGGATGCAATTGCCTATTTCAAGGCGCAGGCGAAGGATACCGGCATACCGTATCAGACGCTCATCAACCTCTATCTGACGGACTGCGCAAGGAGTGGTAAGCGCCTCGCGATATCCTGGAACTAATTTCCGCCAAGCACATATTTCGGCTGACCTTGTACCCGCATCGCACTCCAAGTATGCAAAAATGGGCGTAACCCCCCCTCCGAGCCAACGGGAGGTTCCGCTACAGCCCCTTTGATGATTCGAAGATGGTTTAGGCTGAGATAGAAAGGCGCAGGGCGGGCATGATGAGTGCGTCTGAGCAAGTCACAGGCATGCCACGGTTATAGATGTCGCCCACATCGCCGACGTAGACTGCGTTGGCGGCGTTATAGCCGTTGGTGCGCAGCATCCAGAATCCATTGCCGTTTTTGCGCGACCTCCAAGCGCCTCGAGCCAGGGCGTAGCGGGTTGGCTTGGCGCAGCGGTTGGGGTCATGGGTGGCATCAGAGCAGGCAAAGCTATAATCGGAGGCTTTTTCGGAGCAGAAGACTTCCTCTTCGCCAAGGAGGAACACTTTGTCTTCCGTGGGGTTCCCGCAGGCGGTGCCGAAATAGAAATTGTCCTTGTTGTCCACCGCGGTGATGAGGATGGATCCCGCCTCTTGGCCAAACGCAGAGCGCAGGAAATCTTCGTTAAGCCATTTCCTTAAAGAAGAATCCTCCCAGTGCACGCTTTCTAGGGCGTTATGGTAGGGGACGCAGTCTAAGCCTTTGACGGGGAAGAGCAGGGCGCTTCCTTCCCGTTGCTCCAAAATATTCCATTCGATGGGCTGCAAGGCAAAATAACGGTCGTTGAGATTGCAATATTCCACCCCGTCGATCGTGACTTCATGGCTCCAATCGGCGTTTTGTAGTCGCTCGTAAAGCTCGGGGTCTAGGATGACGCCATCCTCATTGTCGTTTTGGATGCTTGGCAATACTTCGTCTTGCGGGTATTCGCCGAAGGTCATCGTCAGGCGCTGCTTGGGCTTTTCATCGACGTTGCAGGTATTCTCCTTCCCTTCGCCTCCGCTAGGCTTGATGATGCTTAGGGAGGAGACTTCGTCGATGGCGGAGAAAGATGAGGCGTCGGCTTCGACTTGGATGAGAGGCAAGATGCCGGCGTCATCGCAATGGGTGAGGGTGCCGCGGTCATAGATATAGCCGAAGTCGCAGATATAAGTGACGGTGCGACGCGTATAGCCCGAGGTGCGCATGAACCAGAACGAATTGCCGCGGTAGGGCGCGACGGGGGAATACCAGGTGCCATGGAATTTGGCGTAGAGGGTCGAGGCGAAGCGCTTGGCGGGGTCATCGTGGCCATGGCCGGCGTAGAAGCCATATTGGTCGGCTAATTCGCTGGCGAAGACCTCATCGTTGGAAAGGATATAGACCTTATCTTCGGTTTGGGGGCCGCAGTCGGTTTCGTAGGCATCGTTATTCGCGTTGGCGTTTTTGGCGGCGACGATCAGCTTTTTCTCGTCGTCGTCAAAGGCTTTGGCGTAGAAGCCGCCTTTTTCGTCGTTAAGCCATGCCCTGAGGGAGGACTTCGACCAATCGGTTTCTTCGTCAAGGTCATGGAAGGGCTTGCAATCGATGGTTTTGTCCGATAACAAGGTGTAGCGGCGCCCTTCTTTGGCGATGACGCGCCATTTTAGTGGCTGCAGCGAGAAATAATGGTAGCCGCCTTGGTCGCGGTAATGCTGGGCTTCTTCGCGGGGAGAGCCCATTTCGCGGATATAGGAGACCCCATCGAGGGTCAGCGCGTCGTTATTCCAAGCGGCGCTAGATAAGGTATGGTAGAGGGCGTCATCTTTCTTTACGTCGCCTTCTTGCAGGGCATAATCCTCGACCCCATTCCAAGTAGAGGGGACGATTTCCTGGCTTGGATAAGAGCCGAAGCAGACGCGCGACCAGCGGGTCTCTTCGCCGGTTGAAGCAAGTTCGGAAAGGCGTTTTTCAGGCAAATGGATCGATGGGCGATCGGAACAGCCAGAAAGCAGGAAAAACAAGATCGATATCGACGCCAGGAAGGGCTTGATGGATTTCATGATGCCGATATTGTATTCCCATACGGGAATTTGTCGATGAAGGAAAGTTATTGAGTTTCCAGGTTTTTTGCAAAGCAACCCCTGACGGCTTCCCATCGGATCATTTGGTGGAATCTCCCCAGATTCATTGAATAATTCCGGAAAGGGGCCACTTTCACATGGGTTTTAGCTACGCGAACAGGGTTTTGAAAGCCGAATTCCAACGTTTCCTCGACCTCATCTAGGGGTCATGAGGTCCGGGGCCACATTACAGGTTTGAAACCCTGCGCCTTTTATGATGGTCGCCTTGACCTAAGGCGAAAAACACCGGCATTTCCTGCCTTTTCCAATATTTATTCCCTGGCGATTTCAATGCCTACGGAATCCGCCTATCCATTGCAAAGGCTTCGGTTCAACTGTGCAAAACACTCCGATGAAAGACTCCAAACACTCCGATGAATATTGCTTTAGATTATTTCGATGGCATCGAAAGAAATGAGATATTTTGCACAAAGCTTGGCTTACACTCAGCCTACGAAAATTCGACATTTTTTCTGGAGTCTACTTTGCGGTTTTAAACTGAACAATGGAGGCACGAGCGCTATCGTGTCTCTTTTCCAAAACTTATTTGTCGCTATAACCCCATCTTACGATTCGATCCTGCGGTGAGAACGATGCTTCGATATCTTGTCTTCGCCGAGGATACCTGGCCGCGCGAGCCGGGTTGTGCCTATGGACATATAAATATCGTTTCGTCCAAAATCACGATCCGCGGCGTCCAGGTGATGCTCGATGGCGACATCGCCAGCTTTTTTCAGGTATCGGTAAAGCTGATGAATCGGCAAATGAAGCGGAACCCGGATCGTTTTCCTGAGGATTTCTGCTTCCAGCTTACCAAAGAGGAAATCTTGAGGTCGCAATTTGCCACCTCAAGTTCGTGGGGAGGCCATCGAGGTCGCAATTTGCGATCACGATGCAAGCGAAAGGAACCAGGGTCGTTTCCCCGTAGGCTTCTGCTTCCGGATTACCAAAGAAGAACGAGATCGCTTAAGGTCACAAATTGTTACCTTTACGGAAAGAACGCGCGATCGCAAATATCTCCCTTACGTTTTTACCGAGCAGGGGATCATCGCCCTTACCGGGGTGTTGCGCTCGGGCATAGCGAACAAAATGGCGGTGGAGATTTCCCGCGTCTTCGTCTCGATGCGGCGCTTCATCCTCGAAAACGGCGACCTCATCGTTAGCGTTGATAATTGATAGAATATAATTCAAAAGATATAATTTAGGTATGGATGAATTAAAGCCTGAAAACAAGCTTCTTCCCTTAGCGGAAACCGAGGAAGGCATCGCGGATCGCATCTTCACGATCCGCGGCGTCCAGGTGATGCTCGATGGCGACATCGCCAGCCTTTTTCAGGTACCGGTAAAGCTGATGAATCGGCAAATGAAGCGGAACCCGGATCGTTTTCCTGAGGATTTCTGCTTCCAGCTTACCAAAGAGGAAATCTTGAGGTCACAATTTGCCACCTCAAGTTCGTGGGGTGGTCGTCGATACTTGCCCTACGTCTATACCGAGCAGGGAATCATCGCCCTTGCCGGGGTGTTGCGCTCCGGCCTAGCGGACAAAATGGCGGTGGAGATTTCCCGCGTCTTCGTCTCGATGCGGCGCTTCATCCTCGAAAACGGCGACGTTATCAAAAGGGTGGCTGAACTGCAGAGCCGCCAGATCGCCTTCGAGAACGAGACGGCCCGGAAATTCGACGCGCTTTTTTCCTATGTCGACGAAAAGTCGTTCCCCAAGCAGATGACTTTCTTTGATGGACAGTGGTTCGACGCCTACGATTTCCTTAGTTCCCTCTTTGAGAAGGCCGATACCTCCATTTTGCTCATCGACCCTTATTGCGACCGGGAGGCGCTGCGATACTGCGCGAAGCGGAAAGACGGGGTCCGTATCAAAATCTGCCATGGTTCTCGCACGGCCTTAGGCAGCCAAGACGTTGGGACTTTTTCCCGCCAATACGGGCCAATAGACGTAAAATGCGACGACTCCTTCCATGACCGCTACCTGATTTTGGATGCGAAGGAATGCTACCATATCGGCGCCTCCCTCAACCATGCGGGCAAGCGCGTTTTCGGCATTAGCCGGGTGGATGACGATGACGTCGTCGCCCTGTTGCTAAGGAAGGGAAGCTAAAATGAGATATCCGTCCACCAGCCTCATCGCGCAGATTAAAAAGGAGAGGAAGAGGAAGGGAATCACCCAGGCGGAGCTTGCCACAATGCTTGGGCTGCCCCAGCCTTCCATCGCCAGGATCGAGACCGGCGTGGTTTCCCCGACCCTCGGGATGCTCGAGCGCATTTGCGATGCCTTGGGGCTTGAGATGCTTGTCCAAAAGCAACGGGTGATCCCAAGGCGTGTGAACCTTGTCGTGGATATGCATGGATGCCCCAACCGCTGCCTCCATTGCTGGCTTGGGGACTTGCCAAACCGAATCCTGAACGATGGGGATGCAGAATGGGTTGCCTCACTCTTTCGGCCTTATTTCAAGGACCTGACCTTCTATTCCTGGCTTCGGGAGCCGGATTTTTGCCCCGATTACCGGGCGCGGTGGGAAAAGGATTGCGCCCTTTCCTCGATTAAGCCAGAACGCTTCGAACTGGCCTCTTTCTACCGCATTGTCCGCGACCCTGACTATGTGCTCTTCCTCAAGGAAGTCGGGACGAAGAAAGTCCAGCTGACCTTCTTCGGAGGCGAAATGACAACCGATAAATACGTAGGGCGCAAGGGCGCGTATCAAGAGCTATTGGAGGCGACGAGAATCTTATTAAAACAGGGCATAACGCCTCGCTGGCAGCTCTTCATCAACATGGAAAACAAGGAGGAGATCCTTCCCCAAATCAAAGTGGGGGAGGGCATGGGGGTAAAAGAGATCTTCGTCCACGAGGGGAGCTGCGACGGCAATAACGCCAAGCTTTATGATATCCGCATCGAGAAAGAAGCCATTCCGGAAGAGCTGATTCCCTATTATCTGGATTACGGGGGAATCCGTGCCGAGAGGGAGTGGTGCCAAATGCTTAAAGGCAGCAAAGAGTGTTTCCTTCCCCATAACGAAAAGGACATCACCCTCAACATAACTTCGGATTTCGACGTCTACTTCCATTTTACGAACCCATCCCATGCCTGGCGCCTCGGCAACCTTAAAAAGGATCCCATGGACCGCATCGTCAAAGCCGCGGTGGAGGAAACCGTCCCAGCCCTAGTTTTGTCTAGGGTGATGCCACTAGATAGGCTTGTCTCCAAATACGGGGGCTTCGAATCAAATAAGGCATTCAGTCTAGAAGACTACAAAATGTTCCTTTTGAATCGTTATTTGGATGAAATCTATAACGTTCCAAAGGATTTGGACGAACTATCGACGCGAATCCAAAAAATGTTAGGCGATTCCGATTTGTAAGGCGACCCGCATTGTGAAACAAAATGCAAAAACACTAGATGTTATCGAGTGTTTTCATTTTCTTGGCTTACAGTCAGCCTACGAAAAATCGGCCTTTTTTCTACAGATGTAACCTGTATACCGTTCGTTTCTGTCTCCGATGATGGAGACGGACTTCGCTCCAAACCCCATGTGAATGAGCGATCGAAACCTCGGACCATCTTTATCGAATGCTTTCGTTAGTATGTTTTCGGTTTCGAATAACGAATAGAGTTCTTCAATGACAAGGGAGAGAATCGACGTGACGTAGGGGCTTTCCTCGTAGTCGTGCCGAAGGTCTAACCGCATCAAGGCGCATTCGGGCGCCTCTTCGTCTGCTTTTCTGTGAAAGACCTCGATCGTGCCGATTGCCTTCCCTATGCGTCTATCTACGATTGTCCACCGAACGAAGTAGCGTTTTTGGTAGGAGGAATTCCAGAACTCGATAGCTCGAAGCATCCGCTCAGCCGTGAGGTAATGGAAATCGTCTCCATGGCAGTTGTCGGAATTGAAGTAAGGCCATGACAACGGGTCGCTATAGACTTCCAGCAAGTCGGAAAGATCGCTTTCCTTTACTTCGCGGAGTAGGAAGCGGGCGGATTCGAAACGCGGAAAATGGCTATAGGGATCTTCCGCTTTTCTTTCTGCAGAGGATAGAAGGATCTTTTTTCCAAATAGGGATGCGATAGATGTGACGCTTTCGAGAGTGGGGCTCATTATCCCGGCTTCGATTCGTCCAATGGTGGATTGCGGGATTCCTAGAAGCGAGGCGACCTCGGTTTGCGTTAAACCAAGCCGTTTTCTCTCCGCTTTTAAGGCTTCAACCAGTGGATTGACGCGCCTATTCATCGCTTTCCTCTTCGACCCGCGCGGCATAATAAAGTTCTTTGGCCCTTTCGATTTCGGCCCGCAATTCCTCGTCGCTAGGTAGGTAAAGCTTGTACTTAGAGACGAAGAGCTGCTCCGATTCGGCGAGGATGGAGTAGCGGACGACGTCCTCGTCGAGCTCCGAACAAAGGACGATGCCCAAGGTTGGGTTATCGGTTTTCTTTTTCACCCTCTTATCGAACATTCGACGATACATGTCCATCTGACCGATGTCCTTGTGGGTCGGGGCATTGGTCTTCAAGTCGATCAAGACGAAGCAATTGAGGATATAGTTATAGAAAACGAGGTCGATGTAATAGTCCTTGCGCTCGGTTGCGACGTGATATTGCCTGCCGACGAAGGCATATCCTTTGCCGAGTTCAAGCAGGGATTCCTTCAAATGATCGATGATGGCCGATTCGAGCTTGCCCTCGTGGATTTTGGCCTCTTGCGGGATTCCGAGGAATTCGAAGACCATCGGGTTCTTGACGAACTGTTCCTTGCTCTCCTCATAGGAGACGGCGGGGTAGTCTTCCTTTTTGATTGGCTTCCCGGGCTTGACGAGGCGGAAGTAGTACTGCGACTCGATGTTCCTTTGGAGGACGCGGACGCTCCAGCGTTCCGCGAGGCATTCGTTCTCGTACCACTCCCTGGCCTTGGGGTCGAGGACGGTGATCAGAAATTTGTAATGGGTCCAGCTGAGCAGCGCAGATTTTCCATTCGAGTGGAAAATGTTTGGGTAGAGCTTATAAAAAGTGTAGAACTGGTACAAACTGGTTTTCCCAAACCCCCTGCCAAATTCCATCGTGAGGGATTTCGAAAGTCTGGCGATGATTTTGGCTCCATATTCGGCCCGGTTTTCACCTTTGAGCTCTTCTTCGTAGATGCGCTTCCCAATCAGCCAGTTCCTTTGGAGAATGAGGGTGTTCAGCGTTTCATAGGCAATTTGCCTAGACATAACGACGATTTGTTTTACGTCACTTAAGCAGTCGTTTGTTAGAGATGATTCGGGGATGGCGGAGATGATATCGGTTGGCATGGTTCGACCTCCTTTTTAGGTTCAGAAATATTATAGCAAAACCGCTATTTCAAACAATCGGTTCGAAATAAGAAGACCTAAGTTCCGCATTAAAACCGTCGCGACTCTAATCCCGCATCGTGCTCCACCAAACGAAATTGTCTCGGCGCCGTCGAGACTTTTTTCAAAGATACGTTTATTCACCACACGATTACCGCACGAATTTCGAACTTTTTCTTGTAGAGCACTATCTAAAAATTGCCATCAAAAAAGCCTAAAAAAAACGGTGCGAATCAGGAGCAAAATTCTAGACCCGCACCGCCTATTCGAGGGCGTCATTTGACGAGGACGATTTGATGACGGTGGCTGTACTTAACTTTACGGACTTGGTACAGGTGACCGTCGATGCAGAACGAGACTTTGTCACCGGCTAATTCGTTGGTGATAATGTTCGTGCACATCAAATTCTCAACGGCGTCGGAACCGCCACACGCTTTCGGTAGTATGTGGTGCACGTTCCAGCCGCAATAGATTTTCTGGCCGCCGCGGAATTCATAGTAGTTGGGGTCCCCATAGGCTTCCCGACACATTAGGCCGCCGTCGAAATCCTCGGCGTACTCACGATCTCCGCAGGCGCGGAGCCAAAGTCTCATCGCGTTCTTCCGATTGATTCGCATTCTTGCCTCCTTTCTGGACCGTTAAGAAAACCCGCACATCGTTGCGTGCGGGCTAACAGACGATCCAATGGCCAGCTTCACACACGCAACTTCCGACACAGGGAAAACCCGATGTCTTTGTGCTGTGTAAAGCTGCGGAACGCGAAAGGGGAACCTTAGTCCCCGGCTGCATTCGCCTTTCCCTCTCCTACTGGGCATCTTTCAAGAGAGAGGTAAGTCCCGGAGGTTTACGTAAACTGCTGTCTGCAACACGGTGAGCGGCCTCGTCCGTATCTTCTCCCCGCTGCCCAGGATGGCATCACGCTATCATCATAGCGGGCTGGTCACCGGAGTCTTCCGCTCGGTCTTCTAATGAGGCAGACCTACAAAGCTTATCGCCATGGCTCTCGCTCATGACTATGGACATAATATAAAACAAAGCGTTAATAAACTAAAGATTCGAGAACCGATCACTTGGAAAACGGCTATCTATAACACAATATTGCCGGGTTCACGATCAACTCAATCTTGAGCCGTCGAATGGTTTCAATTTGTGTTATAAAATAATAGCTGTTATTGATTGGCCGAAAGGCGGGAATCTATTTCACTGAATATATCCATGAATGATTTGACCTTGGCGATAGAAGAAAACAAACTCCCTGAACTCTATTCTTGGCAGAAACAAGCGATTGAAAAATGGGAGAAAGTTGGCCGTCATGGTATTTTCAAAGTCGCCACTGGCGGAGGGAAAACCATCTGCGCGCTCCATCTAGCCGCCTTGATGAACGAGAATACCCGAATCAAGATCGTCGTCCCAACCGTAGCCTTAGCGAAACAATGGAAGAAGGACATTCTTTCCTTTGGGCTTGCAGAACGAGTTGGCGAATGGCATGGCGATAAGCATAGCGCCGGAGACATGCGCTTCATGATCTACGTATGCGATTCGGCTAGATATGCCCTTTCCTCACATGCATTGCGCGATATGCGCGAAGGCAAAAGCGTCTTCCTCATCTGCGACGAATGCCAGCATTACGGAAGCAAAGAGAACCAAAAGATATTCCACTTCATCGGCGCGAAGGGCTTCAAAAAGGAACTGTATTTCTCTTTAGGCCTATCGGCGACCCCAGAATGCGCTAACTTCGATGCCGTCATCAAACCGAATCTTGGTGACATCATCTTCGATTTCGATTTGGCGAAAGCTCAAGAAAGCAAGGTCGTGAGCCCGTTCCTCCTCTTTCAGATCGAAGTCTATTTCTCTGGAAAAGAAATCGGAAGCTATCTTGACCTAACCGACAAAATAAGCAAGCTCTACGCGACGATCCGCAACACCTACGTCGTCCTAAGGACGCTTGATGGCGATGATTTCTTCAATGCCGTCAACAAGAAAGCCGAAGAAGACCCCTTGTGCGAAGCCTATGTTAACGCGATCCTTGCAAGAAATGAGCTCGTATTGAGGGCATCTAACCGCGTCGAATGCGCAAAGGAGCTGATCAACCGTCTTCCTTCCTCATCTAGGATCATCGTTTTCTCTGAGCGGATTGAGCAAGCTGAATCGATTTACCGAAGGCTTCAAGAGGAAAAGAAGGTCCGAGTAAGACTATATCATTCAGAACTCTCGCCGGAAGCGAAGAAGAACGCGCTGAATGACTTTAGAGACGGCGAGGCTAGGGTTCTTATTTCCTGCAAGGCTTTGGATGAGGGGCTCAATGTGCCTGATGCCGATGTCGGCATTGTGCTGTCTTGCACCCATGGGGATCGCCAGAGGATTCAGCGCCTCGGTCGAATCCTTAGGAAAACCCCGGGCAAAAGCCCCGCGAAGCTCTATTATCTATATGTTTCAAGCACGAGCGATCCTCTCGCGTATTTGCGTGGCAATTCCGGCGCGCTTGAAGTCGGAAACCTAAGCTACGTCGATGGCGTGTTCGATTACGATGCCTATCTTGCCGTATGCGAATCCCTTTTGGACCGTTTGGAAGGCGGACCGAAAACTATGCTTCCCTTAAGAAGAAAGATGCGGCGGAATTTTGAGAAGGGCATCGTCAGGGGCGATTACCTTTTTGGCGAAGAGCTTCTTCTTTCCCTTATTGAGAAGAACTCCGATGATGAGGCGGAAGCGGATTATTATCGGACGATGCTTTGCCTAGCTAGGATTCGGCTAGGGAAATCGCCGATTTGATGGAAACCACTCTCTCTAGATTGAGCCTTCTAGCGATAAAGTGTATATTTTCTTAGCGAACAAACCTAGTTTTCATTAGGATAAGCCTTGCTTGCGGAAAGGATTGCATTTATGGATTACGAAGTGTTTTATGGAACGCTCTCAGAGCGTGAGAAGAAACTGAAGGAAGCTCTTCTTGCTGCAACGAAGGCGAACAAAACCTTGGAAAAGGCGTTGGAATTTGGAGACCTCAAGAATCTCGTATCCTCCATCGAAGATGCAAGCGAAGCTTCCGCTAGATTAAGCGAAGCCGCCTCTAACGCCCTTGCCGATGCCAAGGGGTTCGACGGCAAAGCCTATTTCGCTTCAGGAGATTACGCGACCCAATTGCTCGCGGAGTGCAAGCGCCTTGGAATCGATGTGCGCGGCGAATATCCCGTCTATGAGATGTTTCCGTACCGCGTGAAACTCGACGAGGAAAACCAAGAAGTCTCCATCGATAGGAAAAAGTATCCTTGCCTCCGTCCCGCGAAGCTTGCTTCGATCATCAAAGAAGGCCAAGACAAACTGAACAAGGCTCCATTCAAAGCAGAGGCTTTCCTCAATGAATTGTCCGACGCCTATGATCTTGCTCTTCTGAAACTAGGAAAGACGGAAGGGACCGATATCTATCTGAACGTGCTTTATAAATTCCTCGTCCCAATGGCAAGAAGCCGCAAGGAATACGACATGCAGGCCTATGCGTTTGACCTTGCTAGGCTTTATGCCCAAGGAATCGATCTGCTTACCAAAGGCGGCAGAGGGTTCCAATTCGGGCCAAGCCGCGATTTGTCCAAAGCCATTCGCGTCCTCGATGACGAGGGCAAGGAACAATACCTTGCCACAATCGGTTTCTTTAAGCGCTGATCGCTAGGCGAAAGTTAAGAGGAAGACATGTCTCGGTTCATAAAGAAAGGAACGCCGGAGGAGTTATCCGCTTTCCTTAGATACAACTATCTCCAGAGTTACATCTCTAACGGAGGGAGCAAAATCAAATTCGTCACCGGAAGCAAGAAATCCGGCAAATCCGCTTTCCTTGCACTTACGGAAAAGGAGGCCGCGGAAGCGGGATTCAAGGTTGTTCACCTTTCCGCGAGGGAAGTCCCGATGTTCGACTTCAAGGATCTTTATTCCTCCATCGTTATGCGCGTCGACCTGCCTGAAATTCTCTCCCGCTGCAAGGACAAGGTCATCCTTAGCCTTGATTATGACCCGAAAGAGATTCCCGAGGGAAAGGATTTCATGGAGTATTTGGCTTCCATCGATGAAGGGGACGCTTTGACTAGGCGCGCTATCAGAAAGAAGATCGAATCGATGTTCTTGTCGAACCCATATTTCGATTCCAATTTCTCCTTGGCTTGCTCCATGATCGTCGGATCGATGCTTGGCCATCCAAAGCTTGACGACATTTCCTTATCCACGATTTATTCCTATTTGGGGGCAGAGAAAGAACTCAAGATGTCCGCGATACGCCTCGTTGGACTTGCCCCCAAGAAAATCAACAAGACGAACGCGAGATTGATGCTCAATTCTCTTGTTGAGGTCATATTGCTTTCTGGCTATGAGGGTTTAGCCATCTTCGTCGACGATTTCGATGCGATTCTGAACCGCAGCGGCCTAGACGCGATTCATTACACCAAGATGCGGCGCGAGGATGCATACGAAAGCATTCGCGAACTGATCGATTCAATCGACGCGATGCATAACGTCTTCTTCTTGTTCGCCTTCCATCGTGTGTTGCTCGATGACGAGAATGCGGGACTTAAATCCTATCAGGCCCTTTGGATGCGCATCCAGAACGAAATCGTGGGCGAGAGGTTCAATTGCTTCGCCGATATATTGGATCTGGACCGCTATGGAGAACTCTTCTTCGACGCGTCCGATTTGCGCGCGATTTACGAATCGCTTGCGGATGCTTATCGGAATCCGAAAAACGGCATTGCGATAAGCGATGAGGAATTACTCCGCCTGAAGGAGAAATCCAAGAAAGGCTCCTTGGGTATCATGGGGCTCCTCGAAGGAGAACTCCTCGAAAGAATGAAGGGTAATGTTGGAAATAGCGGGGGCGAAGCAGATGAATAATGAAGCAAGGGGCGTCATTGAGGCGCTTCGATCTGGAATACCGTCGAAAGCCGTTGGCTCCTATTTCTCGGAATCCAGAGCCTCCACGATGGGCAAGATCCACGGCAAGATCGACTCCGTCACCCGCGAAGGTAGATCCTCTGGAATGGTCGTCGTCGGGAAGTATGGTGAAGGAAAGACGCATCTTTTAAACGCGACTGATGTCTATGCCTCCAAGAGGAACATCGTCGTCTCGCACGTCTCCATCGGAAAAGAGAGCCCAATCGACAAGCTTCCCGTCATCTATTCAAAACTTCTTTCCAACACCTTTTTGCCAAATGAAGCTCAGCCTGGCATTTCCCGTGCCTTGGAAAAAATGATTCCAGACTCCCCGGAGGCGAACGAGATGCTGAACTTCGCGTCGAAGTCGCTTACGACCAATAAACTATATTATGTATTCGATGCATATCTCCGCTCGGACAACGTCGAGGAACGATATCGTTTGCTATCGGACATCCAAGGCGACTTGCTGCCGAATTCCGCGGCGCGCGCCATCGCGAAATCCCTTCGGAATGAGAAAATCATCTTCAATACCCCGTTCGCGAAAACGAAGCACATGCAGGATTATTTCTTTTTCACGAGCCACCTTTTCAAGACCCTCGGATACGATGGTTGGGTTATTCTCTTCGACGAAACTGAACTCATGGGCAGGCTTTCGAAGCGGTCGAGGATGCTTGGGTACGCGAACATCTATGATTTCATTTTCCCTGACAAGAGATTGGAGAACACGTTCTCCATCTTCGCGTTAAGCGCCTCTTATGAAGAAGACGTAATCGACCGGAAAAACGAATACGATACCGCGATTATCGATTACGGTGAGGATAAGCGTATCCGAGTGGCGTTAGATTGCCTTAGGAAGGGAACTAAGCTTTATCCTCTTACGAAAGAAGAGATGAAAGACGTCTTCTCCAAATTGATCGCATTCCATGCCTCCGCCTATGAATGGGAACCGCCTATCGATGCTGAAAAGCTATTGAAAGAATCCGGCTCCGCAGGCTTTTTGCTGAGAACCAAGATCCGATACGCGATCGAAACGTTGGACCAGTTATATCAATACGGCGACGAAGGCGAAGCGAAAGTCGCTGATTTGAGCAAGGAAACGTTTGAGGAAGACACGCCGGAATAAAATGGCTGCGCCGTTTGGCACGCCCGTACGTATTTGTATGTAGTTGCCCTGCCGAGGTTTGTAGCGTAAACAAACTAGGCAGGGCTACGTTCGGGATGACGTTTTGGCTAGGAAAAGGCTCAAAGCCACGCTTACCTCAGGGCAAAACGCCGTTTTCGAGTATCTTTCCGCCCATCCCGAAGCGACCCTTCAACAAGTCGCCGATTCCGTCGGGCTCAGCTTGGCCGGAGTCAAGAAGATCGTCGGTGGTCTCACCAAATCGGGACTGCTCGCGAGGGAAGGCTCGAAAAAGGCCGGGTGATGGGTTGCTCTCAAATAAAGTTTACCAAAAGAAGACTTTAAAAAGACGTTGGGTTATAGGCTGCGGCCCGCATCGTGATTCTGCGTTTCCAAATTGTTTCGATGTCATCGCAATAATCAGCGACAATGACTATTATCCGTACCACCCTCATACACCCTTCCCGCTGGAAAACCGAGTTGGTAGACAAGAACCAGTCAGCTACCATCGCCAAACTGAAGCAAGATGTCTGTGGTGGCTTCGGAACCGCGAGATGGAACCGAAAAGAATGACCCGCTTAGATCCTCATTAGGTCCTCGAGTGTGATGACGTTATCGAAGGTCCACATGTATTCGCCTTCGCTAACTCCGAAAGTGGTGAGTAGAACCTTGTGGGTGATTGCTTTTTTTGGTATCAGCTTTTGAACGAGAATCGCGTTTCGAACGGCCTTTCGCTCCATGGTGCTATCCACGAGGACGCTGTCTGAATAGAACTTGGCTTCGCATATGTCGACGATATTGTCGGCTCTAGAGATAATGAGATCGATTTGCCCCAAAGGCTTTCCGTTTGGGTCCATTGCTATATAGGATGATTCCTCGCTTCGGATGCTGGCCACCCCCAAGGCGGTTTTGATCTGCTTAACGTGGAGAAAACAAAGGTTCTCGAAGGCAAGGCCGCGCCAGGTGACGACGGATTGGTTCTCCAGATTTTCTTTCCAGAAGTCCGTGGACAATGATTCTTGGCCATCTACGAAGCGGAGGAAAAACCAGCAGAACGGGTCACTTAGTCGATAGTAGGATTCCCTTTTCCCCATTCCAAAGGGGTAGTATTCTATGACAAAGTCGCTGTCCACGAGCGAATCAAGTTGCTTGGTCAATGTCCCACCGGCTTTGATCCCGGCGGTTTTTTCGATTTCCTCCCGCGTCATCCCCATTCTTTTTTGGGACAACGCCCGGACGATCGCTTTCATGGTGTCTGGATTTCTGAATACGGAGCCAAAAAGCCTGGTATATTCCCGTCTGAAACGCGCGTTTTTCGCGAAGAAACATTCATCGATATATTGGGGAAGACTCTGGCCGCGTTTCATATCTTGGAGATAGAAAGGGATTCCACCGAAAATCATGTACGCTTGAGCGGTGTCGTAATCGGAAATCGAAATCCCCTTTGACGCAAAGAACTCCTTGCATTCTCCTAGGCTTAGCGGACTTAGGCGAATTTCGCGCGTCAATCTCCCATATAATCCCCCGTGATTGTTAATAAGCTTATTGGTCATCCACGATGTTGCGGAACCCGCAACGATGAGAAGAAGGTCATCTTGAAAGCATCCCCAGGTGTTCCAAAAGCCCTCAAGCGCAGACATGAAGCCTGATCTGGGTGTATCCATCCAAGGGAGTTCATCGATGAATACGACTTTCTTTTTCCCTTTTAGCGCTTTCTTTTTTGCGATTAGCCGGTCTAGTCGATAGAAAGCTTCTTCCCAGCTTTTGGGTGGCTTTTTTTCCTTTTCTCCTTCGCGTAGCAAAGAGGTATGGAAGTGGCGGAGTTGCTTCTCCATCGCGCTCTCTTCGTGGGTGTCGATCTCATCGCTTTCTCTTTTTTCGTCGAGCGGGGAGAGCCCGGAGTGCTGAAAGACGAACTTTCCAGCGAAAGTTTGGCCAACTAAATACGTTTTCCCCACACGTCGGCGCCCATAAACGCCTACAAATTCGGCATCGTCGCTATTATAGGCGTCGATGAGCTTTTCTATTTCCCGTTTGCGTCCAATCATAGTTATTCCTCTAAATTCAGCCGTTCAAACTGAAATTTCAATTTCATGGCTGATTATAACCACTTTTTTGCTTTGTGCAACTCAATCTGTTGCCGGTTATGAAAAGCCATATTTCTGAAAAGAATGCCCTCACGGCTGCGCTTGGGCTAATGAAATCATTCCCGCATCGTGAACCTTAGTTTCAATTTGTTCGATGACAGCTAGCTTTTCCAAAAACATGGACTACTCATCGCCTACTTAAATCCCGCGAAAAAGTTTGGTGGGCGAAAACCACTCAGCCACCATTTTGGACAGCAGTGCCGCTCTCTTTTTGGAGCACTCCGAAATCGTCGTTCATCTTTTGGCCGCCCAAGATAATCTGTGCAGAAGAAGTTACTAAAAATTAAAAAAACAAAAATTTTAGTAAGTTACATTGTTTTCAGATTCCTGCTGATTTATCATATGGTCATGGAAGATTTTCGCTTGATTGGGCGGCGCGAAGAGTGCCTTGAATTAGAACGCTGTCTCTCGCTGACAAAACCTCAGCTTATTTTGGTTTATGGCAGAAGAAGGGTTGGCAAAACTTACCTTGTCGATACCTACTTTGACAACAAATTCACGTTTAAGTTCACGGGCGTTCACAAGCTATCGGAAGATAAGCAACTCCTGAACTTCTCTAACGAGCTGGCCCATTGCTCAAAGAAGAAGGCCCGCCCATTGGCCGATTGGACCGAAGCGTTTTTCGCCCTTCGCAATTATTTGGATCGGTTCGACGACGAGGAGAAGAAGATCGTGTTCATCGACGAGCTGCCTTGGCTCGACAATGGATCCGGTTCCTTCCTAAAAGCCTTCGAGTACTTTTGGAACCAATATGCCAACGCGAAAAAGAACCTCGTTTTCATCGCCGCTGGATCAAACACCTCCTATTTGCTCAACAAGCTCATTCGAGGGAAGGGCGGATTCTACAAAAGGGTCACGTCCAAAATCCGCGTCAGCCCCTTCACGCTCCTCGAAACGGAGGAATTCTTGAATAGCGTGAACATCCATTGGGACAGGCGGGACATCGTCGATTGCTATATGACGCTGGGCGGTTTGCCCTATTATCTGCAGCACCTGCGGCCGAACCTGAGCCCATCCGCGAACATCGATTGGCTCCTTTTCAACGAAGACGGCCCTCTATACGGCGAATTCGCCGAGCTCTATGAAACCCTCTTTAAGCACAGCGCGAAATATGTCGCCATCATGGAAAGGATTTGCCTCACGCGCTACGGGTTGACCTCCGAGGACATCGCGGGATTCCTTGGGAAAAAGGCGACAGATGGATCCGTGAGCAGCAAGCTAAAGGCCTTGTGCGATTGCGGCTTCCTCAAAGAATACTCATCCTATCTCGACGGAAGGAAGAGAACGCTCTACCGTTGCGCCGACTATTTCACCTTCTTCTATCTCAGATTCGTCCGCGACCATCAGGGCAAGGATCCCCATTTCTGGTCCTCTATGATTCAAACTCCCGCGAGGATTTCTTATGAGGGGTATGCCTTCGAATGGATTTGTTTTGATTCCAATGAATCCATCAAAAAGGCGTTGGGAATCTCCGGTGTTCTCAGCGATGTATACACATGGACGAATCGCAATAGCGACCAAGGCGTTCAAATCGACATGGTTATCGATAGGCATGACCGGATTGTGAACCTTTGCGAAATCAAATACACGTCCAAACCTTATGAAATCTCCAAGGAAGAGTGGTGGGGACTTTCCGGCAAAATCGAAGCGTTCATGGCCGCCCAAAAGGCAAGGAAAACGGTTTTCCTCACCATCGTGTCCGCGGAGGGGCTGAAGAAGACCGGCTACGCATCGAGGGTGAACCAAGTTGTAACATTAGATGATTTGTTTTCTTACTAAAAATCCAAAATTCCTAGTTTTTAGTAAGTATCGTATTGCTGAATTGAAAACGATCGAAAGAACTCTGCCTCTATATTTTGGAAGGCTAAAAAGTGCCATCACGACCCGCATCGTGCTCCAATGTCCAAATTCCCTCGATGGCATCGAGGGTTTTTGTTTTCTTGGCCTACGCTGGGCCTACAAAAATTCGCCATTTTTTTCTGGAGACAAAATCGGGATTCAAAGAACGAGCGAAACAGGCTTCTAATCGTGTTTCAATGCAAACAGTATAAAGAATATAAAGATAACCTAAAAGAGGGACTTAAAACGATAATGAAATATTATTAATAGCCGATGAGAAGTAAACCTTTCAGCTGCGTTTGGATTTTTCCGCTAGAGAAAAGCACATCCATAAAAAGCTTAGCCTCGCTGAAGTCATAGGTGACACTTTTCTTTGTATGATATTGATTCATCAAGGCGATAACGCAGTATTCAACATCTTCCATTACACAGGCTTCGAAAAAATCTTTCAGGAATTGGAAATTGGCGTATCCGCGACCGGCTTCGACTTCGATGACTACTTTGTTTGACTGGTGATAGGCGTCGGCTTTGAAGGTTTTCTCGGGAATTCCATTGAGCCCGAAAAACACAGGGACATTAATTGTTTCATCTGCTTTTTTGCCGCTTTCAACTTGATACCCGATAGTTTCCAGGTCTTCCCTCACGCATTCGAGCACGATATTACTTTTGCTTTCACTTGCAGGCAAATTCATGCTCGCCGTAATGGGAATCCCTTTGGTTGAATCAATTTCCGCCAGATGCTTCTCGAAAGCCTCGATTACGCCTTTCAAGAAATCAGGCATTCGCGAGTTCTTAGGAAAGAACTGCCAATGAATCCCGCTTTTTTGTTCAACTTTCAATTCGTTTTTCATGCGCAGTCTCCTAATTCAAGTATTGGTCCATCTTTAACTTAATGGCCCAAATGTCCTTAACTTGTTTTCTCGACAACGACCGGTATTTTTGTTGAATGTATTTTATGGCCACGTCTATTAGCTGTTTTTCGTACTCATTGAGCTCGCCTAATTGGGACCCAACTTCAAGCACGCGATTCCAGTAATCAATGCCTAACGTAAAGATCGTGACTTCGCTTGCAACCTCGTTGTTTAAGCGCTGGTCAACTCTTTCTACCCTAGCTTCGATTGCCCTCTCTTCTTTATCGACGAGCGCTGCGGCGCAAGCGCTAGAAAGGGCATAATCGGTTTCGTTCAGCTTGTTCCAGCAGATCTCGCGCTTCGCATATTCGCCGATGTTGATCATCTGCCTTTGTGGGTCATTTAGGGTTCTGAAGACTAGATGCGCGATTCTTTCGATGTCCGCTTCATATTGCGGCAGACAAGCCTGGGTTTCCCAAATGCGCCTGTAGTTTATCAACTTGCCAAGCCTCTTTGCCTCGTACACAAATTTGGAAAAAGTGTAAGCGACGGTCTGGGCGCGGTAACCCTTTTGCGCCTGATACCATTCTGCGTCGCTAACGATTCTCTCGATAGCCTTGAAGAGAATGGCTTTGGCGACCAACTCTTTAAAGTATGATTCGTTATAGCCTAAATTGGATTTGTCCCAATCCTTTTCCATAATGGCTTGGAAGCGTTGCATGTTAACTTCGGCGCCCCACGCTACATCGAAGGGCCTCATTTCCGAAGCGTTGATGTACTTGGCCAAATCGGTCTTGGTCATCTTTTGACCTTTGGGATTTTGACGTTCGAAGGCATCTCGCTCCGATTTGGTGCGTAGCTTCATCTTAGCCTGATCGTACTGACCGCGCGCCCTCTCGAAAAACCAAGAAGTCTGAATGATTGAATTCGGCAGCGGTGGCGTTTTGATTTTTCTGGAAAATTCCTCCATACGAGAATAAAAAGGATGATTGGAGCTTAAATCGGCGGCCGTAACCTTATTCTGCTTGTTGGCAAATTTGGCGATTAGGCGGATAAGTTCTGGCCCTTCCTCGTCGTTCTTGATGAGCGAGAGCTTCATTTGAACAAAGATGCCATCAAGATTGGCGTTTTGTTTTAAGACGGCGGAGGCGAGAGAAGCGGTCGTCTGGCCGCCGTTGATGATTTGGAGGTTAGTGAATTCGGTAATAAAGAAGCCATCGGCTCTTTTTACGATCGTGACCTCGCTAGCAGTAGTGGCGATACCATTGTTGTATGCAAAGAAGCGGCTTTTGTTATTGAGGATGGTATTAAGTATCCCTTTGTTGATTTCACCCCTGGTATTCAAAAAAGACCTAACGTTGCTTTCCAGGAGCTGTGAAGGATATTTGAGATAAATATCACTAAGGAACTTGCCAGGGACAACCGCTAAATAGGAATCATAATCTTCGCTAATTATGTCGGCCTTTATGCAAGGAATGCCTTTTGGCAATCCAAAGTCTGCTGTCTTAATGACTACGTCTTCCTTTTTGAATCCCTCTGATTTGGCCTTGTAGATAGCTTCGATGTCCAAAAAGGTCAAATCGATTCCGAAAGTCTTGTTACCGATTTCGACTGGATCCAGGGCAATCGTTGTTTTGAGGCGATCGCTTCGCTTGTTCGTCGTAACGATGAATAGGTGGAGCTTCGCGATATTGTCGATGTTCTTCCGGAATTCCCTTGCGGTTTGTGTTATTTGCTCGCTATCAGGGCTTCTATCAAAGAATCCCGCCATGACGTTATAGACAAAATTAATCAGAAGAGTCGCCTTTTGGTTAATCCATTCGTTGTTAACGATTTGGATTTCGCCTTCATTGAAATCCGCGAACATCAGGTGAAGGGTATTTACCGAGGGCTCAAGATATGAAGCATCGACCCTCATCGACTTAAACTGCCTACGTTCTGGAGCATATTTGTGCTCCTTATAGGTAATGTCCAATTCGCTGAGGAGGTTATAGTCGTTGATGAGGATGTCTTTGCAATATTCGATGAAAGCATCCGTTTTATAAACGGAATCGACTAAGGAGTCCGTTTTTATGCCATTAATAAGATCTTCTCTAAATTCTTCAAGGGTCATATCACTCCTCCTTAAAGTCTTTCACGGCGTTAAGAACTAATTCGTAACTAAGATTGTTAACGGAAGAAACCGGAATATTGTTAGCCCGAATTGCTGGGAATGAAGGGGTCACGTTGAAACGCTCTATCCGCTTAACGTCATAGTTTTTGTCTCCGATTTCATCGCTGAAATCAAAACCATATTCACTTATTTTCTTTAAAAAATCGTCCTTTAAATCCTGCGATTCAATCAACGGTAAAAGAGCCTGACATAGCTTATTGATATTGCAATCATCGCCGTTATATGCATCAGACACGTCTTCGGCGCGAACGACAAGAAGCTTTCCAGGTTTATCGGAATCGAGCTGATCGATTGAGGCGATTTTGACGGTGGGGGAGGTGGGGGAAGTTGTTTTCACCTCATACCAACTCTCACCAATGAAGAAGTCCTTGCTGGCTTTATCTGGCCCGCTCCAGCCCTTCACCGAGAGCTCAACCCCGTGTATTGGGATGATTACGTTTTTGAGAACATACAATTCGCCAAATAGGCCCTTGGCCTTTTCAACGGCCATTCCGCTCCGATTCTTTTTGAAGAGGGCAACCCAAGTCGAATACCGCTTTCTAAGCAAGGCTGCGGCTTTGCTCTCGTCCGGTTCCGAAATGACGCAAGAGACCATGTCCTCGCCGAATGTGCAGAACACGGAAAGCAAGGAATCGGTTTGAAGGTTAAAGCAAGTCCAAAAATTGCCTTCAGAAGCGGTCCCTTTTACCACTTGGATGTTTTTTGTCTCCCCTTTGCATTCGGGGTTCTTGGTTGAAAGGAAAGAAAGCCTAAAGAACCCGTTGATGTCGATGCCATAGTAGGCTTTGATAGCGCCGCTAGAATTGATTGGGTACTGACAATCGTGGATAGATCGGTTAAGACCTTTAAATTTCTCATACAGGTTGATCATCTTCGATTTCCTCGCTTTCTTGTGACTCGTATTTCTTTATGTATTCTTGTTGCTTAACTTTGTTAAGGCGGTACCTCAAGATGACCTTGCCTTCGCGCCCGGCGAATCCAATGCCGAAACCGATTAGGTAATTGGTGCCTAATTGGTCAATTAAATCTTTCTTAGCATCCGAGTAGTCGCTTGTGTCGCTTGCTGGCGGCTCGTCCTGGATAAGCTTTATTGGCAAGATGACAAGTAGTGGCTTTCTGTCTCGAACACCCAAGTAGTCGCTAGCAACCGGTTCGGGATCACCAGCAGTTTTTTTCTTTCTTTTGTGCCTTGTTTCGTCTTTGGCAAGCTCTTTTGCCTCTTCGATTTGCCAATCTTCAAGGCCGGCATTAAAGATGCCCGGATCAAGCAAACGGTTGTTGTTCTTGGCGATTCTCACGATTTTTTCGCTAGGATCGTAAAAGAATGAACGAAGGACAGGGTCGATTTTTAAATCATGCCCTAATTCAAACTGTGGCAACCCCAAGCTCCTCGACTCTCGCCCGCCTGTGGCGAACACGATGTCCCAACTACTATAGAATTCGCCCTTTCTGACGAACTCAGATATGTTATCTGGGTCGAATTTTTTGTTCTCTAAGGGAATAGAAAGCTTGCTGATGAAATCGGCAATCACATCATTGTCGACGTCAAAGAACATATGTCTGCCGTTTCCGTCATGGGAGATTGATTGGCCGTTTTGGGTTAGTCGGGCATACAACTCCTTAACAGCCTTCAAATTGATGGCGTTGGCTTGAGAGCTCACATATAACTTAGAAGTGTCGATCGCCATTCCAGAAAAATTCAATGGCCTGTCGACGACGACCGAACTCTTGGATTTGTTTCTGGCCGTAACCAAGAGATTTGTTTCGAGAGTATCAGGGCTTTCTTGGATCATGAGGCCGAATGACTGGGGCGGTTCGCCACGTACCTCCATCATTTCTAGTTGCATGTCGAGATTGTCTAAAGCTTCGACGACGGCTTCAAAGCATTCAACGTTCAAGGTCGACATCCAGACGGTGCATAGATCCTCGTAACCCGGCCGATAGCCGAACCAACGGCACATTTGCATCAGGGTATCGTATGCATTTGAATTGCGTGAGTAGTAGCTTGTCATCAACCCCTCTAGAGTCAATCCGCGGGAAAGGACGAAGCCACCGATGGCGATGACCCTTGCCCCGACGTCTTTGTAAGCTTTGTAGTTGAAACGCTGGTCGCCTTTATAACGGTTGTTGACGATGGTAACGACGATTTGCTTAACCTCTTCAAGAAGGATAGGCCTAATTTCGTCAAAAGGCGTTAAGACGTTAATAGGATCAGACCTTCCTGCAACGGTGTCGCGGGCAAAAATGTCATCGCTGTTATAAACGTCGAAAATCCGTTTGATTTCGGCGTCTTGAAGTGCTCGTTCCAAGCTTAAGCCGGCATAGAATTCGAGTCTGTCTTTTAAAACGTTTATAAACCGTTCCACTTGGTCCGCAATAAGCCTTTGAACATCGTTGAAACGGCTGATGTTAATCATCATGCTGCGGTGCTTGAATTCGTCGCCGTGCCCGCGATGTGTCCTGGTTGCGCAAGCGAGTAAGAAATGGCAGATGGCTTTCTTCAACGATTCAGGAGCAGCATTGAACGGGGCGTCCTTCTTATGGTCGCGGGCAAGGAAGCCTTCTTCCTCTTCATTCAGGATTCGCAAATGCCGGCGATCGTCTCTGAAGACTTTGTCTATGCCAAAATATGGGGAATCCGGGTTTGTTCTAAGCCTATGAAGGAAATCGCTTGGGAACAGATCGTCATATCCCGGTATTTGATCGGGATTGATGAAAATGTTGGCGAACGGAGTAGCCGTATAACCGATATAGGTGGAACAATCAAAATTGTTATAAATATCCCTGATCAAAGCGTTAATGGTCGATGGATTGTCATCGCCTTTCACATTAACGCTAGCGTTATCGCATTCGTCGTCGATTATGAGGATGTTTCGGCTCGTTACGTTTGTTTGACCGGGTTTCAGCCAATCCTTTACGGCCGTGAGTATTTGCTTGTTCTTTTTGACGACGAGTATCTGTGGCTTAGACAAATCGTTAGAAGTGCAGCTCGCGGCAACGAAATCAGTCTTTTCGGTTGTGAGGGGGACGGCATAATGCCCGCCGTTTCCCAGCAAACCGACGCCAATGTACTTGATTTGGCTTTCGGAAATGGTGGAACTCACAGCGCCAATCAAGCCTTCATCCACGCGCTCTTGGGTCTGGATGCGTAATGAGTCAGTCATTCCGGCAAGGATCAAAACGATTTTGTATCCGTAATCGCAGGCAAGGCTTGCCAAAGCGAGGTAATTTGAAGTCTTTCCGGACTGAACGTCGCCCATAACAAGGCCGCGCTTCTTCTCGTTTGCGTCAGGGTCGGCGCATAGCGAAAGGACCTTTTCGGCTTCGCGAATTATCTCATCACTGGCGGTTTGTCCTAGTCGCGCCTCCTTCAGCAGATATTCGTAATATCTTTTTTCGAATGCGTGTTGGCTAGGGCCAAGTTCGGCCTTTTTCTTGAAAAACCAAGAATCTTCGCCTTTTTTCCGGGTCAAAGTGATGGAGGGGACAAAAGTCCTTCCTCCATAGCGGATTTCGTATTGATAAGCTATTTCTTCAATTTCTCTTTTGGAAAGGGGGCCCATTAGGCGCTGAACGTATGTCTCGATAGTCTTTATGACGTCCTCGTGGCTAACGGCTTGTCCGTTAAGAATGCCGTAAAGTATAGAATTTGCATCAAACCCCATCGTGAAGTCCCTCCAATATTTCCGCCTTTCTGTAGGCTATCTTCTTGAATCCTTGGTCTTGCAGCAAAACATCGATGCAGAACTCCGGATTCGGCGAGTGCTTGGCAATTTCCAGCAAGTCGCGTATAAGAGCATCCTCTTCTAATTCCTCTTCGGAATTGAGGATTTTAATCGAATCCGCATTGTCCGAGACGATCAGTCCTTTTGGTATGAATTGCTCAACCTGTTCAAGGTATGCTTTCAATGCCTTGCGCTGATCGTCATCCAGCATACCAACCAATTGCAAATAGAGGCCGTTGTCTTCTTTGTTCAACTCGTACCTTACAACACCGTTGTGAAGGTCAATTCGATGCCAAAGGGGCTTTTCCGCTTCGGCTTCTTTCTTGCCCGGATACTTGATTTCTCTTTTGCTACGGACGACCGAATCATTAACCGAAATCCTTAGTTCCTCTTTGATTCTGTCAGGGATTTTCACCATTGATTTCTTGACATCGAGCATCCAAATGGAATCCAACGTTGATGGAACATCCACGCGAACCCTGGCGAGTTTGTTGAATTCGCTGCGAATATTCATACGAAGCCAGCTCCCCCAAATAATAAGGCGCTTATTCCTATAGATGTAAAACCCTTGGTCGTCATAGATGCTTTTTGGATTCCCTAAGAGTCTCTTTTGGTCCTCCGTCAAAGAACTCGCATAAGGCAAAACAAAAGGTGTCACGACAATTGCTTTGCCGTCGATGAGTATCGTTTCAGTCCTTCCCTCCTGCTTATTCGGCGAAGTGGAAAGGAAGGGATCTCTTCTCTCGATCCGCTTTCCGTTGAATTCGAAGACAATATCGTCATAGAAGCGGTGGAAGACCAATTCAACATGTTGCTTCGCTGTGGCTATGGTGGAAATAAAGGAGGCCCTAAAATCGCTTGCCTCTTCCTGGATTTTGTCGAATCTTTCCCAAATGACTAGCGTTCCGGTTTCACTTTCCTGCAACAGGTTGATTTCGGGAAGTGCCTGGACCTCTTCCTCGGATAAATCTTCAACAACCCAACCAAGGTCTCCATCGCCCAGTATTTTCTCCAAGTCGTAACGCATAGCATTTATTCTGTTGCAATTCTTGCTAGCGACAGTCAAGCGAAGGCATTGAGAGAACGAAGCTGATTCCAAGCCCAAGCCAAATCGCCCAAGTTCTATTTCGCTGTCTTCCTTCAAATCGCGATTCGACCCAAGGGTCATAGCGTTATCTAGCTCCGCTCTTCCCATTCCGTGCCCGTTGTCGAAAATCGCAACATAAGGCTCGCTCACATCGGGGTTTGCAATAACTTGGATCCTATCCGCTTCGGCAGAAATGCTGTTGTCAATAATGTCTGCCAAGGCAGTTTGAAAGCTGTACCCGATTGATCGAAGGGCATTAATTAGCGCTTTGGCAGGGGGTGTTTTGGTTCTTGTGGTCGCCATGTGCTACCTCACTCGTAATATCTAAACTCGTTGAGCATGACGCGCATTGAAGCGATTCTCGTTTTATCAAGCTCAACCACGTCGTTGCACCCATCCAAATCTCGAATGAACAGGATGCTGGTGTTTTCGAATTCGTTAAGCATCCTCACTTGGAACGAAGATAGGTCGACGTAAACCATTTGCGAAAAACTGAATTTCAAAATCGAATGATGCAAAGTCCCATTTAAGGAGTATTGATAGTCGTACACGCTATATGGGTATTCGCTCGATATTCGTCGAATCTCTTTAGCGCCGCTCTTTTCCAAAAAGGAGATCGCAATGGAGTGAGCCTTTTCTCTTGCGGCGTTTAAGACGTCGCCGAAATTGTTCGGCCCGATTTCCTCACCATGTTTTTTCCTTATTGCGATGATTTCCGAATCGTAGGTATCGCCGAACTGATAACCAAAAATCGTATTGAATTTAAAGCCAACGCCTTTTTTGTTGATGAAGACCTTCGAATAAGGAATGTTCGGATAACCGACGATCAGGGCACGGAAATCCAATACGTCGTTGTCGAAATCATACCTGAATTCCTCGATAACGAAGCCATACCCGTGCAGTGCATCGGAAATGGCGTTTATCACCCTCCTGTTATCGATGTCCAAATCATCGTATTTTAACGTGATCGGATAATGTAGTTTTGTGCGTCCGAATTGCGCCTTTGTGGAATCAATTTCCTCTTTAACGAAGAAACAAAAGGACTTCCCACATTCGAAGGGAATCCCATTTACGCTGAGCTTGTCAAAAACGAAAACATTGTTGACCTTGACGGTCGATTTTGAATTCTTGATCAGCTCCCGAATAAGCCCTTCGTGCTTTTGAAAATCTATTTGTTTGGGCACCAAATAAATCTTTTCCAAAGGGCCGCCTCCAGTCTTTCCCTGTTTTATCGGGGTGGCAACGGTACATGTGTGCCCCTTCTCGTTATCGTTGAAAATATTCCAATACAGGGATTTGATATCGATTGGGAAAGATAGGATGTGCGCCACTATTCCGCCTCCCCGTAATCTTTGGAAAACAAAACCCTGAAAATCTCACAGAGGACATTCACGACTATGGAGTTGCCAATGAGCTTGTTCATTTTTCTATAACTAAGCCCAAGGCGTTTAGTTTTCATGTAATCGTCGATACTAAATCCCATTAGCAAGAAAGCTTCTCTAATAGTAAGAAGACGATATGTGTTTCCTTTCGGGCCGTTGTACCTGAACATAGCAGCGGTGTTGCTCCGGTCCATATTGCACGTAATGGTATTGACCGTTGTCGTTCCGTCGATCACTTCCCGCCCGTTGATCGCCCACATTTCTTCCCTTGAAACTGTGTTATTCAATTGAGCCTCGTTGGCTTCTTCCCGAATGACATGATCACGATAATTGGTTTGAAGGAAATTGGCCAACGGAGGAAGGCCGATGTGGAAAGAAGCAAGAGAGGAATCGTCGATGGGTTCACCCAAATGGCTGATGATAAAAGCACGATTCCTATGCTGAGGAATGCCGAAATCTAGCGAATTCAAAACGAGATGACTTCCGTTTGAATAACCAATGGATTCCAAAAAATTAAGCCACTGGTCAAGATCTTTCTTGTTGGATGGTGCATAAATTGCCTTGACGTTCTCCATAAGCAGATACTTAGGCAACTGCCCCAAATCTTTCAATTCAAGCAAAATTCTTTCAATTTCCCAAAGAAGGCCGGACCTTGTTCCAGACCCCTTTCCCATTCCCTTCGTATTTCCTCCGGTCGATAGGTCTTGGCAAGGGAAAGAATAAACAAGTAGATCTATATTTTTTGGCATTTTCCAACCATGTAACTCCGTGATTGAGCCATAGTTCTTTGTTCGAATGTTCGCCAAATATAAATTTTCGATCTCGTTTCTAGAGAGCTTGGTGATGTCCTTTAAAGGGTTTACCGAGTCTTTGCTGAAAGTGAAGCCCTGCAAATACTCCAGCATCTTTTCGTAGCTAGGAATCTTAGGCGTCGGGATTCCGTCACAATGAATCGCATCGTATGCTAACAAAGCGTTGATGAACCATTCACTGATTCCAACAATTTCATAATCAATCCCGGCTCTTTTTAGAGCAGCGTTTTGAGCCCCAATTCCTGCGAATGCCTCGAAGACGCGCAAGGGGCGATGCGCGCCGGCGTTTGAATTTGCACCCATAAAATAATCTGCCGGAAATTATAGCGCATTATATACGCGTATTCCAGGGCGGGTGTGCGCAAGCGCTTCGGGTATTTCGCCACAATCAAGCTTCTGTTGTGAATACTTTCCTTGACAAAACAAATTGGATCTCGACGCATTCACCATTGACAAACTTGGTGCCGAAACCTGTATCTAGTTCCCACCCTTCTTTAGAAAGGGACGAGAAATATTCAAGAGGACTTACATAAAATTCTCCGTCAACCAACATTGGGTCAACGATGTATGGTGCTCCACCATTAGTGGGAGCGGGGATGTAGAAGAAGTTGCGATATTCTCTCATAAAACACTCCGACTGGCTTTCTGCCATGCCCAAACTATAAATCGGGCAAAAAAACCGATATACAGCCAGGTTAAGCTATACATTCCCATATGTTTCTTCTGCGTTTTTTCTATCTCAGATAACGCGCTAATCATGGATTCAAGAACTTGACGCAGACGTATATCTGTTTATACTTTGACATATATACATCCACGTAAAGAAAATGATTGTATTTGATCCTCAAAAAATAGGCGAAAGCATAAGAGAGAAAAGAAAAGAAAAGCATTGGAGTCAAGCAAAGCTTGGCCAAGAATGCGGCGGGATTTCAGGAACGACGATTTCCCATTACGAAACCGGGGAACAGACGCCCCAGATTGGCACGCTATACCTTCTTTCGGTTGCTTTAGATTGCTCCATAGATGAACTAGTCAAAGGGAAAGATGGCAGACCCTTTGTGCAACACGAAGATCTCGGTGGGGCGGAGCAAACACTTTCGAGCATCGCGGATCTAATCGAAAAAGGGCACATTGGCTTAACAAACACAGCGGATCCTTACTTAGTAAACATCGATGCCAATATGAAAACATTTATTACAAAAGTAGCAGGTTACGTGAACGTAAGGGCGGATCTTGGGGAAACCCAATATTTGGCTTTAAAAACAAAAGCCATAACTGAATGCGCCCGCAAGATGAAAAACACAGCAGGCCAAGCTCCAACGATGCCCATTAAACTAGGGTTTTAATTATTTGAGAAGCAACGATTTTAGGAACGACTCGCTTTCATAATCGTTCCTCTCTTTTATCTTGTCAGCAATCAATTCACAAATATCAGCAATTATTACGTCGAGAAGCTGAGCAAGCATTCGATGGCGTTCCTTTTCCGCTTGGGCGTCCTTGGCGTATGCCTTATAAACATTTGATGGATGCATCGTGGGATACTGCCCAAATGCGTAAGCCAAGTTCGACATGATGTAGTCGTCGATTTGCCCGTCCTTATACATTTCATCGGTGCTTAGTCTAATGCTGTCGAAATTTGTATCGGGCCGAACACCATTGGTAAGGAAAAACAGTTCAGCAACGCTGCTGAATAGATAAGCGTATTTCGAGCGCACTGGAGCAGCGCTCGGATCTTTTTTCGGACTCATTTGAATCGTCCTCCTTATGTGCCGAAATTTTACCAGCCCTCTCACCAAAAGAAAATGCCCTCGCCGGAAACGAGAGCAAGTTTATTATGCGGCAGAACGAGAACTATTTTTCGAATCGCTTTGGTTTGTCCTGCCTGAATTTAGGAAGACGGCGATTTGGTCTTTTTCGCCCGGAATAAGGTGCGAATAGGTGCTTAGGACTACGGCCTCGGTATCGCCTACCCACCTTGCCACGGCGCGGTAATTCTGGCCATTGGATAGCAGCCAAGATACGCAGCTATGGCGGAATTCGTGTAGCCTAATGCGGAATATCCCGGCGGCCTTTGAATAACGAAGCGTGAGCCTACGCGCTTCGGAATAGGATAGCGCGCACCCGGAATTGGGACCCTTGTGAGATAGGAAGCAATAGTCGTTATTGAGTTTCTTTCCCTCAAGGTAGGGGAAGATGGCATCGATTATAGGGTAGTCCCTGATGGAATTCCTCGTCTTCGGCGTGGAAACCATCTGATGTCCTTTGCCATCGGGATAGCGAAGCAATTCGCGCCTGATGTGGCATTGGCCATCACTGAAGTCCGACCAACGGAGACCCAACGCCTCACCGATTCGTAGCCCGTAATAGAACAGGAGGGTGAATAAGAAGCGGTGGTTTTCGTTTTCGATCGCGCTGAGGAACAGCTTGAACTGATCCTCGGTGTAAATCTTGTAGTCGTTTTCGTTGGGCCTGTGTCTTTTGGCAAGGAATAACCTATCTGGATCGAGTTCACCCTTGGTTTTCCTTAGGAACCTTACAAACTTTTTAGCGACATATATTTGAATGCGAGTGTTATTCGGACGCTTGTTGATGGTGGCGTTGAGACTTTCGATATAGGCGTTGGTCACATCTTCCAGCGCCATGCCTTTGAAGAAGGGGGCGATGTATTTATTGAACGGGTACAGGAGTCCTCGATAGGTGTTCACCTTCAAACGCATCTCACAATCCTTGAGGAACAGCGGGAACATGTCATCGCAGAGAACTCTCTTTTTCACCTCGTCATGCTTGTCGGTCAGCGTCGAGATAAAGACCGGTTCATATTGAAGAGCATCCCTCTTCCTTGTGAAGGATTCCCCGGAAGAGTTGGAGTAGCATTCGAAGCGTTTGCCGCCGATGTAGACCTTGATATACCAAGTTTTGCGGGCTTTTCTAAAATAGACAGGCATGTTTTTCTCCTTTTTATTCTTCTTCCTCGACGTACTTGGCCGCGCCTAGTTTTGCGACCTCGGTGTCGATTAGCTTGATGATTTCTTCGGACGGCTCCGGAAGGGTCCCTAGCGCCTCTGACATGGTGTTGTTGAAGTCCTTGAGGTCTTCGTAAGGCGTCCTGCCTTTCGCGGCAAGATAGGCATTAATGACGAACACGTCCTCCATCTCGATCTTCGCGAGGCCCTTCTTTAGGATGTAGAGGACAATCGATATGGCATCGTCCGGGAACGCTCCGCATACCTTCGCAAGGCATTTGGACACGTCCTCATCGAGCCATCTGGCATGGCTTTCTATCGTCGATTGAGGTCGCTTTGCCGCAACGATGTTGACTTCGGCCGCTTCCCTGACGAAATTCGCCCAAGGTCCCCAAGTGTCGGCGGCGTTCATATTTGCCTTTGAACGCTTCTTTTCTTTGACGTCGATGATGCTTGCCAGGCATCCGACGATGAACCTTGTGACAGCAAGGGGATCGGGATCCTCATAAGCCTCGGTCAGTAAACCCAGCGCGGTAATCGCGGAACCGTGGTAGTAGCGGACCTCGTAACGGATCCAACTTTTGAAATTGAATGCGCCAATGTCCCCTTTGGACCTTCTTTCCGCTGCTTTGTTGTAGATGCAAAGCTGGCATTCCTTTCTGGTGCCGATGGTCGCTGTCCATCCTTTGTTTCGGCTGGTTCGGATTGAAACAGGGGTGTCCTCGTCCTCCCCGGCATTCGGGTTTTCGTCGATGTCCAATGCTCGGAGCCGGCTTGAGAAGCATTTCTCCCGGATTTTCACCTGGAGTTCGTTGAATGGGACAAGGGCGGAGAAATCATCGGTGGGGATGTCGATACGGGTGCATTTCCCTTCGTAATCACGGATGGTTAGAAGGAGATCTCTCCAGGCATCGTGAATGGCCTGTTCGACCTGTTCTTTTGGCTTAAGCCCGACTTCCAAACGAACCAAGTCCTCGAGCTGCCGGCAGCCGCTTCCCTTGAGTTCGATGACGAACGTCTCCTGACCAGAGGCGTTCTTCGTGAACTCGCCGCCAGCCATAACCAGCATCGATTCCCCATAGCGGTAGCTTCGCTCGTACCCGCTCATGCCTTTGTCGGCAACGAATTTGTCGGGATCGACCTTGAAGGCCTTGATGAGATCTTTCCAGTCCTTATAGCTTGGCCTTTCGGCGCGGAATACCCCATCGAAGCGGACTTTCAGGTAATCGATGCATACATTGGTCTTCTGCAATGAGGTAAGGGGGGTGTTACTCACCCCCGCTTGCAATGTCGCGTCGGCGACTGCTGCGGGGGATTCGTCATTTTTAGGTAAAGCAGCTCCGCTGCCCGGGCCTTCCGTTTCGGCTAGGCGTGAGCCGTCGGCCACTTGGCCTTGAACGGCTTCACGCCTTGTTTCGCCTTCACAGGTTTCGGTGGCTGCCCCCGGTTGGTTTTCGCAGCGGGATTCCCGCTGCACCTTGATTTCGTCTTCCATTCAGTTTTCTCCTTTCTGTTGGTTAAGAAATTGGACGAGATAGGCGTTCTCCATCTCGAATTCCTCCTTAGTGGCGGTGATTCCGCGGAAGGAGGCGAGGTCAAAGAAGCCTTGCTCCGCTGTCTCTTTCCCGTGGTTTAGGAAGCCCGAGAAGGAGGCGGAGTCGAAGCGGTACGCATAATCCGTAGCGCTTAGGATGAAGTAGCTGATGTCGCCATTGCTTACCAGGTTCCCGATCGAGTCGCTGGTGTTGGTCGCCATGCGGCACTCTTTGAAGGAATACCTTCCGTAGGCCCTGGCGAGCCTCTTGTGGGTCCAACCCATCAGCCAAAACATGAAGCTGGAAATGAGGGTTTGGTCGTCGCGTGCGTTCCGCCATCTTTGCCAGAAGGAAGTGGCTTTAGCGTTCAGCCAGCCGAGGACCATTGGTTCGACCCAATAGAAGGGAAGGGCGATGTTTTCCGTTATCCTTTTGCGGTCGACGGTGAATATCGTCTCGGCGACGTCGACGAGGTTGCTTCCGACGGATCCAGACCGTTGGTCGTCGCTGATGACCTTGAAGAACGGCTTTCCGTTGACGTAGGCGAGGTGGCCGCCCATCTTCAGGGTCGCGTCGAAGTAATCGTTCTTGGGATTGGCGTCGGGGTCGTCCCTCTTGTAAATCGCGTTGTCCAAGCTGTTGCCGCGCTCCTTAGCTATCTCGCTGACGGCCAAGACGCATCCGTCCAACGCAAGGCCGAAGTCCCGCTTTGACGGGATTTTCTTGCCGAGCCTCGCCATGTTCCAATCGAGGATCTTGCACATGCTTCCGGAAGCGGGGTCGGGGAGCGGCCTGTTCAACGAATCGAAGTCCCATAGGGGGAAGTGGCCGCTATCGATCTTTATTCCGTCGGTCCGTATGGCGATGTTGCCGGCGATTAGAGGGCTATTGTGGTAATACAACCAATACGATTCGGCGTAGATTTTCAGGCACGATTCCAAGTCCCTGATGACGTTTCCACCCTCAACGAAGAACGGGCCAATATAGCCGAACGGGAAGTGTGGGGATTTCCGACTAGCGGCGACGTCGAAGCAGTTCGTAACGAACGCCGAGCACTGGATGCGGTTATGAATGTTCCCGAAGTGATCCTGCTGGACGATTGCCCTCTCCAGTTTCACGAACGGGAAGTTGGGGAAGAGCGACGCTACCTCGACCATGTTGTCGAGCGCGTCCTCGTGGTAAATCTCGTCGGTCATTCGGGACATTGAGACGAGGATCGTCGTCTTTGAGGCGCGCATCTTACCAAGGATTAGGTTGAATACGCCGGTGCTCTCGCCGACGACCTTTTTGTCGATGGCGGCCAGCCTTCTTAACCGTTGTTCGCCCATGTTTTTCCTTACCTTGGAGAACACGGCGTAAGCGACTATCGCCCAGGCCAATGGGTTCATCCATGACAGTCCAATCCAGATGCTCATCCCGGTTGCGACGATGAAATCGAGGAGGGACAGGAAGTCAAAGCTGGAGAAGAACCACAGATACGTTCCAAGGAAATCGATTCCTATCGACAGAACGCTCATTGCGATGAGAATGGCGGCTATGCAAGGCGCGAACAGGGGACTTTGCTTGAAATAGGCGTAAGCCTCCCTGAGCCACGCAAGTGCCGCTTTCGTCGGCTTTTTGACGTATTTTCTGAAGACGACTAGTCCCGCCGATTGATGATCGGGCGGAAGGCGCTGATCCTTGAACAACTGCCCAATGAGAAACTTCAGGACTATCGCGATAATGGGAAGGAAGAGCACCCAGCGGAGAACCTTCAGGAGGAAATCCAGGATGCCCATCGAGGACATGACCGCGCTTTCCTTGGTGACGAGCAGCCGAAGTGCGAATACGACGTCGTCCCAAAAGGCTTGGAAGTCAGGCTCGATGATGGTGGAGGATATTGGCTGCAACTTCCCCACCTCCGGGGTCATCAGCCAAACCTTTGCGTCTCCTCCGGAGAGCCTGACGAACGTGCCGTAGATTTCTTCCCAGAAGTGACGGCCGCTTATGAAGAGCCTTGGCAGCCAATAGGGGAGCGCGAATCCGATGAAGGCAACGATAAGAAGGACGGCCGCAAGAGCGAAAAGCCTATATGACCATATGATTTTGTTGGTTTTCATATCGCGGTCCCCCAAAGGTACGTTCCGCTCCTCAGATCGAGGATGTCGCTAGGATTAGCTAGGCGCATCTTCCACGTAGTGCCATCGCATTGGCAGAAGTAGGTGCCCCTGTCGTAGGAGAAGGAGAAGACCTCTCGCTCAGCCTCCCCGACGGAATAGACGCCGTGGCTTGGGTCGGTGATTCTCACGAAGTCACTACCGTTCACGTAGTAGACGTTGCAGGAGGAGAAGCCGATGGACCTAGCGTCGAGATAAGGTTTGATGACGCCGACGGAATAGGCCACAGCGCCAGCCACCGTTACGATGGCCAGCGCTTTAAGAAACCTATGTTTTTTGAACGCGGGGTAGTTCCTCATCTCCTGTCGCTTCCTTTCGGCTTTTTCAGCCTTGAGAAGAAAGACGCGATCTTCACGGTGCCGATCAGGAGGAAGATGCCGCCGATGACCGCGCCGGCGATGATGAGGGCGTTCTTGACCTTGTCGGCGTCAACGCGAGCCCCGAGGAACTCGAGGACGAACTCGCCGTTAGGGTTGACCACGAAGTCGTCGTGGAGGTATTCGACGTTGGTGGTGGAGTCTGCGACCTTGAAATCCATCGTCGAGCCGTTGTCCTTGCGGAAGCGGATGCGGTAGATCTGCGGACAGATGGCATCATGGGCGACGACGGTCTCCTTCATGTGGTTGGTGAAGAAGGTCCACCCGTCCTTGCCGCGCCAGTACTTGACGAGCTGGATCGAGTAGTCCATCAGGAAGGCGTAGTCGTAGGAGGACACCGATTCTTGCTTGCACCATTCCTTGAAGGCGCCGTCCTCAAGGGCGTTGAGGGAGGCGTTATCGAGCTTCTGGATGGTCTTGATTTGGTAATCGTAGGTCTGGCTCCAGGACCAGCCGAAGATGGTGTTCCTGTAGGCGACGGGGTCGACCTTGTAGTCGGTCAGATCCACGTGCTTCTCGATGGTGGCGAGGCCGTTTTCTCCCATAGGGCGTTTCTCGGATTTCCCGCCTTCAGAGTCGAAGGTGGAGGGGGAGACCGACCAGTTCCCGGCGGTGGCGCCGTTCATCCAGAACTCGCTTTCCACCTCGTCGTGGTATCCCTTCCACCTCATGGGGATGCCGTCGATGGAATGGATGTAGGAGGTGACTTCGTATTCATAGAGGTCGTAGCTGAAGTCGATGCCGATGACGTTGGATTGCTCCAGCGTCTGCACGTCGGAGGAAGAGCCGATGTCAAAGAGGCACCAGGACAATTCGGCTGCGCCATAGGCGAACTCGCCGTCGTGGAGGGCGTTGGTGTAGCCCCATTCGTAGTCCCAGGTCTTGCCCTTGATGCAGTCCTCGTCCCCCTTGAACTCGCAGGGGAGGACCTGCTTCTTGACGGCCTTCTTGGAGATGACGACCCAGTTGTCCTCGTAATAGGAATAGACGTCGTTCTTGCCCGAGGCGGAGTCGACGAAGGTCTCCTCGGCGTTGAGCCCGATCCATTGCTTGCCGCCGGCGGAGAAGCTCTTCACCGTGACGACGTGGCGCTGGTCGGCCTGGAACGTGTAGGCGCCAGAATATTGGTATTTGCCGAAGAACCATTTCCCGGACTGGTGGCCCGAGATGAGGTTCCCGACCTTGGTGTTCTTCCTGCCGTCGACGTCCATGTACGTTGCGCAGGAACGCGCCTCGCTGCCGATGTAGACGACGTAGGAATAGATGTTGCCTGAGTCTGCGACGGTGGCGATGTAGCGGAAGTCGCTATAAAGAGAATTGGATTGGGAGGGGAGAAGATCGCCGTAGCCATCGAACTTCGTAAGCGCCTTTAGGTCGGCGCCCACGGAGCTTTGGGCGATGTCGGTGATGCTCCCGGAGTTGGCGGCCTCGCGGATCAGCGGGGAGCCGCTTGCGAGCATCGAGATGCCCGCGAAGAGGAGAGACAAAGCGTTCATGCCGATTTCCCCCTATAGAAGAGCTGGAGGGCAGTCTCGGTGACGCTGGCCCATTGGGCATAGGAATACTTGTAATACTTCTTGTCCGTATTGAAGACCCTGGCCTTGTCGATGGTCCAGTCGCTGCCGTTGCCCCAGGATTCGCTGTGGTAGAGACCCAAGACGAGGTCGAGCCTTTCGCCGAGGGTGAGTTCGATGTCACGAGTGGTGAACTCGTGGACCTCTCCGCCCCAAACGGCATAGCCGTGGGAACCAAGCGCGTATTCGTATCTGCCTTCGACGTCATAGGCGGCAACCTCATTCTGAATCGCCTTGGAGGCTTCGCTTTCGTCGCTAAGATCGAGGAACCTCGCATCGTCGCCAAACCTCCATCCGGGGATGCTGAGGTTGGCCGAGACGGCGTAGGCCCTGGATAACGAGCAGGCACCCACCTCGAAGGTCTTCACTTCGGGCTGGCTGCCTTCCTTCGCGGCGAAGTTGAGCTGTGTTAGGCAAGGGGACCTAGAAAGCCAGATCGCCTCGGTCCAGACGTCGTATGAATCGGACTCGCTCGAATTGGTGGAAAAGAGCTCGATGGAGACTCCCTCCCCGTCAAGGGCGGCCTCTTCCAAGGAACGCGCGCCCATCGGCTCAAAGACGTCGCGCCAGTACTTGCCGAAGTCGAAGTAGAAATAGTTGTCGTCACCGAAGTCGGGGACGAAGGAGAGGGCCTTCTTGTAGCCCATCCCAGCGAACCTGCTCGGGGTGATGACGACGCCGTAGGGCTGGTCGAGGTTCTTGTCCGCGATCCTGGCGTGGAGCTCGACTTCGTTCTTCGCGCCAAAGGGGGATTTCTTGGGGAAGGCCACGACGTGGATCGTGCCATCGCCCAAGGTACAGTACTGGGCTTGATTCTCGACGACCTTATCGGCCAAAACGCCGGAGGCCATGACGCCCCCGACGGCGGTGCCGGCGCCCAAAACTGCTAGGGTTACGCCGGCGATTAATGAGATTGTTTTGGTCATGTGTTTAACTCCTGAATAGATTGAAGAGCCATTCCCTCGCCCCATCGTTTATAAGCGACAGGGCGAAGGCGGCGGATAGGATCAAGGCGGTGAGGCCTAAACCGATGAGGAACCTTTTCATACGAGGTCCTCGTCATCGGCGTCGGAGGCGACCTTCAGGCAGCACCATAGGAAGAGGAACGCCGTGAAGGCGCCGATCGCCCCGACCGTCGAGATCAGGGCGATGGCCAAGCCGTCCATCATTCCCCCATCGCAGTGATGTAGATCACGCTGGAAGAGTTGAGGTAGAAGTTGTAGGTGCCTTCCTTGGTGAAGGTGATGTTGGAATCGACCACGCCGCAGAAGTCGTAGGTGGCCCCGATGTCACCGAACCAGATGTCGTTGTCGCCGTCGACGAACTTGAGGATCTTGACGGCGGTGTTCTTCTTGATCTTGACGTTGAGGAACTGCGCGAGGTCGGTGCCGTTCTTGTCCTCGGTGGCCTCATAGCCGCCTTGGACCTTCCAGGCGAGGTTCTCCTGGCCGGCGAAGTTCTTGTCGCCGACAAGGTAGTAGTGGCCCGCCTGTCCCTTCACGGGGTGGGCGGAGGTTTCGTCCTTCTCGAACCAGCCGCGGACGTTGTCCATCGCGGAACACGATGCAAGCCCTAAGACGGCGATTCCAAGAAGTCCGATGAGAAGCGATTTATTTGTTTTCATGTATATCTCCTTGAATGTTGTGTGGTTGGAGGAACGTGACCTCCGTGGCGAACTCGTAGAAGTAGGCGAATTTCGCGTTGTAGTCGGCTTCGTTAAGGCATTCGCTCCTAAGAAGCCTGGTGACCGAGTGGTCGGGGTTCACCGCCTCGATGCCTAGGATCGGCTCGTCGAGGCGGGGCTTGTGGACGATGCGCTCTGGATGGATCATAGGTTCACGTAATAGAGACCTCCTCCAAAATCCTGAGTGGGGTTGTCCCACTCATAGCCTTCGGGGTTGAAGGCGAAGAAGCCGCCCCCGTTGGTGTTGCCCCAGGCGAAGTTCTCGTCGGAGTACTCGTCGGTGTTGTCTGACCCGTGGATCCTGACGCGGAAGGCCTGGCCGTATTGGATGTCGTAGACGTCGGTGACGAACCAGCCGCTGTCGCCGTGTTCCTGCATCTCGATGGTTTGGAGGACTTCGGAATTCGGATTGGAGTCCCCAGCGCGCTCGAGGAAGTACTGGTAGGTAACCTCCTGCGGATCGGAGCCTTGGGAACTGGAGCTCGTTTCGTCGTTGAAAACGACGTGGCTCGACTCGGGGTCGATGGCGCTCGGCGTGGAGCCGAAGGAGAGGAGCGAGGTCGCGGCCACCGCGGTGATGTTGGCGGTGACGCTGGTGGACTGCCCTTCGCGGCTGAGGGTGCCGGTCATCGTGTAGGAGAGGCCGAAATAGGCTTTGCCTTCGATTTCCTGGACCTTGGATTCCCCGAACTTGGCGTAGTCGCCGTTGACGAGGCCTTGGATGTCGGACAGGCCCAAGTCGACGCTTAGGTCCTTGGCCTTGATGGAGAAGTTGTTAGCCTCGGTAATTCCGGCGTCGGCGATGGCGTCGAGCGCGTTGCCCATGACGTAGTTGGGGCTACCGAAGCTGAGGTTGCCGAGCGTGTAACCGCCGCTAAGGGCGATGGTGTAGGTGGAGCTGACGTTGTTGCCGCCCGCCTGGATGGCCAATGCCTCCTTGATGGAAGCGAGCCCGATGGCGTGGTCGGCGTCGATGTTCTTGACCGCGTTGAGGGTGGTGTTCTGGTTGAAGCCGAGGAACACCTGCTTGCAGTCGATGAGGATGTCGGCGTAGACGCCTTGGGCGGAGACGGCGCGGATGGTCGCCTTGGCCTGGGTCGCGAAGTCCGCCTTCTTGGTGATGGTGAAGGTCTGGGCCTGCGAATCGACCTCGGCGGTGATGAAGTCGGCGATCGCCGCGTTGGTTTCGCCGTTCCAGGCGACGGAGATGGTCATTTCCTTGCGGGTGGCACCGCTAGGGGTGACCGAATAGGAGTAGATCTGGCTGACGGATCCGTCTTGGTTCTCGACGGTCGCGAGCTTACGGACCTTCATGCCGTGGGCGTCGATGTTCGCGTCGATGTTGCCGGGCTCTTCGGCGTTTTGGTTGAACCAGGTCTGGACGTCCCAGTTCTGGAAGCCGCCGGAGCCGATGCCGACGGTGGTGACGCCCGCGCCGAGGAGCAGGGCGACGGAGAGGACCGCTAGGGTCTTCCCCTTATTGGTTTTGGTTTTTCTGGACATCTTGTCCTCCTTTCCTTAGTTGGCGGCAGCGCTCGAAGTGGCTGCCTCACTTTGCGTGGACTTCTTGGCCTTCTTGTCGCCGGTGTACTTGGCGCCTTTCGGGACGTAAGTCACGGTGATCTCGATGGAGTCGTCGGTCTTGCCCTTGGCGGTGAAGACGGGGTCGACGTCCTCGACGTTGGCGTAGGGGGCGTAGAAGAAGGCTCCCTTCTCCTTGGCGAGACCCTCGTCGTAGTCGCTGTAGAACTTGACGTCGACGGCGTGGACGTCCTGCTGCTCGGCCAGGAGGTCGAGGTAGACGGTGCTGTCCTGGCTGACGAGCATCACGCCCCTCATCTCCCCGTTACTGAAGAGCGAGTTGACGACGCGGATGCAGCCGTTGGAGTTGACGTATTGGGCCACCTCGAAGTCAGGGATGGTGTAGTAGGTGCCACCTCCGGTGTAGGGGATGGACGACTTGTCGGTATGGGCGAAGCTCGTCTTGACGGTGATGGTGCCGTCGTCGTTCTTGACGCATCCCTTGGGGTAGTAGGCGGTGTCCTTGTGGAGGACGTTGTCGTCGACCCAGCCGTGGAACGTGTTGCTGAGGCCGTAGCCAGCGGCGAGAGCGCCACCGGCGGCGACCACGGCGAGGACGACGATCAATGCGGTTTTGGTTGAAGATTTCATGGTTTATCGTTTTCCTTTCGAATGTTTGACTTTGTGGATGCGGATGTGGCTCCCGCCCCAGCCTTTGATCTTCTTGGCTGTGGCCTCGGCCTCTTTGAGGGTCTCGTATCCAAAGACCCTTTGCTCGCGGATCACGGGCCTTCCCTGCCTTTTGGATTCCCTAGGAGGGATCCTCCAGGTGACGAGGTAGTTCGCGTCCGCTTGCTCGAAGGAATTCGCCTTGAGGCATTTCCCTTTGTGGCGGTTCAGGTATTCGCTGATGGTCATGGTTCGGCTCCTTAGTGCTGGCAGTCGTGGAAGAGCTTCGTCGGCCAGGTCTTGCCGCCATCGGAGGAACACTCGATCCGGATGAAGCGGCGTTTGCCCTTGTCGCGGGTCCTTAGCCACGCCATGTCGTTGTATTGGTCGAGCGCCATCTGCATGTCGTTGACCGGGACGGTGACCCTGGAGTCCTTGTCGGAGCCGAGGTCGTTCTCGTCGATGTAGCCGTAGCGGATGCGGAATTTCTTGCCGCCTCCCGCCAACCCTGCCAGGAAGGAGGAAGCGCCTTTCGACGCGCCCATCTTCTGCATGGTGTCGGCCCTCTTCTTGAAGCCTTTCTCGGCCTTGAATTTCTCCGGGTGCGCCTTGCGGTATTTCCAATAGAAGTAGCGGCGGCGCGCGGTTTTCTTGGAGTAGCTCATCGCTTTGCCCTCCGTTTGGCGAGGTCGGCCATGAACTGCTTCTTGTCGGGGAGTTGCTCGCCCATGAGGATCGCCCAGCTGCAGGCCTGCTCGTAGCGGTATTCGTCATTGCTGACGCCCGCGTTCTTGGCCACCGCGGCCTCCTCTTTGGAAAGGGGCTTGTAGTAGCCACCGAGTCCCTTCTTGGGGAACTTCTCGGGATGGGCTTTGCGGTATCGCCAGTAGAAGAAGCGGCGACGGGATGATTTCTTGCTCATCGGTTGCCTCCCTTCTTCTTGCGCCGCATCCTGTCGTAATAGGATTTGCGGACGAGCTTGGAGTAGTTGCGGTCCCCGGTGGCGTAGTCGACGGACCATTTGGTCTTTTGCTTGCCATCGGGGGAGATGGAGGAGAAGGTGTCGTAGGGATGGCTATGGCCATAACGGTCCTTCTTCTCCAAACGGTGGCTCCTTTCGAAGGGGAGCCCCGCGCTTCCGAGGATCCATCCGGCCTGCTCGTCAGAGATGACGTCATGCTCGACGTTGATGGGCTTCCATTTGCCGCCGGACTTGACGTAGTCGGTCTTGGTCAGGGGGATGTGCTTGTGCTTCCTGGAGAAGACGCTGTATCGCTTAGCCATTGCGACCTCCCTTCTTCCGATGGGACTGATGGAACCTGACGACGTCGTCGGAGGTGCGGAACTTCCGGTAGTCGAGGAACATCGATTCCCTCTTGGATGCGGGCATCGCGTCGACTTCTTTGACGAAGCCTTTGGCGTTGCGGGATTTGACGACCGAGTCGGTCCTGGAGTCGTAGCGGTAGCCAAGCCTTGCGAGCCTGACCATTTCCGCGCCGTCGATCCAGAAGGAGAGGTTCGTGGCCTTGCCGGTCGCCCTCATCCGACCTTGGACGCGGAGCGCCTCGTCGCGGCTTTGGAAGTAGGCCTGGCGGTATTGCCCGTTCGCCCCATAGAAGGCGAGGACGTAGGTCTTTCGGACCTTGGGGACGGGTTTGCGTTTGTTCATCGCTTGCCCCCTTTCTTCCCGACCTTCCTCTTCATGGCGGCGTATTCGCGGCCGATTAAGGAGGCATAGGTCTTGTGGATCTTGTCGCCCGGCCACTTCTTGACCTTGTCGCCGTAGATCTGCTTAAGGAACTCGGCTTGGTCATCGTGGTAGCAGCGGAAGCACCCGGCATCGACGAGGCCCGAGCCCTTCTGCCAGTCGGTGTGCTTCTTGGAGGGGAAGTCGCCACAGTTGTAGTTGTTGGCGTCGACCTCCATGACTTTGATGGCTTTCTTACGCGAGCCGGTCATCGTCGGCCCATAGAAATGCGTGATTTCTCCCCTGATTAGGGATCTGGCCTTTTTGGTCGTTGACCGAGGCCTAAACGGCTTTCTTGCATTCACAGTTACCTGCCTTTCTTTGTGTATTTGGCGTTTTGTTTAACGCGGCCATCGCGTTGACTGGTTGGGTTCTCGTACCAGACGACGTACTTTTTCTTGATGCGTGGGTCTCCGCGGATCCTCAGGAAGTCCTCGTAGGAGGCCCCGAATACCGAGGAGGTGTAGAGCATCTTTCTGGCGTAGCTATGGCTGCGCTTGAATTTGGTTCGATCCGAGATATGGACAATCAATGGTGCCTCCTTTCCTTATGGTTTCTTGTGGACCCTTACGGGGAGGTCGCCGATGTTGTTGACCCGGACGTAGCGGATGGCTTCCTCCATCGAGGAGAAGCGCATGCTCCATTTATCGGGCCCAACAACAATGGCAATTCCTTCAAAGATCTTTGGCCCGCTCTTATCACCAGGCGGGAACACGTCATAACCCTTTCCACTCCCTTTCCTAAAAGGGGCCGTAGCGGATGTTTGAGATTTGGCAAAAATAGCCTTTCGCTGCTTGCTGTCGGGTTCCCTGCGTTGCTTATGAATGAACGCAGCTAATTCGGCATGGTATCTAGCCGAAGCAATCAAGCCTTTATCAGAGTATTTTTTAGATAAGCGAGAATGAGCAACCGCCCTTCCTTCGGCTACTTCTTGGCTTAAAGGCACGACCTTAATAGCTTTTTTAAAGAACCGTTTATTCATCGCTTACCTCCTTTCTTTCGCTTTCCGTGGAGCGCGGAGACCATGTGAACTTCTTCCGCCCCTATGGCCTTTAGGTAGGAGTCGCCGTACCAAATGGTGTTGGCGTCCGGTCCTCTCTTCTTGAAACGAATCGGGAAGTTGGTGACGATGGTGCCCATGAAGTCGACGGCCACATTGGGCTCTATCGTGTTTTCCTTACCGTTGTCGCGGCGGGAATAGACGTGCAGCCCTTGGGCACGAAGCGCCTCTTTCTCGGACTGCCGAAGCCGGAATCCGGTTTCGAAGAATCTTTTCTTACGCGGCATGTCTGGGACCTCCGTAAAAGCCGAAATAGGACCATTCGGTCCCGTCCCTGCAGTGTGTGATTTCATAGCTTTTCATGTTTTCCTTTCCGGCTTTCGCCTTCCGGGATCCAATGGGAGAAAGGAGTGTGAACCGCATCGGACCCTGGAAGACGCCCTAGCAAGGCTCTAGGGACGCCTTGTCGATTAGTTTCGCGGCAGCGCTTTGCGCATCTCGGGCTTGATTCCCTCGATCTTTCCGGACTCGACTTGCTTCAAGAACAACTTCATGAAGGCTCCGTCGTTTGCTAACGGGACGGATTTGCGGATGCTGTCGCTGAGGACTGCGTCGAGGCGGTAGAAGACAGTACCATCCTCCAAAACGGTGCCGACGATGCGGGCCCTTCCTTTGAAGCGGAACTGGGCGGGGGTATAGTCCTTGCCGAGCTCTTCGCAGATGAGGCCGTATTCGGCGTCGTCGAGGTGGAAGGTGTATTTGGTGAGGTAGCTGAAGAGGAGCGTAGCGGTGTAGTCGCGGCGAACGACCTTGGTCGTCCGGTTCGCAACGGCGTTCGCGGTGAGCTCGATGGTGATTTCCGGGAGCTTAGCGATTTCCTCTTTCGAAGCGATGCTGATGGGGGTGATCCCGTCCGCCTTTGGAAGGAGGTCGGAGAGATCGTCGGCTTCTTCGCCGATGGCGGCTGGGATGCCTTGTTCGGGGTTGTTGACGTCTTCGATGACGTCGTTTTTCTTGTTTGCCATGATTTGAGTTTTCCTCCTATTGATAAATGGCTTGTGTGTGCGCCCGCCTTTGCGCCGGCGGGCAGGGCTTTATGATCACGGGGCCTTGTTCCCGTTTTCACCTTGCTTTTCGCGTCTGAGCAGGCTGAGCGGCTTGGGGATCGGCTTCATGTGGATGCCTTCTTTCTCGAGCTCAAGTCGCATCTCTTCGTAAGCGAAGTAATGCTCTTCCCGGCTTTCGAACTGGACGCCCATTTCCTTCATCGTCTGATCGAAGACTAGGAGGTCCCAATTCATCCGGTCCTCAAGGGATTCATATCGCCCGGCCTTTTTTGCATAAGCCAAGGCGATTTCACCGTCTTCGTTCCCGTACTGGCATGACCAGACGGCGCGATACTTGCAATCGGTGAACACGTAGCCCCAAACAGGGGAGCCGAACCTCGTCGTCGCGACGATGTCCTCTCTTACGTAATGGAACGGTATGCGACGAGGCGTAATCGCCATGTGGTCGTATATAAACAACCTTGTATGGAGATTCTCGTTGCTTTTTGTCGTTCTCACTGCCATAATGACGCTAATTAGGACAGTTCTGTTGAATTCGGAACCAAGTTCCTAAACAACCCTGCCTAGAAACATTATAGCCAGACCTGTTTAATCCGCAAGTGAGAAATTAAACAATATTGTCTAAAAAGGAGGAAAAAACATGTCAGAACAAAAATGGCAGCGTCTGATTGACGCCAGAAAGTCCCGCGGCCTTAGCCAGGAAGAGGCCGCCAAACAATGTGGTGTGTCCAGCATGACCTGGAGCCGTTGGGAGCGCCAGGCGACCAGCCCCGACATCGAGGCATTAAAAAAGATCTGCAAAGGCTTGAAGGTCTCCGCAGACTTCCTAATTGAAAATGATGGCTTTATGGAATTTACGCCGGATCAAATCGGCGTGCTGACCAACGCGGCCGACATCATCAAAACCAAGTTCAATTGACTTGATAATTGGCGTTCATCCGGAATCGCTTGGCCTACATTTGGCTTACACGACTAGGGTTTATACCCTAAGAAAAATAGACAGACCTGTAGAAAAACAAGAAAACAAAGTAGACATCGATGTTTAATTCGGAAAGCGTAACACTCCCCGCATCGCGCTCCGTCGATATGCGTTTCCTTCTCCGCTTTGTTTGAATCAGCATTTATTGAAAAAGTGATTGTAATCTTTACTAATCATCTATATTTCTCCAAAAAATGAGAGATTTATCTCAAT
>Ga0310695_10000632_pt1 | contig 89153 bp, 78 predicted proteins | sample RumenRJG_04DNA_FD_203882 | JGI IMG/M metagenome (GOLD analysis project Ga0310695, IMG submission 203882) | Bovine rumen microbial communities from Lethbridge, Alberta, Canada - RJG_04 (v2) (version 2) | ecosystem: Host-associated > Mammals > Digestive system > Stomach > Rumen | place: Canada...
CGCTATTCCGTAGCGGTATGGAGTCCGCGACTCAACGAGAAAGGCAATTCGGTCATGGGAATGAAAGCACTTGAACTACTCACCACCGAAACGGAAGAGTCTATTTTCTAAGAGTGGATTGTGTTTTTTCCAATTTTACAAACAAGAAAAGAGTAATCATTTATTTGAAAGGTCTTGGCAGAGACCAGAGCCGTGACTCGAAACACTCCATAGAAGAAATATGAAGAAAAAAATTTTTTTATTGGCGGTAGGTGTGATGTGCCTCGTCGCCTGCGGCCCGAAGAAGGGCGGCGAAAGTGGACCTCGCCAGGGTGGCCACATGGAAATCAACAAGGATGCCGACAGCGTTTTCGTGGCGTTGAAACAGGAGACGTTGGGCAAGTTCAAGCAGTTGACCTTCAGCGACGAGATGACGGGAAAGACGATGGAGTACAACCTGCTGGTGCCCGAAGGCTACGACGGAACGCAGAGCTATCCGCTGGTGCTCTTCATGGCTGACGCCAGCACCGTGGGCAAGGAGGTGACGGCTCCGCTCACGCAGGGCTACGGCGCGCTGGAGTTCGCCTCCGACCGCGACCAGCGGCTGCACCCCGCCTTCGTGCTGGTGCCGCAATACACCGACTGGGCCGTGCAGGACGACTGGAGCACCACCGACGAGGTGGAGATGACCATCCGCCTGCTCGCGGAGGTCTGCCGCCAGTACAACGTCGACACCAACCGCCTCTACACCACCGGCCAGTCGATGGGCGGCATGATGTCGTTCTATTTCAACATCGTGCATCCCAACCTCTTCGCCGCCTCGCTCTTCGTCAGCAGCCAGTGGGACACCTCGAAGATGCAGCATTTCGGACGGAAGAAGTTTTTCTACATCGTGGCCGGCGGCGACCAGAAGGCGTCGGGCGGGATGCAGGGCCTGGCCAAGGTGCTGCAGGAGAATGGCGCCCGCGTCGACTCCGCCTCGTGGAGCGCCAAACTGCCCGCCGAGGAGCAGGAGCGGCTGGCCGAGGAGCTGATTGCCCGCGGCTCGGACATCAACTTCATCCGCTGGGAGACCGGCAGCGTGCTGCCCGCATCGGGCAAAGGCATGGAGCACATGGCCTCGTTCGACTACGGCTACAAGCTCGCCGCCGTCAGGGACTGGCTCTTCAAGCAGAGTAAGGAATAGATTTCGAAAAGACAAACAGATAAATCGGAATTTATGGAAATTATTAAGAAACACAATCTTTCTTTTGTAGAAACAATCTTAGGAAATGACGAAGGAGAATCTTTCTTAACTGCAAAAGATTTGGTAAACAACCTTTTCTTTGATATGGCTAAACTTTGTACAAAGTATAGTAATGAAAGATTTTGCGATTTGCCATATACCTACCGAGAACGCCAACTTGACAGTGTTCTATTACCAGCCCTGTCAAAACTCTGCAACTCAATGGTTTTTGCAGAGTTACCAGCAAAAAGAAAATGTAATAACAGACATTTTAATTTAGAAGAATCAAGTGGACGGCTTGATTATTGGTGTATCTATAAGAATTATAGCTTTGTAATAGAGCTAAAACATAGTTACGATTGTTTTACCACACCGAACACAAGAGAAGACGTTGTTACTGAGAGATGGCTTAAAATGAATGAACAATTGCAAAGTTTGGATAAAGATATTAAGCTTTATGAAGAAAATACAAAGGGTGTAATTAAAATTGGATTGCACATTGTAACTTCATATTCAGATAAGGCACCAGACAATCAACTCTTTTTGCAATTTCAGGATTCTATTCCCATGATTTTTGAACGTATGCAAAAAGATTTGTGTCAAAGAAAAACGTCCCTAAAGCCTAGTTTGATGATTTGCTGGAAAATTCCAAAGAGTATAGTTTTTAATTGTGAGCATACCTATCCTGGACTTTGGGCTTTTGCAAAAATCTATCCTGTCATTAAACATAAAGGGGCAATTGGATAAAATCCAATTTATAAAATTGATTTGAATAAAATTATATTTCTGATGATGCTTTGCGTCCCGATGTTCGTGGGAGCGCAGACGCTGACTTTCACAGACCACGAGCCGATGGGCAACATGCGGACGCAGGTAACTCGGTGTTTATTGTTTACGTTCTTTTTCTTTTTTTGCCTCCATAAAGCCAATCGTGTTCTATATATCTGCCGGCTTCGGGATTCTTTTTGCTGACTTCAATTGTGATGGTATCTCCAATTTTATGGTCGCCGTAGTCAGACTTGTTGAAAAAGTCGTCGTCGTTTGTGTATGTTTTGCCATCCACGGTATACCGATACTCCACATTCCACACAAATCCAGGTTTACCCCTATACATTTGCCGGATGTCCGTGATGACAGCCTTGGCGGTTGTCGATTCCGCATAAATATACTTTTCCGTCCACAGAACCCCTATGCCGATGGCCGCAGCAAAAATCAGCGAAAACCATACTTCCCAGGAAAGGCGTTTCTTCTTTTTCTGCGGCTGTTTCTTTTTCTGCTGTTTCGTTTTCTTCTTTTTCTGCGGCTGTTTCTTTTTCTGCTTTTTCGTTTTCTTCATTGTCTGTGTTTATTGATTTCCTTTTATACTTTGTTGTTTCCTTCGCATAAACAATGTGGTTGCAAAAATGACCAGGGCATAAATGACGGCAGGCGTCACGGACATAAACCAAATACTATTCCAAACTCCACTATTAAATATGGAGGAAGTGAGTGAGAAGCAATTAAACAACGGGAAGCCCAACGAGATAATCAGGAACACACCCACACCAATTGCAGAAACAAGGGATTCGAAGGGGAACACGGCAAAACCCACGAGCATCACTGCCAATGGGAAAAGGTAGAGTAGCCTTGTGTCGCCCCTGCGCTTGAACGTCAAGGCTGGACCGATGCCGTGGATAAGCGCGGCGGCGATGCCAATGACCATAAACCAAAAGCCTACCCAAAAGCCGTCGCCCTCGTCGTCGGCAAGCACGCTCCATTCGGTCGTCAGCAGCATGATGAGGAATGCAGCGATATTGAGCACCGTGTAGATGAGCACAAACGTTCCATAGAACGACAGTCCTTTGTTGTCAGTTTTTTTTTCGTACATTGTCTGTCTGTGTTTGTTGTTTCTGGTCAATCTGTTTGCTTCGCACACCATTCTGCGGCTCGGCAATGTTATCAAGCTCTCATTGCTCTCGCTCTTGCGAATGGGTGTTTCATTCAGTCAGTATCACCGCGCACGGGAGCGACGCCCCGCAGAAGACTGAGATGTTTATTGTGTTGTTTCTGTTTCCTTTGCCGTCACCTCTGCTATGGTCGGTGGCCATAGCACGCAAGGATGGCAGCCGTTTTTTTATCCGATTGGAATTTCCGCGCCTCGCGACAGGCGGTGTCAAAAGCGGCCGGGGCTGGCGCAGGGTTGAGAATAGGTGTTATTTTTTGCGGTGGTAGAAGTATGAAGTTGTAGACATGCCTTTAGGACACTTGAACGACAGGAATGTCTCGACAGCAGGCGGAGTGATGGTCATGTTGTCCTCGTGCAGCTGTAGTTGGCAGACAACCGTTGCATCTTCGGTTGTGATGGTGATTTCAGCCACGCCGCGGACATCTTTGCCGATACTCCATTTCGCCTCGTAGGTGGAGAACATATAGTTCCCATCGGGGTCTCGGTCGACAGCCACCTGCACCGAAAGAGTCCCGTCGGGGCGGAATTCAATGTCGCGCATCAGGGAGAACACCGTTTCGCCCACGGCGGCATGTTCTCCATGTAGATACAGACCAACGTTAGGAGACTGGAAATTTTGCGCTTCTTTGAATTCCCATTTGCCAACAATGTCGCTTTCGGTTACATTTTGTGCCGAAACATTGGCGGTCATCATTCCGAGGGCGCACACCATAGCGCCGAGCAAAAATATCTTCTTCATTGTCTAAATGTGTTTATTGTTTTACTTCATTTTGTTTGCTTCGCACACCATTCTGCGGCTCGGCAATGCGAGCAAGCTCTCATTGCTCTCGCTCTTGCGAATGGGTGTTTCATTCGTGCATTTACACCGCGCGTGGGAGCGACGCCCCGCAGAAGACGGAGATGTTCATTGTGTTGTTTCTGTTTCCTTTGCTGTCTGCGAGGACGGCAGCTGGTTTTCATAATGGCGCATCTTTTTATATTGGCTCTACCCAGTCACAAGCATTGTCCGTTTGTTTATGCCACACTCCCTTGTCGTCAGCATATACGTCTTCGCTGCAAATATCAATGGGGTTGCAGGTGAATTTTATGTAATTGCTGCCGTCATCTGCTGTTTCGACAAATATGAAAATATCGCCCACCTCCGTAAGGAATATTACCTGTTGATCTCCATTGTAGAATACGGTGCCAAAGTCCACCACGTCAAACTTCACGCCTTTCCATTCCATGGTTTCAACGGCTCCACTAAAATAATTCATACGGTCGTCGTACACAACGAACCTGTCATCGCCCATTTCAATGCTGTCCTTCTCCAGATTTGGATTGTATTTGATGTAAACGACCTGCAAGGAGTTTGGCGTTTTCAAATCTTTGAAGTGGTATTCATTCGTGACGAGAACGGACGATGGCTCGCACGGTTGCATGGTGTCTGCGGCTATGTTGTCAGCCGTCCCGCTCTTGCATCCGGACATCATCGCCACGGCGCACACCATTGCGCCGAACAAAATCAGTTTCTTCATTGTCTGAATGTGTTTATTGTTTTACTTCATTTTGTTTGCTTCGCACACCATTCTGCAGCTCGGCAATGCGAGCAAGCTCTCATTGCTCTCGCTCTTGCGAATGGGTGTTTCATTCGAGCATTTTCACCGCGCACGGGTGTGGAGTGTTAAAATAGTTCCTCAGACCAGCCGTGGCCAAGATCCCAGTGATAGTCTTCGACAAACTCGAAGTCGATTGGCAGGTTGAACTCGTCCTCTATCAGTTCGTGCAGCTTTTCGGCATCCACATGGTGCAGCCAGCTGCCGACGCAGACGTAGAAGCGGTCGGTCTTCTCGTCGAGGAATACACGGCCACGTGGAATAAGCGTGTAGTTGTGCTCCTGATAAAATATGGAGCGTGTGTCGCCTTTGGCTTCGGCACGGTGGTGTTGCTTTTGCCAATAGGTTTTGTGAAGCTTTGAGATGGTGGCGCGACCGTTGACAAATGTAGCCTGCTCGGCATCGATTTTCTCCACGCCGAAGAGCGACTGGTTGGCTGCGTCGTACCAAAAGATACCAAGTTTGGGCTTGCCGTTGTCGAGGAACGGTGCCATCGAGTCGACGAGGCTTTGGTGCTCCTCACCGTTGGTGTGATTGATTCCGTTGTTGTCTTTAGTCATAATATCGTTGTAACGCTGTTAGTCTGAAAATATTGCTTTGTGTGGGAGCGATGTGAAGGAAGTCCGGTGGACTTGGTGACCAAAGGAAACAAAGTCGTTAAAAACTTTCGATAGCGCAGCGGAGTGGTGTGCCCGTCGGCTAGCCGACAACGAAAGGCCCCGCAGAAGACGGAGATGTTCATTGTGGGTTATTGCTTGTTTCTATACAACCCGTCCATATCTACTGCACCGAATTCCATATACCACAGACGTTTGTCGCTCGGTGTGAACACTGGTCTGATTACGTTGCCGAATCTCTTGTCGATGGTGTCGCACGGGAACCCTAGCACATAATAGAGTCCATCTGTCATATAGTGTACATCGAACGCCATCCGCTCCTCGTCGGACAACGTGCTGCTGTTGCCGTCTGCAAAGACAAACTTGTCCATATATGCGTAGAAGTCGTCGCATAGGGTGTTGCTGTCGATAGTCAGTGGTTTTGCGTCGCCGATTTGGAGTGTCAGCTTGGCTGCCGAAATGCGGAAATCGACAAAAAAGAGCTGGACGCTGTCGTCTTTGCGGATATAACTGACGCCGGGGTAGTACATCACCGGAATATATACGCTTGTGTTGTTGCACTTTGCAACGCACCCACTGTCGGAACAATGTTCAGGTTCCCCCATCTTGGCAATCAGTTCGTCGTAGGTTCCCATAACTATTGTTTCGTCCGACGAAAAGTCGGCGACGGAGAGGTACTCTTTGGGGACATTCCCTTCCTGCTGGCCGCTCTTGCAGGCGGTCATCATTCCGAGGGCGCACACCATAGCGCCGAGCAAAAATATCTTCTTCATTGTATGAATTTGTTTATTGTTTTACTTCATTTTATTTGCTTCGCACACCATTCTGCGGCTCGGCAATGCGAGCAAGCTCTCATTGCTCTCGCTCTTGCGAATGGGTGTTTCATTCGTGCATTTTCACCGCGCGCGGGAGCGACGCCCCGCAGAAGACTGAGGTGTTCATTGTGTCTGTGTTTTTGTGTTGTTGTCAGAACACGCGGTCGCCGTTCTTCACCTGGTGGGTGGGGCGCAGGAGGACGACACCCTGGGCGGAGTCGGTGCCGAGGATGCGCATCTCACTCTTGACGGAGCCGATGTGCATCGGTGCCCACGCGCACTTCCACTTTGTCAAAGTCTGTTACTTCTATCATGCTGTTTCTGTTCAATTTGTTCCTCACTTTATTTGATTTAATTAAGCGGTGTTGTCGGCCAAGCCGACGGCATACCACGGTTCCCCTAACGGGGTTGTTTCATCCGGTCATTTTCACCGCGTTATTTCTCGTAGAGCTCGATTGGCAGTCCGTCGGGGTCTTGAAGGAAGAGGAACCGGCGGTCGGTATATTCGTCCGTCCTGATTGCCTCGTGCGGAATGGAGAGACGGTCCAGCTCATTCACCGCTGCATCGATGTCGTCGACCTCGAAGGCCAGATGGCGCAGCCCCGTGGCTTCGGGGCGTGTCGGCCGCGGTGGTGGCGAGGGAAACGAGAACAACTCGACGACGTAATCCTCGCCCAGGGCCAGGTCGGTCTTGTACGATTGCCTTTCGGCGCGGTAGTGCTCGGCGAGGACGCGCAAGCCGAGGACACATGTGTAGAACTCGAGGCTCCGCCGATAGTCGGAGCAGATGATGGCGATGTGATGTACTTTGTTCAGTTGCAGCATTGTTTCTTGTGGTAATGAAAAGAATATTCGTGCATTTTCACCGCGCTTGTGAGCGGGGTGTTGTTTCGGAGCGAAAATCGTTCCCACATCACTACTTTTCCAGTTCGTGCATCAAGTCGGTAAGAATATATTCGTCGCTTTGCAGATTGAGGCCGCTGGCGGGATTGGAGAGTAGAGCATAGGTGTGCGAGTTATATAGGAGGTCGAGAGCGCGCTCAGTGTCGATGTCGAGGCGTTCGGCAAGCAGAGCTGCGATACGGCCTTCTTTGCGCCAAAGTACTTGGTCTCTCATTGCAGGTTTCCTTTCTCCACCGGTTCGATGGCGATAAAACGAAGACATCGGTCAACGATGGTTTGGCGACGGATGCACATTTGATGTGTTGGTTTGGCGAAGCGCAGTTGTCCTAAGGCCTGCTCGGAAGTGATACGTCCGGCATAGTAGTCCTCGACGGTGTCGATGACCTGGTCGTTGGCCACTCCTCCCTCAATGATGTCATAGCCTTTCCATGGCTCCTCACCCCGACGACTGCTGACGATGAAGTCGAGCCACTCCTGGTCGTAGTGCTCAAGGCGGAGACGGCACACGTCGGCGGGTAACGCCGTTTCGTCAAAATCGTAGACGGAGAGCAGTGGCGAATCAGCGGCACGGATAATGCACACACGGCGTGCCCAACGCTCCGCCTGTTCACGAAGATTGGTAACGTAGAATCCCGGACCGAAGTCGAGTTCCCGATGACCGGCACCCGTAAGCGGAGCGGGAACGCCGACGTAAGAGCCATGATAAAGCCTTGTCATTCGTGGCCTCCTTCCTTCGTCTCCCAGTTTTTGAGGGCTTCCTGCACATTCCACACCAGGCCGTCGATGCTCTCGGTGTGCAACGTATCGTAACAGTCAATCAGCAGTCGGCGCACCAGTCCGTGTCGCTTCAAACGGTTGTACAACTCTGTGGGCGCAATGCCCATTTTTTTTGCTGTAGCTCCGATGGCAAGCGTTATGAATTGTGTTTGCGGTATAGACATTGTGGATATTTCCGGCATAATATATTCTTTTTATAACTAACGCAATAATGGATCATTTATTGTATTGGGGCGTGTCTGCTCGTCGAGCTCGCGTTCCGTAGCAGGCCGCGCGGCCGACGGTGACGTCGGGAATCTGTGCTGTGAGGTCCATAGTGTTTTTGTTTTATTGGTTATTTGATTTTATTCAAAGAGAATCTGATTGGTAGATTGTTTTGCTGACGAACGGCATAGCCGTGTTGTGTTGCAGGTTTCCATTTCGGCATTGTGTTTAATACTCGCAGAGCCTCTTCTCCGCAGCCGTAGCCAATGTCCCGTACAACCTTCGCATCGGTGATGTCTCCGTCTCTTTCAACGACGAATGACACATATACTGTGCCCTCGATTTTCTTGACTTTGGCATCCTTTGGATAACGTATGTTTCTGTGCAGGAAAGCGTTTAACGAATCTTCGCTGCCGGGGAACTCGGCGTCGACCTCGCAGAAGGTGAATATCATTGTGTCTAATCCCATTGTATCTATGGGGCCTTCAGAAGGAATAGAATACTTGTCAAAATAGCCAGGTGGGGTTATGAGTATTTCCTTTTGCGACAATGAGTCGGCCTCGGTTGCCGTTCGGTCGTCAAGTTCGGCAGGAGTACCACCGCCCTTGCATCCGGCCATCATCCCCACGGCGCACAGCACCGCGAGAGTGAAGAAAGTCCAGTGGACTTGGTGACTATAGGGAACAAAGTCGTTAAAAACTTTCGATAGCGAAGCGGAGAACAAATTGAATGCTTTCTTCATAATGATCTGTGGTTATAAGTCAAACGATTATTTGATGGTGATTTTTAGTTTATAATAAACAGGGGTTCCCCATGGTGCGAGAGTTGTCGGCTTGTATCCGCCTGCCCATCCCCACACGCTGTTTCCGTTGGAGACTGCCGCCACCAACAATTCATTATCACTGATCCAGCAGATGTTGAAACCTTGTTCCACTCCGTCTTCGCTCCAGCGGTAGTCCATGTAGTGGCACAGCGGGACCATGTGGTGTCGTTGCACGTCGTACCAGTAGAACCACAGGTCACCATGGAAGTCACAGTCGTGCCCTTGCTGCCCGACAAAAATACCATTTGTTCCGTAGGTGCTCCCCTCCGACTGCATAAAGGTGGAGTCGACAATGCCCTCCTCGGTCATCATGAACGACTCGTAGGTCATCGGCGACCACAGAGCGAACTCGTACTGTTTAGTCTCGGGATAATGGATGATTGGAAGGTAATCACTCTCTGCAAGCACATTTTCCAGAACCACCTCATTTTCCATAAGCCCTCGCTCCAAGTAGTACCGAATAGCGTTCTGACTACCCTTTTGATACAACTCCGCATAGAGCGAAGAACCCGTATCGACAGCCACTGGCTGCACTGTGTACTTGTCGGTGAGCAGCCGTTCGTACTGCTCCCGCGTAATCTCCTCGGGGATGACGACCAACCGGCCGTCGGCCGAGAATGTGGAATATCCGTTGATGGAGTCCACTTTAAAGTGCTCATCGTCCGAAGCAGTGTACGCCCGGATATTGGCAATGTCGATGCCGCCCTTGCATCCGGCCATCATCCCCACGGCGCACAGCACCGCGAGTGCTAAAAATGCTTTCTTCATTTTATAGAAATTGTTTGTGGGACATTATTTGATTAGTATTGATTCGTCGAATGCGGGTTCGGTGAGGGTTACGGTCTTGTATGTGTTGCCCAGAGTGTCGTAGACACGCCAGTCGCCAACGCCGAGGAAGCCGTCGTGTATAAACGCCTCGTATCCGTTGTAAAATCCGTCGCCCTCCTTGTTGATGGTGGTGCCGTCGTCGGTGTACTCCTTGTAGTGCGCCTTGTATTCGAACCTGTTCAGGCCAATCACAGTGTCCGTTTTTTCGATGCCGGTGAAATGGCAGTTAAGTTTCCCATCGAAATACATCTTTAGTTCTCCACATTCGATGCCGTTGCAGTAGTGAACCTCCGAAATCATCCTATCGTTCTCTTCAATCAGCCACAGGCCGTCTTTTTTGCCTTCGGCATTGTACAGGTTTATTTTCCCCGCCAAGGAATCGTTTGCGGCCACGGTTGCCGTTAGTTCATCAAGCTCGGCAGGCGTACCACCGCCCTTGCATCCGGCCATCATCCCCACGGCGCACAGCACCGCGAGGGTTAAAAATGCTTTCTTCATATACATTATATATTATTGGTTAAACTTCTGTTTTCCGCCAGTGGTCTGTTTTGGTCTCCTGCCTGTCTGCGGCACACACTTGAATGGTGATTTGTTAATTCTTCTTTTTTGGGCGGACTTTGTGATATTCGGGATTCATACCAGGGTCTCTACCCGTAATAAAAAACCATCCATCTGCACCCCAAAACTGGTCACCACCGGGATACCAGCGTGGATGTGTTTTGTAGATATACGGTTTGCCCAATACGCCATACGCGTAATCGTAAGGATAGATATATACCATTCCGGTTGCCCCTTCTTGGTATGGGTCATAGTACATTGCATCCGACCAACAGCCTGCAAAAAAATTGTCAGATGATAAGCACATCCAGCAAGCGGGAACAATCGTCGTATCGCCAACAAATAGTGTTTCACAATAGTCGCCCATAGCAAGTTCGACAATATCTCCCGCGCCATCGAATCTATAGAAACCAGACTCTTCCATGAATTCATCGAAACCAAAGTCTGTTCCTTCGGCATATTTTCGGACGATGGCCGAATCATTTTCATTAGGCTTACGTTCAATGCGTTTTAGTTGATACTGCTCACGGACACGTGAGGCCGCCTCGAATTCTGCCTGACTAATTCTAACGTCTTCCCACACCATACCATTTTGTGTCACCTCAACCGCCAGTTCCACAAAGGCTGTATCCGAAAGAGGGATGGTGTCGGTGGTACATACGGTGTCCTCTGTATTTCTGGTGTTGTCTCCGCCCTTGCATCCGGCCATCATCGCCACGGCGCACAGCACCGCGAGGGTGAAGGAAGTCCGGTGAACTTGGTGACTAAAGGGGACAAAGTCGTTAAAAACTTTCGATAGCGAAGCGGAGAACAGATTGAATACTTTCTTCATTTCTGTAAAACTGAATAGTGAAGATAGTGTTGTTTTGGTTTCAGCGGTTCATTCCGTGACGGCGAAGCCGCCGAACGTGGCGACCCATAGATGCCCTTCGCGGTCCAAGTGGATGTCTTCGATATAGGAGTCTGGCAGCAGGGAATTCTCAGGTGTGTAGAGCTCCCATTTGTCTTGTGCTATGTTGTACATCAACAACCCTATATGGTATACGGAAATCCACAACTCGCCGCGCTCCTCGTCAAGTTCGATGTCGGCAATGGTGCACTTCTTCCAGTTTTTCAGCAACGGACACTCATATTCGTGCCATTTGCCTTCGCTGTCGAAGCATCTGATGGCGTTGGTTGACTCGCTCTCACTGCCGTATATCGACATCCAGAGGTTGCCCTTGCTGTCCTCGAGCATTCCGCTGAGTGTTATGTCTTTGATGCCGAATGGGGTGTTTTCAAAGGTCTCGGGGCTACCGTCAACCATAACGACGCTGCCTTTGCTGGTGCCAATCCATTTGCGGTTGCGGCTATCGACGAATACGATGCGGACATTGTTCCAGGGCAGAGGGTGGTTGATGGAGTCGACAACAATCCAGTTATTATCGGCATACCGATAGGCTCCGTGGAATGTCGGCACCCACAGATTGCCCTGTTTGTCGCGGCCGAAGCCGGTGCACCAGTCTATTGGAGAGTTGTTCTTGTCGAAATGGGTCCATTGGTCGCCATCAATGATGAACAGGTCATACCCCTGCGAAACCCACAGGAGCCCCTCGCTGTCGGTGGCCAACGCCATAATGGAGTGCATATCGTTTGGGTCCTTCGGATAGGTCGTCAGGGGCGAGTTTTTCTGGTTGTAAACTTTCATCTTGCCATCTTTCAGGCAAATAAGCCCCTGGTCTGTGCCCATCCAAATGGCACCCGAGGGGTCTTCGCACACAGCCCTCGACATATTCCACGGCAGGTCGGAGTTGGCAGTATTGTAGGTCTTGAAGGTGTGGCTGAGTTTTCTGTCCGTTTTCTTCGGTTCCTTGGCGGGTTCGTTGTCGCGCTGCGAGAACGACAGCCGTTGAATATAGAAGCGGTCGCCTTCAAACCGCAAGAGCATCTGCACCGACTGGTAGCCGCCATCGCCCACGGCAGGTTTCCACACAATGCTGTTCACGGCCTCTTGCAACCGGAGTTTTTTCGACTTCACATTCGTCCGGTTGTCGGCGCTAAGCAGCTGCGCCCGTCCCGTCGAGTCGACAAGTATCTGGACATATATGTCGCCCTGTATCTTGTTGAGCGATTTCTGGTCGAAAACCGTCAACAGATGCGACGTCATATCGTATGGCGGCTCGGCCTGCGGATTGCCGCAGTCGAGGCAGAACTGGCTTACTTTCAACTCGTAATGCTCCTTGAAAAGATATTGCGCCTTGGCGGGAACCAGGATGCACATCAGGCTTAGGAATAGGGTTGCCCTTACAGCGGCCATAGCCCTTTTTGTCGTGGCCAGGTTTTGTTTCGGTTGGTTCATATTGTCTTGTTTTATTTGTTGACGAAGTTTCTGTTTCGAAAAAAATAATTCTGTTTTCCCTATAGGTAGCATTTTTTGCTCTTTTTTTTCAGGAAGCAGAAATTTTTTTTTCGCCTCTATGTAGAAAGGGTCGGATACAAAAGGCCAGCGCATCGATAGCGCTCGTGGTCGACGGGCAGGTCGGCGGTGCGCTTGCCGAAGGTGGTCATGTACTCGTAATGGGGCGCGTTCGCTCATCGGGTTCGATAGCAGGCCGCGCGGCCGACGGTGACGTCGGGAATCTGGGGTGCTAATTCCATAGTGTTGAAATTTTATTGTTATACATTATATTATTATTGAATACTGAAACTGATTGGCAAAACAATTGTTGTCACGATGGGTTCACCCTTGTATGATGCTGGAATCCACTTGGGCATTATGCTGACAAGACGCAATGCTTCTTTACAGCAATCGGGATGAAAGTCACGAAGCAGCCTTACATTAGTCAATGAGCCATCCTTTTCCACATTGAATTGCACATAAACGTATCCTTCCACATGTACTTCTCTCAATGCATCTGGGAATTGCATGTTTTCGGCAAAGAATTTGAACAAGGCATCTGCACCGCCGGGAAACATCGCCACCGAGTCGCAGTCAACGTAAACAATCTCGCTGTCATCATCCTCGTAATCGTAGTATATGACTACAGCGCATTTCTTCTCGGTATATTTTCCCGTCTCCACGCTCTGCGCCGAGGCACAGAAGCCGATGCCGCACAGCACTGCGAGGGTCAAGATTGCTTTCTTCATATACCTTTTATATTATATGATTTGCATCAATCTTTCGGCGGGGATTTGTTGCGGTGCGGCGGCTTGCCGCCGCACCGCAACATCCGCCACGGGTTATTCCTTGCGCTTGCGCTCGGCCTCGTCTTCCTTGGCCGCGGCCTTTATCTGCTCATGGCCTTGGACGATAAACCACCAAAGGATGGTAAAGACAACTCCGCTTACCAATCCGCCAATAACAGCACTGCGTAGTCCGTCATGGTCGAACAATATGTTCACAAGGAAATCTACCAATGTGAATACGCCAAACATAAACAGGTAGTATGCCCAGTTCTTTTTCTTGAATAGTTTCATACTTCTGTAGTTTATTAATCTTGGTAGGCTCTAAAAATTGATTATTTTTGTTTTCTGGCTTAGGCGGAGAGCCTAGTTTAACCGCTTCGCCAGACTTTTTCGTTATTTGCAAAGTGTACAGAGGTACAAAACAGCGTTGGTAACCTATTTTATTTCTTCTGCCAGCGCTTGAGCGTGGGGAAGAACTGACGCAGTCCCTCGCGGTATTCATCGGCGGTGAGGTGCTGGCCGGTATTCTGGTTAAACTGGTCGACAAACTGGACGCAGAAGTCTATCATCTGCTCCATGGTGCAGTCCTGCGTGAAGTGGCCGTCGGCGAAGCAGTATTTGCAGTAGTCGGGGTTGTCGCTCACGACCTCGTCGCTGAGCGGCATTCCGCAACTCTGGCAGAAGTGCTGGATTTCAGGGAAGGGATTATCCATAGTTGTTGTTTTTTTGTTGATCTTTTTTTCTCCTGCTCGCTTCGCTCGCGAAATCTTGTGGATCTTGTAGATTATCTGCTGGCGCTGCAACAATCCGCGCAAGCGAGAATAATCTACAAGATCTACGAGATCTCTGCCGCGCAGCGGCAAGGCGATTTATTTACGTTTTAGTACCGCGTGCACCTTCTCGACGATGTCGGCGGCGCGGAGGTGGTAGTTGGTGAGCATCTCGTCGGGCGTGCCGCTCTCGCCGAACTTGTCGTCCACGGCCACGTACTCCATCGGCGTGGGGCAGTGCAGGGCGAGGGTCTGGGCCACGCTGTCGCCCAGGCCGCCGTTGAAGAGGTGCTCCTCGCAGGTCACCACGGCGCGGGTCTTGCGGGCGCTGGCCACGATGGCCTCCACGTCGAGCGGCTTGATGGTGTGGATGTTGATGACTTCGGCGCTGATGCCTTCCTTCTCCAGCTGTTCGGCGGCCTGCAGGGCTTCCCACACCAGGTGGCCGCAGGCGAAGAGGGTCACGTCCTTGCCCTCGCAAAGCAGCTGGGCTTTGCCGATCTCGAACTTCTCATTCTCCGGCAGGAAGCAGGGCATCTTCGAGCGACCGAGGCGCAGGTAGACGGGTCCGACGTGCTCGGCGGCGGCCAGCGTGGCGGCCTTGGCCTGGTTGAAGTCGGCGGGCACGAGCACGGTCATATTGGGCAGAGCCTTCATCAGGGCGATGTCCTCCATCGTCTGGTGGGTGGCGCCGTCCTCGCCGAGCGAGATGCCGGCGTGCGAGCCGCAGATCTTCACGTTCTTGTTGCTGTAGGCCACGACCTGGCGGATCTGGTCGTAGACGCGGCCGGTGACGAACTCGGCGAAGCCGCCCAGGAAGGGCACCTTGCCGCAGAGGCTCAGACCGGCGGCGATGCCGACCATATTGGCTTCGGCGATGCCGCACTGGATGAAGCGCTCGGGGAACTCCTTGGCGAAGCCGTCCATCTTGACGCTGCCTTTCACGTCGGCGCTCAGCGCCACGACATTCTCATTGCGCTTGCCAGCTTCCACAAGGCCTTCGCCCATACCGGCGCGCAGTTCTTTCATTGATTGTTTTTCGTAGTGGGTCATAATATTAATGTTTTTATTGTTTGTTTTCTATTTTTTATGGGGTTAATGGGTTTTATGGGGTTAATGGGTGATATGATTATCCTTGCCCATTAGACCCATTCTGCCCATTAAATCCATTCCTATCCCTATATGATTTCCTTGCTCTATACATCTCTTCCTTGATTCCTCCGTTCTCGAGGAAGTTACGCTTCTGCCATTCTATTAGGCCTCGTATCAGCACATCGCACTGATGGATGAGCGTGATGGCGATATTGGCGATGGTTTCGTCGGAGCGGTCTCTTATCTTCTCCCTATACACCGTCGAGTCCAGATGCTTCTTGCAAAAGGCGCGCGTCTGCACACAGCGCGGGTCATCGTAGGGCCACTGCTCCAAGCCGCGCACCCGCAGGTAATCTTCATAGTCCAGCAGCAGTTCGTGCAGCGAGGCACGGTTGACGTTGGTCAGTTTTATCTCCATCTCCTTCGAGGTCACCCCGTCGATGTTGCCCTCCGCCAGGTTCTGCTTGCCGCTCCGCGCCGCCTGCACCATCTGGTCTATCGTGCGGTCGCCCTTGCTTAAGAACTTGTTGGCAAAATAATACGTCACGTCGTAGACGCACTCCGCTTTTTGGAACGCCTTCAACGTGCGATAGTTGTTGTCTTGCCGTATAAAGTCCTTGTTGGTCATGTATTACTGGTTATTCTTGTTAATCAAATTAACCACCACCTTCTGTTTGCTATTGTTTATCAAGCATTATCATCCTATCCTCGGCAGTCGTCGCGGGTGTGGTTTCCACAATAAAACTACCGTCGTCAAACATGAAATCGGAGTGCTCACGGAGGTAGTCGGCATCGAACGAGGAACGAACTACGAACCAGCTGCTGTCTGATTTGGGCGATGGCTTCTCGCGTATGATGGGGATATAGTTATTGGTGTCGACCATTAGACAGAAGGGGACGCCCTCCATACGGCTGCGGCTCTCGATGGGCTGCGCGGTGCGAAAGAGGTCTACCACCTCCTTGTACATTCCTTCTTTGAAAGGCAGGCTGCAATGATGTATCAATTTGCGTGGAACGCCCATGTCCATCATGTCGCCAAGCACCTCCTCCCAATGGGCGGAGTCGACGATGTCTTCGACGACGAGGTAGTAGATGCGCCACATCGAGGTATCCATTTCGGAGACGGCCAGTTGCGTTTCCTCGTTCATCTGTCGGCAGCCGTAGCAGTAGGGACTGGTGAAGATAAGGGCGCGATAGTGTGCAGTATCCTGCGCGATGGCGGCCAGTTCTTCCATACCGAAGGAGCCCTCCGGTATATAGCTTAGTGTCTCGACCTTATGTCGGCAACCTGCGAAAGATAGCAGGAAGGAGCAAAAAAATATTGTCAGTATTGTTCTCTTCATTGTATTATTAGTTTTTTTCGTTTTCCAGTTTCATGATCTTTACCGGTCTGTTGCCGCCGACAGCAAGATTCGGACAGAAAGTCTCCTGTCCGGTATCGGCGAACCTGCATTTCTCCATCACACGACCAGAGGCGGGATTGTCGGGGAAATAGCATCCCCAGAGTGTTGTGAAGCCTTTATCTTTGAAACAGTGGTCGACAACCAGGCGCAGCGCTTCGGTGCAGATGCCTTTGCCCCAATAGGTACGGGCAATCCAGTAGCCTACTTCGCACTCGTTGTCAGCTATTTTCAGATTCGATTTCGATGCCGTCAGGTAGCCGATGCAGCCGATGGGTTCCATGCTTGTTTTCCATACTATGGCCCAAGTACATTCGTTGCTGAAGAGGGTGCGGATAATCTCTCGACTTTCCGCCACGCTCTTGTGCGGAGGCCACCCCGCAAGAGGTCCCAATACAGTGTCGGAGGCGTACTTAAACAGTACGTCGGCGTCGGTTTCCTTCCACGGTCGTAGTATGATTCTTGCAGTTTCCATCTTCAGTCGAACATTACTCCGGGGTTCATCATCGAAGGGCTGCGCCATACGATGCCGTATTTCTCTTCCAGAAGTTCGCGCTTGCAGTGCCAGTAGTGGTGGCAGAAGCCCATCCCTTTGGGAAAGTCCTTCAGCATCTCGTCCAACTCTTTTTCAACGTCGTCGATAATGGCCTTGAATTCAGGCGTGTCTTCGATAGGGTCGCGTTTTAGCATGGGGGGAAGGGTTTGAGGGTTTAAGGGTTTAAGGGTTTAAGGGTTTAAGGGTTTAAGGGTTTAAGGGTTTAAGGGGGTATAGTCCTTACAATCCGATATTTGTTGTCTGGCCCGATTCTATCTGGAACCGCTTGGTGCGGACAGTGCGGTATTCGATGCTGTTCTGTGGTTTGATGACCAGCATGTACTGTCCGGGCATCAACAGGATGCGCTCGTTGACCTTGTTGGGGTTGAGGTCGCAGACGTAGGTCAACACGCCTTCTTTCAGTTCAAAGATGGCTCCTGACGATATGGCCTTGGGCTTGTTGATGTTGGCCAAGCCGGGGGTGGGAATGCTAAGGTCGGTCGCAGACGAACTGACGATGCCGACATTTTCGAGTCGTAGGGTAGGGGTGGAGAGAACCTCGATGTCGTAGTTGCCAGAGATATAGTTCTTTGTCTCGCCTAACAGCTGACTGCCAACCAGCTGGTTTTTGCCGTGGCTGTAGATCAGAATCTGATACTGTGGCACTTGGTAGTTTGTCCTTCGTCCATCGAGCCGTAGTTGTAAAGAGCCTTGATCTACGGTGACGTTCAGACGGTTGACGCGGCCAGGCTTGAACTGCTTGTTTTTGAGTACTGTCGGTGGCGTGGTGAAGAGTGTGATGTCGTAGTTGACCAGCGGGTCAACGGTCAGCGTGTCGGGTGTATATCGTCCGTCGATGCTGTAGAGCGTAGCGTATTTCACCACGCCCGTCTGTGTGTCGTAGAATGCAAGTGGGAGAGTGGCTTCCATCAGGTGGTCGGTCTCGTCGTTGACGCTCACCACCACACGGGCCTCTTCTTCCGACAGGCGGAAAATGTTGTAGAGCGTCTCGGTGTACTGCTCCTCGTTGGGCACGTAGGTGAATTTGCCAGCGCAGTCCAGACTGTGTTGGAAATCCTTCTTGTCGCCGATGCCGAGGATGAAGGTCTGCACGATGACGCCGCTCATCTGCACCTGGCGCGCCACGTCGCAGATGTTGCCGTCGCAGTCGTCCATACCGTCTGTGATAATCAGTATGATGTTGCGCGGCTGGACGTCATCCTTCGAATCGCCCGTCAGTGGCGGAAAGTCGTTCAGCGAGTTGCTCAACGCTGTCGCCGCCGTGCAGGAACCGTTGGGGACAAGGGTTTTTATCTTGCTCTGAATCTTGTAGTTGTTGTCCTTCTCGAAAGGTACCTCAAGGCGAGTGCCGTACGAGTTCTTGTTCAGGTGGCCGAACACGCGCAGCGCCACCTCTATATTCTGCTGGTTGGCAACGCTGTCCATAAACTTCAGCAGCACCTGCTGCGTCACCTTAATCTTTGCGTCGCTCTGCCAGCGGTCCCACATACTGTGCGAACAGTCGAGGATTATCAGCACACGGGTATGCTGCTCGGACGGAGCCGTTTGTGTGTGTGCAACGGCTCCGCCAAACAACAAGAAGAGGACAATAAAAAATCTAAGTGATTTCAATGTTCAAGTGAATTGTGACAAGTGAATTGTGAATAGTGACCTGTGACAAGTGAATTGTGAATAGTGACCAGTGACACGAACGCGCTCGTTTCACAATTCACTATTCACAATTCACAAATCAATAGTCGCCCAGTTCCGTTTCGGGAAGCTGTGCCAGAGCCTTCTGCAGGTCTTCGTCGTTCAGCACGGCACCGTGGTACTTGTTGGTGTTCTGCATAAAATCTACACCATAGCCCATCTGACTCTGCAGCAGCACGCATACCGGCTTGCCCTTGCCAGTCAGCGACTTGGCTTTCTGCATACCGTCAATCACCTGCTGCATGTCGTTGCCGTTCTCGATGACGACCACTTCCCACATAAAGCTCTCGAATTTGGCCTTCAGGTTGCCGAGGTCCATCACCTGCTCGACGGTTCCGTCGATCTGCTGGTGGTTGAAGTCGACAGTGCTGATCAGGTTGTCTACCTTCTTGGCACCGGCAAACATAGCGGCCTCCCATATCTGGCCTTCCTGCAGCTCGCCGTCGCCGTGCATGGTATATACCAGGTGTTTGTCGCCAGTCATCTTCTTGCCCAGTGCGGCACCGATGCCGACGCTCATGCCTTGTCCCAGCGAGCCGCTGGCCATGCGGATTCCGGGCAGGCCGTGTTCGGTCGAGGGATGGCCCTGCAGACGGGTGCCGAATTTGCGGAACGTGGCCAACTCGCTGACAGGGAAATATCCGCGACGTGCCATAGTGCTGTAAATCACTGGCGTGATGTGGCCCTGGCTGACGAAGAGCATATCCTGGCCGTCACCGTCCATGGTGAACTTGGCGGGGTCGTGCTCCATCAGGTTGAACTGCATTGCAACGAACCAGTCGGTCGTTCCAAGCGAGCCACCCGGATGTCCGCTCTTGGCGGCTGTGGTCATTCGTAATATGTCTCTGCGCACCTGACGTGCAAGGGTCTGTAATTCTTGTGTGGTTTTCATGTTATGTTGTTTTTTATTGTTTTTCAGGTTCGTTTATTTTTTTGCAAAAGTACTATAATATTTTTTGTGAGATGTCTAAAGTTATTAATCTTTATCAACAGATATTCCGTACGAAAACGAATAACTTCGTATAAAGACGAAAACAAAAATCATAGCTATGCCTCATTTTGTGTCGGTCCGAGGACGTCCCGACCTCCTTGTTTACCGCTTTCTACAGGCGGAAAACGTACTGGCGGCCATTTTGGTCGGTACCATAGAGTTCACCGCCGTGTCGCGTCACGGTGATGCTGTAGCTGTTCTCGTCGTCGTCATGAATCGTTCCGCGTCCTGTCTTTCCGTTCATGGTCACGTGCCCCCACACCTTGCCGTTGGCACCATAGGTCGAAATGTACAGAGTCTCCTTTCCGCCGTATGAGGGGGTGTCGGTGCGATTTGTTTTGGTTTGCGTTTTTTTGTTGTCGGTGGCATTGGTAATGTCGTTGTCGGTCGAAACGGCATATACGGCCAGTGTCGTGTCGCTATCCTTGTCTGCGAAGGTTGTGTCGACATTTTCGTCGGGAGTATTGACGGTCGAATCTTGTGTCGCTTGTTCGGTCGGGGTTGCCGTAACGGACGGGTTGCAACTCGAAGTCAAAACCATTGCAAATACCGAAAATATAAGCGCGGTAGCATTTTTTTGTCTTTTCATGTTCGATAGATTTGAATCTGCAAAATTACTAATAAAAATTGACATAAGACGCACATTTGCCATAGGTAGAACTCTTTTTTCAGAAGTTGATTGTTTTTGCGTTCAAATATAATTATTTTGTATAACTTTGCAGTTTCGATTGTTATTGATACATTTTTTGTGAACTAACAGATTGCTAATATTATAGAATAGAAATGGATAAAAAATCAATCGTCGGTCTTGTACTGATTTTCCTGATTTTCTTGGGCTACATGTTTTGGATTAAGCCCAGCGACGAAGAAATTGCTGCCCGTAGGCATCAAGATTCGCTGAACTATGTGGAGCGTATGCGCGCCGATTCGTTGGCACGTGCCGAAGTCGAGAATGTAAGGATACAGGATTCGCTCTATCAGCTTGCAGAACAGGATAGTATGATGGTCGATAGCACTGGTGCGCCTGTTGCTCCAGCCTATCAAGTCAATCTTGGCCGTTTTGGAGCCAACGCAACCAATCCTCGTGTGCATGTGACGGTGAGTAACGGCAAACTGTGTGCCGACTTGCAGTCGCTCGGTGCCCAGGTGCAACAGGTTGTGCTTGAGGATTATGTGACATTCGATAGTATGCCTCTCGAGATAATTACTCCCGACGCAAAAAATTTGGATTTTGTTTTCGTCGACTCGCATAACGATGTCGTCAACACGCGGCTCATACCGTTCTCGGTCTATGCTGGAGGCAATCAGATTACTGAAAATACAGAGCTGTCGGTCCCGGAGGGCGATTCTCTTACGTTGAGTTTTAGGGCTTATGCCGTGACGTCGGATTCCGCCGCTGTGGATATGGACAAGTATCTTGAATTCAAATATATATTCCGCCACGACAGCTACGAGGTTGATTTTGATGTTGTGTTCCATAATATTAGCGAGTGCATCAGTGTGTCGCCAAACCTTACGATGACGTGGCGCAACCGTCTGAACCGTCAGGAACAGTTCGACCGCAGCCAGAAGGGCCGCAATGCTAACCGCAACAAAGACAGCGAGCGTTTCTATACGACATTGTGCTACAAGAATATAGAGGATAATGCCACTGGTCTGAAGGATGGTCGCGACGATGAGAAGCAGATCACGACACCTCTCGAGTGGGTGGCATACAAACAGCAGTTCTTTTGCGCCATACTGATGTCGGAAAACGGATTCCGCAACGCACAGCAGCTCCAGGTCAGCACCGATAGGGGTGTGGACAGCGACAACTACCTGTGCGACATGTCCAGCACATTGGGCGTCGACTACGATGCTTCGGACAACAACTACAAGCTCGACATGGGCTTCTATTTCGGCCCCAACAAATATCGCGTGCTGAAAGATATGGATCGCGGATTCGAGCGTATGCTGCCGCTTGGTTGGGGATTCTTCCTGACACAGTGGTTCAGCCGTTTTGTAATCATTCCCGTATTCAATTTCCTTGAAGGCTTTGGGTGGAACTATGGCATCATCATTATTGTGCTCACCATTCTGCTGCGTATCGTCATCACACCTCTTACGTGGAACAGCTACAAGACGGGAGCCGTCATGCGTCACCTCAAACCCGAGATGGACGCCATCAATAAGAAGTTCCCCAAACAGGAGCAGGCCATGCAGAAGCAGCAGGCAATGACGGCCCTGCAGCGCAAGGCGGGCATCAACCCCATGGCCGGCTGTCTGCCTATGCTCATACAGCTGCCTATCCTCTTCGCCATGTTCCGCTTCTATCCTGCCTCTATCGAGTTGCGCCAGAAGCCATTCCTGTGGTGCGACGACCTTTCGAGCTATGACTCGATTCTCGACCTCCCGTTCAACATTCCGCTCTATGGCGACCATATCAGCCTCTTCTGCTTGCTGATGTTTGCCATGCAGCTTGTATATACCATATATACAATGAAACAGCAACAGAGTCAGGCTTCGATGCCCGGCATGAAGTTTATGATGTATTTTATGCCCTTTATGATGCTGTTCATCTTCAACAGCCAATCGGCAGCACTCAATATATACTACTTCTTTAACCTGTTGCTCTCGATTGCCACAATGTTCCTTATCCGCGCCCTCACGACCGAGGACAAGGTGCGTGCACGTATGGCAAAAGCCGAAGCTGCTGGCAAAGGCAAGCCGCAGAAGAAATCGAAGTTCCAGCAGCGCCTCGAGGAGATGCAGAAGATGCAGGAACAGTTGCAGAAGCAACAGCAGCAAAGACGATAAAAAAAACATTAAAAAAGTAATAAGACATGGTAGTAACTTTAGTAACCATTTTCATCATCGGATATGCATGCATTGCATTGGAACATCCGTTGAAAATAAACAAGACGGCAACGGCATTGCTTCTTGGTGTGCTGACCTGGGCTGTCTACAACGCCTTTAACCTCGCTGCAGGTGTTGATATCGACACCTACCGCCAGTTCGTCAGCGAAAAACTGATCGAAAACCTTGGCGAGACGGCTGAAATCGTCTTCTTCCTGCTTGGAGCAATGACGATTGTGACCCTGATTGAAGACTATCAGGGTTTCAGCATCATAACAGACAAAATCAAGACGACCGACAAGAAACGCCTGTTGTGGATCATCTCCATACTGACATTCTTCCTGTCGGCACTCCTCGACAATATGACCACCGCTATCGTCATGGTGGCCCTTCTGCGCAAGCTTATAGCCGACCAGAAAGAACGCTGGCTCTATGCCGGTATGGTCATCCTGGCAGCCAACGCCGGTGGCGCATGGAGCCCTATCGGAGACGTGACGACAATCATGCTCTGGATTAAGGGCGAAGTCACTACAGTCAATATTATAGTTAAGACCCTTCTTGCCAGCCTCGCTTGCATGGCAGTGCCGGTATGGTTGATTGGTCGCACTTTGAAGGGCGACATCGAACGCCCTACTGAATCGAGCGAGGGTGTACAGGTGCCCCACCGTTTCCGCGTTTTGGTACTCACGATGGGTGTGTGCGCACTTATCTTTGTCCCGATTTTCAAGACCATAACCCACTTGCCTCCATATCTTGGCATGCTGTTTGGCCTTTCGGTGCTTTGGGTCACTACCGAAATACTGAGCCGCAAATATTCCAAAGAGCATAAACTGCCTACCGCAGTCAGCACCCTCGAGCATGTCGATGTGCCGACCATTCTCTTCTTCCTCGGAATCCTGATGGCAGTGGCATGCCTTAAGGTTGCCGGTATTCTGAGTGGTCTTGCACAGGGTCTGAACGACACTTTCCTCAATATGCATATCGGTGAAGAACCTGTAGGATTCTTCGTCATCGACCTCATTATCGGTGTCCTCTCGTCGATAGTCGACAACGTGCCGCTTGTTGCAGCCGTGCAGGGTATGTATCCTCATGTCGGTGAAGGCGTTATTTTCGCACAGAACCATCCCTTCTGGGAGTTCCTTGCCTACTGCGCCGGAACGGGCGGAAGCCTCCTCATCATTGGCTCGGCAGCAGGTGTCGCCGTTATGGGTATGGAGAAGATCGACTTCATCTGGTACTTCAAACGCATCACCCTACTCGCTCTTGCTGGTTATATCGCCGGTGCAATTGTCTTCATCCTCATGGATGTCACCCTCTTCGAGAAGGTCGACTTCCTCAGGGACTTGGCTTGCATTCCGGGAACGATGCCCATGGTCTGTTGAACTTGAACATTATTGCATACGGTAACACTCAATTTTCATAGCCATTTTGGTCTTCAACGTATTCAAGATGGAATGACAAAATACCAAACTGATGCAGAATCCAAGAGCTAAGCAGACTGTAAAGACACCTCTGGGCAGACGTATATTCAACATCGTTGTATATCTGTTTGCCCTTGCCGGCTTTGGCATTATAATGGCGTGGGTGGTGTTCAAACTGGGACTGACCAACAACAAGGGCGCTGTGGACAACAATTACCGTTACCTTATGTCGGTGTCGGAATTGAAGGATTTGGAAGATGCCGAGTTGTCTCCGCAGCAGCGCAATTCCATCTGGCTCGAGCAGTATATAAAACTGGCGGCATTCGGAAAATACTATCCTGAAAATGCCCACTTGATGCTCGAGGCTGCAGAACGCAGTGACAATCCGTTGCTTGTGGACCGCATGATTGCTGCAGCATCGCTCTATACGGACAGCAACGATGCCTACCACAGCCTCCTCGACGAGCTGAATCGGGTATACGACAGCCGCAAGGCACAGCAGTCGCCAACGGTGATACCCTGGATGGCAACCACCGAATGGGAGATGCTTAAACCGTCGATATTGAAAGACAGTGCATTGCTTGTCGAGGCGGGCCGACTCACGGGCGTCGAACCGCGTCTGATAGTCGCTTGCTTGGTGGGTGAACAGATACGTCTTTTCAACAGCAACCGCGAGATTGTCAAGAAGTACCTTGGTCCCGTCAAGATGCTGTCGGTGCAGTCGCAGTTTTCGTACGGTGTCAACGGAATCAAGGAGCACACGGCCCAGGCAGTGGAGCGCCACCTGAAAGATTCGACGTCGGAGTTCTATATGGGCAAGCACTATGAGAACATTCTCGACTTCCGCACCGACAACCACGAGATGGAGCGCTACAACCGCTTGGTGGACTATCGCAACCATCTCTATTCGTATATCTATACGGGCTGCATCTTGCACCAGACCATGCTGCAGTGGCGTCGCGCGGGGTTCGACATCTCGGACCGTCCCGACATATTGTGCACACTCTTCAATGTAGGCTTCTCTCAGTCCCATCCACACGGTGAGCCGCGCTGCGGAGGTTCGCATATCAACATCGACGGACAGACCTACACCTTCGGAGCCATAGGTTTCGATTTCTACTATTCCGGCGATTTGTCGTCGGCATTCCCCTACATGAAAAAGCGTTTTATTGAGGATGACGGTAAACCCCTCACTGCTGCCCAGATCGACAGCATACAGGATAATATGAGCAACTGTACTCGTCCGGAGAAGGGCCTCGAATACCGTAAGGACAATGAACCGCAGACGCTTAGCTGGTAAATATACGCAATAAAGCATTAACACAAATAACATTGTTTTTATATGAACGATTTTGGTAACGGATATAAAATAGAGAACACGGTAGGATTCTTCAAACGCCACTGGAAACTACTGACCATCGTCACCGTGGTGGCTCTTGCCATCTCCATTGTAGCCTCTTTTCTTGTGACTCCTCGCTTCAAGTCGTCGGTCGTCATATTTCCGACCAGTTCGAACCGCTTGTCGAAGGCAATTCTTGCCGACCGCTACAGTCTCGACTACATGGACTACGGCATTGAGCGTGACTGCGAGTATGCCATTCAGATACTCTCGTCGCAGTCGATGGAGGACGATGTATGCCGCCGTTTCAACCTCATGGAGCATTACGGCATCAGTGCCGACGACCCGCAGAAGATGTTCAAGCTACACGAGAATTACCGCAGCAATGTCGGTGTTCGCCGTACCGAATTCCTCGGTGTCGAGGTGTCTGTGCTTGATGTCGACGCACAGTGGGCAGCCGATATAGCCAACTACATGGCTGCCAACTATGACACCATCTGCAGCCGTATTCAGAAAGACCGTGCTCGCGATGCGTACTCTATCATGAACGATGTCTGTTCGGAGATCGAGAACGACATACGCGCCCTGAATGATACACTGAAGAAAGACAAGAGCCGCTACGATGTCACAGAACTTATTGGAAACAAGACCAAAGAACTTGCCGAACTGCAGTCGCGCATGTCGCAGACCAAAGTCGACATGTCGCGCCAGGTCTCGTACAAATTCTGGCTCGACCAGGCATCGCCTGCCGACAAGAAGGCCTATCCGAAAAGGTCTGTCATCGTCCTTCTTGGCACTCTGGGCGCATTGGCAATATGTATACTGGTGCTGCTGATTGCGGAACGCAGAAAACTTGAAGATTGATTTTGTCAGAAGTTAACGTTATCGATTTAAATTGAGCGATTTCCTTAAAAAAAACAAGTCTTTGCTTTGGGCTGTGATTGCCACGGCAGCATTCGTTGCGCTCAATTTTTGGCTTCTCTCGAAAGACATATACTGGTTGTTCATGCTCCCTTTGGCTGGGCTTGTCGTGCTGCTCTTTGTCATGAAGCTCGAGACCGGCCTGATGATGATAGCCTTGCTCACACCGTTTGCTGTCGATTTTGCATTGCTGCCGGGCATGGAGCTGTCGATGCCTGTCGAGCCGATGATGATACTCTTCACGGTGATGTTCATCTTCAGGGTCCTTGTCGAGAAGAACTATGACCGACGGCTGCTGCGTCATCCCGTTTCGGTGGCTGTCTTCGCAATGCTTGTGTGGATGCTCGTAACATCCATCACATCGCAGTTGCCCGAGGTGTCGTTCAAATATTTTGCAGCCCGCCTGTGGTTTGTCATACCGTTCTTTTTTGCTGCGGCACAGATATTCCGCAACAAGGAGCGCATCCGTCAGTTTGTCTTCTGCTATGCCTTTTCGCTTGTTGTTGTGGTTCTTATCTCTACGGCGAAGACATTGGGCAACTTTCACGACCTGCAGACGCTGCATCGCGTCATGAAGCCGTTCTACAACGACCATACTGCTTACGGCTGTGTCATTGCGCTTTTCACGCCCGTAGGGTTCTACTATACATTCCGTAACGATGACAGGAAGTGGCTCAAACCGCTACTGGTAGCCTGCTTCGCCGTGCTGATGGTAGGATTGTTTTTTTCCTATTCGCGCGCTGCGTGGATCAGTGTCTGTGGAGCCATTGCCGTCTACTTTGCCATCCGCATGGGGATGAAAGTGCGCTGGATGCTGCTCGGTTTTGCTCTTTTGGTGTCGTTGTTCTTTGTCTATCAGTCTGATGTGTTGTATAAACTGGGCAAAAACAAGCAGGATTCGTCCTACGACATTTCGGGTCAGGTTAAATCCATATCCAATATTTCAACTGATGCCTCCAATCTTGAGCGCCTTAACCGTTGGGCATCAGCAATAAGGATGTTCAAAGAGAGTCCCGTTATTGGGTGCGGTCCCGGAACCTACCAGTTCCTCTATGCTCGCTATCAGCGCAGCTACCAGCTTTCGGTAATCAGTACCAACTCCGGCAATCGCGGCAACGCACATAGCGAATATATTGGTCCGTTGACCGAGCAGGGCGTGCCTGGGGCACTCTTTATGTTGGGCATATTCCTGATAACATTCGCTACGGGAGTGCGCGTATACCGTACGGCAGCCGACGAGACCGTCGGTCGCGTGGCACTTGTCTTCACACTTAGTCTCTTGACCTACTACATACATGGAGTCTTCAATAATTTTCTCGATACAGACAAACTTTCCGTACCGTTTTGGGCATTTACGGCCGTTGTGGTAGCACTCGATGTCTTTTGTGAGAAAAAATCGATAAGTTCTGACAATCAGACTGTAATAAAATCTGATAATCTTAAAAAAGAATAAAAAGACATTGCAGCAATGTCTCTTTTGCGCTTTTTTCGTATTTTTGCATTCTATTTTTAGTTTTCCCTCCTACAAAGGGGAATGCAATTCCGTTTAATACATCTTCTGTAATTAAGCACAAAACGACAAATATGTATTAATCAAAGAATTGAAGATGAATTCTATATTAAAGAAATCTTTAGTCGTGTTATTTTTGATTTGCATGGTGACGTGTGGACGTATGTCGGCACAAAGCCTTCTGTTGCGTCCCGATGCTCCGACGGTTGCCGACCTTGTGATAGAGGAAGCTATGAGGTATATCGGCATCCCTTATCGCTGGGGCGGCGGCAGTCCTAAAGGTTTTGACTGTGCGGGATTTACACGATTCATTTATGGAAAATTCGGTGTTGAGCTGGCGCCGTCTGCAGCGCCGCAGTACCGTGTCGGAAAAGCTGTCGAGACTTCAGAGATACAGAAAGGCGATCTTGTGTTCTATGGTGGCCGTCATGGGTCGAAGTCAATTGGTCATGTCGGCATCGTTACATCTATCGACGAGAATGGGTTCAACTTTATTCATAGTGCCACGTCGACAGGCATAACCATATCGCATTCCAGCGAACCATACTATCGCAGCCGCTATATCGGAGCCTGCAGGGTGGTAGACCAGATTGTTTCCAACATGCCCGCCAACGACTCGGCAGCACGCAAGGAGACTCCCGTCTATCGTCAGGTATACAGCCAGATGCATATCATCACACCGCAAGTCCCCTTCGCCTACGGACAGTAGCAGTAACAATGCGCGTGCCGAGCCGTCGGTCACGATGGACATTCTGTCCTACACCTTTGGGATAGCCGGAAGGACGCAGGTACGATATATGAACAGGCTGCAAGAAGACAACGAGATGAAACGAGTGGGCGGCAGGCGAAATGGCCACTGTGAAATCCTCAAGGAGGACTAAGAAGTTGAAAAAGATTGGACTGTTTATACCTACATGATCAATAGGCACACAGTCTAGGTGGCAACGCCAATGCTCCAATTCCAAAAATCCGCTACGTTGCAGCGGAAATCGTCCACAGATCGTGGCAACGCCGTTGCCACAATTCAAATTCCCCGATACTTACCAACGAACAAAATCGTCGACAATTACCCCCAATAACCTATGGCCACCTTGCAAAAGTGGTGTGTTGTATGTGTGGTATTTTTGTAATATTCAGCCTGTTGTGTGCTGTGGCGATATTTTTCGCCCGTGTATCGGCAATTTTTTGTAAATTTGCAACCGCTTATTATATATACGTATGGCAAGAATTGACCGTGCCGCGTTGCGGCAAAAGATACAACAGATCGAGGGGCTGAGCGACGACGAGCGGGCGGCGCTGCTGCAGCTGGTCGCTGAGGAGCGGAGCTATGGATTGGTGTGGGAGGACCGAGTGGAGGACGTAGAAGAGCGGCTGCGCGAGGAGCTGCCCGTGCTGGTGGAGGACAAGGAACTGGCGCTGACCGACGGCGGCCAGGAAGCCCCGAACCATATCCTCATCGAGGGCGACAACCTGGAGGCGCTGACGGCCTTGAGCTACACCCACGAGGGGCGCGTGGACGTCATCTACATCGACCCGCCCTACAACACGGGGAACAAGGACTTCGTCTACAACGACAGCTTTGTGGACGGCGAGGACAGCTACCGCCACAGCAAGTGGCTGTCGTTTATGAGCAAGCGCCTGCGCATAGCCAAACGCCTGCTGAGCGACCGCGGCGTCATCTTCATCAGCATCGACGACAACGAACAAGCCAACCTCAAACTCCTCTGCGACCAGGTGTTCGGGGAAATTTGCTTTATGGGTGATGTTGCGTGGCAGAGAAGTTATTCTCCAAGGAATGATTCCAAAGGAATAAGCAATGAGAAGGAACATATCTTGGTATATTCAAAATCAGATATATGGGTGCCAGGAAAATTACCTAGGACAGAATCAATGGATTCTAAGTATAAAAATCCAGATAATGATTTTGCCAAATGGAGAAGTAGTGATGCTTTCGCACCAAGTGCAGCCACTCATCAAGGAATGGTATATGCAATACAGCATCCGAATACGGGAGAATTAATTTATCCATATAAAGGAGCATGTTGGCCACTGCATCAAGATTCAATGCTTGAAGAAATGAGAAAATGGGCACCATATGAGTACAGGTTTATTAATGACGATGAAAGAAGAGCTGATGTATGTGGTGTTTCTGTCGAAGAAATTAGGAAAGGAGTTCCAGCCATAATGCTTTCCGTCACTCTTGAAGAATCGCAGAGATTGTTTGCCAAAATATACACCACTGGTCCATGGCCTAAATTTTTCTTTAGCAACAAAGGAAAGGGAGGCATAGCAAGAAAGACCTATATTACAAATGTGGAAGGTAAAAACGTAACAAATCTATGGCTACATTCTGAGGTAGGACATACCGATGAAGCAAAAAAAGAAATAGCAAAGATATTCGAAGGCGAAAAACCTTTCGATACTCCCAAACCAACTAGATTGATACAGAGGATTGTCCAAATATCATCCGACAAATCCTCCACCATCCTCGACTTCTTTGCTGGCAGCGGCACCACGCTTCACGCGGTGATGCAGCTGAACAAGGAGGATGGTGGCAAGCGGCAATGCATACTGGTGACCAACAACGAGAACAATATTTGCCGCGAGGTGACCTACGAGCGCAACAAGCGGGTGATAGAGGGCTACACCACGCCCAAAGGGGTGCCGGTGGAAGGTCTGCGGGACAACAACCTGCGCTACTACCGCACACGCCTGCTGCCCCGCGAGCGCACCAACCGCAATATGCGCGCCCTGGTCAGCGCCGCCACCGACCTGCTGTGCATCAAGGAGAAACTCTTTGAAGAGCTGAAAGTTGAGAGTTTAGAGTTGAGAGAGGAGCTGACGCAGAAAGATGTGCGCATATTCTCGGATGGCGAGCGGGCCATGATGGTCGTCTACAACGAGGAGGCCATCCCCGACATCGTCGACTGGCTGCAAACCGATGCCATTATCAATTCACTATTCACTAATCACTATTCACTAATCAAAGTCTATGTTTTTTCGCCCGGTGCCTACGCCTGGGACGACGACTTCGGCCCGGTGCTGGACCGCGTGGAACTCTGCGCCCTCCCCGAAGCCATCTACCAGGCCTACAAAAACGTGCTGCCCAAGAAGAGAGCACAAAGAACCGCCGCCGAAACATCACCGAAAGGAGGCGAGGAATGAATACACCACAGAAAGGACAGATGGACAAACTGGTGGGAGATGTGCGCACTCTTCTGGCACAAGCCCGTCAAGCGACGGCGCGTGCCGTCAACACCGCTATGGTGACCACCTACTGGATGATAGGCCGCCGAATTGTGGAAGAAGAACAAAACGGGAAAGACAAAGCCGCTTACGGCCAGCAGATACTGCAAAAACTTTCCGCTGCTCTTGAGTCGGAATTTGGCAACGGCTTTTCGTATGCCAATCTGAGAAATATGCGCCAATTCTACCTGACCTATCCCTCGGAGGAAATTTGCTACACACTGTGTAGCAAATTGGATTGGAGTCATAACAGGTTGATAATGCGTGTGGCAGACAGCAATGCACGATATTACTATCTGAAAGAAGCCGCCGCGGAAGGCTGGTCGGTAAGGGCGTTGGAACGCAACATCCAGTCGCACTACTACCAGCGACAACTTGCCGCACAGGCGTGCGACGTGCCGCAAACACAACAGCCGTCAGAGCCAAATCCTATCGACGTGCGGTCGTTCGTCAAAGACCCCTACGTGCTGGAGTTTGTAGGTCTGCCGCCCTATCCCGACCATAGGGAGTCGCAGCTGGAGAATGCCTTGATCGACAATATGCAGCAGTTCCTGCTCGAACTTGGTAAGGGCTTCTCCTTTGTAGACCGCCAATATCGCATCAGCACCGAGACGAGCCATTTCTATATTGACCTGGTGTTCTACAACTACATACTGAAATGCTTCGTGCTGATCGACCTTAAGACCCAGAAGCTGTCGCACCGCGACATAGGGCAGATGGATATGTATGTGCGGATGTTTGACGACCTGAAACGCGGCGAGGGCGACAACCCGACGATAGGCATCCTGCTGTGTGCCGAGAAGGAAGAAACGGTGGTGAAATACTCCATGCTGAACGGCTCACAACAACTGTTTGCCGCCAAATACCTGCCCTATATGCCCACTGAGGAAGAATTGCGCAGTATGATAGAGAATAATATAAGGCTACTTGATAGCGGGAAGGAGGACAACGAATGATAGAACTGAAGACATACCAACGCAACGCTGTGAACGAGCTGAAGGGACGGATAGTGCAGATGCTTGGCTACGACGAGCAGCGGCAGCGCTTAGTGCTGAAGGCCCCCACGGGCAGCGGTAAGACGGTGATGGCCAGCACGGCGATGGACGAGCTGACAAGAGAATTGGCCTCGGGTGCCACCGACTGCAACTACAGCAGCGTGGCGTGGGTGTGGCTGGCGCCCAACAAGCTGCACCAGCAGAGCTACCGCTCGATGCGCAACTTCTTCAGCGAAACGCGCTCGCTGCGCCCCATCTGGTTCGACGAAGCCGAGGTCAGCGAAGGCTTGCGCCCCGGCGAGGTGCTCTTCCTGAACTGGGAGAGCGTCAACAAAGACAACAACCTGCTGATCCGCGACAACGAGCAGAACCGCACCCTCGGCGCCCTGCTGCAGAAGACTCGCGAGGAGCGCCCGGTGGTGGCCGTCATCGACGAGGAGCACATGTTCGCCGGCAAGAATGCCGAGAAGAGCGAACGCCTGCTGCGCGAGGTGATAAAGCCCAAGATAGAGCTGCGCATCAGCGCCACCCCCACGTCGCGGAGCGACTACAACGTGGTGGTGCGTCGCCAGGACGTGATAGCAGAGGAGATGATCAAGAAAGGCGTGCAGCTGAACCCCGGCGTGCGGAGCGACACCGAGCAGCACGCCCTGACGGTGAACCAGCGCCTGCTGCAGCGGGCGTTGCGCAAACGCGACGAGCTGGCCGCCGCCTGGCAGGAATACGGCATCAACCCCCTGCTGCTGGTGCAGCTGCCAAACGACACCAAGGAGACCCTGGGCGACGACGAGCGCAAGATAGCCGACGAGGTTAAGGCCTACCTGGCCGACCCCGCCATCGACATCAGCGAAGAGAACGGACGCCTGGCGGTGTGGCTCTCAAAAGAGAAAAGCCCCAACCTGGCCGACATCGTCCACCCGGACGACCCGACGCGGGTGCTGCTCTTCAAACAGGCCATCGCCCTGGGGTGGGACTGCCCAAGAGCCGCGGTGCTGCTCATCTTCCGCGACCTGAAGAGCATCGTCTTCACCACCCAGACGGTGGGACGCATACTGCGCATGCCGCAACAGCACTTCTACACCGACGACCGGCTCAACTACGGCTACGTATACACCAACCTCTCGGCCGATATGGTGCAGGTGAGCCAGGACGATATGGGCTACCTCGGAACCGTCTTCGCCAACCGGCGCGAAGGGTTGCAAAACATCGACCTGCGGAGCGTCTATATGGACCACCACCAGCAGCGCAACCGACTGGGCAGCGGATTCCGCAGAATTTTAAATGACGTAATAAAGGAAAGGCTAAAAGTTGCGCAGGCGACGCTGGAACTTGATTTTCCCGCACCGAACGATGCCGAGTTGACACGCCAAGAGAACGAACAGGCTGGCCTCTTCGATGAGGATGTGCGTCGCAACCGCACATTGGCAAACAAGAGCAGGTTGAACCTCGACGTGAAGAATATCTTTGTGGAACTGCCCAAGGATATGCGCCTGACGGGAGCCGACGGCGAGGTGGAGGTGGTGGAGAAAGCCCGCATAGCCATCAACGTTGGCGAGATGCGTGCCGCCCTGGAGCGCTACTGTCGCGAGCACGTGGGCAGTTTTGGCAAATACGACAGCGCCCCCATACTGCAAGGCGCCCTGCTCGACGCCATGGAGAACCTCTTCGGCATACCCGAAACGGAGGCTCCCAAGGTGATACTCTACAATCACGCACCATATAACAATCGTGGTTTCTTCGAAGACGCCATTGCCGGCGCTTTGGCCCGCTACCGCAACACCCTGCGCCAAACAGCCACCGAGAAAGCCTACAGCACCGAACGCTTCCAGATTCCCGCCACGCGACCCTACAACAGCGCCGTGGTGCATCCGGCAGAGGACATCTTCAACCACGCGCTAAAACCATATTTCGAACAGAACAACGCCTCGAAACCCGAACGCGACTTTGCCCGATGGATCGACCAAAGGACAGAATGGGTCGACTGGTGGTACAAGAATGGCGACGAAGGCAAGCAACACTTTGCCGTGCCTTACACCGGATCGGACGGAGGACAAAGGTGCTTCTATGTCGACTTCATTGTGCGCCTGAAGAATGGCACCATCGGCCTCTTCGACACCAAGACCCCGGGCAGCGACCCCGACACGCCGGAGAAGAACAACGCCCTGTGGCAATACGTAGAGGAACACAATGAGGCCTACCGCGAGAGAGGAATACGCTTTGTGGGCGGTGTGCTGGTGCAGGTGGGTGACGGCTGGTACTACCCCGGAGGCACCATCGACGACGACAAAACCACCGACGGCTGGAGCCGCCTCGACCTGGCCACATTATGAAAGACAAACGAAGAAAAATGCTGGAGAACCTGGCGTTCTACGGCTACGGAATAAAGAAAGACATGAAAAAAGGACTTGACCGCACCTTCCTGCACTATGGCATCCGTCAGGAGGACATGAACATTATCGAGGATGCCGCCCGCGATGCAGACATCGACGCCGACTGGCTGAAGGAATACATACTGAAGCCCTATAATGAGGCGCGCAACGAGGAGGCCGTCGACGACAAGAAGCTGCGCAAAATCCTGAACAAGGCACTCAAAGAGATAAAGGAGGGGCAAGCATGAAAATAACGCATATCTACGCCGAGAACTACAAGACCTACCGCCGACTTGACCTCGACCTGGCAGCCGACGAAGAACGCCCCATCATCCTGATCGGTGGCGGCAACGGATGCGGCAAGACGACCCTCTTCGATGCCATCTACCACGCCCTCTACGGCTTGGAGATAAAGACGGCTCGCCAGTTTGACGAATACTTCAACGCCGGCGTGAAACTGGAGCAGGGCATAGAGAACAAGAGCATCGTGCTGGAGATATCGTTCAGCGGATTGGTGCTGGGCAACGAGACACCCTACAAGCTGCGCCGCACCTACCAGCTCATCGACGGCAAGGTGCGCTGGAATGTGGACCTCAACATGAACGGCAACCGCTACAGCTATGGCATCGCCACCCCTAATGCCCAGAGGGTGCAGAACGAGGAGGTGGTGAAGAAAATCATCGCCGCCAACCTGCCGTCGGAGCTGAGCAACTACTTCCTCTTCGACGCCATGAAGACCAGCGAGCTGGTGAAGGAAGAGCAAATCAGCCGTCTGATAATGAAAAACATCAACTCGGTGATGGGCTTCAACAAGTACTACCAACTGAACGAAGCCGCCGAGCAGCTGCTGGCCGAGAAGAAAGCCGCCAAACTGGAGAACGAGAAACAGCGGCAGGAATACGAGCAGCTGGGCCACCAACGACAGCTTAAGGAAGCCGAGTTGAGGCAACTGCGCGAAGACTATGAGAAGGCGTTGGCCTACTCGAGCGAGAACCGCGAGCACTACGAACAACTGAAGCAGGGACGCTCGGCCGACAATGTGACGCGCGACCGCATAGCCAAACAGAAAGAAAGCATAAAACAGGTGGAGAAGAAAGTCGCCGACTATCGCGACAGCGTGGACAAGGTGGTGAAGGACCTGGAACTGAACGTGCTCTTTCCCGCCTTGGCCCACCGCATACGTCCCGAGGTGGAACTGATTGTCAACGAGCGCAAGCGTCTGGCGCAGGAACGCGGCGAAGAAATCAGCGACGAACAGCTGACGCGCATCACGCGCGACATTGTCGACTATCTGACGGAGAGCTACCAGGAACTGCAGGGCGTAAAGGTGGACGACATAGTGCGCCACATGCAGAAAGGACGCAAGCACGGCGACGTGCTGGCCGAGAAATACCCCTACCTGAGCGATGCCAACGTGGAGGTGCTGGAGAAACTGATTACCGACGCCTACGTCAACCAGTTCCTGCAGCTGGACAACGAGCGCGAGAGCATCGATATGGACGTGGCAGACCTGCCACGCAAACGCGAACAGTTGCAGAACTACGAACGCGAGTTGAGCGGGTTGGATTACAACCTCATCACCCTCTATGAGGACAACGAGAAACGAATGGTGGAGCTGAAAGGCAAGATTGCCGAAACGGAGCGCGAGATACAACGCCTGACGGATAAGATAGCCAGCTACGACTACGACATACCGCAGATTCCCGACCCGCAATACGATATGCTGTGCAAGCTGCCGGGATTCTTCAAGACCCTGTCGGCCAAACTGCTTGCCGCCAAGCGCAAAAGCATCGAGCAGATGATGAAGGAGCAGTTGAACCTGAATCTGGTGGTGTATGCCGGCGTGATTGGCCGTGTGGACCTTTCGAGCGAGAACGGCGAAGAGATGAACTTCAAAATCTATCACCAGAACGGCAACGAGATCTACCTCAGCCAGCTGAACGCCGGAGCCAAACAGACGGTGATGCAGGTGCTGCTGAAGGTGCTATACGAGTTGGGCGACTACAACCCGCCGGTGATGATCGACACGGTGATGGGCGTATTGGATAAGGAGAGCCGCGAGGTGATACTTGAGCACTACTTCCCCGACCTGGCACACCAAACCATCCTGCTCAGCACCGACACCGAGATCACCACCGAAAGCGACTTCAAGAAGATAGCCCCCTTCGTGGCGAAGACATACACCCTGCATCGCGACAAAGAGGCGCAATGCACCAACATTACAAACGACTATTTCGGTATCACCATTAACGATTGAGAGATATGACAGTAGATAATTTGGTAATTGATAATTCGATTACATCGATTAAGGATATGAATGAGATGACCGTTGATCTCAAAAATGCATTAGAGCAGAGAATCAACCTTCATTCTTATGCCAACGATGAAAGGCCTGTAGTCCTCTCGCAGAGTGTAGTGATGCGAATGTGTCTGCTTGCTGGATTGGCAGATAAAACGCCACGTACTGCCAAAGAGATAGAGCAGATTCCGTTGCAGTCGTCGGGAACGCCATATCCTACAACGTTCTTCACAAAACAGAAGATTGGACAGGTAATTGAGGCTTTGTTGAAAATGCGTTATCACGATGTAGATGCTGATTGGGGAACGTCTTATTTCGTCAGTCGAGTGATTGGACACGAAATTCTTCGTGGTCGCGACCTGCTGATGAAAGAAGGTGGTATCGACGACTGGCTGCGGTTCTCGCCCTTGCGTGGCGGTGCAAGCACGAGCGACATCCCCGTGCTGAACCTCTGCATCGGCAGCTATGGCGACGATATGCCAGCCACACTCGACATCAATAGCCGCTCCATTGCCAACACGCAGATACTGGTGGCGGGCACCACAGGCAGCGGCAAGAGCAACCTGCTGGCTGTGCTGCTGCAACAGCTGCGCTCGGCATCGAGCGACACACACTATCCGGTTAATTTCCTGCTTTTCGACTACAAGGGCGAGTTTTCCGACCCTGCCAATGCCGCTTGGCTTTCACATTTCGACACCGACAGCAGCTGTATTCTCAATCCGATGGAGCATCCGTTGCCATTCACCCCGTTCAAGGACTTCACAGGCAGGCCTGTCAACGAGCTGAACCTCTATTCCACCACGATGGCGACGGCCTTGCTGGCAATATCTTCTGGAGCAAAAATCAGCGCCAATATGGACAACCGGTTGAGTGAGGCTATCGTGAACGCATACAAGGCCAACCAGATGCGTCCGGTCAACTTCAAAATGATTTTCGACCACTACAACCGTCTGCTCCCGGAGAAGAAACAGGGCGATATGGACAGCGTCAAGTCGGTGCTCAATCAGCTGGTGACCAACAACATCTTCGCCGACGAGGACAAGATTGACCTGGTGCACACCTGCAATATCATCAACCTTGGCAAATTCGAGAAGAACGGAATCATAGCGAAGGCCATAGTGTACTTCGTTATCTCGAAACTGAACAACATCTACGAGGAACTCCCCAAACAGGCCACCAACGACGAACGCGTGGAGATACGCCACTTCACCATCATCGACGAGGCACACTATATGCTTGGGTTTGAGAATAAGCCGCTACAGAACCTCATCGCCGTGGGACGCAACAAGGGTATGAGCATAATTCTGGCTACACAGAATATGGAGGACTTCAAGAGTAAAGGCTTCGACTTCTACGCCAACGCCCAGTACCCGCTTATTATGAAACAGCAACAGCAGAACGACGCGGTGTTGAAAGACCTGTTCGGTGTGAGCGGCAGCCAGCTGCAAGACCTCAAACAGGCCATCACCAACCTGCAGAAGGGCGAACTGATTACGCGCGACAGCTCGTTGGCTGAATTGGGGTTGGGGCCAAGTTGGAAGAAAATAAAGGTGACACACCTGATTTGACGATATGGAGGACACCGGATACGACAAGTATGCGGAACAGCTTTCGTCGATGAAAAGGGCTGTCGTGAAGGGGTATCGCGCCCCGCACAAGCCGGTGTTGTTGTTGGCTATATGTGAACTGGTGGCTGATGGTGAGATAATGGACAATAGGATATATTTGACGGATGAATTGGATCACAGATTCAGGAAGGTGTGGAAGAGGTTTGTCGACAGCGAGGAGAATGTGCATTACGATTGTGTCGCTGAGGAACTGTTCAAAGATGAGAGAAAAGCCTATCCTTTCAAATGCAACATCGCCAATCCTTTCTATCACATGTCGGGAGAGCCTTTCTGGACGTTGAAGAAATCTGAATTGTGGCGAGAACGGACATCTTGGTCGGTGTCTGCGTTAAAGACTGATTTCGAATATGCCATTCTTGATAATGAATTGTTTGACTTGATAAAAGATGGCCAGGCTCGGAAAAAGATATATTCTTTGTTGATAGGCCTGTTGTAAACCAGCTTATTGAGCCGGAATGCCCGGTGAGGATGTCACAGATCCATTTGAAGGGATGGCGCTGTCGATGTCGTCGGCAGCTACAGGCGCATGTGTATTTTGCAAAATACACAGGTATGGCGTAAAAGTCATTGTGTTTATGTTGCTGTAAAAACTTGTTACCCGTTGATAATAAACCAGAAGTGTCCATATCACCAGATATGGACGCTTTTTTATGTAAGAATGTGTTGTGATTATTTGTCAATAAGGTTAAGTATGTCGCTCATTTTTGGGGTGAGGATTATCTCGGTGCGGCGGTTGAGGGCTTTGTTTGCTGGGGTGTCGTTGGGCACTTTAGGTGCAAATTCGGCGTGGCCGCTGGCCTCGATGCGGGTGGGGTCGATGGCGGGACCGTGCTGCAGGAGGAGTTTTACGATAGAGGTGGCGCGCATCACGCTGAGGTCCCAGTTGTCTTTGACGGCGGTACTGCCTTTGTAGGCTGCATTGTCGGTGTGGCCTTCGACCATGATGTTGAGGTCGGTGTTCTGCTCCAATACTTTAGCAAGGGTTTTGATGGCTTCGATACCTTCTTTCGACACTGTCCAGCTGGCAGAGGGGAAGAGGAGTTTGCTGTCCATCGACACATACACTTTGCCGTCGCGTGTTTCCACATTCATGCCTTTGTCGGCAAAACCCACCAGTGCGTTGTTGAGCGATGAGCGTAGGTTTTCCAGTTCGTGCTCTTTGGCGGCGAGGGCTTTGCGTGCGTCAGCCTCTTTCTTTTCGAGTTCGGCTTGTTTTGCTCGCAATGCATTTTCCTGTTCTTTGAAAGACTGCTCTTTGGCTTGGAATGCAGCTTCTTTGTCGGCCAGCTCTTTGGTGCGGGCTGTCAGCAGACCCGTGGTGCGGTTAAGGTCTTGGCTTTGCCCCGTGAGGCGCTGGTTGTAGTTTTCGATGATGGTGTCGTAGCCCATCTTCATGTTCTCCATGCGTTGCTTGAGCAGTGCAATGCTGTCGTTCTGCTTGTTGCGCATGTCGTTGAGGTCGGTTATCTGCGTTGAGAGGGCTTGGTTCTGGCGTTGCAGGTTGGCATTTTCGTCGCGAAGGTCGCTGAGCTCGCTTTGCGAGGTGTTGAACTCACGTCTCAGTTGTGCGTTTTTGTTTTCGAGGGCTTCGTATTTGCCAAGTGTCACGCATGATGAGAAAAGCAACGGGATGGCAAGGACAAAAGTTAGTCGTTTCATTTATTAAATTTTTATTGTTCTAAAAATATATAAATTCATATTTATAACGTCGGAAGTTCGAAATTAGTTTGCGAGTGATAAAAAAATTTGGCGGTGAGATAAAAAGTATGTATTTTTGCTGTTTTGAACAATGATGAAGAATATTTATAAACGATTTATTATATGGAGGATGCGTCATGTCAGTGACCGTGTCTTCCTTCTGTTGCTCAGTGTTCTGGCAGGGCTATTGTCCGGCTTGGCAGCTGTCTTGCTCAAAACGCTTGTGCATCAGACCAATCGTTGGCTTCTCTCGTTCAATATTCCGACGTTCCTTGGAGGCAATCAGCTGATTCTTATTTATCCTGCAATAGGTATTGTCCTTACAATTCTTTATGTGCGTTATGTCGTCAAGGGCGAAATTGGCCATGGGCTTCCCTCGGTGCTCTTGTCGCTGTCGCGCGGCGGTGGCAAATTGCCTGCAAAAAACATGTATACATCGCTTGTTGCTTCAACACTCACTGTTGCTTTTGGCGGCAGTGTCGGACTCGAGGCACCGATAGCGTCAACGGGCAGTGCCATCGGCTCGAATGTGGGTCGCCTGTTCAGGATGAGGGAGCACGACGTCAAGCTGCTTCTCGGATGTGGTGCTGCCGGTGCTATAGCAGGAATATTCAAGGCCCCGATAGCTGGTGTGTTGTTCGTTATCGAGATTTTCATGTTCGACATGACGGCTACATCGATTCTGCCGCTTATGCTTTCGGCCATTAGTGCGTCGACGGTTGCCTACTTCCTGATGGGCAACGACTTGCAGTTCGCTTTTGCAGTAGTCGGACAAGTCGAGATTTCGCAGATTCCTTATTATGCGGTCCTCGGTGTGTTCTGCGCACTTGTGTCGCTTTATTTCCTGAGAGTTACTGATTGGATTGAGGAATGGTTCTCGCGTCGCAAGAATGTGGTTGTCAGGGCACTCATTGGCTGTATTGCTTTGGGTGTGATGATATTCCTTTTCCCGCCGCTGTTCGGCGAAGGCTATTCGTTCCTGACCGAATTGCTGAATGGCAGCGACGAAATGCTCTTTGAACATAGTATTTTTGCATCGCTGAGCGACAAGAGCTGGGCAGTATTGACATTCCTTTTCCTGCTGATTTTGATGAAGGCTGTTGCTACAGCAACCACAATAGGCTGTGGTGGAGTAGGAGGTACGTTCGGTCCCTCGTTGATAATTGGAGGTGTGTCGGGCTATTTTGTTTGCATGCTTTCCAACCAGTTGGGACTTCCGGAGCAGTCGACGGCCAATTTTGCACTTGTCGGTATGGCGGCGGTGATGACCGGAGTGATGCATGCACCATTCATGGCAATATTCCTCATTGCCGAAATTACAGGAGGCTATGCCCTTATGGTTCCGCTGCTTGTGGCGTCGTCCGTAACATACCTTTGTGTCTCGCCCTTCGAGAAGCATAGTATCTATGCCCGCAAACTGGCAAAGCAGGGCAACCTGCTTACTCACGACAAGGATTCGTCGGCATGGCATCTGATGGATTTGCGCAAGCTGATAGAGACCAATTTCGTGGTGGTTCGTGAAGGCGACACCCTTGGCGACTTGGTCGAAGCCATCAAGTTTTCGCGCCGCAATGTCTTCCCCGTCCTTACGGACGACGACAAGTTCCTCGGGGTGATACATCTTGACGATGTACGTCAGATAATGTTCCGACCAGATTTGTATGAAAATACGAAAGTTATAGATTTAATGCATGATATTTCGGAAGGGGATATTGTACGCATAAGCGAGCCGCCCGATGAGGTTGTCAATAAATTCAAAGTCGGGAACCGTTACAACCTAATCGTCATCGACGACGACGGCTACTATCTTGGATTCCTTTCCCGTGCCAACACATTCTCGGCCTATAGGCGTTTTGTCAGTGCTTTGTCCGAAGAGTAGTGCTGCGGGGTGCGGAGAATATCAACATGCGCGGTTAAGAACTTTTTTTTGAGTGTCTATATATTTGATGTAATTTTGCAACTTGAAAGATGGATGCTTTAGGTCTTCCTTTCAAGTGCCTGAATATTCATATTGAGTACTTTGAACCTACTGACGGCAAGGGAATCCCAAGAAGGCTCTCTGACAAAGAGCGACTGCGGGAGGGAATCACGTTAAAATCGTGAGCTGACGCGCAACTGTAAGTTGAGTAAACAATCTTCGGAAACAAGAAGCCATTGGCCTATAGACGGTTGAGAAGGCATCCGTTAGATTCAACGAGCCAGGAGACCGGCCCTTGCCTTAAAAACAAACTTTCGCGAAATAAAGTAAAAAAATACATCTATAATGGAAACTAGTCTGCTGTCAATTACAAAGCGCGATGGGAAGTCGGAACGTTTCTCCGTCGACAAGATAATGAATGCCGTAGTGAAGGCCTTCGATTCGGTTGGAGTAACTGTCGACCTCGCGGCAATATCCAAAATTCTGTCTCATCTCGACATACATAACGGTATCACTGTCGAGGAGATTCAAAACCAGGTAGAAGTGGCCCTCATGAAGGAGGAGTTTTATGATGTGGCCAAGAGCTTTATGCTTTATCGTCAGCGTCATACGGAAGACCGTGAAACAATGGAGAAGCTGAAATTCCTGGCCGACTATTGCGACGCCGCCAATGCCGCTACAGGGTCGAAGTATGATGCCAACGCCAACGTGGAGCATAAAAACATCGCCACGCTGATTGGTGAATTGCCGAAATCCGGCTTTATCCGCCTCAACCGTCGCTTGCTTACTGACCGTATCAAACAGATGTATGGTAAAGAGTTGGCTGATAGATACATCGACTTGCTTACCCATCATTTCATATATAAGAACGACGAGACCTCGTTGGCAAACTATTGTGCCAGCATCACCATGTATCCGTGGTTGCTCAGCGGAACGGCTTCTATTGGTGGCAATTCTACGGCTCCGACAAACCTCAAATCGTTCTGCGGAGGCTTCGTCAATATGGTTTTCATGGTCAGCAGTATGCTGAGTGGTGCTTGCGCAACGCCCGAATTTCTCATGTATCTTAACTACTTCATAGGCAAGGATTATGGAGTTGATTATTATAAGCGAGCAGACGAAGTTGTGGATTTAAGCCTGAAGCGCCGCACCCTCGACAAGGTGATAACCGACTGTTTTGAGCAGATAGTCTATACTCTCAACCAGCCTACCGGAGCACGCAACTATCAGGCTGTTTTCTGGAACATTTCATACTACGACAAGCCCTATTTCGACAGCCTTTTCGGTGAGTTCCGTTTCCCCGACGGTACGGCTCCCGATTGGGAAGGCTTGAAATGGCTTCAGAAACGTTTCATGCGTTGGTTCAATGCCGAACGCACAAAGGCAGTGTTGACTTTCCCTGTCGAAACAATGGCTCTGTTGAGCAAGGACGGCGAAATGGTGGACGAAGATATGGCTGAATTCACGGCCGAGATGTATGCCGAGGGTCACAGTTTCTTTACTTACATGAGCGACAATGCCGACTCGCTTAGCAGCTGCTGCCGCTTGCGTAACGAGATAACAGACAATGGGTTCAGCTATACGCTTGGAGCCGGAGGCGTCTCAACGGGGTCGAAGAGTGTGCTCACCATCAACTTGAACCGTTGTATCCAGTATGCTGTCAACAACAAGATGGATTACAAGGAGTTCCTTACCGACATCATCGACCTTTGCCATAAGGTTCAGCTGGCCTACAACGAAAACCTCAAAGACTTGGCTTCGCACGGCATGCTGCCTCTGTTCGATGCCGGCTACATCAACATATCACGTCAGTACCTCACCATCGGTGTCAATGGCCTTGTTGAAGCAGCAGAGTTTATGGGACTTACCATCAACGACAATCCTAACTACAAGAATTTTGTTCAGACGGTACTTGGACTTGTCGAAAAGAAAAACAAGGAATATCGGACCAAGGACGTTATGTTCAATTGCGAGATGATTCCTGCCGAGAATGTCGGCGTAAAGCATGCCAAATGGGACCGCGAGGACGGCTACTTCGTGCCGCGCGACTGCTACAACAGTTATTTTTACATTGTCGAAGACCCATCGATATCAGTACTCGAGAAGTTCCGCCTGCATGGAGCACCGTATATTGAACATCTCACGGGCGGTAGCGCATTGCATTGCAACCTGGAAGAACATCTGTCGCAGGAGCAGTATCTGCAGTTGCTGCATGTGGCTGCAAAAGAGGGTTGTAACTATTTTACATTCAATATTCCCAACACTATCTGCAACGATTGTGGACATATAGACAAACGCTATCTGAAGGAGTGTCCGGAATGCCATTCGAAGAATGTCGACTACATGACTCGCATAATCGGCTATCTGAAGCGGGTGAGCAATTTCTCTATGCCGCGCCAGCAGGAAGCCGCACGTCGTTACTATGCAACTGTAGAAGCTGAGCAATAGTAAGTTGTGTATATCTGGGCGATATGTTGAAGTATTTGAACAGTGATATTGTATTTCAAGAGATACCCGATGAGGTTTCGTTGGCCATAAACCTCACCGGGTGTCCTTGTAGGTGTCCCGGGTGCCATTCGAAGTATCTGTGGAACGATGTCGGTGAGCCGCTGACAGAGAGCGCTCTCGACAGGTTGATAGCGCAGTGCCATTCCAATATCACATGTGTTGCATTGATGGGTGGCGATGCCATACCGGAAGAGGTCGACCGCCTGATGAGTCATCTGCGACGCCATCATCAGAAACTGCACACGGCGTGGTATAGCGGTCGCTCGATACTCTCCTCGAAAACTCATCTCAAAAACTTCGACTACATTAAGTTAGGCCCCTATCTTGCACATCTTGGTGCCTTGCGAAGCCGATGCACTAACCAGAGGCTATATAGGGTTGCTGACGGTGTGATGCATGATATCACTTCGCGTTTTTGGAAAAAGTGATTTGAAAGATACTTTAAGATATAAGAGCTCTGAAACGTCAGTTTAGAGCTCTTTTTTTGTGTATCTTAGGTCGAGGGCGTTCATTGCATTGGTCCTCATCCCGCTGATGTTCTTGTGAGTGAAGTGCAGTATCTGGTCGTAGTATAGCACCACAACCGGGGCCTCGTCCATCACGAGTGAGTCCATCTGCCGGTATAGTCTTAGTCGGACGGAGGGATCCGTTTCAGAGAGAGATGCCTTGTAAAGTCTGTCGAACGCTTTCGACGAGAAGTGAGTGTAGTTCGGTCCGTTGGGCGAGTGGTTTGGACTGTAGAAGAGTGTCATGTAGTTTTCGGCATCAGGGTAGTCTGCAATCCAAGAGCCTCTGAACCAAGGAGATTTGCCTTGTGCCATCTGCTCGCGGAGTGCTGCCGGCGGGTTGACGTCGAGTTTTATGTCGATGCCAACGATTGACAGTTGTTGCTGTATGTATTTGCATAAGTCGAGATAACTGCTTGTTGTCGCGAGGCTTATTGCCGGAAGTCCGTCGCCGTTCGGGTAGCCGGCATCGGCAAGCAGGTGTCGTGCTTTGTCAGGGTCGTAGTTGTATCCGTATCCGGCCGCTGTGTCGTAGCCAGGCAATCCGGCAGGAATCATGCCTTTGCACCCAGGTAGTCCTACATTGTTGCGCATGTATTTCATCATTTTACGACGATCGAAGCCATAGTTTATTGCTTGTCGGACGGCTTTGGGAATTTGGGTTTTGCCATCCATCAGGAAACCAAGATATTCTGTGTTGAGGAAAGGTATGGACAGCATGTCGATTCGGTCGGCGTATTTGCTTTTGAGTTGACCTGTGCGTGTCAGGATTTCGTCCTTGTACGATGCGTCAAGCGAGTTCATAAAGTCCAGATTGCCTTTTACAAACTCGAGGAAAGCTGTTTGCTTGTCGATGATAAAAGTCACGGCGATAGCGTCGAGGTAGGGAAGCCGATTGATGGCTGTCGGGTTCATTTCGGTGTCGAAAACCGTGTCGTATTCAAAATAGTTGGGATTCTTTCTGAGAACCAGTTTGACACCCTCTTTCCAATACTGGAACTGGAATGGACCGGTACCGCAGGGGTGGTTGCGGAAGTCGGAACCGTAGTGGTCGGCAACTTCGTGTGGCACTACGCTGCAGTATGGCATCGACAGGAGTGAGAGCATCGGTGCAAAGGGCTCTTTAAGTTTAACGATAAAAGTGGAGTCGTTTGGTGCCGAAAAACCGTTGGTGGCAAGATGGGCGAATATCCAAAGTCCTGGCGATGCCACTTGGGGATCGAGAATCCTGTTTAGAGAATATACAAAATCCGAAGCTGTTATTTTTCGTGTTGAATCAGCATTGTTAAATAGTGGATTTTTATGAAAATACACATCGTCTCTTAGAGTAAAGGTGTAAGTTAGGCCATCGCTGCTGATATCCCATTTCTTTGCTATGCAAGGTTCTACGTTGAGGTTCGTGTCGAGACGTACCAAACCGTTGTATATTTGTGAAGTAGCCCATATAAGGGCCTGGTCTTTTGCGAAGGCGGGGTCGAGTGTGGAAATGCCCGCTGCTTCGTTGTATCTGAATATTGCCTTGCCTTCGCTTTCGGAGTGGTGACGGCATGATGTGGTAATGGCTAAGATGCAGAATAATAGTGATATGTGTTTTTTCATGAGGTGGCTTGTGACTGATGGTTCCTTTTCAAAGGGTTGTTTACTCGCTGTATTTGTTTTGTTCATCGGTGCTTGCAGTCATTGGCATTCTCGCCATGCCAATATGGGCGAGCTTCCTTTGGTCATTTGGCTTAACGAAAACGTTTCTATTGGGTTATAGTCTGGCTTACATAATTGCCGTTTCCGGCATAGATAAGCCGGTTGAGAAATTCTGTATGCCTTTGAGTAGGGGTTGAATTAAAGATATCTATATTTTTGAAAATTTGTTTATTAAGTTTTATAATAATAAAGTCTGCAACGTTTCCGGTTTTGATGTCGTTGTCGTTTAGTCGCAGAGCTTTTCTGCCGTTGCGGGTTGCCACGCCAAGTACTTCGTCGGCGGGGAGTATCGACGGGTTGTTGCGAATGCCTTTCTGTAGCAGCGACATTGTTTTCATGGCCTCGACCATATCGAGGTTGTCGCTCGATGCGCACCCGTCTGTCCCGAGTGTTACATTCACGCCTGCATCGCGCAATTCGGTGTACAGGAATCTAAATCCGGAGCCGAGTTTCAGGTTGGAATTAGGGCAATGCACAACGTTGGCTTTGTGTTCGCCAAGTATTTGTATTTCATCGTTGTCCAGCCATAGGGCGTGAGCGCCGATGAATCGGGAACCTGTCTTGTCGAGGATCTTCAATTTTTCGAGATATTTGACCGGAGGCATGCCGAATTGCTGTATGCAATCCATGCGTTCTTTCTGAGTTTCAGAGAGGTGCATGTGAAACAGCATGTCGTGTTCTTTTGCGAAGTCAGCCAAATATTGAAGGTTTTTGCCTGAGACCGTATAGATGGCGTGAGGGGCAATGGATGTTGTTATCTTTTTGTTAGAGAGTGTTTTAAGAATTTTTTCAAGCCCGTCGACGAAATTTTTCACGTTGCCGTTTCCGAAGTCGGCATCTGTGACCGACAGTGCAATGTTGGCGTTGAGTCCTGTCTCGATAGCGGCCTGTATTGTGCTTTCGATGTGGAAGTACATGTCGTTGAAAGCCGTTGTGCCAGTCGACTTCATTTCGTTGCAAGCGTCGAGAGCGCCCTCGTACACTTTTTCAGGAGTCAGTTTGGCTTCGCGAGGAAAGATGGCATTGTTAAGCCATTCGAAAAGAGGCAGTCCGCTGCCGGCGCTGCGGAGCAGGGTCATGGCCGAGTGGGTGTGGAGGTTGGCGAATCCCGGTATTGCAAATGCCGGGTCGTCGGGAACAGTATTGGTGGGGCAGGGCTCCACGGCAGTGATGACACCATTGTCGACAGTGATGTCAGAGAGGATGCCGTCTACGTATATGTTATTGTATTTCATTTGAAAGTGCAAGTTGTTGAGGTCGTATGTCTAATTGTGCTTGCTGAACTTTAGTTATAACTCATTAAGGTTGTGCAATTCTAACGTTTCATTTCATGAGTCGTTTTTCGCCATGTCAATGGAAGCGAGCTTCCATTGGTCATTTGGCTTAATTAAAACGTTAAATTTTTTTTAATATTGTATAATATAAATTTTAATTTCGCGTTAATGCACAGAAAACATCGAATAAGTAAAGCTAAATTATCTATGAAGCGAGCATTCTTACTATGCGTCGGCCTGGCGGCTATGTCGTTGGGACTGAGGGCGCAGGGCGGGCCGGGAACCAACAGTCCGGCCGATTTGTATCGAGAAGCTTCTGATCTGTTCAGGAAAGAGAAATATGCAGTAGCACAGCATTTTTTCGACAAGTACATGGAAAAAGCTGACGCGTCGTCGGATGAGGCCGCCGATGCCATGTATTATGCTGCTGTCTGTTCGGAGCAGTTGCGCAACGATGATGCATTGTACCGTATCAACGAGTTTATGCGCCTCTATCCAGAGAGCGAAAAGTTGAACATGGCGCGTATGGCGCTGGGTAATGTCTATTTCGAAAAGGAAGACTATAATGCTGCCCTCCACGAGTACCTGCAGGTCGAGGCATCGGAGGTTGAATTCAACCATCGTAGTGAATATGAGTACAAAACAGGCTTTTGCTACTTCCAGCAGGGGGACAAAGACAATGCCAAAAAGTATTTCAAGCGTGTTGCAGACGGCAAGTCGTACTACCGCAATGCGGCCACTTATTATTATGCCGACATACTCTTCTCGTCAAAGCAATATGAGTCGGCCGACAAGGAATTCAGGAAGATAGAGAAGGAAAAATCGTTCAAGAAGCTTGTTCCCGTCTATCGTTTTTATATAAAGTATCATCTTGGTTATGAAGATGATGTGCTGCGTATGGCTCCTGATCTGCTGAGCGATCCCAATCTGGTTCTGCGCGATGAGGTTGAACGTATTGTCGGTGATGTATACTTCAATCGCGGTGAGTATCGCCGTGCGTTGGACTACTATCATCAAGCCAATTCCGATGCGGAGAAGAAGAACGGAGGCAATGCAGTCATGGCAGGCAACTACCCGATGGGATACTGCTACTATATGCTTGGAAAGTACGACTCGGCAGCCACTTTCCTGTCGAAGTTTGTCGGCAAGGAGGATTCCACGGCTCAAAACGCACTGTTCACCCTCGGCGACACATACATCAAGCTGGATAGAAAGAACGATGCCCGCACAGCCTTCAAGAGTGCTTCGGAAATGCGTCATAATCTTGACATACAGGAAGAAGCTGCGTTCAATTATGCCAAATTGAGCTGCGAACTGAACCCTAACGCATACAACGAGTCGATACGTTCGTTCGAGAACTACCTGCAGCGGTATCCGAAATCGAAACGCAAGGCCGAAATCCAACAGATACTCACGTCGCTGTATTGTACCACAAGGAATTATAAAGACGCCCTTGCCCTGATTGAGCGCAACAAGAAGGAACTGCTCAAGGATGCTACCATGCGCCGTGCATATCAACGCATACTTGTCAATAGAGGCATCGACCTTTTCAATGAGCGCAACCTGCAGCAGGCTGCCGTATGTTTCGACAGTGCTGTATCGGTAAACGCCACACCGTCAATAACTACTGATGCCCTTTACCTATCGGCAGAGTCGCAATACCGTCTGGCCAACTATGGCAAGGCGCAGAAGTTGCTTGACCGTTTCTTTACCGCCACCTCGCGCAAGAGCTCGGCATACTACACCCAGGCGCTCTACACGGCTGGCTACGTGTATATGCGCCGCAAAAACTACGAACGTGCAGAGGAGAAATTTACTGAATTCCTGAGACTTTCGAATACAGAGTCCGACCGCAAGCAGATTCTTGACACCTATAACCGCAAGGGCGACTGCCTGTATGTGCGTAAAGATTTCGACGGAGCCATAGGCTATTACGACAGGGTGATAAACGCTCAGGGTCAGGATGCCGACTACGCCACCTATCAGAAGGCATTGTGCTATGGCGCCCAGGGCAAGAATGTCGAAAAACTCAACAGTCTGAACTACATCTTCGAGAAATTCAGCAACTCGCCTCTGTCGCCAAAGGCAATGTTCGAGATTGCCAATACCTATCTGATCTGCGACAACAACGAGATGGCACTTCTCTATTACAACAACTTCATCAAGAAGTATTCGCAAAGCAGTTTTGTTCCGCAGGCTATGTTGAATGTAGGCCTGATTTACTATAATACAGAGCAGAACGACAAGGCATTGGAGACATTCGACAAGCTCCTTGCCCGCTATCCCGGAACCGACGAGGCCCGCGATGCCTTGATGTCTATCAAAAACATCTATGTCGAGCAAGACAGGGTGGAGGAGTACTTCACATACGTAAGTCGCGTGACCAAGACTACCGTTTCGGCTGTTGAACAGGATTCGACGCTCTACCTCGCCGCCGAGAACCGCTATTTCGCTGGCAACTATGACAATGCCATAGCAGGATTTTCCAATTATATCCAGAAGTTCCCTCATGGTTTGTTCATATTGAAAGCCCACTACTATCTGGCAGATGCTTTGACGCGTACAAATCAGCAAGCCAAAGCGTTAAGTCACTACGAATGGGTAGCAGAGCGAGGCAACAACCCATACACCGAAAACAGTCTGTATCAAGCAGCTGCGACAAACTTTTCGCAGCGTAACTATCGTAAGGCCCTCGACTACTATGTGCCGCTCGTCGTTGTTTCCACGACCGACGCGTCGCGCCTTCAGGCACGTATGGGCATTCTTCGATGCTGGTATGCGTTGAAAGACACCGGCAATGTAGCAATATCGGCAAGGGAACTCGTCGCAGAGTCCAAGAGTACCGACGAGATGAGAGACGAGGCTGCCGTGCTGCTCTCCAGAAGCTATTATTATGCTGACGACATGGCGAAGGCATTCGAATCGTACGCACCGCTAATGAGCTCGTCGAACGGTGATTTCATGGGCGAGGCCGGCTACCGCAGGGCTTACATCAAATATGCTCAGAACGACCTCGATGCCGCCGAACACATAGTTGAGGATATTGTCAACAATCCAGGCAGCGACTACTGGTTGGCAAAGACATTCATCCTGTGGGCAGACATTTTCCACCGCAGAGGGAACGATGTACAGGCAAAACAGACACTGCAGAGCATCATCGACAACTACGAAGTCGGAAACGATGCCGACGAAGAGGTTGTTATGGAGGCACGCCAGCACTTGCAGTCGTTGGAGCAGCCGAAACAGGAGACCGAAACCGGCAACAACGAGGGTGAAACCCCGACGATAAACCTTGACGAGGAATGACCTCATAGAGGAACCGGATAATCATATTCTAATGTCTTACAATTTACTAATGATAAATCATGAATAAAAAACCAAATATATTTCTCGGAACGATGCTGACGGCATGCCTGACAATCCTTGCAGCAGGAGAGTCGATGGCGCAAAGCGACACAAATGTTTACAACGAGTCGGTAATCGTTGTCGGTGACTACAATCCGGTGCTCGACGGGGTCACCGAAAAGGTCAATGTTGCGCCCGCCGTCAACGATAATGTTGCTGAGGAACTGCAACCCAAGTTCAACTACAGTATTACCCCTCGCCGTATCAGTTCGTTATCGGCCACCACAGGTCTCAAGGCCGCCAAGGTAATCGGGTCGCCGACAAGATTATACAATAATTATATGCGATTTGGAATAGGTCACGATTTCGCTGCTTTTGCCGATTTCAACCCGCTGGTAGACCTTTACTATACGTCAATGCGTCACGACAATATGGCCTATGGTGCCCGTCTGTACCATCAGACCGACGTCACCACCTTCGGCAAGAAGGATGAGACCACGCCGCCGCCCGACTACTATGGACGTAACCGCTTTTCGGACACCAAATTCGATGTCTTTGGCAAGTATATTCTCGACAAGAAACACCTTTTCGCTGCCGACCTCGCTTTCGACCGTTCCTATGGACGCTACTATGGCTTTAGCGACTCGACGTTGCAGAGCCATCTTGCGCAGACCCACGACGACATCTCGTTTTCGGATTATGCATTTGCTTACAATAATATAGCCCTCAATCTGGGTGCCAGAAGCCTCAATACCGATGTCAATAAGTTTGGATACAATGCATCGGTCGGAATGGCAGACATGTGGGGACGCTACGACTTCTCGCAGCTATCGATGACACTCGATGGAGATGTCCATTACGGCTTTCCAATGTTTGTGAAATACAAGGCGTTGGCATACCTGCACCTAAACTGGCAGGGCTTCAAGCAGAACTATGACACCCCGCAGTCGATAGCCGACCTTCCGCTTGGATACGATACTACGCAGCCATTGCCCGACTCGACCGACAATGGGCGTCACTTGTTGACAATCAACCCCTATGTCGATTTCCTCTTCAAAGGCTTCAAGTTCCATGCTGGACTTTCGCTCGGATTCAACGGATATGACAACGCCGAATCGACCACCCACAACCTTTTGCCAGACTTGATGGTGACTAAGTCGTTCTCGAACAATTCGATGAGTCTGGCTGTGGGCTTCAGGGGCGATTATGAAGCCAACGACTGGAACACATTGCGTCTTTCCAATCCCTTTGTAGGGCCGGCTCCATATACGCTGGCTTCGGTCGTAAACAATCTTTATGCCCATCTGAGAATCAATTTTTCAAAGAAGCTGATTCTTAATGTCGATGTAGACAATAGCTTTTGTAAAAACCGATTATTCTACCGTCTGGACAAGAGGTATACCCTCGGCAATGTATATGAGACCTATTACCTCGATCAGAACGAGTTGAAGATTGCAGCCGATTTCACATTCGTCAACGACGAGATGATTACGCTCACACTGGGAGGTGTATATAATAAACACTATAATCTTCCGGACAATGCAGTGACCCTATTCAGTCCGGACTTCGAAGCCCACCTGGATGCCGAAGTGAACTACAAGGACAAGTTGCTCTTCACGTTGCAGACACTCTTTATATCGAGAGTCGATGCTGACTATGAGACCAATCCCGTTACCGGCATCAACGAGGTTACGGCAACATTGCCGGCACGTTTCGGCATGGGGCTTGAAGTTGAATACCTCTACAACAGGGCATTGTCGTTCTTCGCAAAGTTCGACAATCTAACATTCCAGCGCTATTGGCTGTGGACCAACTATCCGGCACCACGCTTCAATGCCATGGTCGGCCTGACATATACGATACCCAACCAGAAACGATAATCCCATATCACATACCACAATCCATGACTTACCAAGAAACTTTAGATTTCCTCTACAACTCACTCCCTGCATACCACAGAATAGGTGCGGCGGCTTATAAAGCCGACCTCAAGAATACAGAAGCGATGATGGACCAGTTGGGACATCCCGAGACGGCGTTCCGCTCGATACATGTGGCTGGCACCAACGGCAAGGGTTCGGTCTCGCACTTCCTTGCCTCGATACTTCAGGAGGCAGGCTACAAAGTGGGGCTCTATACGTCGCCCCATCTTGTCGACTTCAGAGAACGAATCCGCATCAACGGTGAGAAAATCCCAGAAGAAGCGGTTGTCAAGTTTGTTGAAAAGAATAAATTGTTTTTTGTTAATCAAGGACTGTCTTTTTTCGAGATGACTGTAGGACTGGCCTACGACTATTTCCGCAGCGAGCAAGTCGACATAGCAGTGGTTGAGGTCGGCATGGGCGGCCGGCTCGATTCCACCAATGTCATAACCCCACTGCTCAGCATAATCACCAATATAGGACTGGATCACACCCAGTTCCTTGGCGACACCCTTGAGAAGATAGCCTACGAGAAGGCTGGTATAATCAAACCTGGCGTTCCGGTTGTCGTAGGTCAGACACAACCTGAGACCAAGCCCGTGTTCGAACGTGTCGCTGCAGAACGGCAGAGCCCTATAACCTTCGCCGACAGCAAATGGCGTGTCGACCCTAACTGGAAATTCGATGGTGAGCGGATGGTTTTCACTCTCGAGCATGAAGGAGCCCTGTTGACAGACCATACTACAGGCAATGTCGACGAATTCACATCGGGACTGATAGGACCATACCAGATGTGGAATATCGCAACGGTGTGCGAGGCAGTGCAACAGCTGCGTTATGGCGGGGTCTTGACAATCGGTGAAGATGCCTTCCGTCGTGGACTCGACCGGGTGGTGGACAACACGCATCTTATGGGTCGGTGGCAGATTGTAGGTCGCAATCCTTTGACAGTGTGCGAGACGGCCCACAATTTCGACGGAATCAACGCGATGATGCTTGGACTTGTCGGACTCGACTTCAAGCGTCTACATATTATATATGGTTGTGTCAACGACAAGGACTACAAAAAGATACTCACATACCTGCACTCGCAGCTCGATGCAGAGCATATAGGGCAGGATCCCGTATGGTACTTCAGCCAGCCCAGTGTGCAGCGCGGCTTGGAGGTGAATATACTGCAAGAAGCTGCACGTGGTTTGGGCATAGAGGGCGATGCATACGCCGATGTGCGTGATGCTGTCGCCGCTGCCCGCAGCAATGCCGCCGACAACGACTTGGTTCTCGTAACGGGTAGCATCTTCCTCATTGCCGACCTGTTGAGAGGGGTGTAACTTTGTACGAAAACGAAAAGGCCTTCGGCACGAAGACGAAAACGAAGACGAAGACGACGACGAAGAAAGCGAAACTAAGACGAAAAATAAAACGGAAAATATGGACGATAATATAGAAGACGAAATCGACAACATCAACGGTAATACTGACATACCCGAAGAATCGGCCGAGAGCCTCTCGGAATCCACGACAGGTGCCTATGTGCCTCCTGCCGACGACGGCAGAGAGGGACGGACCCTCGACAAGGACGGCGAGACGATATCGCTCAATGCCATGTTCAAGGACTATTGGATTGACTATGCTTCGGATGTCATTCTTGACCGCAGTGTGCCTGACATCGACGACGGACTGAAGCCTGTGCAGCGCCGCATACTCCATGCCATGAAGGAGACCGACGACGGACGCTTCACCAAGGTGGCCAACATAGTAGGTAACACTATGCAGTACCACCCTCACGGCGATGCGTCGATCAAAGATGCACTTGTCAACCTCGGTCAGAAAGACCTCTTGATAGACTGTCAGGGAAACTGGGGCAATATTCTGACAGGCGACGATGCCGCCGCAGGACGTTATATCGAGGCACGTCTGTCGAAGTTTGCCAACGAGGTGGTGTTCAATAAGAAAACCACTGAGTGGAAACCGTCATACGACGGTCGCAAACAGGAACCCGTGTCGCTGCCCATCAAGTTCCCGCTGCTGCTGGCTCAGGGAACAAAAGGTATCGCCGTCACGCTGACATCGGTCATTTTGCCATACAACTTCTGTGAGCTGCTTGAATCTTCAATCAAGATTCTCCAGAACGTGCCGTTCGAGATATACCCCGATTTTCCGACAGGCGGACTTATAGACGTCAGCAAGTACAACGATGCCGCACAGGGCGGAAGGTTGCGCATTCGCGCCAAGATGCACTACGACGAGAAGCGCAAAGCCATCGTCATCACAGAACTGCCCTATACGGTCACTACCGACACCTTGATAGAGAGCATATTGAGCGAAAATGAAAAGGGGCGCATCAAGATAAAGAAAATCGACGACAATACGGCTTCGGAGGTCGAAATCGTCGTCTATTTGCCGCAAGGCGTGTCGCCCGACCAGACAATTGATGCTCTATATGCGTTCACCAGCTGCCAGATTAGTTTTTCGCCTCAGACCTGCGTCATTGTCGACAACAAGCCGGTATTCATGACAGCCTCCGAAATCCTGCGCCACTCGACGATGCGTACAAAAGACCTGCTGCGTCAAGAACTTGAAATCCAGCTTGCAGAACTCGAAGACAAATGGCACTGGATTTCGCTCGAAAAGATATTCTTCGAAAAACGAATATACAAACAGTTGGAGAAGGACCAGGATTCGTGGGACGACCAGGTGACGGCTATCGAGCGGGCTTTTGACCCCTATCGCAAGCTCTTCAAAAAAGAGATTACGCGTGACGATGTGTTGAAACTCTGCGAGAAACCTGTCAGAAAGATTTCGAAGTTCGATATCAAGAAAGCCGACGAAGACCTCGCCAATATCGAGATGAACATCGACGAGACCAAGAATCACCTCGAACACCTGACAGAATATGCAATAGCCTATTTCCGCCATATTCTCGATAAGTACGGAAAGGGTCGCGAACGCAAGACAGAGATACGCAATTTTGAGGATATTCAGGCAGTTACCGTCGCCGTTGCCAACGAGAAGCTCTATGTCAACCGCACCACTGGCTTTGTCGGATACGGATTGAAGAAGGACGAAGGTGCCGAGTATGCATTCGACTGTTCGAAGATAGACGACATCATCGTTTTCCGCAAGGATGGAACAATGATGGTCACCAAGGTGCAGGAAAAAGTCTTTGTCGGCGGAGCCGACTGCAAGGAGATAGAATACATCGGCCTGTTCCGCAAGGGAGATGAGCGCACGGTATATAATATGATATACCGCGATGGGGCTTTTGGCTATGTCTACGTCAAACGCTTCTCGGTGCTCGGCATCACACGCGACAAGGAGTATTCGTTGACCAAGGGTACCAAAGGTTCTAAGATACTCTACTTCACAGCCAACCCCAACGGCGAGGCCGAGATCGTCACTATCCACCATGCTTCGAAACCGAAACTCAAGAAGACCAGTTTCGACTTCAACTTTGCAGGCTTAGCCATAAAGGGACGCGCGTCGATGGGCAACATATTGACACGCAATGCTGTCCGAAGCATCAATTTGAAGGACGAAGGTGTCTCGACACTGGGAGCCCGCAAGATATGGTTCGACGAGAGCGTGAAGCGTCTGAACGTCAACGAGGCAGGTATGTATCTCGGTGAATTCAAAGGCAAGGACAAGATACTGACGCTGATGAAGTCGGGTCATTTCCGTACAACCAATTTCGATTTGGGCAACCACTATGACGACGACTTGTTGCTGGTATGTAAATACAATCCGCGAACAATAATAACGGTCGTTTATCGCGAGGCCGAAAAAGGAAGCTACTACATCAAGCGTTTTGTTGTCGATGAATTCGACCGCAAACTGCCATTCCTGGACGAGGGCTCGGGCGACGAGTTGGTTACCTATGCCATCGACACTTTCCCTCGTTTGGAGGTCCGCTATGACGAGGGTGTCAACAAGAAAGTACAATCGGAGATTATAGAGGTCAGCGACTTCATTGCCGTCAAGGGCTACAAGGCCAAAGGCAAACGTATCACGACAGCCGCTGTCGAGGAGTTCAAATGGCTCGATCCGCTTCCGGAACCTGAAATCGAAGAGGAGGACGAAATCGAAGACGAAAACAGAATGGATCAGCTGCCCGACGACCACGAAGGCTTTGCCGAAGGGACACAGACTACGCTGTTTTGAATAAGAAGGAGGAGTGAGAGGGGAGTGAGAGGGGAGTGAGAGGGGAGTGAAGGAGGAGTGAAGGGGGAGTGAAGGGGACAATAGATTGATGTTTGCACACAGGGACGCAGGCTTCGGTGGAGTGAGAGTGGAGTGAAGGTGGAGTGAGAGGGGAGTGAAGGGGACAATAGATTGATGTTTGCACACAGGGGCACAGGCTTCGGTGGAGTGCGTGAAAGTTGAAGTTTTTTTAAATCAAGGATTAAATTTTTAAAATGAAAATATTAGTAATACTGCCACGGTTTCCATATCCGCTCGAGAAGGGCGACAAGCTTAGAGCTTATCACCAGATACGTACACTCTCGGCCAACAACGAGGTATACCTCTTTGCCTTGTCGCACAGCAGGGTCGAGGAGGAGGCCGTCGCCGAGCTTGGCAAATACTGCCGCGAGATATGCATAGCACGAATATCGAAGGTCATGGGAGCCCTGCGGGTGCTGCGAAATTTTTTCAGCATACGCTCGCTCCAAATAGGCTATTGGGACAGCAGGAAGGCTCGGAAGATGTGCCGTGAGTTTGAGAATAAGGTCAATCCCGACGTGCTCTATGCACAGATGGTACGCACGATGAAGTATGCCGCTCATAGCCAGCGTCCGAAAGTGATGGATTTTCAGGATTCGCTGTCGATGAATTTGGGACGTCGGATGATGCAGTATGGCGGGTTGCGCTATTTCTTCTATCACTATGAGTTCAAGATGCTGCGTTCGGCAGAGTTCAACGCCTGTTCGATTTTTGACCGCATGACGGTCATTTCGGAGGTTGACAGCGAGGCTATTCCGCGGCTCAAAAATACGGAAATAGACATTGTTAGGAACGGTGTCGATTTCGAATATTACAAGCCCATGCAGGTCGAGAAGCGTCACGAGGTCGTCTTTTGCGGCAACATGCAGTACAATCCTAACGTCGACGCTGCACGCTATCTTGTCACAGAGATAATGCCCATCGTGTGGCGTACCCACCCCAACGCACGTGTTGTCATTGCTGGAGCCACACCGTCGCCCGCCGTCCGGCAGCTCGCCTCCGAACGGGTCGAGGTCACTGGCTCTGTCGCCGACATACGTCCTTATTATGCCCATGCAAAGGTTTTCGTTGCACCGATGCGTATAGGGTCCGGTCTGCAGAACAAGTTGCTCGAAGCCATGTCGATGCGTGTGCCATGTGTCACCACGCCTTTGGCTAATGCATCGCTTGGGGCTAACGATGGCGAGCAGGTGCTGCTGGGTCACGATGCTGGCCAGACGGCTGCAGCCATCGTCCGTCTGCTCGACGACCAAGGGCTCTCGCAGTCGCTTGTCGACAAGGCCTATCGCTTTGTCGTGGACAATTTCTCGTGGGCATCGTCGGGTGCGGAATTGGAGAAGGTTTTACGTCAGGCAATAGAAAAACACACTACACATGCAGAAGTCGAACTGGAAGACGAATAAGGGCAAGTTTAAAGGCGAGACCGGCATCTGGGAGTCGGAGAACAAGCGTCCCACTCCGCAGCAGCGCAACACCTTCAGTACAGACATTGTGCCGGAGAAGGCCATCCTCGTATCGGTGTGCGACAGCCGTACCACCATGGAGCGGACAGAGGAATGCCTCAACGAGTTGGCGTTCCTGCTCGAGACGGCAGGTGGTGTGCCTGTGAAGAAAGTGATACAAAAACTCGACCGTCCGGACAGCCGCACCTATATAGGCAGCGGAAAACTTGAGGAGGTTGTAGAATACAAAAATGCATTGGAAGCCGATTTCGTTGTTTTTGATGACGAGCTTTCGCCCGGTCAGCTGCGCAATCTCGAGAAGGCTTTCGGGTGTCGCATACTCGACCGCACCACGCTGATTTTAGACATTTTTGCAAAACGAGCCCGCACCTCAATTGCCAAAACCCAAGTTGAGCTGGCGCAACTTCAGTATATGCTGCCACGGTTGACGCGCATGTGGACCCACCTCGAGCGTCAGCGTGGCGGTATCGGAATGCGAGGTCCAGGCGAAAGCCAGATAGAGACCGACCGACGCCTCATTACCGAAAAGATAACCCTGCTCAAGCAACGCCTTGCCGACATCGACAAGCAGAAGGTGCAGCAACGCAAGAATCGCGAGAGCCTTGTGCGTGTAGCCCTGGTGGGATATACAAATGTGGGCAAGTCTACACTGATGAACCTCCTTTCGAAGTCCGATGTCTTTGCCGAGAACAAGCTCTTTGCCACACTCGACACTACAGTGCGCAAGGTCGTCTTTGGTAATCTGCCGTTTTTGCTTACCGACACTGTTGGATTCATCCGCAAGTTGCCACATGGGTTGGTCGAGTCGTTCAAGTCGACGCTCGACGAGGTATGCGAGGCTGACCTATTGCTGCATGTCGTCGACATTTCGCATCCCGACTATGAGCAGCAGATCGAGTCCGTCAACCGTACCCTTGAGGAGATTGGAGCCAATGATAAACCGACCATCATGGTATTCAATAAAATAGATGCCTATACCTATATTGAGAAAGATGCCGACGACCTGACACCTATGACCCGTGCCAACTGGACCCTCGAGATGCTGCAGAACTCCTGGATGTCGAAGTGGCCCGAGACGCGTACCGTATTCATCTCTGCTGGCGAGCGACAGAATATAGACCGACTTCGCGAGATGATGTACGAAGATATAAGCCGCATACATGCTGTGCGGTATCCGTACAATAATTTTCTGTATTGAAAATTGTAAAATAAACCGTTTCCGTTAAGCCGAACGCAGAGAATCTTGCAAAACGGTTCTCCGCTTCGCTATCGAAAGCTCCACTGGAGCTTTCTTCATTTGCTGAGGCGAGAAAACGAGTCATAAAATGAAACTAAATATTTCGTTTTATGTATATTTTTGTATATTTGCAATAGTAAAAGTAATATTGTAGATATGTTTTAGTGTATGAAAATCAGAAGTCTATATATTTTCTTGCTGTGTGTTTTGTTGTCGGCCCTTGTATCGGGGCAGACACTGACCACTATGGGAACAGATTTCTGGTTTGCGTTTATGGGGGGAGTTTCATGGCAACGGGGTACGCTTTCGGTGACGGTGACGGGTCCGCGCGCATGCACGGGCACTATCGTCTGTAGGTATGACAACAGACAATGGAATTTTGAAGTTTCCGCCAACGGAAGTACTACTATCTCTCTGCCGAATAGTAATATGATGGATGTACAGATGGAGAACACCGTTTCGGGATCAACAAGTATGAGAACATACCACCTGACAACGACGGACACGGTGTCGGTGTATACGAGCAACTTCTATCCCGCCTCGTTCGATGCCTCGTTTGTTTTGCCAACGTCGGTACTGCGTGACGAATATATGGTTCAGACCTGGGAGTGTAATAATGAAGACTGGCCCTCACAGTTCCTCGTTTTGGCTGTTGAGGACAGCACGATTGTCGATATAGTCCCGACGGCAAACTGTCAGAATAGTGTATTTCAAGGGAACCGACTCACAGTCTCTCTTCGTCAAGGACAGTGTATCCTGTTAAAGAACAGGGATGTCGACCAGGATTTTAGTGGGACGACCATCAAGTCGCGCAACTGCAAGCCGATAGCAGTAATCAATGGCAATGTAAATGTGCGCATACCGTCGACGGCCGAATATGGCGACAGGCTGTATGAGCAGGCGGTACCCACTGCTTATTGGGGCAAAGAGTTCATAGTGACCCGATCGGGCTATCACAATGGCGACCGCGTGAAGTGTACCTCGCTTCAAGACAATTGCGAGCTGCGTGTCAACGGACAGATTGTCGATACCATCGATGCTGGTGAGAGTTATATTTTCACGATTGATGTCGATCATCCGACAGCATCCATCAAGGGTTCCAAGCCTATCTGTGTGTATTCCTATATGGTCAGCAAGTCATACACTATTCCGCATGGCGACCCGTCGATGGTTTTTGAGGCACCTATCGAGCAGCAACTCAACGATGTGGTCTTTGTCAACTATACCCACGACGGGCAGCTGACATCGTATTTTTTCGTCAATGTCTCTACACGTACAGACAACGTGCAGAACATGTACCTCGACGGAACGCCAATAGGCAGCGAGTTCCATACAGTAAACGGCGACCCTGATTATTCCTACGCCATAATCACGTCGACTGCTGGCAGCCACAGATTATACAGTACGGGTCCGACGGGTTTCGTGTCCCGTTCCTACGGTGTCGGCGAAAACGAGAGCTTCGGATATTCCGATGGTTTTGCAACACGCATACAGAGTGTATGGATGTCAATCAATGAGAGAATTAATTTGACATCCGAGGATACCTTTCATATCTGTCTGGGCGATAGTCTTTTGTTTAGGGCTGGAAGCAATACGGACTACGACTCCATCGGGTGGAATTTCGGCGATGGCACTGGGGCTACCGAAAACAACATCAGCCATACCTTCCAATCTGCAGGACTGTTCTATACCGAAGTGACGCTCGAACGCACCCAAACCGATTGTTTCGATGCCACCGATACGTCGCTCAGGGCAACCATAGGTACGTATGTGATGGTTCATGAGCCATTGTTTGTTACGCAAGACACTTCAGCCTGCGATAGCTTGATATTTAAGGATATAGTATATTATAGAGACTCGGTCGACACTTCGTACTACACCACCGTTTGGGGATGCGACAGCACTGTGGAGACAACGATAAAAGTCAACCGCTCGTACGAGACTACGTGGAATATGAATATCTATGAAGGTGACAGCCTGATTTGGATAGACGGAAACATCTACGGCGATAGTGTCACCACGGGTACGGTGAATTTGCAAACTGTCGATGGCTGCGACAGCATTATTCATCTGAACATGACGCTTATTCCGCGGCCAGAAGCTCCTATTATAGACAGTTTTGCGTTGTGGATACCCAATGCCTTTACGCCTGACAGGAGCACTAACCAAATTTTCAGAATATCCTGCTACGATATTCTTTCGGCAAAGGTGTATGTGTTCAATCGCTGGGGTCTGCAGGTCGCCGAGTTCGATGGACTGACGCAGGGATGGGACGGCTGCTATAAGGGGAAGCCTTGCCCCAACGGTGCATATACGTATCTTGTCGAATACATAGCAAAGGCAAATCCCCAATACATACATCGGGAAAAAGGGACAGTCCTCTTGATTCGATGAAGCTCTTTTTACTTTAATACAACAACTTTTTTGTTTCGAACGGAGTCTTTTTTCGTTATTTTCTCGAACGGAGTCTATTCGTTATCGTTTCGTTCGCAGTGAGATATAAAAAAGCCGGCTGTTGATGAGGCCGGCTTTTGGGGTATTGCGGGCAGGTTTGTCCGCTTGGATGGATACGACAGTGTTGTCGTTAGTTTTTGGATTTCTTTTTGCTCTTTTTTTCTTGCATCTCGCGAATGATGGCTACTGCGTCGGCAAGGCTTATCGTCAGAGGGTCGACACCTGTTTTCGGCAGGCGATAGTTGTCGTTGCGATAGGTGAGGTATGGGCCGTATTTGCCGATGTTGGAGACCACTTTGTCGCCCTCGTATTCGCCAATCTCGTGTGGGTAGAGCGATTTGAGGCGCTCTTTTTCCACTGCCTGTTGGCGTTTGATGTCGATGATTTCGATGGCACGTTCGATGGTGACGGTGTAGGGGTCATCGGTTTTGGAGAGGGAGTAGAACTTGCCGTCGTGACGCACGTAGGGTCCGAAGCGTCCGATGCTGACAACGACGTCGCTGTCTTCGTATTGGCCAAGTGTGCGAGGCAGGGAGAAGAGGTCGAGAGCTTGCTCGAGGGTGATGTTGTCGATGCTCTGTCCTTTTTTCATCGAAGCGAAGCGAGGCTTTTCGTCGGCATTGGTGTCACCAATCTGGATAACAGTGCCGTAGCGTCCGATTTTGGCATATACTTTTTTGCCTGATGCCGGGTCGGTACCGAGCAGTCGTTCGCCGGTGGTGCGTTGTGAGTGGCTTTGGGTCTGCTTGACGTTTTTGTGGAAGGGGATGTAGAACTGTGCGATGACGTTGCGCCATGCTTGTGTGCCGTTGGCTACATCGTCAAAGTCTTTCTCGACTTTGGCGGTGAAGTTGTAGTCCATGATGTCGGTGAAGTGCTCAATCAGGAACTGGTTGACGACTGTTCCGATGTCGGTGGGGAAGAGTTTGCCTTTCTCGGCACCGAGGTGTTCGATTCTCTCGCTGCGCTGTATGTCGCTACCGGGGGTGAGGGTAAGCGTTATGATATTGAAATCCTGTGCGGCGCGGTCTTCTTTGATGACGTATTCGCGTTTGAGGATTGTGGATATCGTCGGTGCGTAGGTGGAGGGGCGTCCGATGCCGAGGTCTTCGAGCTTCTTGACGAGGCTGGCTTCGGTGTAGCGCGGGGGGTGCTGCGTGTAGTGCTGCACGGCTTGTGCTTCCTGCAGGGTCAGCGGTGCACCGGCTTGAACGTGCGGAAGTTGGAGGTTGGGGTTTTCTTCCTCTTCGTCGTCGGTCGATTCGAGGTATACTTTGAGGAATCCGTCGAAGAGTATTTGTTCGCCTGAGCATGCGAAGTGCTCGTCGTGGCCAGAGATTTGGATGTCGATGGTTGTTTTCTCGAGTTCAGCGTCGGCCATCTGCGAGGCTATGGCGCGTTTCCAGATGAGCTCGTAGAGACGACGTTGGGTGGCATCGGCATTGATGTCGGTGGCTTGCATGTCGGTCGGACGGATAGCTTCGTGAGCTTCCTGCGCTCCTTTGATTTTGGTGTGGTAGCGACGTGTTTTCACATAGCGTTCGCCGTAGAGTTGTGAGATCTGTTTGCGAGCCATGTCGAGTGCCACTTCGCTGAGGTTGGTGGAGTCGGTACGCATATAGGTGATGTATCCCGACTCGTAGAGCTGCTGTGCTATCTGCATGGTACGTGCAACAGAATATCCGAGTTTGCGCGATGCTTCTTGCTGCAGGGTTGAGGTCGTGAATGGGGGAGCAGGACTGCGGTGGGCGGGTTTTGTCTCGACTTTGGCGACGGAGAAACTGCTGCCCGATATGCTGCTCAGGAATTCGGATGCCTCTTTCTCGGTATCGAAACGACGGCTGAGTTCGGCGACGAGGCGTCGGTTGTCAGGATTGATGAATGAGGCGGTGATTTTGAAGAAACTTTGTGAGACGAAATTGTGGATTTCGTTTTCACGTTCGACGATTAGTCGTACGGCGACGCTCTGGACGCGACCTGCGCTGAGGGCGGGTTTGATTTTTGCCCAGAGGATGGGGCTTATCTCGTAACCTACAAGACGGTCGAGGACTCGACGAGCCTGTTGTGCATCGACGAGGTTCATGTCGATGTCGCGCGGATTCTCGATGGCGTGTAGGATGGCGTTCTTGGTGATTTCGTTGAAGACGATGCGTTTTGTTTTTTCTGGTTTGAGGTCGAGGGTTTCGCGCAGGTGCCATGCTATGGCTTCTCCTTCGCGGTCTTCATCGGATGCGAGCCACACCATGTCGGCGTTCTTTGACGCTTTGCGGAGGTCGGAGACGAGTTTTGTCTTTTCTTCGGCTATCTGGTATTGAGGTTCGTAGTTGTTGTCGACATCGATGCTCATCTCTTTTTTGGCAAGGTCGCGTATGTGGCCGTAGGAGGACATGACGGTGTAGTCTTTGCCAAGGAATTTCTCGATGGTTTTGGCTTTGGCGGGAGACTCGACGATTACAAGATTCTTCATGAGGAATTATAAATTATGTTTCTTTATTTTAACGTTAACCTTAAGATTATTGATGAGTGAAGGGGGGAGGGGACGATAGTTACGTGTCTGAAGTTAAAGTTGAGGTTAAAGTTAATGTATAAAATATATTATTCTTATTTATAATCAACAAAAAATACTTTTTCGTGCATTCTGTTTTGCTGGTGCAAAAGTAGTAACTTTTTTTTATTTGCAAAAAGTTTTTTATTTTTGTGACTTGTTTTGCAGAGCGACTTGACATTCGTGTCATTTGAGAATTAAAACTTTAACCTTGACTGTAACTTTAACTTCAGATATAAAAACGACGAACAGGTGCAGAATCATAGTATCGGTCACGAACGATCTGGTTACGGACCAGAGGGTGCATCGTGCGTGCATGGCGATGCATGAGGCTGGATACTGCGTGACGCTTGTCGGGCGTCGTCTGCAAGGGAGTGAACGTGTGGAACGTCCGTATAGGACGCAGCGTATGCGGTTGCTCTTCAAGCGGAAGGCGTTGTTCTATGCCGAATACAACATTCGTTTGTTTTTTAAGTTGCTGTTTTCTCGGGCTGATTGTTTCTATGCCAACGACACGGACACGCTGCTTGCAAACTATTGTGCGGCGAGGATCAGGGGCAAAGCCTTGTTCTTCGATGCACACGAGATGTTCCCCGAGGTTCCGGAGCTAGTTGGAAGACCAGCGGTGAAGCGTGTATGGCAGGGAATAGAAGACTGGATACTGCCTCGCATGGCATGCCGCATGAAGGAACAACATGGTGGTGGGCGCATGGCGGCAGTGACTGTATGCCAGTCGATAGCAGATATTTATCGTGAGCGGTATGGGTTGGAAATGGGTGTGGTAAGGAATGTGCCGATGAGACGTCGGAAGGCTATAGCGACATCGATTGAGAAGCAGAATATTCTTCTCTATCAGGGCGCTGTGAATATCGGGCGTGGAATAGAGTGGGTGATGGATGCGATGAGATATTTGCCAGACTACCGTTTTGTCATTGCTGGCGTTGGCGATGTGTATGACAAGCTTCGGGCGAAAAACGATGCGGATAATGTTGTCTTTATGGGAAGGCTTGAACCGGAGAAGCTGTACGAGCTGACGCTGTCGGCGCGCCTTGGCATATCGCTGCTTGAGAACAGGGGACTGAACTACTACTACTCGCTTCCGAACCGCATTGCCGACTTTGTGCAGGCTGGTGTTCCGGTGCTTGCGACGGATTTTCCTGAAATTCGCCGAGTTGTAGAAGGTTATGGAATCGGCACGCTTGTACCGCCACAACCCTTCGATGCTGAGAACTGCTGTTCGGAGCCTCCGGATGCGAAGGAGCTGGCGCGGAAGATAGAGGAGACGGTCTCTTTTTGGGACGCGATGGCGGAAGACGAGAGGCAGACTCGGTTTGCAAAAGCTGCAGCCGATTTGAGCTGGGACAACGACAAGAAGACGTTGCTTGAAAAGATTAATTATTTGGTTATTAAACCTTAATATTAACCATGACCTTATTTTTAGATATACTTATACTTTAACTATAGATTTATTAGTTTTTGAAATTTATGTTTTTTAGAATCTGCCTTCAATAATAAAATAATAATAATCGCGTTGTATAAATTTGACAAGTAAAAATCTTTAACTTTAATCATAACTTTAACTTCAGATAATACAAAACAATTGTCCCCTTCACTCCTTAAACCCTTTACCCTTTACCCTTTACCCTTTACCCTTTAACCTTTAACCTTTAACCTTTAACCTTTAACCTTTAACCCCCTTATATGTTATATAACCTGTTTGCACTGATTTATATTATTGGTCCTTTCGTCGGACTATGTCTCATTTTCAAGAAACTGAACATAGCCTGGTGGAAGGGACTGATTCCTGTCTACAATATTGTTTTGTGGATAAAGATATGCGGAAAGGACTGGAAATGGTATATATACTTCCTTATTCCTGCCATCAATATTTTTACATTTCTGATGCTTGTGGTAGAGACAGCGAAGGTTTTTGGGCGGCACAATTTCTGGGAACAGACGTTGGCAGTCCTTTTCCCGTTTGCCTACTTGCCATACGTGGGACTGAACAAGTATGAGTACCAGGATCCTGCAACCCACAAGGCAGTTAAATACTCGTCGGGTCGCGAATGGCTCGACGCCTTGGTGTTTGCTCTTATAGCCGCTGTGATAATAAGGGGTAATTGCTTTGAATTCTTCAAGATACCCTCGTCGTCGATGGAAAAGTCGTTGCTTGTCGGCGACTATCTAATGGTCAGCAAGATTGCTTACGGACCGAGGGCTGCGATGACACCGTTGTCGTTCCCGTTGGTGCACAATGTGTTGCCTCTTACCAACAATCAAAGGGAGTCGTACTTGAAGTGGATAAAGTTGCCCTATCACAGATACCCTGGTCTTGGCAAGGTGAAACGCTTTGATGCGACAGTGTTCAACTATCCTGACGGCGACACCGTCTGCACGGCTTTCCAAAGCAACCGCTCGTATCACGACCTTGTGCGCGAATATGGGGTTGATGCCATTCGTGACAACCCTGCCACTTTTGGACGTGTCGTTGTTAGACCAACCGACAAGCGCGAAAATTTCATTAAGCGCTGTATAGGTCTGCCTGGCGAGACGATTGAGATTCGCGACCAGCGGGTTATGATAAACGGCGAGGCTGTGGAAACGCCTGCTGATGCAGAGTACACGTATGCCGTAAGAATGGCGGAGAGCGTGGATGACTATATTGCATCTATGACGAAAATGGGTGCATACGGCTCCGATTTGGTCAATGCAAAGCTGCAGAAAGACATGCATTTCTTCTCGTCGATGGGTATCTCGAACGAAGATTGCGAGAACTCGATAGGATACTTCCAGTACATCTACCTCAACGACAGCCAGATTGAGATTGCCATGCAGTATTCCAAGTACCTGTCCGTCGAACCGATGAAGCATACACAGGGCGACAGCAGCCGTTTGGTACGCATCACACCACGCTATAAGCTGCTTGTCAACCCGACCTATGAACGCGAGTTGGGCGATGCCATGATGGGATTGACACAGAGCTTGTTGGAAAATGGTGTGTCGCAGAGCCAGATAGACATGATGGGACAGATATATACCATTCCGATGACGGCAGAAGCCGCCCAGCGGATGCAGGCCAACGCTGCAGTAGCCGAGATAATGCCGCTTTCGGCGCAGCAGGGCTATTCGGGACAAGAGCTGTTCCCGCATGCCGAGGGTTACAAATGGTCGGTCGACAATTTCGGTCCGGTGACCATTCCGGCCAAAGGCATGAAAGTTGCGCTGAACGAAAAGACTTTGCCGATATACCGTCGTGCCATCGAGGTGTTTGAGCACAATGACTTGGAGGTGCGCAATGGCCATATTTTCATCAATGGCAAAGAGACGACGGAATATACATTCAGCATGGATTACTATTGGATGATGGGTGATAACCGTCACAACAGCGCCGACAGCCGCTATTGGGGATTCGTTCCTGAAGACCACGTTGTAGGCCGGGCCTCGGCTATTGTGTTCTCGAAGGATGCCGACAGCGGCAAGATCCGTTGGAACAGGATATTAAGGACAAAGCTTTAGGCTTTGCGGAATAACAGATAGTGTTATAAAATATAAAATCCCGTTATTAGCAATAACGGGATTTTTTTGTTTCAAATAAGGATTTTGTTTTGCAGGCAAAACGCGAACGTTTCGCAAAGCGAGAGAAAAGAAAACTTGTTTGCTTTTCCGAGCCAAAGAAATGTCAACGAAGATAATTAAACGATTTGTAGAGGTTACCTTAAGACTGTTTGGAATCTTCCAACGCTTTGATTATGGATTTGGCAGCTTGGCGACCGGCACCCATGGCAAGAATGACGGTGGCGGCGCCGCTTACGGCATCACCGCCAGCAAAGACCATGTGGCGCGATGTGCATCCGTTGGCGTCGGTCTTGATTCCGCCCCACGTTTCGGTGTCCAGTCGCGGTGTGGTACTCTTGATGAGAGGGTTGGGCGAAGTGCCGAGAGCGATTACGAGGTTGTCGAGTTCGATGTCGAACTGGCTGTCAGGTATTTCAGAGAAGCGTCGACGTCCCGATGCATCGGGTTCCCCCATGGCCATACGTACCAGTCGTACACCGCCGACGTTGCCCTTGCCGTCGTCGAGCACGGCAACGGGATTGCATTGGAAGCAGAACTGGATACCTTCTTCCTTGGCGTGGTGGACTTCCTCCTTGCGTGCCGGCATATCCTCTTCGCCACGTCGATATATTACGGTCACTTCGCATCCCAAGCGACGTGCAGTGCGAGCTGCATCCATGGCTACGTTGCCGCCACCGACTATGGCTACGTGTCGTCCGAGTTGGATGGGAGTGTCGTATTGGCTATCGTAGCCGTGCATGAGGTTGGTGCGCGTAAGCAACTCGTTGGCGGAAAGGACACCGACAAGAGTCTCGCCGGGAATACCCATGAATTTGGGCAGTCCGGCGCCAGAAGCTATATAGACGGCCTTGAAACCCTGATGATTGAAGAGGTCGTCGACAGTGACTGACTTGCCCACGATGACGTTGGTATATATTTTTACACCCAGTTTGCGCAGGTTCTCGATTTCGGGAGCGACAACGCGCTGTTTGGGCAGTCGGAATTCGGGGATGCCGTAGACGAGGACACCGCCAGGCTGGTGGAGGGCTTCGAAAATGGTCACGTCTAAACCGGCTTTTGCCAAATCGCCGGCACAGGCAAGTCCGGAGGGGCCGCTTCCGATGATGGCCACTTTGGTCTTCGAACCGATGCTGTCGTTATCGCTCTTGTTGTCAGATTGTTCTGAATGTTCTCGGTTCCAGTCGGCAACATAGCGTTCGAGAGCTCCGATTGCTATAGGTTGACCCTTATGGCCAAGAATGCATGCACCTTCGCATTGCGTCTCCTGAGGGCATACACGTCCGCACACGGCGGGCAGGGTAGAGTCCATGGCAATGATGCGTCCGGCTTCGGCCACGTTGCCCTCTTTGACGGCAGCGATGAAGGCAGGAATGTTGATACCGACAGGACATTGTGTGACGCAGAGGGGCCGTTTGCAGTTGAGGCAGCGCGAGGCTTCGACCAAAGCCTGTCGGTCGTTGAAGCCGTATGACACCTCGTCGAAGTTATGAATACGTTGCTGAGGGTCTTGCTCTTTGGGCTTTTGGCGTTGATTTTTTTCAGCGGCATCGAGGGCTTCATCGACAGCGTCAGCCAGATTGCACCTGTGTCCGCCTTCTGTAGTGGCGATGCGGTATTTGCGAGCATCGGGTCGTGCAAGTCGGCTCATGGCCTCGTCGAAATTGACGAGATGACCGTCGAATTCAGGACCGTCGACGCAGGTGAATTTCACTTTGTCGCCAACAGTCACGCGGCAGGCGCCGCACATTCCGGTGCCGTCGACCATCATGGAGTTGAGCGACACGATGGTAGGCAGGTTGTATTGTTTGGTAAGCAGCGAGACGAACTTCATCATGGGCAGCGGACCGATTGCGACACAGCAGTCGTAGTGATTGCCGGATTCGATGAGTTGTTTAATCTTGTCTGTTACAAGACCTTTTTCGCCATAGCTGCCGTCGTCGGTCATGATGTAGAGATTCTGACAGGCGGAGCGCATGCGTTCTTCGAAGAAGATGAAGTCCTTGCTGCGAGCGCCGATGATGATGTCGGAATAGAGGCCGAAGCGGTAGGCCCATTTGGCTTGAGGAAAGACTGGAGCGGTGCCTACGCCTCCTGCGACAAAAAGGATGCGCAGATTGGGGTTCTGCTCGAAGAGGCTTATTACTTCGGCAGGTTTTCCGAGCGGGCCCACGATGGTGTAGAGATTGTCGCCCTGTTCCATGTCGGCCAGTTTGCGTGTCGAGTCGCCTACAATCTGGAACACTATTGTTACAAGACCCAGTTCGTGGTCGATGTCGCAGATGGTCAGTGGTATTCGTTCGCCATGTGCATCGGGTATGACAATGAGGAACTGTCCCGGATGTCCGCTTTGGGCAATCCACGGAGCTTCGACTTCCATAAGAACGGTGGCGGGTGTGAGGAACTCTTTTTTCTGGATCAGATACATGGCGATACTATTTGGTTCTGGTTTATGTAATTGTTTTATTTCTTAATAGGTTTAGCAGGCAGGTGTGCTTGCGTACAGAATATGCAACCTAATCGTTTTAATGTGGTATGAATTACTGTTTTTGGCGAATAAGGCTGTCGATATAAGCTACTTGGCGTTGGCGTGGATTGCCTTCGTAGTTGAGGATTACGTAGTCGGCGCGGTCCATCTTTGTTTCGGCCGGCAGCTGGTTTTGCATACGTTCTTCGAGTTGTGCTCTTGTGGCTTTGTCGCGAAGGAGCAATCGTCTGATGCGTTCCTCGTGCTCGAGGTAGATGGCAATGACGGCATCGAGCTGGCGGTCGAGGCTGTATTCAAAAAGAATGGCCGATTCGATGATTACGTATGGGGTCGATGCGGATTGCGAGAGTGCCCATGATTTGAAGTCCTGCATCACGCGCGGGTGGATGAGGCTGTTAAGGCTGCTGAGTTTCTCTTTGTCGTTGAATACAACAGAAGCGATGGCCTGCTTGTTGACGCTTCCGTCGGGGTTGAAGACGCTGTCGCCCAATAGTTTTCGGATTTGCAGAAGGAATTGGCTGTCGTTATAGTAAGTGGCAGCATGGCTGTCGGCAATAAAGCATGGTACGCCGATTTTTTGGAATTCATGCAGCACAGTGGTTTTTCCGCAGCCTATACCTCCGGTGAGTCCGATAAGTTTCATGATCTTTATTATTTTATCACGATATATTGTATTTCAGAAGGAGTGATTGACTTGATGCGCACATTGGCGGGGAAGGTTGTCACCACGGGAGTGAGCGAAGTCGAGGTGTCGTTGTCCATTACTGCTGTCACGGCGAAGTCGTTGTTGTTGACGCTGTTGTATTCTTTCTGAGGGACAATGCAGGTTATCTTGACTTCGGCGGGATAGAGGTTGATTTTGTCGGACGATGGAGTCCTATCGTTGTTTTGCAGTTGTATTGGCAGGGTTATCTCTTTTTCAATGTAGTTCTCGACAGGGATATAGACGCCGACGGAGTTGGTCGAAATGTGCAGGTCGCTGTATTTGTGCCAAGCGGTGTCTAGGCGTATTCTGTATTCGCCGCTGATGCGGATGGACTTGATGGTCTGTTGTGCTGCCTTGATGGAGCTGACCTTGTCGAGCGAGGCTTGGCTGCCGTAGAGCCATATCGTGTCGGGTCTTATTTTCGGTTCTCCGCAGAGTCCGACCATATCTACAAACTGGAACTTCACAGGGCTGATGTCTGGAACAAAAGCTTTGCTGTGTCTCGGCGACAGGTGGATGTTGAGCCTTGAGCTCACGGGTGCTATTTCGCTGACGCCGCGAGTGTCGATTTGGCTTTTGATAACATCCATGTACTCTTCGGTATTGAGTGTGAATTGTATATCGCCCGATTGGTCTTTGAACTTGTTGACGAGTTTTGACACATTGATGTGGACGATGTTATTGTTGCTAAAATCCCTGTTGAAGGCGCTGAAACCGTTGCAGACTATGTCGAGAGTGGCAATGCTGTCGATCTGAATCACAGCATAATGAGCTCTGTCGATACCGTCATAGACGATGCGGTAGTTCTCGCGGAAGTGTTTGTATTCCGACATCGATGAGACCACCCACACCATAGCAACAGCTACCAGCGCGAAGAGGAAACCTCGCGAGTGGCGGAGACGTTGTATGATGCGGGAGCCCATGATTGATTTCTTTTATTGCTTTGTTACTTCGTTGTTGTTGACAACGGCTTGGATAAAGTTCTTTTCGACGGTGATTACGACGCCGTTCGAGATTTCGACATCAATAGTCGTGTCGGCAACCGAATTGACCTTGCCGTAGATGCCACCAGCGCAGAGGACGCGGTCGCCCTTGGCGAGTTGGGAGCGCATTTTGGCTTCCTCTTTGGCTTTTTTGTTTTGTGGGCGAATCATAAGGAGCCACATGACAACAAAAAGGAGGATAATCATAATAAGTCCGCTGCCGCCTCCGGGATTGCCGGCGGGGGCTCCTTGTGCTTGGAGAAGGATAAAGTTGATGTTCATTGTTGTATGGTTTTATGTTTAATTATGAATCAATGTTGGATGGATGGTAACTAAAGTTGATACTCTTATCTTACTGTTGCAGAGATGCGAAGCTTTGTTCGTGCTGGTTGGGTGTTGGAGGCTACGGTGACCTCTTTGACTTGGTAGCCAGACATGCCTTGCGACTTGAATGAAACCGTTATGTATCCGGTTTTGCCCGGAGCGATGCGTTCGCGCGGGTAGTCGGCCACGGTGCATCCACACGAGGCGTCGCAGCCGCTGATGACGAGGTCGGCATTGCCAGTGTTGGTGAACTTGAAGCTGTATGATATATTCTCACCGGCCATGAGTTGTCCGAAGTCGTGCATGTCGGTCTCGAAAGTGATTCGCGGCATCTTCTGGCTTTCATTGTAGCCTTGTGCGCTGTTGGGGTTCTGTATCAGGTCGACATCCGAAGCACCTTTTTTGCCGCTGCAGGCGGTGGCGAGGAGCAGGAGCGAGATAAGGAATATGGAGTGTTTGGCTTTCATATATATAATATAGGTTTAGTTTTCGTCGGGAGGGTTGGGACCGTCGATGTCGGGGTCGTAGAGTCCGCGTTCGTCTTTGTTGATTCGGCCTGCCACGCGGAGTTCGATAAGAATCTTGTCGAGGATTCCGTTGATGAAGAGCTTGCTTTTCTCGGTAGAGAATTCTTTCGACAGTTCGATGTATTCGTCGACGGTGACGCGCTCGGGTATCGAGGGGCAGGACGTGAATTCGGTCACAGCCATGTTGATAAGCAGAATGTCCATCAAAGCCACACGGTCGAAGTCCCAGTTCTGCAAGTGCTTGCGTATCATAGGCTCGACATCGTCGATGTGCTTGAACGTCTCGACAGCAAGGTTGCGTGCGAAGGAGTAGGCGTTTTCGTCTTTCTCGTTGCGGCTGTCATAGACGAGTGGGCAGCACATGGCCTCGTTGGTGTTTTCGTCATCGAGTTCCTTGAGCATCATGAAGTTGTATTGCGCAATTTGGTCGAAATCGTCTTCCCAAAGCAGGTCGCGTTCGAAAATGATTTCGCGCAAAGTCTGTTCGTTCATGAGGTGTTTGAAAGCTATAATGGCGATGTTGCGGTCGTTGTCGAACGACGGCTTGTCCGATTTGAGGTATTCGGCGAACTGGGGCGAGGTCTTGAAAATGCCGAGGATCTTGCGGAAGATGTCGAAGTTGTTGCTCCAGTCGATATGGAGGCGGTTGACTTGTTGCCGCAATTCGAAGGAGTTGTCGAGCCGCGAGATGAACTGGTTGTCGACCAGTCGTTGCAGGATGTCGATTTCGGCCTGCTGCGGATTGAATTTCTGCATCTCGGCTTCGATGATGCGCTCGGCGGTGAAGGTCAGTTGTCCCAAAGTGCTGAGTTGTATAACACCCAGGTCGTTGAGACGGAGTACATTGTAGTCGAACGCCTTGGCAATCTCGTCGGGCGAAGAGGTTTGGTTGGAGACTCCTGCATAGACTGTCTGCAGGGCTTTTGCGCGCAAGAAATGTCTGCTTAGCATACTATGTTGATTATGCGTTTTGGTACGAAAATGATTTTTTTAGGTTCTTTGCCTGCGAGCCATTTCTGGGTTTCGGGCAGGCCTTTCACTGCGGCGACGGCATCGTCCTGTGTGCAGTTGGCAGGCAGTTCGATTGTGAAGCGCATTTTGCCGTTGAACGAGACGGGGTAGGTGAAAGAGTCTTCGACCAGCTGGTGCTCATCATATTGCGGCCATTGGGCAGTGCAGACCGACTCGGTGTTGCCCAAGAGGTGCCACAGCTCTTCGGCGATGTGGGGCGCGAAGGGTGCAATCAGGACGGTAAGCGGTTCGAGGATGGCCCGTTTGTTGCACTTCAGCGAGGCAAGGTCGTTGGCACAGATCATGAAGGTGCTGACGCTTGTGTTGAAGGAGAATCGCTCGATGTCGTCGGTGACTTTCTTTATGGTTTGGTGCAGGATTTTGAGTTCTTCTTTGGTCGGGTTTTCGTCGCTGACGGCAAAGGTATTGCTGTCGTCGTGGAAAAGGCGCCAGAATTTTTTGAAGAAGCGGAAGACACCTTCGATGCCCTTGGTGTCCCACGGCTTGGCCTGCTCGACGGGGCCGAGGAACATCTCGTACATGCGCAGCGTGTCGGCACCGTAGCGTGCAACGAGGTCGTCGGGGTTCTGTACGTTGAACATCGATTTCGACATTTTCTCGATTTCCCATCCGCAGATGTATTTGCCGTCTTCGAGTTCGAAGCGAGCGTCGGCGAATTCGGGCCGCCACTGGCGGAAACGCTCGATGTCGAGGATGTCGTTGTCGACGATGTTGATGTCGACATGTATGGGGGTTACGCTGTCAGGGTCATTGACGAGGCCTTTGGAAACGAAGAGTTTGTTGTCGGCCTTTGAGCGATAGACAAAGCTCGACCGGCCTTGTATCATGCCCTGATTGACGAGTTTCTGGAACGGTTCTTCCTTCACGGCGAGTCCGATGTCGAAGAGGAATTTGTTCCAGAAGCGTGCATAGATAAGATGGCCAGTGCCGTGCTCGGCGCCGCCGACGTAGAGGTCGACGTTCTGCCAGTATCCGACGGCCTGGTGCGAGAAGTATTCCTTGTCGTTGCGCGGGTCCATATAGCGCAGATAGTATCCGCTGCTGCCTGCAAATCCGGGCATTGTGCTCAGTTCGAGCGGGAATATGGTTTTGTTGTCGATGAGCGACTTGCTTACGATGCGCTTGTTCGTCTCGTCCCACGCCCACATGTCGGCATGTCCGAGCGGAGGTTCGCCGGTGGCGGTGGGTTTGAAGTCCTTGATTTCGGGCAGCTGCAGCGGCAGACATTCTTCGGGAATGGGGTAGGGGATGCCCTCTTTATAATAGATGGGGAAGGGCTCGCCCCAGTAGCGCTGGCGGCTGAAGATGGCGTCGCGCAGGCGGTAGTTGACGGTGCGGTGGCCGATGCCCATTTGTTCAATCTTGTCGATGACGGCAGCCATGGCCTCTTTCACCTTCATGCCGGTGACGAAGCCGCTGTTGACGGAGTAGCCGGTCTTGGCGTCCATGCTTTCGCTCCAAGTGGCGGGGTCGCTTGTGACATCCTTCTCCAACGAGACCACCTGGCGGATGGGCAGGTTGAAATGGCGTGCGAAGGCGAAGTCGCGGCTGTCGTGGGCGGGCACTGCCATGATGGCTCCGGTGCCGTAGCCAGCAAGGACGTAGTCGCTCACGTAGATGGGGATACGCTCTTCGGTGAGTGGGTTGACGGCGTAGGCGCCGGTGAATACACCTGAGACCTTCTTCACCTCGGCCTGGCGTTCGCGCTCGCTGCGGTTCTTAGCCCAGGTGACGTATTCTTCGACCTCGGCTTTGTGTTCGGGAGTGGTTATTTCGCTTATGAGTTCATGTTCGGGACAAAGGACCATGAAGGTGACGCCGAAGATGGTGTCGGGTCGGGTGGTGAAAATCTCGAAGCTCGGTACAGGCTGCGGGTCGAACTGCGGCATATAGGCCTGTGCGCCAGGAAGTACATTTGTGTTGGTCGGAACATCCAGTGGGAACCACACTGCGGCACCTTCGCTGCGTCCGATCCAGTTGCGCTGGATTTCCTTCAGCGAGTCGGTCCACTCCACCTGCTCCAGCCCGTCGACCAGGCGTTGGGCGTAGGCGGTGATGCGGAGGCTCCACTGGCGCATCAGCTTGCGCTCGACGGGGTATCCGCCGCGCACGCTGAGTCCGTTGACCACTTCGTCGTTGGCGAGTACCGTGCCCAGCTCGGCGCACCAGTTGACAGGTATGTCGGCAAGGTAGGCGAGGCGGAAGTTCATCAGGTAGTTCTGGCGTTCCTTCTCGTCCATGTCGCTCCATTTTTTGCCGTCGATGTCGGGGTTCTCATTGTCCAGCTTAGCGACCAGTTCGCTTATGGGGCGGGCTTTCTGCTGCTCTTCGTCGTAGTAGTGGTTAAAGAGCTGGATGAAAGTCCACTGGGTCCACTTGTAGTAGTCTGGGTCGCAAGTGCGTACCTCGCGGTCCCAGTCGAAGCTGAAGCCGATTTTGTCGAGTTGTTCGCGATAGCGTGCAATGTTCTGCTCGGTTGTTACAGCCGGGTGCTGTCCGGTCTGTATGGCATACTGCTCGGCAGGGAGTCCGTAGGCGTCATAGCCCATGGGGTGCAGCACGTTGAATCCGCGCAGACGTTTGTAGCGAGCGTAGATGTCGCTTGCGATGTAGCCAAGAGGGTGACCCACATGCAGTCCCGCTCCCGAAGGGTAGGGGAACATGTCGAGTACATAAAAATGAGGCTTATCCGATTTGTTTTCCACATGGTAGGTGTGTTGGTCGCGCCAATACTGCTGCCATTTGGGTTCGATTTCGTTAAAATTGTAGTCCATCTTTCAGTCTTTCAAAGTGGTTTGTTCGGTACTTGTAAAATAAATCATTATTATTCAGTATGATGTGTTTTGCAAGTTTAAAAATACAAACTGCAAATTTACACAAAAATCTTTATTACAACAAAATTTACTACTTTTGCAAAACAAAAAAGAGTGAGACCTGTGGTCTTTCTCATTAATAAATATATTGTTAGACAAAAACTGATTAAAATGGATAAACTGAGTTATGCTCTCGGCCACAACATTGGCCGCCAACTGTTGGATATGGGACTGGAAACGAGTCTGAATGTCGATGACTTTGCTTCTGCCATACGCGATTTGTTCACCGGCAAGAATTCGCAACTCACGACCGAGGAGATGCACAGCATCCTCGACAAGTTCTTCACCGAGATGGAGGCCCTGCAGCAGGCCGAGGCTGCCGAGCGTGGCAAAGCAGCCAAAGGCGAAGGCGAGGCATTCCTGGCCGAGAACGCCAAGCGCGAAGGCGTTTTCTGCACTCGTAGCGGATTGCAGTACGAGGTCTTGGTCGAGGGTAACGGTCCGCGTCCTACGGCCAGCGACACAGTGCGTTGCCACTATGAGGGCACGCTGATCGACGGCACGGTGTTCGACAGCAGCTATCGCCGCAACCAGCCTGCCGAATTCGGTCTGCGTCAGGTTATTGCTGGATGGACCGAGGGTGTACAGATGATGAAGGTCGGCTCCAAATACAAATTCTACATTCCCTATCAGTTGGGTTATGGCGAACACGGCGCCGGCAACTCGATTCCGCCTTATGCAGCATTGATTTTCACTGTCGAACTCCTGGCTATCGTCTGACGCTGCTCAGGGTTTGATACACATTTTATAATACAATAGCCTCGGCAATCCTGTTGTCGAGGCTATTGTATTCTAAGGCTGGGTAGCTGATTTGTCACAATTTGGCTATTTTGGAATTATGTTGTAATTTTGCGACCGTAATAAAATGTTCCAAAATATTAATTTAGTGATTGATTTACAGTAAAAATATGGACCTGTTTATAGTCGCTGGAATCAGATGTGAAAGATTTAATAATATGATATTGTCATGAGAAGCAAGCTGTTTTTTGTCGCCCAATGGCGCACCGTTGTCGTTGTTTTGTTTGCAGTTGTAGGAGCCGCCCTGATGTGTACCTCTTGCAGTAAGGATGACGTCACGGTTCGTCCGAGCGAATGCTCTGAAGGAGAGGCCTATGTGACCGACTCAGCGTTCTACAGCTCTCCGGCAATGAAGGCCTACAACTTTGTCTATCCATCGGTCGACCCCTATGGCAATCCCATAATGTTGTCAGGAACCATCACGATGCCCGCAAACATGCCACGTCACGCCAAGGGTCTGCTGCTCTACAACCACTTCACAATCTATCGTGCAGACCAGTGCCCGTCACGTGGCGAACTCAGCATGCAGCACCAGGTTGCCAATTATGACCTTATAACCATTTCGGCCGACTATTACGGGTTTGGCGTCACCGAGCAGTACAATCAGGCCTATTGCCTTTCCAGCTACAATGCCCGTACCAGCATCGATGCGCTGCTTGCCGCCAAGAAGCTCCTTGCGTGCATGGGCTACACTTGGGACGACCGTCTCTTCAATGCCGGCTATTCGCAAGGCGGTCAGACCGCTATGGCCGTTGTGCGCCTTGTCGCCGAACAGTATCCCGACATCGATATCACATACACCTTTGCCGGAGCCGGCCCTTACGACATTCCGGAAACGTATCGCCAATTCGTCAACGCCACCATAGCTGGCATGCCCAGCACCGTCATCAGCGTGATGCTGTCCTACAACGAGTTCTTCGAACTCGGCGTGCCATACGACCGCATGTTTATTGAACCGGCACTTAGCCATATTGACGATTGGATTCTCAGCAAACGCTATACCCGCCAGGAAATAGACTCGCTCGTCAGTTCGCTCAATGTCGCCGACTTTGCCACAGCCGAGTTGCTCGATACCACCTCCGAGCTCTCGGCGCGCTTTGTGCAGGCCTTCGACAGCGACAACCTCTGCCATGGTTGGACTCCGCGCGGAACGGAACGTATAATGCTATTCCACAGCACGCACGACATCACCGTTCCTGTTGCTACCACCGAGCACATGTACCAGTTCCTGACCACGCATGGAGTGCAGGATGTCGACTTGCAGATTCGCGACATCGAAGCCACCGCCACAGTGCCGGCTCACGAGTATGCGGCCCTCACTTTTGGTATCCTCGCTATGATGAAATTGAACGAGATGATAAATGGCGGAAACTGAGAGTAGATACCCGTGTCGTTAGATGTTCTATTGTGACAGATGACTATAAAAAAAACAGCCTCGACAATTCCGTTGTCGAGACTGTTTAATTTGTTTATGATTACAGGGATTCCAATTCTTTAGCTCGTTCATCGCTGATATTCAGCAACTGCTGAAGACGTTTTAGCATTTTTCTTCCACTTTCATTATCACTGCCTGCTTTCATCTCGCGAAAAGCGTCAATGTATTCCTGCTCATCCTCGGTGATAGTTGATTTCTTTACGATTTCTTCGAGTTGTGCTGCTCGTTCATCGCTGATATTCAGTTGTAAACGCAACCTTTTGAGAATGCGTTGTCCGATGGCAGTTATTTCACCATTTCCCATACAATTTTTGACTTCGTCAATATACTGGGTCTCAGAGGTGGAAAGCGACGAGTCGTTGGCATTCCTTTTTGAGGGAATCGGTTTGTCTTTCTTGTTTGATTGTTTATTAATAGACGTTTTTTTATTATTAGATTTAGTAGGGTTACTTTTTTCAATCAATGTATCGTTAGAAGCAAATTTCACCTTGATGCTAATTGCTGCCTGCTCTTGTGCAGCGAATAAATCTTCGTTAAAGGTGCTTAAATCCAAACCTATATGGATGTATAGAGCATGAATATCGGCACGTATTTGACTCAATTCATTGTCAGACACCACCTGAGTTCGTTGGGTTTCGATGTGCTCTTCATGAAGCAACATGTTGCCATCCGTTCGTTGCCGAGCCATTCTTTGCCAAGAGGGTTCGCCATCGAACCATATCAATCCTTTGGGAATGAAAGGTGCTTTTGTTGGTTTGAATGTTTGGTGTAGACTGATATGGTGACTGATTGATTCGATTAGTCGTTGTCCAAAAGCCTTGCCTTTGTGAATTCCGCCGCCATATCCATTAACTGAAGCTCCACCTCCAGCCATTTTTCCGTGGCTTTTCTCCTGAGTGTTGGTTGTTGAGTTGTCTATGCTGATTTTTATGTCGGATGCACCAAGTGATTGGGCCAGTTCGCAAAATTCGCGAACGCGGTCTTCTACAAGTTCTTGTTGATAGCTGTCGAGTGGAATATAGCGTGATTCTACTTTGGGGTGAGCCACATATAGGGTGCCAGCCTTAGGGTGACCTATGGGAAAAGATATTTTTGATAGGTCGGAATCAATACAAAGGGTGGCGAACGAGTCCTGTTTGAGGTCGTGGATGGTATCAACAATCAGCAATGTCTTTCGCTTGTTGTAGGGCAGTGTAAGGAACTGTTCGGTATACATTTCGTTGAGTCTAAAGAAATCAGCGGAAGCCAATTCATTCATCGTTTTTGGTCCATATTCTGTATCAAGGCGTTCCTTATCATCAGCATAGATGGCAGCTTCGAAGGCAAACTGGCGTGCCATGGTAATATCACCTAATTATTCAAGAGAGATATAGAATTTGGTACATAACTCTCCATATAAGGGTGTATTATGACTGAAATTTTCATCGCTTAAAGTTGTGAAAAAAATCTGGGCGGCGTTTGAATAATCATCCATATTGAAATAAACATCTCCCAGATGATATCTAATTATAGGGTTTTCAATGGTTCCTTCAGGAAAGACCTCCAAATAGTGGTTGACTATGCGGATTTGTTCTTCGGGATCTTCTGTATCATTAATTGCGTCAACGAATTCGTTAAACTGGCTTTCGTTGCAGTTGAATGCAGCTTCAGCAATGCGCGAAATTATAGCTGCCATCTTGTCCCCATGTTTCCTGTCGCGTTTGAATGTCTTGCATGTGAAATATCTGATTGGAATGCTTAGCCAAAGAGTGTCGTCCTCGTCGTATAAATGAATCATTTCATCGCTATATGTCGCTTTTTTGAAATGATTTAAAGGAATGACCAATCGATCGTCAGCGAATTTGTCGTCAAAGATGTAGATATTGCGATTCGTTATGACAAGTCCTTTCTCATAATCACCATACGTTTCGTCGTGAGCAAAAAGAAGCTCCTCCTCAATATCGTTAATTAAGAAGTTTTTTCTGATTTTTAAACGGTATGTTTCTTTTGGGAATGCGCAGTTATCGTGATAGAACCATGCAGTTGTAAGCATCTTGTAGTCGTCTACTGCTTGCTTGAAAACATTGTAGATTTCGTCTTTCATATTTTGTTATTGATTTGTAAATGCTTTTTATTCAGCTTCTCTATTGCAAATAAAAACTCTGTATTTGTGTATAATGTATTGTTTATTTGTTTTGTAATAAATTTCAGTTTCAAAACTTCATTTTTTTTTATTTTTTGAAACCGAATGCAAAAATAAAACAATTAATTATTCTGGCAAAATATAATTCATTGTTGGAAATCTTGCGTTGTATTTCGATAAGCCCAATGGCCAAAGGGAGCTTGTTCGCTGTTTTTTTTTGCATAGGTGCTCAAAGCCTGCAAGCAGGCAGGTCCACTTTAGCATAACGAGAATGTCAAAGGCTGCGAACACCAATGAAATCATAATATAAAGAAGTGAGCAACGATTCTTGCAATGGATTCAAGAGTCTACTCTTACATATCATTGGGAAAGACAGATAACCGCCTGCCTTGTAAGGGACTTGTGTTAATACCTCACACATTCAGGCATTCACACATTTTCCACATCAAATCTGCTCAATGATATTCGGGTTGGTCAAGAATTGGAAAAGCCCTATTGTCAAAACACCGTTGTCGTCGTACATAGGAGGGAAATGTCCCGACACTATGAGTATTTTTTTGAAAGAATCCTTGATTTGAAGAAGTGGGCGTTTCTCTTGCTCTTCTTTCTGGGCATCTTGCAGCTGGTATGCCGACTGGATATAGTAACGACGAGGACCTTTGCCCACCACGAAGTCGACCTCAAGGTGAGCTCTTGACCCATTCGACGTGCGGATTTCGACATCTCCCACATCTACAGTGTAGCCCTGCTGCCGCAGTTCATTATATATGATGTTCTCCATAACGTGTCCTCTGTCAAGTTGTCGGAAGGATAATAATGCATTGCGAAGTCCGATGTCTTGAAAGTAGTATTTCGCTTGAGCACCTATGTACCCTTTGCCGCGGATGTCGTATCGCAAGGCTTGTTCGACAATGAACGACTCCTCAAAATACTCGATGTACGCGGAAACGGTTTTGTTTGTTATTGACAGATTCTTCTTGGTGGCAAAGGTGTTTGTCAGATTGTTGGTATTGGTGAGCGACCCAACGCAAGAAGCCATCACTCGTATCAGTTCCTTTATTTCAGGGACATTCTCAATACGGTTGCGCTCCATAATATCACGCAGATAAACTGTGTTGAAAAGCTGGCGCAAATAGGCCATTTTTTTATCTTCCGAGTCCATCGACATAAGTCCAGGCATACCCCCATATAGTGAATATGAATCCCAAGCCTCTTGTATCGAGCCTGAACAAATACTCATATACTCTGAAAAAGAGAGTGGTGCAAGATGAATCTCATAACTGCGACCCCGAAATTCCGTGGCAATGTCTGTGGATAGAAAACGTGAGTTGCTGCCGGTTACGTATGTGTCCATGTTGTCAAAAAGCAGCAGACTATTAAGTACTTCGGGAAAATGATCCACCATCTGGACTTCGTCAATAACAACATAGTGCATATCGCTGTTATTTCTCGCGAATGCTTCGATTTTGTCGAGCAGAGTATCCGGATTGCGAATACTGCGATTGCGCCAGTCCTCCATTTTGAGGAAAAGCATATTGTCTTCTTTTATCTCCATCTCTTGCAGTCTCTTGCGGAATAACTCATTCAGCAGAAAAGACTTGCCGCATCGGCGTATCCCTGTTACGACTTTAATAAGTCCATTATGCATTGAACCGACTAGATTATCAACATATTGCTCTCTTTTTACAACCATATAATTCCATTTTTTGCCGTTTTTGGCCATTTTTTGGAATGCAAAGGTACAACAAATTTTCAAACTGGCAAAATAAAATTCATAGTTGGGCATTTTGCGCTGCATTTCGATAAGCCTAATGTCCCAAACCAAGCTTTTTAGCTGTAATGTTTTTATGTATAGGTGCTCAAAGCCTGAGTTTTGGCACGGCGAGGAAATAGCCCTATGCAATGGAACGTTTTCGCTAAGCCGAATGCATACAAGCTTGCTTGTATGCTGAGGCGAGAATGCCAGCGGCTGCGAACACCAATGAAATCAAAATATAATGAAGTGAGCAACGACTAATGAAATAGAACCAAAAGATAACTCCTACATAACAATATGGAAATCTGATGTTTTAAAATCATATTGTTTAGCACTTCAATTCTACATTATGCCTTCTATGGGAAAAATATATCAGCCATTGAACCTTCGGTGATCCTTCGGCGACGGGTCGGGCCGGTGCGCCGCCATTCTGTCCCATATATCCATCCTATACATACACCATATTTCCACCATATACTTACCATATAGTTAGCATATACAAAACATATAGAAAACATATTCAAAACTTATTCTTTCACATTTTTTAGGTTGTATTATGACAAAACAATTACACTATGCAAAAAAATGCAAACTTAAAAATCTTTTACTAATCCGCGAATGCAAATTTTTGTCAATAATTTTAATTTAGTGTCAAAAATTTGCATATCTTTGCACCAACAAATCATAGTGAAAATGTACGACACCTTACACATAGATGAATTATGCAATACGCTGGGATACAGAACTCAAATATCGTCTAAAGATATTGCAGATTTCTACCGCAGCTATTCCCCGGATATGCCAATTTCTACAATTAGATGGAAAATTTACTCTTTGGTTGACAAAGGCATCATCTATCCAATTGGACGGGGCGTATATCAATTGGGGAGAAAAACTATATTTGAGCCAAATATCTACCGAAAGACCGAGGAAATAGCAAATATTATGCACCGACGGCTTCCTTTTGCAAGTTATTGCCAATGGGACCTTTCTGTGGCAAATGCCTTTGTGCACCACCTACTCAACACACAGTTGTTTTTTGTCGATGTGGAACGTGATGCTGCCGAGGCAGCATACTATGAAATTAGGGCTGCTTATCGTCGCACCGTACTCTACCGTAACATAAGCGAGGAATTGCCTTATTATGACGGATACATTGTGGTTCGAAATATGGCTATTGGAGCGCCGACCATTAAAGTGTCTGATTTGCCGATGGCATCGTTGGAAAAGATACTGGTGGACTTTGCTATCGACCGGTTGTTCCCTTTCCAAAATACAGAGATTGTCGAAATCTATGCGAATGCCACAGCTTCCTATGCAGTCAATACCAGCCGGATGCTCCGTTATGCAGGCCGCAGGGGACGTCGTAATATAATAGAAGAAATACTGGATGAAACAAGCTAAACTATGATAACACAATACTCATTTACCGCCGACTGGATAAACCAGATATCCCGAAAATACAAAGCCGACAAAATCTTGGTTGAGAAATCCATCAAGGCCTTATTGCTGTTGGAAGGTCTTGCCGAATCCCCACTCCGTTTTGTTTTCAGAGGCGGTACATCATTGATGCTGTTATTTAATGAGCCACACCGGCTATCTATCGATATTGATATCATACTTCCTCCAGACACAACAGATTTGAATACAGCACTTCAACAAGTTGCTTCGTGCAAGAACTTTTCCCGTATAGAAGGTCGGCCCCATACGACTGGTTTAGTACCAAAGGCACACTATAAGTTTTATTATCCTTCTGTCGTCGAAAACAAAGAATCGTACATTAAATTAGATATTCTTTTCGAACAAATTCCTTACAACCAAACAATCAAGTTACCCATCGACAACATCTTCCTTGCAACAGAAGGTGAGAACAGGACGGTATGTGTTCCAGATGCCAACAATCTTCTTGCGGAAAAACTGACAGCTTTCGCTCCGCGAACTATTGGCGTGCCCTATCGCACAGAGGACAAAGAGTGTGGGATGGAAATAATAAAGCAGCTTTACGATATAGGAATTTTGTTCAACAAAGCAGACGACATAAAGACAATTGCCGCGGTGTACCGTGCCATAGCCCAACAAGAAATAGGGTATCGAAATGAGCCATATTTAGTGGACGACATCCTTCGTGACACGAAAGACCACGCTCTTTCCATCTGTTTTCGTCAAGGACTAAATAATGTCGACTACCCTGTGCTGACGCATGGCATCAAACAAGCCTCCTCCCACATCTTCTCCGAAACATATCACCTGGAGAAGGCCATCCTGTCCGCCGCCAAAGTCGTCTATCTCGTATCGCTGATAGAATCCGAAAGTACCGTGATAGAGAAATACAACAATCGGCAATTGGAACGCATAAAGGACTGGCAGTTTAATGAATTTGAATACACAAAACTCAACAAGTTAAAGAAGTCCAATCCAGAGGCATTCTTCTATCTGTATCAGGCATTGCATAATGTATCTTTGCAAAAAACAAAAGGTTTATGGTAAGATTCGTCGCCACAACTCGAGATAAGGAAATCTCTTTAAAAGAATTAGATATAATTCAAGCTGAAAATAAGGCGCTTTTGTTGTCAGGACACTATGACATCAAAAAAGCACAAGACTATTGCAATAAAGTGATGTCATGGATTTTGAACAGTCTTGACATTAGTTTCTCGAATGTCAATCAAATTATTAAAGAATGCCAGTACGTAATCAGTTCGAACAGATTACAATTGGATGCCTTGATTAGCATCCAATCATTTGCCAATAATGTCAATGCAAAGTTGCCCAATGCTTGGAAAGACAGCGATTGGCCTACTTGTAAAGACCTGCTGAAGTTTTCCGACATGGATATCATTGAAAAGGGAAAAGACTTGGTGATGGATAAAACCACCAAGAATGAAATTCAGAGGGTCCTCAATTTGAAGACTGCGATCGATATAATCACGACAGGTACATTGGCTCTATACTATTTGGAAATACTAAGTTCCATAAAAATGGAGTATCTGTTGAACACCTATGACCCTCACAATAACAAGCAATACATTCTTGGCAAGGCATTACAAGAACTCCATTTCTGCGACCGCGTAATCCTTAAAACTGGAGAGAAGATTGTTGAGGATAAGATTAAAGACTATATGGAAGCACAGAAGGAATATCAAGAACAAAAGAATGGTCTGCTCGAAAGCAATCATATAGAAACTTCCATATTCTGACAAATTTACCTCACAAAAAACATATATTCATCTGACAGAGCAACAAAAGGGAGCCATTCAGACATAACGTTCATTTGCCGACGATCCTTCGGCGACCTTTCGGTGATTCTTGGCTCATCAAGTTCGCCAGACGAAGCACGCTCGTCAGGTTCACCCATCAAGCTCGAATGGCACCCCTCGTGGGGGCGCAACAGCCGGCCAAGCCGAGAGTATAGTTCTGGTGTTGCCTTTAGGATAGTTTATTCACTAAGCCATTGGGCAATGTCGTATATCAGAATTCCTTGATAATCGTATTTTTCGTGACGTGTACGCGCTATCAGTATTTTGGGGTAGGCATCGTTTATGCTCAGCAGTGGTGATACTTCTCGTTTGAAAGTGGTGTCTTCAGTAATACTGTCGCTTACTTGAATGTATGCCTTTTCATCACCTCGCATTATTACGAAGTCAATTTCCTTTTGGTATAGTTTTCCGACATATACATCATATCCTCTGCGTTTCAATTCCAGGAAAACAATGTTTTCATACATTCGCCCCCAATCCATATTTCTTCTGCCCAGCATAGCGTACCGTATGCCGGTGTCAGCGAGATAGTATTTGTTTAGCGACTCCAAATATTTACGGCCCCGTATGTCATATCGGTCTACCTTATAAAATACAAAAGCATTGCAGAGATACTGGATATATCTGCGCACGGTAACGTGCGATGTCGGATTATTGTTGGCTGTCAAACACCCCGACACGTTGTTGGGCGACGTGATATTACCAATATTGTCCATCAAGTAGTTAGCTACTTGTGTGAGCGAATGTGCGTCCGCCAGGTTGTACTTCTCGGTCAAATCGCGTGTCAGTATTGTAGAGTACACCTCTTTGATATAGTCTTTCTTGTCAGCTGCATCAGAATACACGTATGAGCCCGAGAGCCCCCCTTCTGCGACATACATGTCAAACATAGACTGAATATCGTTATAAGGGGTGTGATAGGTACAATACTCCTTGAAACTGAAAGGCAAAACAGGAATCTCGATATGACGGCCTGTAAACAAGGTGGCAAGGTCAGCACTCAACAGAAAAGCGTTTGAGCCAGTGAGATAGATATCATATTGTTCACTCGAATGGAGACTATTGATTGCAATCTCGAAATTGGGACACATTTGCACCTCGTCAATCATCAAATAGTTTGTCTTGTCCAGCCGATGGTGCTCCTGCACATATTGATACAATGCGTGATACTCCCGCAACGATTCGAACTCCAAACGAGTAAAATCAACAAAAATGATATTGGCATCTTTTTCGGTACCCTCTATATATTTGATGAATTCTTGCAATAGGCGCGACTTTCCACAGCGACGGATTCCTGTGATGATTTTGATATCCGGCGTTCCTTGAATTCTTCTCAGTCTATCTAAGTATAAAACCCTGTTTATTAACTTCATAATTAATTTCGGTTTCAAAACTTCTTTTTTTTTTATTTTTTGAAACCGAATGCAAAAATACTACAATTTATCATTCTGACAAAATACGATTCACCGTTGGACATCTTATGTTGTATTTCAATAAGCCAAATGACCCAAACCAAGCTTTTTCGCTGTAATGTTTTTATGTATAGGTGCTCAAAGCCTGAGTTTTGGCACGGCGAGGAAATAGCCCTATGCAATGGAACGTTTTCGCTAAGCCGAATGCAGACAAGCTTGCTTGTATGCTGAGGCGAGAAAACGACTAATGAAATAGAACCAAAAGATAACTCCTGTATAACAATATGGAAATCTGATATTTTCAAATCATATTGTTTAGCACTTCAATTCTTCATTATGCCTTCTGTGGAAAAAAAATATCAGCCATTGAACCTTCGGTGATCCTTCGGCGACGGGTCGGCAGTTTCTCTAAATGAAGTTGACCCATTCTTGGAGGGTTCGCACATCAAGTTTACGTGTGATTTGCTGATTTAGGTTGTCACTTTTGTGTCCTGCGACTGGATTCAGTTGACGGGTTAATAATTATCGACTGTTTTTTGTTGTCAGCCGCCTGCGGTTGCGACTGAAAACGGTTTGCTCTGAT
>Ga0310695_10000633_pt1 | contig 89010 bp, 70 predicted proteins | sample RumenRJG_04DNA_FD_203882 | JGI IMG/M metagenome (GOLD analysis project Ga0310695, IMG submission 203882) | Bovine rumen microbial communities from Lethbridge, Alberta, Canada - RJG_04 (v2) (version 2) | ecosystem: Host-associated > Mammals > Digestive system > Stomach > Rumen | place: Canada...
TTGCAAAGCTTCACTCCATTGCAGAAACTGCCATGAAGAATGGAAATTCTAAATTCAAAGCGATTCTTGCTGTCGTACGACAGTGAGATGACTGCTCATGTATACAGGGGTGCTGAGTAGTTACTGGTTAAAAAACAAGCCCTTCTGTAACTTTTCAGATAGGACAATGAGGGTATGGGCGATATGGGCAGTATGGGCGCTATGGGCAGTCTGGGCAGTCTGGGCCATATGGGCGATATGCTAGATGGCCCCCATCTTGCCCATTAAGCCCATACTGCCCATCTTGCCCATCTTGCCCATCATGCCCATTAAGCCCATCAAGCCCATCTTTCTCAGCGCTCTTCTCTGTTTCTGCGCATCCAGTCCTTACGGGCGCGGTACATTTCTTCCTTTATACCCCCGTTTTCCTTGAAATGTCTCTTTTTCCATTCTATCAGACCGCGGATAAGCACATCACATTGGTGAATAAGTGTGATAGCAATGTTGGCGATGGTCTCGTCCGAACGTTCCTTAATCTTTTCTCGGTAGATGGCAGAATCAAGATGTGTCTTGCAAAATGCCCTGGTCTGAATACAGCGCGGATCGTCGTATGACCATTGCTCCAAACCGCGCACCCGCAGATAATCTTCATAGTCTAAAAGCAGCTCATGTAGCGAAGCTCGGTTCACATTGGTCAGTTTCAGTTCCATTTCGCGCGAAGTTATTCCGTCAATATTTCCTTCTGCAAGATTCTGCTTTCCAGAACGGGCTGCCTGAATCATTTGGTCTGATGTCCGGTCACTCGGTTTCAGAAAAGTGTGAACAAAATAATAGGTGACATCGTAAATACACTCCGCTTTTTGAAAAGCTTTAAGTGTACGGTAGTTGTTCGCTTGGGGCAGAAAGGATTTGTCTTCTTCCATGGTATATTGTAAATGTTAGCGGATTTTCCAACAAAAGGAGTATCCGACAGGCCGGATACTCCTTCTATTAATATAAGGGGAAAAGGGGGACGATTAGTCTTCCCAGTTCTCTTGAGTCTTGCGAACATAGGTTTTGTAGCGGAGCTGAGCCATGCGCTGGGCCTCGGCAAACAGTTCCTCGGCCTCGTTGGGATAGGCCTTCTTCACGCTGAGGTAGCGTACCTCGCCCATCAGGAAGTCGTGGAAGTTCTCCCAGTTCGGCTCCTTCGAGTCGAGGCTGAACGGGTTCTTGCCTTCCTCGGCCAGAGCGGGATTGTAGCGCCACAGGTGCCAGTAACCACACTCCACAGCCTTCTTCTCCTCGGCCTGGCTCTTGCCCATACCGCCCTTGGCCTTCAGACCGTGGTTGATACAGGGAGCGTAAGCGATGACAATCGAAGGTCCGTGCCAAGCCTCGGCCTCGCGGATGGCCTTCAGTGTCTGGGCATGGTCGGCGCCCATGGCAATCTGAGCCACATACACATAACCGTAGGTGGTGGCAATCATGCCGAGGTCCTTCTTGCGGATGCGCTTGCCCTGAGCGGCAAACTGGGCGATGGCGCCGAGCGGGGTGGCCTTGGAGGCCTGACCGCCGGTGTTGGAGTACACCTCGGTGTCGAGCACCAGGATGTTCACATCCTCGCCGGAAGCAATCACGTGGTCCAGACCACCGTAACCGATGTCGTAAGAAGCACCGTCACCACCGATGATCCACTGGCTGCGCTTCACCAGATAGTGGTCGAGCGTCTGCAGTTCTTTGCAGGTCTCGCAACCCTTGGCGGCGCAGGCGGCTATCTCGGCGCGAAGCTTCGGAGCTATCTCCTTCGTCTTCTCGGCATCCTCGCAGTTGGCTATCCATTCTTCAGCCAGTGCCTTGTATTCGGGAGTGACATCGCACTTCTCGCAGGCCTCGCTAAGCAGTTTGGCTACACGCTCCTTCATCTTCTTGTTACCGAGGGCCATACCGAGACCGAACTCGCAGAAGTCCTCAAACAGGGAGTTGTTGAAGCACGGACCCTGACCCTTCTCGTTCTTTGTGTAGGGAGTGGAGGGGATGGAGGCTGAGTAAATCGACGAGCAACCGGTAGCGTTGGCAATCATCTGGCGGTCACCGAACAGCTGGCTGATGAGTTTCACATACGGGGTCTCACCGCAACCGGAGCAGGCACCCGAGAACTCAAACAGCGGCTGGGCAAACTGGCTGTTCTTCACATTGCTCTTGATGTCTACCAAATGCTGCTTGCTGGGCACTTTCACCAGCTTGTCCCAGTCGGCGGCCATCTTCTTCATGTCCGCAGCGTCGGGATTGAACGGCACCATCGTGAGGGCCTTGCCCTTCTTCGGATGACCCGGGCAGATGTCGGCGCAGTTGCCGCAACCCAGACAGTCGAGCACGCTGGGCTCAATCACAAAGTGCATGCCCTTCATGGCGGCGGGGGCCTTCATCTCGAGGGTCACAAGACCGTCGAAGCTACCCAGCTCCTCGTCGGTGAGCACGAACGGACGGATGGCAGCGTGAGGACAGATGTAGGCGCACTGGTTACACTGGATACAGTTCTCTGAGTTCCACATCGGAACGAAGGCTTCCACACCGCGCTTCTCATAAGCGGCAGTGCCTACCTCCCAAGAACCGTCCACGGTGTTGTGCTTCACAAAGTCTTTCACCGTCAGAAGGTCGCCGGCCTGGGCGTTGATCGGACGGACAAGCTCCTTCACGAAAGCGGGAGCATTGTCGGCCTTCTCCTCATCGTCGGGCAGGTTGGCCCACTCGGGCTTCACGGCAAATTGCACATACTCACCACCACGGTCGATAGCGGCATAGTTCTTGTCTACCACATCCTGGCCCTTGGCACCGTACGACTTCAGGGCGGCTGCCTTCATCTTCTCCACGGCCAGCTCCACAGGAATCACCTCGGTGATACGGAAGAAAGCACTCTGCAGAATGGTGTTGGTGCGGTTGCCGAGACCAATCTCCTGGGCTATCTTGGTAGCGTTGATGGTGTAGACGGTGATGTTGTTCTGGGCAAAGTAGCGCTTCACCTTGTTAGGCATGAACTTCTCCAGCTCCTCAGCGTCGAAGATGGTGTTCAGCAGGAAGGTGCCGTTCTTCTGAAGACCGCGAGTCACATCATACATGTGCAGATAGGCCTGTACGTGGCAGGCCACAAAGTTCGGGGTCGTCACCAGATAGGTGGAACGGATGGGAGTGTCGCCGAAACGAAGGTGTGAGCAGGTGAAACCGCCCGACTTCTTCGAGTCGTACGAGAAATAAGCCTGGCAGTACTTGTTGGTGTTGTCGCCGATAATCTTCACGGAGTTCTTGTTGGCTCCTACAGTACCGTCGGCACCAAGACCGTAGAACTTGGCCTGGAACATGCCGTCGCCACCAAGGGCTATCTCCTCAACGGCGGGCAGTGAGGTGAATGTCACGTCGTCGACGATACCCACTGTGAAGTGGTTCTTCGGCTCCGGCATGGCGAGGTTGTTGAACACGCTGATAATCTGGGCGGGAGTGGTGTCGTGAGAACCGAGACCGTAACGGCCGCCTACGATGACAGGACGGTTCTCCACATCGTAGAAGGCGTCTTTCACATCCAGATACAGAGGCTCGCCGTTGGCACCGGGCTCCTTCGTGCGGTCCAGAACGGCTATCTTCTTCACCGTCTTGGGAACAGCTGCCAACAGGTGCTTCACGCTGAAAGGACGATACAGGTGAACACTGATCATACCTACCTTCTGGCCGTTGGCGTTCAGATAGTCGATGGCCTCGCGGGCGGCGTCGGTGGCCGACCCCATCAGGATAATCATGCGGTCGGCATCCTCGGCACCATAGTAGGAGAACAGGTGATACTCACGGCCGGTAATCTTCGAAATCTCGCAAAGATACTTCTCTACCACTTCGGGCACGCTGTCATAGTAGGGGTTGCAGGCCTCGCGGTGGGTGAAGAAGGTCTCGGGATTCTCAGCAGTACCGCGGGTGATGGGACGCTCAGGGCTCATGGCACGGTCGCGGAAACGCTTGATGTACTCCTCGTTCACCAACGGACGGATGTCTTCCTGGTCCATCAGCTCAATTTTGTGATACTCGTGAGAGGTGCGGAAACCGTCGAAGAAGTTCACAAACGGTACGCAGGTCTCAAGGGTGGCAAGGTGGGCGGCGGCGGTCATATCCATCACCTCCTGAACAGAACCCTCGCAAAGCATGGCGAAACCGGTCTGGCGGCAGGCCATCACATCCTGATGGTCACCGAAAATACACAGCGAGTGGCTGGCAAGCGTACGGGCGGAAACGTCGAATACGCACGGTATCAGCTCACCGGCTATCTTGTACATGTTCGGTATCATCAGAAGAAGACCCTGAGAAGCGGTGAACGTGGTGGTCAACGCACCGGCCTGAAGCGAACCGTGAACAGCGCCGGCAGCACCGGCCTCCGACTGCATCTCCTGCACACTCACGGTCTGACCCCAGAGGTTCTTGCGGCCACGAGCGGCCCACTCATCCACATGCTCGGCCATCGGCGACGACGGAGTGATGGGATAGATGGCAGCTACCTCGCTGAACATATAGCTGATATGCGCAGCAGCCTCGTTGCCATCACAAGTGATAAACTTTTTTTCTTTTGCCATTTTGTTGTTTGTTAAAATGAATTGTTATAATGTTTTTGCTTAGTGTATATTTGAATAATACGTTGATTCTAATATAGAAATCCCAACATCCAAAGGGGAAGCTTGTCGCCAAGTCCTACCTCCGAGTTGTAACGGGCCTGTATCACACCGGGCTCCACGCGCACATGATTCGGCTGAGAGGCATCGCACACAAGAAAACGGTAACGGCCGTCCACCAGATAGGTCTTCTCATGGCTCTTCTGGTTCACCAGGTGGTCTTTCCAAAGTGAGTTCACAAAAAAGGCTTCCATCACATCCTGACGCTCCACCTTGCCCGGATAGATGGTGTACATCAGATTCGAATTGTGAAGCATCACTTTCGATGGCTTCTTCGGAAAGCCCTGACCATAGGGATAGATGAGGTTGATCAGACGGGCGTCGGCCAAATACTTGATGTAGTTCATCACCGTGGCACGGCTGGTCTCAATGTCCTGGGCCAACTGACTGATGTTCGGAGCCTTCGGACCGTCTACCGCCATCTGGTAGAACAACTTCTTGATCTTCGTCAGATATTTCAACTCTATCTGCTTGATGAGAAGGATGTCTACCTCCGTCATCATGTTCATCGTCTTAAGCAGATTCTCCGAGTAGTTGCGGTGCTCCTGGAAGAAAGGGTAGAAACCATGGTGAACATAACTCTGGAAATACTGCGACGGACGTACCTTCGACAGTACCTGACGGGCCAGCTGCTCATGGTGCTGCAGAATATCCTCCAGACTCCATGGTTGGAAGTCGTTGCCGGTAAGCAGATTCAAAAACTCCCTGAACGAAAAACCGCGCAGATTGTAACTCTTCACAATGCCGTTCAATTCGGGATTCTCCTCCTTCAGACGCATCACACTCGAACCGGTGAACACAATCCGCAGGTCGGGATAACTGTCGTAACAGCGGCGCAACTCCTCACTCCAGTTCTGCTGCTTGAACACCTGGTCCACCAGCAGCACCTTGCCGCCGTTGCGGTAGAACTCGCCGGCAAAGTCGGCAATGCCGCGACCCTGAAAGTAAAAGTTGTTCATGTTCACATACAGACACTGGCGGTCGTGTATGTCGAAATGCTCCTTGGCATATTGAAGCAGAAACGTCGTCTTACCCACACCGCGAGTGCCCTTGATGCCGATCATGCGGTCGGTCCAGTCTATCTCGTCCATCAGGCCACGACGAACCGGAGCATTCACATGCTCTACCAGATAGGCGTGAGTACGGAAAAACGCTTCCATGGGCTTTGTTCTTCTAAGTAGTTTTGGAGAGTGCTTGCTTGGATACCTGATTCTTTTTCTTTACCCTCTCTTGTTAAAGTGCAAAGATAATCATTTTTTTGCAAATTGCAAACTCTATATTGCAAAAAATGATTTATTTCACATTTTTATACTCAAATAACCTTCACGAAAGGCTTCTCTCTTTCTACCTTCAGCTCGGCATTCGCACCCTGGGTGATGTAAAGCACGCCTTCTGGGGTAGTGGGCGAGGGAGTAAGATGCAAGGCCACATGGCCCATCGTGCGACGGAGGTTGAGTTCCACACAGGGATGGATGCTGTGGCCGGCACCGTCGGCATGCCGCACCACCATCATGTCTACACCGAACGGACCGCTGTAGCGGCCGGATAATAAAGTGGTGCAGGAGGTGCCTACTTCATTTATTAATAAGGTGAGAAGGTCGTTGTCCATGTAGCGCAACAGACGCTCGCGCTTGCGAGCCTCCGTGGCCAGCCAGTTGCCTTGGTAGGCACCGCTGCGGGTATCGAAAAGCGAAAAACCTAAAAAACGGGCTTCCTGACCATGGCCTATCTCGTATTCCAACGCAAAGTCCATTGCACGGTCGTAACAGGGCTCTGTGATGATGCTGCCCTGGCGCGCTATCACACCCTCTGCCCAACGGCGGACGGCAGAATCCAGCTCGCCGCTCACATAGCGCACGCCGCGGCCGCTGCTGCTCCAGGGCGACTTGAGAACAAGGGCACCTCTGTGCTGCAGCGCTTGCTCCACCTCGGCCAAGTCGGTATGGCACTGCCGCTCACCCACTGTGCCGGGCAGACGCTCCACCAGGTGGCGGAGCAAGGGTATTGTGCTGCGTCGGTGGGCCAGGGTGCGGATGGTGTCCATCTCTTTCAGCGTGGGAAGATGGCTGGCGGGCACACCGCTGCGCATCAGCTGCTGGCGCAAGGGCAAGTCCCAGCCCCATGGAGAGACCGTCAACTGCAGCGTATCCATGCTGATATGGCGGAGCATGCTCTTCAACTCGCTGAATGTGAGGTAGTGTACTTCAGGGAGCACACCGCGCCAACGCTGGGCGGCTTTCTTGGCATAGTCGCTGTCGTCCACCAGCACAATGTCGCCCTTCTCGGCCCACAGCGCAGGCATCCACCCCAAACCGCTGCGCAGACGGGTGGCTGCATGGGGTGGGGTGTAGTTGCTCCTGCCGGAGGCAAGGCATATCTCGTGCTCGGGGTTGAAGTGGTGTATACGCATCGCTATGGTCTGCTTTGTCATGCAAAGATAGTGAAAATCGGGCGGCCTGCAAAAAGTATTCTCGTTTTTTTGTCTGAGCCTCCTGCTTTGACTCATACAAAGGCCTCCTTTTCTTGGCTTACATAAAGGTCTGCTTTTTTTTGGGAGGGTCTTTTTTTTTCCTTATTTTTGCAGTTGAAAAAACTACTACTTTATTTTTCTATGAACAACAGATTCAAATTTTTCCTCCTCGCTGCGGCACTGCCGTGCATGGCGCTGGCGCAGCAAAGTGATAACTACCGCTCGGAGGTATGGTCGCCCGACAATGGCGACGGTACCTACACGAATCCCGTAATCAATGCCGACTACAGCGACCCGGATGTCTGCGTCGTGGGCAACGACTATTATCTCACGGCAAGCAGCTTCCAGTGTATACCAGGACTGCCCATCCTGCATTCCACCGACCTCGTCAATTGGGAAATCATCGGCTATGCGCTCAACGAACTCACGCCTTATGAGGAGTTCAACCGGCCTTCGCACGGCAACGGGGTGTGGGCGCCGAGCATACGATACCACAACGGCGAGTTCTATATTTATTGGGGCGACCCTGATTATGGGGTCTTCATGGTGAAAACCAAAAATCCGGCCGGACCATGGGAAAAACCGGTCTGCGTCATACCGGGAAAGGGGATGATTGATACGTGCCCGCTGTGGGACGAGGACGGTAGGTGCTACCTCGTCAACGGATGGGCCAACAGCCGCTCACGCTTCGCTTCCGTACTCTGTGTCAGAGAACTCAACGCTGAGGGGACTGCGGCCATCTCCAACCCCGTCATCGTGTTCGACGGGAACGGAACGGAAAACCGCACCTGCGAGGGACCGAAATTCTATAAACGCGACGGGTGGTACTGGATTATGTGCCCGGCTGGAGGAGTGCCCACGGGCTTCCAACTGGCCATGCGCTCTAAGTCGCCCTACGGTCCCTATGAGTGCAAGAAAGTGCTCGCACAGGGCAAGTCGTCCGTCAACGGTCCTCACCAGGGGGGATGGGTGCACACCGCAGCGGGAGAAGACTGGTTCCTGCACTTCCAGGATAAGGAGTGCTACGGCAGAGTGGTGCATCTGCAGCCGGTCAACTGGCGCGACAACTGGCCCGTCATGGGAATCGATAAGGATGGCGACTATTGCGGTGAGCCTGTCATCAAATATCGGAAGCCTAAATCATTGGTGCCCAATAGAATAGTGAATCCGGTGGAGAGCGATGAGTTCAATGCTCCCACACTCGGACTGCAGTGGCAGTGGCATGCCAACTACGACCAGAAATTCGGCATGCCCACGGCCTTCGGCACCTTCAGACTTTACAACTTCAAGCATGCGCCGGAATCGCCCAATCTCTGGGACGTGCCCAACATGCTCCTGCAGAAAACACCCGCCGACCGGTTCACCGCTACCACCAAACTGCGCCTTACCTCCAAGGCCGATAACCAATACGGCGGTCTCATCATGATGGGACTCGACTACTCGGCGCTCATAGCCAAAAGGGTGGGCGACGAATTCCTCCTCCAGCAGGTGGTCTGCCATGCGGCCGACAAGGGGAAGAAAGAGGAAGTCACCACCATCGCCACACTGCCCGCTACAGAAAAAGATGTTATCGACTACAAACCGGGCATACACCTCGATATCTATCTCCGCATGCAGGTGGATGACGGGAAATGCTCTTTCTCCTACAGCCTCGATGGTAAGAAATTCAGCAAGGCAGGTGATGTCTTCAAAATGCGTGAGGGAAAGTGGATAGGGGCCAAAATCGGACTCATCAGCGTAGAACCGGACGGAAATACCGACAGAGGATGGGTTGAGGCGGATTGGTTCCGTGTTATAAAACGTTAAAAATGTAGATTGTCACCCACAGTTTGCAGAGTTGTATGTAAATTTTTATATATTTGCAGATATTTTAATACTAGATAAGGATATAATCGCTAAGATAATCATTTAACACTTATTAATAATTCTAATTTTAACACAAAACTATGATTAAAAATCTACGATTCCTTACATTGGCACTGTTAAGCATAGTGTTCAATGTGGCAATGGCTGACCCGGGCTACATGGAGGTTAAATTTGTGGGGACGGAGGATGCTATTGAGGTAATCAACGACGCTGAAGGTAATGCTGTCGGATTCAAACTTGAAAAAGACGGTTTCACTATCAAGGCTCTCAAGGCGGACGGTGCATCGGTACCGACCCAGAACGGCAGGTCGTTAGATTACCGTACTTATGCCCTCAACACCCTGACCGTGTCGGGTGTGGGTGTGGAAATCATGGAGCTTTCCTTCCACCTCTCTGAACAAGGCAAGAAAAGGTATTGTCCCATCGAGGCCAACAGTGGAACATGGGCACAGAGCGAATTTGACGAGACCTTCAATTGGTATCGGGATCCAGAATACCCAGTCAATTCGGTGACCTTCACCGTGGGCGAGAAAGCCGAGTTTGGTACCGATGGTGGCGAAAAGGCCGGACAATTTGATTTCGATGAAGTGACAATCTACTTTATTAACCCTGCCGGAGAAGAGCAGCCAGAGCCCGTTGTCGATTTCATCACCGACCAGTTCGAGCGCTATGAGCTCCTCACCGATCCCAGCACCCTCAAGAGTGGCGACCAGCTCGTAATCCTCTCCAAGTCGTATGTGGCCATGGCTACTACACGCGACGGTGGCAACTACGGAGCCGCCGGCAGCGATCCTACTGAGCTCACCGGTTCGGAGATTGCCGACAACCGCTACGACAACTACTTCAATGCCACTCCGTTGGTGTCGTTCGACAATGGCCAGAAACAGGCTCTTTATCGTAACATGTACACCAACCGCATCACTCTCGAAGAGGGACAGAATGGATGGTTCTTCAAGTGCCTCTCCATGAACTACAGAAATCATGACGGTGGATACCTCTATCAGCTCGACGACAAGACAGGCGGCATGAGAACCATCACTTCGCCGACAGAAACTGCCGAAATCATGATTCTGTCCAACAACGACGGTACCTTCTCCCTGACTTTCGCTGCTCATCCCGAAGTGTCTATCGTTTATGACAACGAGGCCGTCTGCTTCACCAGCTTCAACAACAATGACCAGCCGGGCGACAATGTGGAGGAAGGTGTTTACATCTACCGCCGCGTGGCTCCCACAGACTATATCGTGGTTCCGCAGAACCCCAGCTTCTATGCTACACTCTTCTACAGCGACAAGAACCTCGTGGTGCCCAACGGCATGATGGCTTTCGGTGTAGGTTATAGTGAGGAATCCGAAAAGGACGAGGTGACCGGTGAGACCAAGTTGGCACGTGTCGGTTGCAGCGACCTCGGTGGTGAGGCTCAGCTCCGTGTGGTGGCTGCCAGCTTCCTGGGCAACCCCAACGCTATGTCCTATGAGCCCAAACCGCTCGGAGGCAGCGCCTTCTTCACGGGTTGCTATCTGCCCGGTGAGGTCATCCCCGCTGGTACTGCTGTGGTGACCGGTATCGAGTCTACCAGAAACGAATTCTATCCTTGGGAGTTTACCAGTGAGCAGACTCCTGTTGATGCTTACTTCGCTGTGATGGACGAGGCTTATGAGGATGTGTACGGAACCGACGACACCAACCTTCTCAATGGTTTCGATGAGGATGCTCTTACCGTAGCCGACGAGCCTTGCAATTTCTATCGCCTTACCTACAGAGCTGGCGATTCTCATCCTACTTTCCGCTTCGGCGCTGAGCACGGAGCTGCATTCACCAGTGCTGCACACAAGGCTTATCTCGCTGTTCCCAAGAGCCTGTCGCAGGGTGCCAACAGCTTCTCCTTCGATCTCTTCGGTACTACAGATGGTATCAACCAGGCTAAGGTGGCCGAGGTCAATGCTCAGGGTGTCTACACACTCTCAGGTGTCCGTGTTGACGCACAGAAACTTCAGAAGGGCATCTACATTGTGAATGGAAAGAAAATGGTTATCAAATAATTAAAGGAGGAACAACACAATGAAAAAGTATATTGCACCTGAAGTTTACATCGTAAACACCAATGAGAGCGTCATGGGCCCCAGCCAGCTCGACGACGTTATCATGATAAGCCAGTTCTATATGGATGATGTTCAGCTTGGCAATTCATTCGGCTTCGACGATGAAGACGATGACTACATCAATCCTTGGGCCAATGTCAAGGGAGTCAACCTGTGGGACGAAGACTAATTGAAGTCCACACGACTTAAATACTTAAAAACAGCCGCTCCTCCAAGAGCGGCTGTTTTTTTATAGGTGTGTAGAAGTATTTGAGTGTAGGAGTATAGACATATGTTGTTTTGGTGAGGGGTGATTATGTGATTTATATGCCGATTTTGTTGCTTCTACTTTAAGGTGGGTTCTATTAATTATGTCGAGGCGATTTTTGATTTTTAGTCGTGTGCAGAGTGTAAGTTGAAGAGGGAGTATAGCGGGCTATACGACCGATGAGACTTGACGCTATGCACCGAATAAAAACAAAAAGCGACCGAAACAAATTCTATGGAATACTGCCTTTAATATCAAACAGAATTAATAGAACTCACCTTAAGTTTTCAGGGTACATCAACAGAACTATGTCAGCTGTTTTATCGCTGAACAGCCAGGAATACTGGGAGACTATTCTGAGCGTACCTTTCTTGGCAAACTCGGGCTTGGCTGGATACCCAATAAGAGTTTTGAACACTGGTGGCATAAACCATCGCATTTTGCATGGCAAATCGTCTAGTGTGGAAGCAAAGTCGTTGAGTCGACCGTTTTTACCAATAATCTTGCCCTATATTCGACAACCAGAGCCTAAATTGCTAAAGCCCTGGCATAAGCCACACAAATGTCTATACTCCAACACTCCTTCACTCCTGAAAAAGGCAAATGTCTACACTCCTTCACTTCTACAGAAAGAGCCCTGCACGAATCCGTGCAGGGCTCTTTCTATAATCGTGTTGTAAGTTTACAACTTGTCGTCCAGTTCGTCGTCCCAAACAGTATGGGCATTGGTCCACTCTTCCACATCGTCTTCGGTTTTGCTGCCGCCACCGCCTACAGTGGGGTCGGTCACACTTTCACCGGCAGGACCGGCTATCGGCTCACAATACAACGTTTTAATCTGAGGAAGAATATATGATTTCTTTGTTTCCATGTCCATTACTTATTTGATGATTTTCTTACCGTTTATGATGTACAGACCTTTCGGCAGACTGTTCACAACATTCTCCAGATGGCGCTGGCTGGTGCTCATTACCTTCACACCGCTGAGGGTGTAGATGTTCACCACCTCGCTCTCACCGGCACCGTTGGCAATAAACTGGTCACGGATGGCAGAAGTGCTGTTGTCGTCTAAGAACACCACCTGTACGCTCGAGGTTGTCGTCGATACGCTGGAGGCATCTGTACGCGAGGCAAAGAACGAGCGGAACGGCTCAACTTCCTTCGAACCCTTCACATAGTCGAACTGATTGCCGGCTTCATTCATGAAGTAGAGGCAGTTGTATACACTCTCCTTCGGGGTGACACCTGTTGTGGTGGCCAGGAAGCAGAGGTCGCGGGCCTCGTTGAAAATCTCTTTCGGAGTGGCGGGTACCACATAGTCGCTGCCGTCCTGGCTGAAGGTAATCTCCTTGCCTACAAGATTCCATTCCTCACCCCATTTGTCACCGGCTACGGTGATGATGTAGGGTTTGTTGGCCAGAAGCTCCTGCGGCATCTTGAAGTATACCTTGTTGTATTCGGCACCGTAGAAGTAACCCATCCAGATGTTCTTGTCCTCCTCCGTCTTGTCGCGGAACCAGTCGAGGGTTTCCTCACCGGCCTTCACGGCGCTGGGGGCGAAGGGGAATACCACGGTGTTCCAGTTGCTGTCGTCGGCTCCCATGTTGCCCTTGTCGAAGGTGCGAACATAGTTGGCGGTATGACCGTTCAGGTTGAACTCCTGGGGAACGAAGGCTGCTTGGCCGTCGGTAAAGGTGATGTCGCTGTTGGCGCTGAACGCGTCACCGTCCATCATTACTACATTCTTGCCCTCAAGGTTGGAGGCCTCATTGGCGTTCTTCACATAGTAGACGGTGTTCGGATTGGCGTTCGGGGTTATCACAACGTCTTTCTTCGAGTCGGTGGTCATCACGGCCAGTGCATTCTCCGGGGTCTCAAAGCTGGCGGCGTATTCCACACCCATGCCACGGCCGGAAGCATCCCAATAGCGCACACCGCTCTGGGTGGGCTTGAAGATACGCTTCAGCAGATACTCATAGTCCTTGAAGTCGCTGCCCTTGGCGTCCCAGTTGCTGGTGCTCACGTTCTTTGCGGCGACAAACACAAATACCTGGGTGCCGAACTTCAGATTGTCTACATAGTACTCGAATTCTTTCTCCTCACCGGCCTGCAAGCGGAGGTGATAAAGCTGGGTCTTCATCCATTTGCCGCTCTGGGTGCAGATAAAGCGCATGTAGTCGTTGTAAGGCTCACTGCCCGTGTTCTTCACCTTGAACTTGATGTAGTACTTGTCAGAGTAGGTCTTCGTCTTGTTGCTGGTGCCGTCACCGTCCAGTATGCTCTCGTCCACTATTTCAAATTTGAGGTAGCGGTCGGCTGCGGTGCTCCAATAGGTCTTCTTGCCGCCTATAGTGACATTACACTTGCCCTGGGCAGAACTGCCGATGCCTGAAGCGGCCTCGCGGTAAATCCAAAGGTCGGTCTTGTAGGTGTCGCTGCTGTACTGGACAAACGGGAATACCAAATCCACCTCACTGCTGTGGGGAAGGATCTTCAGCTCCTCTGAATAAGTGAAGGCGGCATGCTGGGCTGAGGTGGGAGAAGCGGCCAGACGCATCTGAAGGGTCTGGGGATTCAAGGCATTGTTGCGAATCTTCAGAACCATGTCGACGGGGGCGCCGGCGGGCTGGTTCATATCGGCCTCATTGGGAGCAAAACCCAGCACCTCGTACGAGGGAACGGCCTGCAGACCGTTGGCGGTCATCTCAAAGTAGGCGGTGTCGCACGCGCAACGGTCATAGTGCCACTCGGTGCAGCCCTTGATGCGGCTCACAGGAAGCAGACGCATGCCGGCGGTCACCTTCGAAGGAATGGTGTATACGTTCTCGATACGGACGTTCTTCACTTCCTTGTCCTCATCGGTAACCTCCTCACCCTGACGGGGTTTGGGCAATACGGGCAACTCGGTGTATACGCCGGCGGGATAGGTGGTCTCGTGCTTGCGAATCACGGCCTTCAGGTTGAAGTCCTTGTCGAAAGCGCCAAGTGCCTGCTCAAAGGTCTCCTCGGTGGGATACATGTTGCAGTTGTATATCGTCACAGTGCTGCCGTCATCGGCCATCTTCGTGCCTACATACTGCAGACTCTTGTCTTCGGCCTGATAGTAGTCCACATCATTGCTCTCCACATGGTTGGCGGGCTGGATGCCGGTCACACAGTAGATGCTGAACGAGAAATTCATGTAGACAGGGGCGTCATACTCGCTCATGGCGGAGAAACGGAACCAACCGTCGGCAGAACCGCCCCAACCCCAGTTGATGTAGAAATAGTCGTCACGGTCATAACCGCCAATCAGGTAGGCATGACCCACCGTGCTGGTCGTCTGGGTGGCATAGGCGGAGGCGCCTACAATCACAGGACGGTGATGGCTCATCTCATTGTATATCTCCTCAATAGAGGCCTCAATGTCGCGGGCACCGGTTACATGGATGCTGCGCACATCATCGGCAAAGTGGAAATAATCCCGCATGGCTTTCTTGATGAAGGAAGTAGAACCGCCCGACTCAGTGGCCTTGAACGAGGTCTCGGTCGACCAGGCGCAACGCTGCATCAGGCTGGCCACGGCATCGTGACCGGCTTCGTCCGTAGCGGTATAGGTCTCCTTAATCAGACTCCAGTCCATGTCGTAGGGATCAAGGTCCTCCAGCTGTTGACCCACTGCACCCATGTCGGTGTAGCTGGTGTAGCCGGGAATGGCCTCAATACGGTCGAACGAACCGGGGAAACAGGCCAGTGCCTGGGCAAAAGCGGTGTTCACACAGCCCGTAGGACAGGTGATGGAGGGATTCGAAGGATCGGTGGGGCAGAACTTGTTGTACGGGAAACCCTGACCCCACTTGGTCTTCAGGAAAGGAGCTACATACTCGCGGGTCAGCGACATGGAGCGGCGGGGAGATGCCTCTTCTGAAGTCTGACTCTCGTCAAGCATGTTGATCTGCTCGGCGTAGAAGTCCAGTTGCATCTGAAGGGCGGGAGGAAGATTGTCCAGGTCAAGACTGCCTTCTTCTGAGTAGCCGAGAATGCTCTCACCGCGGGTGTCGCCGCTCACCAGAACGAAACCATGCCCGTCTTCAGAATTGAATACATAGAACGGTGACACCGTGGTACCGTTCCCTTGCTGTGCAGGTGCTCGATGGGACCTGGTCTGCTGTAGCGTCATGCTGCTGCCGCGCGACAAAAGGAAGGCCTTCGCCTTGTCAAACGCAGTCGCCTCATCTACAGGGCCGGCCCAAACTCCAAGACTGGAGACGGCAAGCATCATGCAGGTAACTAATGTAAACTTTTTCATGTTGATGGATTATGTTGATTATAATAAATTCTTTTCAAAACAGTGGTTCTCGATTCTCCAATTATTCAGAATCCTCTGATTGTTCAGATTATTCCGAATATTTAGATTTCTCCGACTATTCAGATTACTCTATTCTTTTCTTCTAATTTCAGTCTTTTTAGGAATATTCTTATATTTGGGCAAAATTAATGTTTTTTTTTGGTTTTTGGTGTCCAATATCCCCTTTTTTGTCTTGAGTATACATTTTTTAACGTTTACTCCCTAAATAATTATGGCTGACCATGTTTCTCTCTCTTGTTCACTTGGTAGAGAGTGTAGAATGGCTGTTTACACAATGTGGCATGATATTCCACAACGGGGCTTCAAAATGATGTGAAGAACAGCCTTTATTCCCTAAATAACGGAATGTTACAATCTGTTACTTTTCTACTGTAAAAACAATCAAAAAGCCTTTCCGATTCTCCTTTTTTGTGGAGACGGAAAGGCTTTTTTATTGAATAAAGTTTCAAATCATAAGCTTATCTCACTACCACTGCCTTGCGGCCGATAATGTACAGTCCTTTAGGCAGTTGACGCAAATCTTTGTCAGTGGCTTCTTGTAGGATGAGACGCCCGTCAAGGGCGTATACGTTTTGATTACGTTCCGTGAGAGAACCGATTTCGTGTATCTGGCTGGTCAGCGCATGCAGATACAGGTTGGCCACTACCTGGGCATCCTTGAAAATGAGAGAAACCTGACCGCTCTTGGGGGTGGTCAGCGTGATGTGGTGGGTCACATACTGCCCTCCGGAACGGGAGGGAAACACGTAATCGGTCGAGGTGAAGGTGTCGTCGCCGAGGGTCTGGAGATAGGCGTCGCTGTCGTCGGAGTTGCTGTAGCCGGTAATGTCGGCGGCTACAATGGTCACTCCTTCGGGCAGGTTGATCTTGAAGTTGCTGTTGCGCGAGAACTTGATTCCTTTCATGCCGCAGCTGCTGCCCTCGGCGTAGCCGTTGCCCACCGATATCTTGATGCCGTTGGTAAAAGTCCAGTCACCGTTGGAGGTGTTGGGAGATATCTCATAGACCTCGGTTACGGGAGCCTCGCCTTCCTCCTCGATGTAGCCGCTCTGCTCACCGCCGGCATATTGCTGCTCGGTGATGTCGGCCACCAGCGAGTTGAGATAGTGCTCCAGGTGGGTGTAGCCGTCGGTAGCCTGCTGCTTGCCGTCACTGCCGTCCTGGGGATTCAGACCGTTGGCGGTCTCCCATGCGTCGGGCATACCGTCGCCGTCGCTGTCGGCAGGGGCTGTTTCGCTGTTCAGCACAGGCCAGGCGCTCCAGTCGTCGCCGGCGCCCTCGGGCTTGTTGTCGTTCTGGCTGTCCACAATGCCTTTGTGGTTGCCTTTGCCGGTGGCGCTGGCCTCACCGTTGCGCACGTCGCTCACCATCTGTTCGTCGAAACTGTCACGGACCTTGCAGGCACCGGCATAGGCGAGCACACGCTCATAGGCGGTCTCGGCGCTGTGGGTGGTGGTGAGCACATAGTCGATGGGTTCGCGCAGACGGATGGAGTCTTTCACGGCGTCATCGTACAGACCGTCGTTGTTGTCGGCGTTGATCTGGTTGTACATGCCGTAGGTCCAGTTGTCCTCGGTCACATCGCTGTACTTCGGGTTCACATTGCCGTCCACATAGTATTTGCCCCAGATGTGCAGGGTGGGGGCGTAGTCGGGGTAGCTCTTGATGTAACTATCGGTGCGGATGCCCACCGAGGCGATGCGGCGCTGCTTGGTGCTGCTTATCTGGGCAGTGCCGGGACCGGGTTTGTAGTAGTTGTTCACAATGTTCACATGCATGGCCTCGCCGCCGTAGCAGCCGTTGCCGGCATAGTTGTATATCACATTGTTGCGCATGTCCATACGCTCGTCGAGCTGGGTGGTATAGCGCGGACCCAGACGGGGCGTGCGGCTCTCGTGATGGGCCAGCAGGTTGTGGTGGAAGGAGGCACCGCTGCCGCCCCAGTTGCCGCCGTAGCCGTGGGCGCCTTTGCTGTGCCCGGCGTCTTGCAGGCTCTGGGCCACAAGGCACCACTGCACCGTGGTGTTCTTGTTGCCGTAGACGGAGAGGCACTCGTCGATGCTCCAGCTCACCGAACAGTGGTCGATGATGATGTCTTGCTGGTCGAAACCGCCGAAACCGTCCCAACCGTCGGCTCCGTCCTTGGTCACGTTGTTGTTGCCTAAGCGGAAACGCAGGTAGCGCACTATCACATTGTTCGTCTTGATGGCCACGGGGTAGTCGGCCACACAGATACCGTCGCCGGGAGCCGTCTGCCCGGCTATCGTGACATTAGCCTTCGAAATGTTGAGGGCCGACTTGAGGTGGATGGTGCCGCTCACGTCGAACACGATGGTCTTCGTGCCGCTCTTGTCAAGAGCCCACCGTAGGGACCCTTCGCCGCTGTCGTTCAGGTTGGTCACGTGGTACACGGCACCGCCGCGGCCGCCCGTCACATAGCGCCCGAATCCCTCGGCACCGGGAAAAGCGGGTGTCTTCTCCTGGGCCACGGCGGGCAGCACACCCAGCAGCATGCTCAGCAGAAAGATTAAACAGAGGGAATTCTCTTTCTTCATAATTCTTTGTTTGGTTTCAGTTTCAAAATCACTTTATAGTCTCTATAGCTTATATGCCTTGCTTACAGTTGCAAGAAGTCCATGAAATAAGTCCATGAAAAGAACATGTGTACCTTTTACTTCCCTTTAACTTCCTTTTCAAAACCACAAATGTCCTTTTAACTTCCCTTTAACTTCCCTTTAACTTCCCTTTCAAAACCACAAATGTCCCTTTAACTTCCCTTTAACTTCCCTTTAACTTCCCTTTAACTTCCCTTTATATATCAGGCACGCAGCCTGAAGTGAGGTGCGTGCCTGATAAAAAGGAATCCTTCAGAAGGATTTAGTACCAACGGGGGTCGCCCGGAGTGGGCTTGTCGCCGCCAAGTTCCTTCGTCACAATCTGGAAGTTGCTCTTCAGAGCATCCTTGAAGGTCTCGGTGGTGCTCGTGCTCAGCGTGGTGCCGGGGAAAGCGGCCTTGGGCGACGGATCCTCTTCGGAAACAGGGGCCCAGAGCACATCGCTCGTGAAGAAGATGTCGCTACAGGTGGGCTGCACGCTGCCGCTCCAGCCAGTGATACCGGTGCTCACCTCGGCGGCGGTGTTGCGGCCTGCACGGCCGATGAGGCAGTTCTTCATCGTAAACTTGTCCTTGAAGCCGTCCCAGTTCTTGCTGTTGAAGTCGAAGAAGGGCTTGTTGTCGGCGATACAGTACACGAAGGTGCAGTTCTCCACTACCAGCGAGTTGGGCTGCTGACCCTTGGTGCCCACGCAAATCTTCTCGGCGTTCGACACCGTGGTGTTCTTAATCGAGACGTTCTGGATGTCGGCGTTGGCGTTGTCGGCATTTGTCAGACCATAACCGCTGATGGAGTCGATCACACAGTTGTCAAACTCCACGTTGTCTATCTTGGCCGTAGTCTGGATGCGGCAAACACCGCGCTTGAACTTGATGCTGCTGTTCTGGAAACGGATCAGTCCCATGTCGCCGCCCTTCTGGTTGAAGTTGAACACATAGGTGGCACCGTAGTGGTCGTCCTGTGTGCGGGGCTTGTTCTCGGTGTCGGTGAAGGCTACCTTGTTGAAAATCATACCGCCTACATACGAGTCGGCAGCCACACGGAAGTTGCCTTCTACACCCAGCTGGGCCTCGCCGGCCAGCGACAGACCGGTCACAAGGGTAATCACACCTTTCGTGGCGGGTATCTCTATCGTGGGGATACGGTACTTGGCGCCGCCTTCCAGCACAATGGTGAAGTCTTTGTCGCGCAGACCGTTGTTGATCAGCGAGTCGAGCGTGTTGGCATAGGCCGAGCTCGAGCCGGTGGAGAACCACTTCCATGCAGTCTCCTCATCGAGGCCGCGCAGGTCTATCACCTCGCCTTCGAATTTCTCCGGAGCAGCGGTGGTGAAGCGGCGCTTGCCCTTGTAGGCACCCTCTGAGTAGGCTTCCACACGGTAGGTGGTGTTGGGCTTCAGGTTGTACACAATCTTCTCCAGAAGGGTCAGGTCGTTGCCACTGATGTTCAGCTCATTCACCAGCGAGTCGTTACTGTCCTGATAAACCTTCAGCTGGTCCAATATGGCCTCTTCCGACCAACGCACGCGGGCGGCGATGTCAATCACGTCAGAGGTGGTGATGTTCGACAGCTGGGTCGGATAGTCGAGAGAGGTGGTGGTAAGCGTGAAAGCCTTCGAGGTCAGACCGCTGCGGCTGTCGCTACTGTAGAGGCTCACGTTGTACTCCTTGTCATACTGCAGCTTGTCGAAACGGTAGAAGGTGGTGTCGGTGCTCACCTCGCGGGTGTCACTGCCGTCGTTGGCCTCTATCTTCACCGTATACTGGTCGGCATTGCTGTAGTTGTCCCAAGTTACAATCATGTAGGGATTGTTGTCGTCGTCAAGGTAATGGCTGATGTTGTCGCTGTCTATTACCGGACGGAACAGACCGTCCATGGCGGGCAGGTCATCGTCGTCGCAACTGGCAAGGAAACCGGTGCAGGTGGCAACAGCCATGAACAGCAGCGCTGATTTGAATATCTTTTTCATCTTTCTTGCGATATTAATAGTTTTCTTTGGTTATGGTAGCAACTTCAGCATTGATACCCTCGCCAGTGTCGTTCGACAGAATGCCGTAGCCGTCGTTGCTCAGCACGTCGCTCGCATTCAGGGTGGTCACGCTGATGGGAAGCAGGAAAGGCACGTTGCCGTCGCCGGTAAGGGCGCCGTTGGCGTAGCCGCGGTATAGACGGGTGGCGTAGTCGCTGGCGGTATACACATCACGGCGGGTAACACCCGACTCCTGGTCACCCTCCACTGTGAAGGTCACAGCGGCGGGAGCGGTGCCCAGCGTGTAGGTGGTCACACCAGTGGCGGCGTCCTTGGTCTTCGTGCAGGAGGCATACTCCGTGCCGTTGTAGATATAGGTCGAGGTGCGCTTGATGAGCTGGGTGCCCCAGCGGCTGCGGTAGGTGGTAGTACCCACTGTCTCCGACTGCATCCAGCCGTTGGCCTCCATGGTGGCGTCATCGTCAACCGGACGGTACTTTTGGTCGTACCACTCTATGTCGGCCTTCGTGTTGGTCGTACCCACACGTTTGAACCACATCTTGTCGGCATATTTCACATAGTCGGCGGCCTCGGGGAATTTGCTCATCACCTCAGGCAGCATCAACAGGTCTTCGTTGGTGGAGATACCCCAGCAGAGCATCGTCCGCATGGCCTGCTCTATCTTCTTGGCATACAGGTTCCAGCGAATCAGGTCGAAACGGCGCAGTCCCTCACCGCCGAACTCCCAGGCACGCTCGTCGACAATGGCGTTGAAGAAGGCTTCCTTCGAGTTCAGGGCCGATACATAGCCGGTCACATCGTTGGCGTAGGTGGGACTATTCTTAAAGGCACGCGCGCGCACTTGCGTAAGGGCATCCTTGGCCAGAGCGGTAGGACCGTTCAGCTCGTTCTCGGCCTCAGCCAGCATCAGCAGCACGTCGGAGTAGCGCATCAGCGGATAGTTGATGCCGGTACCCTTCGAACTGCTGCCGCCCAGCGACTTGGTGGCCAGAGCGCGGTCCCATTTGCCGATACCCATGGCGGTGCCCTCGGTGGGATACACCACGTCGGAGGCATGCTGCCACTTGCCGCAGGTCACGTCGCGGCGCTGGTCGTTGTCGGCGAACGAGATGTAGTAAGAGGGAGTCAGACCCACCTGGTTGGTGGTGTTACCGTTGGCGTTGCTTCCGGTGTTCGTCACACCGATGCTCCAGCCCACATCGCCACCCATAGACTCTACGAAGGCCACTTCATACAGTATCTCGGCGTTGTTCTCGCAGTAGTACGAGTTCTCGTTGGCAAACGGAGTGCTGAAGTCGTCGTACAGCTTACGGGGCTTCAGCTGGATGAGCTTCTGGCAGTAGTCCTTGGCCATCTGAACATAGTCGTTATGGCTGTGGGCAGTCACCTGCTGGCCGTTCAGGGCGGTGTAGGTCACGCTCAGACTGTCGGCATTCACATCCAGATAGTCGTCGGCACGCTTCATCTGGCCGTCGAAGGTCTTGGCGTAGCCGGCGCGGAACAGGGCCAGACGGGCTATCATGCCGATGGCGAAGTCGCGGTTCATGCGCTCTATGCCGCCGGTGTTCACGTCAGAGAACTTCATCTTGGGCTCTATGTTCACCAACTCCTGAAGTATGCGGCTGTACACCACAAACTTGTCGGTGCGGGGCTTGTCAAGCTGGCCGCCCCACTTCGAAGCGGTGTCGTAGTAGGGAACATCGCCCCAGAAACCGCACATCAGATAGTAGCGGTAGGCCTTGATACAGATGGCCTCGCCCTTCATCTGCTGCATCTCGTCGCTCGAGCCTACGGCACTGCCGTCGATGCCTTCTATCACCTGGTTGGCACGGTCTATGGCCTGAAGGTTGTGGTTCCACATGTTGGTCATGTCGTTGAAACCGGTGATGGCCGACGACTGGAGGGACCATACGGCACGGCGGTCGCTGCTCGGCACACCGGCACTCGGGGCACTGGCCTCAACGTCGGTGTTCTGCATGTACACACCGCACATACGCGATGTGTAGGAGTCCTGACCGAAAAGGTTGTAGGCGCCGTAAAGGGCCTGAAGGGTGGTTTCGGCGCTGGAATAGACCGAGGTGGCATCCTTCTGTGAGGGGGAGTCCACATCGAGCACATCGCTGCAGGAGCTAAGGGCAAGCGCTCCAAACGCGGTGATTGCTAAATATATATTCTTGAGTTTCATATCGTTGGATGTCTTTTTATATTAAAGGGTCAGGTTCAGGCCGAATGTGAAGGCGCGGCTCTTCGGGTAGGAAGAGTAGTCGATGCCGGGGGTAAGGCCGGAGTAGCTGCTGTTGCGGGAGTAGGAACTCACTTCAGGATCGTAGCCGGAGTAGTTGGTGATGCAGAACAGGTTGCTGCCCGTCACGTAGACACGCAGACGCTGGATGCCGGCTTTCTTCGTCAGCGTGGACGGAAGGGTGTAGCCGATGGTCACACTCTGCAGACGGAGGAACGAGGCGTCCTCAATGGCCCAGTCGGTGGGCAGCACAACGGCGCTGCCGAAGGAGTAGGGGCTCCACATGGCTTTCGGACTGGTGCCGTTGCCGCCTTCATTGTAGTAGGCAAGGTCTTCCAGACTCGTCAGAAGGGTGCCGGTCTCAGGATTCATATACGAGTAGGCATTGGCCTGGCGCATGTCGTTCAGCATGTTGGGATAGGTACCCGAACGGTACTGCTGAGAGGTGGCTATCTTGTTGGCATTGTAGATGTCGTTGCCGTAGGTGAAGGTGAAGTTGGCCGAGAAGTCGAAGTCGTAGAGCGTGCCGCTCAGACCGAAACCGCCCGTGAAGTCGGCGTTCGTGTCACCAATCACCGTGATATCGTTGGCGTCGACCACACCGTCGGGGGTGCCGTCAGGACCGCTGATGTCCTGCAGCTTGATCGTACCCGGACGGATGCCGATGGCACCACCCAGAAGGGCTGTGGTGGGAACGCCTTCTTTCAGCGTGTAGCTGCCGTTGGCGGCGTCGTAACCCTCAAAGTCGGTCGTCTTGTAGTAGCCTGACGTCTTCCAACCGTAGATCAGACCGATGGGGTCGCCGACACGCACGATGTAGTCCTGCTGGTTGCGGTTGTCGGTGCCGGCCCAGCCTGAGGGGAAGGTCATCTGGTCCAGACCGTTGGCTATCTTCTCCACGTTCGATTTGTCGAAACCGATGTTGAAGTTGGCGTTCAGACTGAAGTTCTTCTTCTGAACAAGCACACCGTTCAAGCTCAACTCAACACCTTTGTTACTGGTCTCGGCGCAGTTCTCCCACACGGAGGTGTAGCCGGCGGCCGAGATGTCGTGGTTGATCAGAAGGTCGGTGGTGTTGTTCCAGTAGTACTCGATGCTACCGGTCAAACGCTCACGGAAGAAACCGAAGTCGAGACCGAGGTTACGGGTGGTTCGCTTCTCCCAGGTGATGTTGGGGTTGGCAAGCACCGACGAGGCGCTCAGGTCGGTGTTCGACGACTCGCCCACACCGTAGCGCTTGCTGCCGCTGTTCAGGTTGTACAGCTGAACGAAGGTGTTGTTGCCCAAACGGTTGTTACCTACCTTACCGTAGGAGAGACGGAGCTTCAGGTTCGACAGCCATTTCTTGGTGCTCTCCATGAACGGTTCCTCAATAATACGCCAGGAGGCTGCGGCGGCGGGGAAGAAACCCCACTGCTTGCCATGGGCAAACTTCGAACTGCCGTCCTCACGGAAGGTCACCGTCAGGAGGTAGCGGTCTTTGTAGTCGTAGTTCACACGGCCGAAGAAGGAGAGAAGGCGCACGTCGGCGGCCACGGTGCTCTCGGCACGGAGAATGGCGCCGTCGCCCTGGCTGGCGAAGTTGGCGAATACATCGTCAGGACTCATCGACTTGCTGTAGCGCGTACCGTACATATAGTTCTGGTCCTGCATCTGGTTGCGGTATTCCTGACCCACCATCACATTCAGATGATGGTCGGTGTTGATGCGCTTGTCATAGCTCAGGTTCACACTCTCACGGATGGTGCGAACGTTCACCTTCGTCCAGTCGGCAAGGGGAAGACCGCCTACATAAGAAGCCTGGTTCGTGGTGTGGCCCCACCAGTTCTTCGTCTCGTTGAACTGATATTCGTAACCACCTTCCACATGGGCTTTCAGACCCTTGATGATGGTCCAGTCGAGGGAGGCGTTGAAACCGTACTTGCGGTTGTTGCGCTTGCGCCAGTAACGCTTGGCCTGCTCGGCAAGGGTCAGCTGGCTGTCCTGCCATTCCTCATACTCCTCGTCGGTCATGCTGGCGAAGTCGGGGGTGATGAACTCTGAAAGACCCTTCGTGGCAACAGAGCTGATGGCCTGGGTGGTACGGATTTTGTAGGTGCCGCCCTGCGTTCCCTGACCGTTCACAAGCTGGTCGCTCACATTGGCCTTCAGGTTGAATTTCAGGTTCTTGCTGATGTCATGGTTCAACTTGAACATGAAGGCGAAACGGCTGAAGTCGTTGTCGGGCATCAGACCGCCGTTGTAGTCGTAGGTGCCGGAGAGGGAGAACTTGGTCTTGTCGGTACCGCCGGTCAGACCCACGTTGTGGCTGTGCGAAAGCACATCGGCGCCGAACATGTCTTCCTGCCAGTCGATGGCCTCGATGCTCTTGTACAGATAGAGGTCGTCGAACACACCAAACTGCTTGTAGAAGGAGTTCAGACTGCTGGTGCCGCGTATCAAGGCGTACTCATAGTTCGACATCACATAGTCGTAGGTGTCCATCGGGTCCAGACGCTTCGACACGGTCTTCGTCTGTACGAAACCGTTGTAGGTCACCTGCGTCTTGCCGCTCTTGGCGTTCTTCGTCGTAATAAGAATCACACCGTTGGCACCCTGAGAACCGTAGATGGCGGTCGAGGAGGCGTCTTTCAGAACCGTGATGTCCTCAATGTCGTTGGGGGAGATGTCGCTGATGCTCTCCGTCTGGAAACCGTCCACCACATAGAGAGGACTGTTGTCGCCGGTGATGGAGCCGCCTCCACGCACACGGATCAGGATCTCGGCATCGGGCGAACCGTCGGTGGTGGTCACGTGCACACCGGCCATCTTACCGGTCAGCGCCTCACTCACGTTCGGAACAGGCACCTTGGTGAGCTCCTGGCCCTTCACCGTCGAGACAGAACCGGTCAGGTCCTTCTTGCGGGCGGTACCGTAACCGATCACCACCACATCGTTCAGGGTAGATGACTCATCCTCGAGCACCACATTCACACTCTGCTTACCGGAGATGTTCACCTTCTGCGTCTTCATGCCGATGTAGGAGATGGTAAGCTCTTTGCCTTTAACACTCAGGGTGAAGTTTCCGTCAATGTCGGTCACCGTGCCATTCGATGTGCCTGTCTCCATGACAGTAGCACCGATGACGGGCTCTCCGCTCGAGTCGGTCACGTTTCCCTTGATGGTCTGCGCTGTGACATTGCCCACTAACATGGCGAATGTCAACAGAAGCGCCATTCGAAAGAATTTCAATTTACCAGACATAAATGTTATTTTAGGTTGAAAAAATGGTTTTAGTCGTATTGACCAGATTGATTTGTTTCACTAGGGTAGATGCATATGTGTTGGTATGGTCTTATGCCGCGACGGGGCGTTCCCTGTGTCGCGGAGATAGCACACTCTTCACTTTATTTTGCAAAGTTAATGTTTTTTATCCTATTTTCAACAAGTTTTCGGGTAAAACACGTTTTTTTAACTAAAATCTGCCGATTATCTTACATTTGGGAATCCTGTCGGTAAAAATCTGACTTGTCGGTGCAAAAGAGCCTTTACATACAAAATTCGGGCAGACACACGATAGGTGCCTGCCCGAAATGTTGGGGTCGTAAAAACTGCCGGCTGAAGCCTTACTTCAGCACATGCTTCTTGCCGTTCTGTATCACAATGCCTTTGTAGGTCTTGTCCACACGCTGGCCCGATACATTGTAGAGCGGTGCGTTCAGGTCGATGGTGCTCATGGTCACCTCGTCGATGCCGTCGGTCACTCCATTGAGCGAGTAGAGATAGGTCTCACCCTGCACGGTCTCGGGGGTAGTGCCCTGGTAGTTGGTAATCTTACCGTAGACCACCACTTCGTCACCCACCTTGATCTGGGTGTCGCCCTCTACCCACTTGCGGTTGCCGAGGTAGAGCGTGCGGAAGATGTAGAACTGGCCGTTGTCGGTGCCGTCGTCACTGATGTAGAAGCTGGCGTTGCCGAAACGCTCGCCAAACTCGCCGTTGTTGGCTATCGAGGCAATCTTGCCCTTGATGTAGTAGCCTTCCTCGGTTACGGCGCCCTCTTCAAGGGCGGCGCCGATGTTGTAGGCGGCCACACTGTTGTACGGATCCTCAAGGGTGCCGCTGCCGCTGGGCTGGGCGGGCTCGATAATCACGGGCTCCTCAGAGGTCTTGCCATTGAGCGAGTAGAGGTAGCTCTGCTTCGAGGCGGTCTCGGGGGTGCCGTTGTAGTTGGTCAGCTTGCCGCAGACAATCACCTCGTCACCCAGATTGATCTGGGTGTTGCCCTCTACCCAACTCTTGTTCTCCAGGAAGTAGGTGCTGTAGACGAGGAACTGGCCATCTTCGGTGCCGTCGTCGCTGATGGAGAAGGTGGCGGTGCCGTGGGCTTCATCATAGGCGAACCGGATGTTCGAAATCTTGCCCTTGATGTAGTAGTCCTGCTCGCTCACCGTGCCCTGCTCGAGCGCGGCAGCAGCGTTGGTGGCGGCAATGTAGTTGAACGGATCCTCAAGAGTACCGGTGCCGGTGGGCTGGCCGGGCTCCACGGGATCGTCAGCGGTCTTGCCGTTGAGCGAGTAGAGATAGGTCTCGCCCTGCACGGTCTCGGGCGTAGTGCCCTGGTAGTTGGTAATCTTACCGTAGACGACCACATCGTCGCCCACCTTGATCTGGGTGTCGCCCTCTACCCACTTGCGGTTGCCCAGGTAGAGCGTGCGGAAGATGTAGAACTGGCCGTTGTCGGTGCCGTCGTCACTGATGTAGAAGCTGGCGTTGCCGAAGCGAGCGCTAAACTCGCCGTTGTTGGCTATCGAGGCAATCTTGCCCTTGATGTAGTAGCCTTCCTCGGTCTGGGCACCCTCTTCAAGGGCGGCGCCGATGTTGTAGGCGGCCACACTGTTGTACGGATCCTCAAGGGTGCCGCTGCCGCTGGGCTGGGCAGGCTCGATGATTACGGGCTCGTCGGTGGTCTTGCCGTTGAGTGAATAGAGATAGCTCTGCTTTGAGGCGGTCTCGGGGGTGCCGTTGAAGTTGGTGAGCTTACCGCAGACAATCACCTCGTCGCCCAAATTGATATTGGTGTTGCCCTCTACCCAGCTCTTGTTCTCCAAATAGTAGGTGCTGTAGACGAGGAACTGGCCTGCTTCGGTACCGTTGTCGCTGATGGAGAAGGTGGCGGTGCCGTGGGCTTCATCATAGGCGAACCTGATGTTCGAGATCTTGCCCTTGATGTAGTAGTCCTGCTCGGTCACCGTGCCCTGCTCGAGTGCGGCGGCTGCGTTGGTGGCGGCTACGTAGTTGAACGGGTCCTCAAGGGTACCGGTGCCGGTGGGCTGGTCGGGCTCGATAATTACGGGCTCGTCGGTGGTCTTGCCGTTGAGCGAGTAGAGATAGCTCTGCTTCGAGGCGGTCTCGGGAGTGCCGTTGTAGTTGGTGAGCTTACCGCAGATGACGACCTCGTCGCCCAACTTGATCTGGGTGTTGCCCTCTACCCAGGGCTTGTTCTCCAGGAAGTAGGTGGCGTAGATCTGGAACTGGTCGTTCTCGCTGCCGTCGTCGCTGATAAAGAAGGTGGCGGTGCCGTAAGAGGCACTGAAGGTAAACTTGATCTGTGAAATCTTGCCCTTGATGTAGTAGTCCTGGTCGGTCACCTGACCCTGTTCAAGAGAGGCGGCCAACTCGGAGGCGGCCACGGCGTTGAACGGGTCGGAAAGGGTGCCGCTGCCACTGCCGCTGCCGCCCTCTTCCTTCACAAAGGTCTTCTCCACTATGTCACTCGCATTGCCGTCATAGTCTTCCTCATAGGCCTTCACGGTCGTGGTCTCGGTGATGGTGAAGGGGGCGGTGTACTGCTGCGAACTGCCGGAGCTCACAGGGTTGCTGCCGTCGGTGGTGTAGTAGACGGCGAAGTCGGGATTCGACGGGGTGATGGTCACCTTCGTGCTGCCATTGAAAGGACTCTGGCCCGAGATGCTCAGCTGTTGGGGCTCAGCGGCGCCCACCACCACGGTGATGCTCGTCATGCGTACCTGGTTGGCGCCGGCAGTCCAGGAAATCTGTGAGGCGTCGCCGGTCCAGTTGCCGTCAGTGCCGCTGTAGGTGTAGGTGCCGGTAGTGCAGTCGGTGAAACTGCCCGGACCGTACTTGGCATCGTCCTTCGCCGTGCAGGTGAAGGTCACCGAGGTGATGTTGCCGATGGTCGAGCTGATGGTGAAGGTTGAGCTTTTGTAGACTCTGTACTGCTGTCCGTTGCCGAACGAGCCGGTGGGACTGGCGGAGATGGTGATGCCGTCTTTCGTCACCTGGTCCTCACCGGTGCTGCTGCCTGCCTGACTGCCGAGGTCGGTGGTGGGGTCGAACACCACGGTCGTGGCGAGGGCCTGGCCGCAGACCAGGGCCAGGAGGGCCAGCATGGTTGTGCGTAAAAATTTTCTCATAGTTTAATTGGTTTTGTTATTGATAGAATGTTGTTGAGTTATGTCTTGTCTTCGTTTTTTTTTGAGGTGGGTCCTGCTTGAGAACCCACCTCAGTAGGGGGCTTCGGCTGGCTTACTTGCCTTTGCCTTCCATCTCGAGCGAGGCCCAGATAAACGGACCCACACCCTTGGCGTCGTTGTCGCGCACCGGCTCGCTCATGTAGTAGTCGAAACTGCCGTCGCGCTTGTAGTTGGGTTTCTCCACATACGGACCGGGAGCCGGACCAAGGCCCGACACCTCGCAGCAGCGGGTCAGCGAGATGGTCTTGTCGGTGTTCACACGCACAAATTCCTTCAGAATGCCCTCGTAGGCCTTCACACCGGCTGCTTTGTAACTCTCGGGCAGATAGCCCTTGCGCACGCCTTTCAGCAGGCAGTAGGCGAACATCGATGAGCAGGTCGACTCGAGATAGTTGCGCGGGTCCTGCACGTCGAGCACGTCATACCACACGCCGGTGGCCTTGTCCTGGTATTTCACCACGGCTTTCATGGCTTTCTGGAAGAGTTCCACCACGTCGTCGCGGTCGTCGGTGCCCTCGGGCAGCGCGTCGAGCACTTCTATCATGGCCATCGTATACCAGCCCAGGGCACGGCCCCAGGTGTGTTTCGAAAGGCCGGTCTCCTTGTCGGCCCAGAAGGCCTCGTGGGTCTCATCCCAGGCGTGTTTCCACAGACCGGTCTTGGCGTCGTAGGTGCGGGAGTCGGTCTTCGTAATCTGGTCGATGGCGTCGTCGTAGTATTTCGGGGCTTTCTTGCCTTTCAGGGCCTGGGCAGCATAGGTGTAGAAAGGCAGACCCATGAAGATGCCGTCGAGCCATACCTGGTTGGCGTAGATGGCTTTGTGCCACCACACGCCTTCCTTGGTGCGGGGCTGCTTCTCCAACTGCTTGTAGAGGGTCTTCAGCGCCTTGGCCATGCCTTTGGTGCGCAACTCGGGGAAGGTCTCCTGCATGCGGAAGATGTAGCGCGCCGTGCGCACGTTGTCAAGGTTGAAGTCTTCGTATTTGTAACCCGTGATGTTGCCCTTCTCGTCAATCATCTTGGCGGGATACTCCTTCAGGTAGTTGGCTATCTTCTCGTCGCCGTAGGCCAGGTAGGTGTCGAGCATGCCTTCCTGCTCTATGCCCATCACATAGCTCCATTTGGGCTTCTTGGCAAAGTCGAGCAGATAGGGATGCTCCACACGCTGCATCTCCGAGTAGGTCATCCACTGGCTGTAGGGGTAGGGGTTCTCGGTGAGCAGCAGCGAGCCGTTCACCATCACATTGTCCAGATGCAGGTCGTGGCTCTTGCCAGTGCGGTGCAGTCCCTTGTCCTGCACACCCTCGAAGCGGCAGTTCTTCACATTGATGTTGTACACGTTGTCGGCATCGTCGAGACCATTCACCAGCAGGCCGTATTTGCTCTTCTGGCAGGTCACGTCTTCCATGTACACATTGCGAACCGTGGGGTTGAAACCGCGGCAGCAGTTCTCCTTCGGCTCGTAGTTCAGGTTGATGCGCATCACGGCCTCACGGCACTGGCCCACCGTCACCTTGCGCATGTAGATGTTCTCGATGATGCCGCCGCGGCAGGAGTTGGTCTTGATGCGGAGCACACGGTCCAGGTCGGGAGAGTCCATCTGGCAGTTCTCCACATACACGTTGCGGCAACCGCCGCTTATCTCGCTGCCTATCACCACACCGCCGTGGCCGTCTTCCATCACGCAGTTGCGAACTATCAGGTTCTGGCTGGGGATGTTCCACTTGCGCCCGTCGGCATTGCGCCCGCTCTTGATGGCGATGCAGTCGTCGCCGGTGTGGAAGGTGCAGTTCTCTATCAGCACACGGTCGCACGACTCGGGGTCGCAGCCGTCGCCGTTGGGACCCTCGTTCCATATCTTCACACCGCGCACGGTGATGTCGTTGCTCAGCAGGGGGTGGATTACCCAGAACGGGGAGCGGAGCAGCGTCACGTTCTCTATCAGTATGCCGTCGCACTTGTACAGGTTGATGAGCTGCGGACGAAGACCCTTGCCCTTGCCGTAGATGCGCTCGCTCACGTCGACACCGTCCTCGGCTTGCTTCAGCAGCTCCAGACGGGTCACCTTCTGACTCTCGGCCTGGCCTTCCACATAACCGAAACGGTCCTTGCCACACATGTTCCACCAGGTCTCGTTGCTGCCGTTACCGTCGATGGTGCCCTCGCCGGTGATGGCCACGTCGGTCTCACCGTAGGCGTAGATACAGGGGGAGTAGTTGTACACGTCGATGCCCTCCCAGCGGGTCAGCACCGTGGGGTAGAGGTCGCGGTCGAAGGCGAACAGCAGGGTGGCGCCTTTCTCCACCACCAGGTTCACGTGGCTCTTCAACCGGAGCGCACCGGTGTTGTAGGTGCCGGCGGGAACCACCACCTTGCCGCCGCCGGCCTTCGAACAGGCTGCTATAGCCGCATTGATGGCTTTCTGGTTCTTGGCGGCCGTGGCTTTCTCTGAGGCGCCGTACTTGAGAATGGAGAAGGTCTTGTCAGGAAACTGTAACTGACGGATGCTGTTCTCGATTTGCTTGTAGTCGGTGTCCCAACCTGCCGCCCATAGCGTAACGGGCAGCATAAGCAGAAGGACAATGGTTTTTAAGTACTTCATTGTGTGTAGTTTGAATGGGTTGTACGTGCGGTATGCGCACACTCTTTGCTTTGCAAAGATAAACAAATTTTTTGAGATAAATGTCTTTCTGGTCCTTTTTCTTCGCTTTCGTGCTGCTATTGATGCTTTACCCCCTGACACGCAAATGCCCGGAAATCGTTATTTACAGAGCAAGTTCTTTCATAAACAGAACTCAAAATCAGCGGCTTGCCAATTCTTGTTGAAGAAATGATTCAGTGATTTCACACAGCAAAAAAAATAAGGATGAGCACTCACTTGGAGTCTCATCCTTATCGAGGTACCTAGCGGAGTCGAACCGCTCTAATCGGTTTTGCAGACCGGTGACTAAGCCGCTCATCCAAGGTACCGATTAGTTTTGCGGTGCAAAGATACTGCTTTTATTCCGTACTGCCAAATTTTTTGATGCTTTTTTTTGAGCCGCACCTTTCCTGAGGGCACTGCTCTTCATCGGCAGACCCTTTTTTCTGCAGGCAGTGCGCCGTCTTGTGCGGACAGTCAGCCTTTTCCCGCAGTTCCTCATGCAGACGGCAGCCCGTGCATCCGGCGCAGGGGGCGGATGGGGCATGCACTGCCTTTCTTATACGCGCGATGGCATAGACGATGCAGGCGGTGAGGACCAGAAGGGTCAGAATGGTTTGAAGCATGACTTTTCGGGCCTCAAATATAGACATAATTTGTGGATTTATAAGCCTGTCAGATGAAGATTTTGATGCCTAATGGGGAAAAATAACGGGAAATGGAAAAATTTGTTCAAAAAATTTGTTGGATTGAAAGGATTTTTCTATATTTGCCGACGGAATGTAACTTTTTAACGGATATGAGTAATATTTTGTTCTCTGCATGGTGGTGGCGCAGCTCGTGATTCGATAGTCGTGAGTCAGCATCGCCGTGTGGTAAAATCCAACATACAGAAGGCCTGCCGTTCTTGCGACAGGCCTTCTTCCTTTTTGTAAAAACAACAGTATTCAACATTATAAAATAAAGGTATTATGACGAAGCAGAAAAGATTTATCCTTCAGGAGAAGGACTTGCCCACCAAGTGGTACAACATTCAGGCTGAGATGCCCAACAAACCGCTGCCGCCGCTCAATCCGGCCACCAAAGAGCCGCTCAAGGCCGAAGACCTGGCGCATATCTTCAGTCTGGAGTGCTCCAAACAGGAACTCGATACGGAGCATGCATGGATAGACATCCCTGAGCCGGTGCTCGATATGTACAAGTATTATCGCTCCACGCCGCTGGTCAGGGCCTATGCCCTCGAAAAGGCGCTCGACACACCCGCACATATCTACTTCAAGAACGAGAGTGTCAACCCGCTCGGCTCGCACAAGGTCAACTCGGCGCTGCCGCAGTGCTATTACTGCAAGCAGGAGGGAACCACCAATGTCACTACAGAGACGGGAGCCGGACAGTGGGGTGCGGCACTGAGCTACGCCGCCAAGGTGTTCGGACTCGAGGCGGCCGTCTACCAGGTCAAAATCTCCATGAAGCAGAAACCTTACCGCTCGTCTATCATGCGCACATTCGGCGCCACCGTAGAGGGTTCGCCCTCTATGTCGACAAGGGCGGGAAAGGATATCATCACACGCGACCCGCTGCATCCGGGCTCTCTCGGAACGGCCATCTCCGAGGCAGTGGAGCTGGCCACCACCACACCGGGATGCAAATACACGCTCGGGTCGGTGCTCAACCATGTGGCGCTCCACCAGAGCATCATCGGCCTGGAGGCGGAGCTGCAGATGGAGATGGCGGGCGAATATCCCGACAAAATCATCGCCTGCTTCGGCGGCGGGTCCAATTTCGGAGGCATCGCCTTCCCCTTCATGAGGCATAACTTCACCGGCGAGCGACACACGGAGTTCATCGCTGCCGAGCCGGCCAGCTGCCCCAAACTAACCCGCGGACGGTTCGAGTATGACTTCGGCGACGAGGCGGGATACACACCGCTGCTGCCCATGTTCACGCTCGGTCACGGCTTCAAGCCGGCCAACATACACGCCGGTGGCCTGCGCTACCATGGGGCAGGCATGATTGTGAGCCAGCTGCTGAAGGACGGGTTCATGAAGGGTGTCGATATCCCGCAGCTCGAGACCTTCGAGGCCGGACTCCTCTTCAGCCGCACCGAGGGCATCATACCGGCACCGGAGAGCAGCCATGCCATCGCTGCCACCATACGCGAGGCCATCAAGTGCAGGGAGACGGGAGAGAAGCAGGTGCTGCTCTTCAACCTGAGCGGACACGGACTCATCGATATGACGGCCTATGAAAATTATCTCAATGGCGACCTCCGCAACTATGAGCTGCCCGATGAGGTGATACAGGAGAACCTGAGCAAGTTGCCGCACATTATTAAATAGGTTAACGCCTCAACCATACAAAGCGCCGCCTCGATAAGGGTCGAGGCGGCGCTTTGTATAATAATTTTTAATTTTTAATCTTTAATTTTTAATTCCCTCGTGCACATAGAGGTCCCAGCCCAGATAGGTGCTGATGGCTTCGTCGAGAATGTCTACCACATCGGTGCGGCACATGGCCACATGGTGCTCGAAGCCGTTCTTGCAGATGTATTTCATCAGGCGCTGCAGGTTGTCAACCTTCGTCACGGCGATGCAGCCGTCCATGCCGTAGGGGTCGTTGGTTATCTCACCCTTGCCCAGATAGGCCTTGATGCAGCCCTTCGGGTCGTCGGTCGACAGACGGAAGAAGGTGAAGGGACCTTCCGATACCTTGGCGTAGACGGCGCCGAAGGTGTTCACCTTGCCCAGCGTGCGGCCCAAAACACCGAGAGGACCCAATTTCAGGTCGTCGTTGCCGACAAACGACTTGGGGAAGTTGCCGCAGTGGGTGCACACACATTTGTTGCGGTCCTCGGCAAAGTTGTTGTTCCAGTCCAGAAGGGCAGGGGCCTGACCGGAGGCCAAAGCAAGGGCATACATCGACACGGCACCGGCCAGATCGGTCTCGCAGGCGGCGGGTATCAGCTTGTCGCTCAGCATCGACATCGTCACGCAGGCGGCGCAGCCGTAGTTCTGCTCCAGCGAGTCCCAGCACTGGATGGCCACGGCCTGCACGTCGTTGGCGGCTATCCACGCGTCGACGGCCACGCCGAACTTGGCCTGCAGACGCAACTTCTCGCGGTAGTTCTCCGGTACCTTGGCGTAATGGGCTATGTGCTGGCATTTCTCCACCAGGCGCGGGTCGTCGTTGGCCACTTTCTCAGCGGCGCTCAGTATCTCCGACAGGTCTACGGGCACCACCGTGATGCCGTAGCGCTGAAGCAGCTTCTCGCTGGCGCGGCAGGTGTTGAATCCCAACGGACGGGTGCCTATCTGCCCGATACGGCAGTGGCGCAGACCGTTCACCACACGGCAGATGGCGGCGAAACGGCGCAGGTCCTTGGCCAGCAACTCACTGTAGATGGAATAGGTGTGGAGAGTGGTGTCGGTGAAGGGAATGCCGTATTGGTAAAGATTGTTGCATACGGATATCTTGCCGCAGAAAGCGTCACGCCTGCTGTCAAGGTCCACCTTGTCGTTCTCGTCGTCACAGGCCTGCACCAGTACGGGCACGCGAAGGTCGGCATCGGAGATGGCATTGATGATGCCGATTTCAAAACCGAAATTGGGCAGCGACACGATGATGCCGTCTATCTCTTCGCGGTGCTCGCGGAACTGACGAGACACCTTCAGACCGTCCTCGCGGGTCTCGATGCTGCTGCTGCCCGTGGGCGTGGCGTCCTCAGGCAGTATCACATAGGTGTAGCCCTCGTCCTCGATGGTCTTGAGCAACTGCTTGCGCACATCGCGGGCTAACTCTGAGTTGAAGTAGGCGCGTGTTCCGATAATCACGCCAAAACATGTCTTACCGTCTTTCATCTTTCTGATTGTTTAGGTTATTTTCTCTTATCTTTAAATATTATATAATCCAACAAATGTCCCTTTAACTTCCCTTTAACTTCCTTTTAACTTCCCTTTAACATCCCACAAATGTCCCTTTAACTTCCCTTTAACTTCCCTTTAACTTCCCTTTAACTTCCCTTTAACTTCCCTTATTTACAAGCTGCCCCACGGCCTTCAGCCAACCGGCATGGCCGCGATGAGGCAGTTCGTCGCCCGAAGGGGTAAAGGTGCGCACCACCTTGCGCAGCGGCGTCACCTCCTCGAAAGTATGCCAAAGGCCCAGCGCCATGCCGTTCATTAGGGCGGCGCCCATGGCCGAGGCGTCTTCCACCTCGGTGCATACCACCGGGGTGCCGAGCAGGTCAGCCTGCCACTGCATCAGGAATCGGTTTTTCGTGGGACCGCCGTCGGCGCAGATCTCCTGCAGTTGGCCACCCGTGGCACGGGCCATCACATCCACCAGGTCTTTCACCTGGTAGGCAATGCTCTCCAGACCGGCACGGAGGAAGTGGGCGCGCGTGGTGGCGAAGGTGAGGCCGAAAACGGCACCTTTCACGTCCATCTTCCACCAGGGGGCGCCCAGGCCGGAGAAGGCGGGCACAATATACACGCCGCCGTTGTCGCTCACACTCGTAGCTTCTGCCTCCATCTCGCCGGGACTGCCGATGAGCCGCAGCTGGTCGCATATCCACTTCAGCGTGGCGCCGGTGCTGTAGATGTTGCCTTCGTAACCGTAATAGGTTTTGCCAAGGGCGGTGAAGCCGACAGAGGTGACAAGGCCTTCGGGAGCGGGGAGGGCTTTGGTGCCGATGTTCACCATCACCGATGAGCCAGTGCCGTAGGTCACCTTGCCGCTGCCGGCACTGAAACACATCTGTCCTACCAGGGCACCGTGCGAGTCGCCCAGCACACCGGCTATCTGGATGGGCTGTGCAAAAAGGCCTTCCACGGTGGTCTCACCGTAGAGGGCGTCGCAGGCGCGTATCTCGGCCAACATGCTCCGGGGTATGCGGAACAGCTGCAGCAGGTCGTCGTCCCATGCCAGGGAGTGGATGTTGAAGAGCATGGTGCGCGAGGCGTTGGTGGTGTCGGTGGCAAAGGTCTTGCCGCCGGTGAGCTTCCAGATGAGCCAGGTGTCTATAGTGCCCATGAGCAGATGGCCGCTCTCGGCGGCCTCACGGGCACCTTCCACATGGTCCAGCAGCCACGCTACGCCGCTTGCCGAGAAGTTGGGGTCTATCAGCAGACCGCTGCGTTCCATCACCAAGTTTCTAATGGCATCGTCGCGGCGAAGGGCCTGACACAATTCGGCTCCGCGGGTGTCTTGCCATACCACGGCGCGGTGTATGGGGCGACCGGTGCGCCGGTCCCACACCAACACGGTCTCGCGCTGGTTGGTCAGCGCCAGCGAGTAGCGCCTGCTCTCCAGCGGCTCGTCTTTCAGCAGCAGGCGGATGGCCTCTACCATGTTGTGGTATATTTCCTCGGCATCATGCTCCACCCAACCAGTCTGGGGATAGTACTGGCGGTGGTCTACATGGCTGCTGCCGATAAGGTGGCACTGACTGTCGAAAAGCAGGGCTTTCGTCGACGAGGTGCTCTGGTCTATGGCGATGATGTTGTGTTCCATGGGGGATTAGGCTTGAAGAAAGTCAAGGGCAGAACGCACGATGCCTTCGGCGTCCATGCCGTAGTGGTGGTATATCTCGGGCGAACTGCCGTGTATCACGTTCTCATCGGGAATGCCGATGATGCGCACGGGTACGGGATGCTCGGAAAGGGCTTCGCACACCAGGGCGCCAAGACCGCCGAAACGGCTGTGCTCCTCAACGGTGAGGATGCGCCCTGTCTCGCGGGCGGCGCGCTCAATGGCGGCACGGTCGAAGGGTTTTATCCACGACAGGTCGAGCACACGGGCGCTGATGCCGTGGGAGCGCAGGGCACGGCTGGCCTCGCGGGCGTGATACACGGTCTCGCCGGTGCCCACAATGGTCAGGTCGTCGCCTTCACACACGGTGATGGCCTTGCCGGGCTCAAAGGGCACATCGTCGCTCTCGTAGACCTCGGGCACGGCAGCGCGGCCCACACGCACATAGCAGGGCTGCGGATAGTCGGGGAGCAGATGTACCAGCTTCCTCGTCACATGCTCGTCGCTCGGCAGGCAGATGCTCATGCCGGGAAAGGTGCGCAGCGCGGCGATGTCGTGCAGCGAGTGGTGGGTGGCGCCCAGTGCACCGTAGGCCACGCCGCCGCTCACACCGAGTATGGTCACGGGATTGCCGCTGTAGGCCAGGTCTACCTTCACCTGCTCCAGACTGCGGGCCACGTAGAAACAGGCGGGACCGCAGCAGAACACTTTCTTGCCCGAATGGGCCAGACCCGCGGAGATGCCCACGGCATTCTGCTCTGCAATGCCGCACTCCACAAACTGGGAGGGGAGGGCGGCGGCGAAATCGCCCAAGGTCACGGAACCGCGGGCGTCGGTGGTCACGGCTATGATGTCGCGGTCGGCACGGGCCAACTCAAGTAATGTGTCTGTAAAAACTTTTCTGCATGCTGTCATAAGGCTTCCTCCATCTCTTTAATTCTTGCTGTTATCTCTTCCATGGCCTGCCGGTGCTGCTCAGCGTTGAGCACACCGTGGTGCCACTTCGCTACGCCTTCCATAAACGATACACCCTTGCCCTTCGTGGTCTCCGAAATAAGCAGGTGCGGATGCTGGTTCGTGTAGTCGATGCTGCGAAGCGTGCGCACAATGTCGTCCATCGAGTCGCCGTTCATGCGCTTCACGTCCCAACCGAAGGCGGTCCAGCGCTCCTCAATGCTCTCCAGGGGCATCACGTCTTCCGTGTCGCCGCTTATCTGGAGGTGGTTGCGGTCGATGATGGCCACCAGGTTGTCGAGCTCATAGCGGTGGGCGGCCATCGCGGCCTCGTAGATGGAACCCTCGCCTTGCTCGCCGTCGCCCATCAGCACAAAGGCGCGCCATGAGCGTCCGTCCATCTTGGCGGCAAGGGCCATGCCGGTGCCGATGCTCAGACCGTGGCCCAGCGCGCCGGAGTTGACTTCTATACCGGGCACCTCGATGGTGGGATGGCCCGAAAGTATGCTGCCCAGCTGTCCCAGGGTGTCGAGGGTGGCAGGATTCAGAAAACCTTTCGACTCGAGGGTCACGTAGAGGGCTTCCACACAGTGACCTTTGCTCAGAACAAAACGGTCGCGGTCAGGATGTTTCGGGGTTTCGGGGCTCAGACCGCGCATCTCGTCGAAATAGAGGGCGGTCAGAACGTTCAGACACGACAAGTCGCCTCCTATATGGCCGGCATGGGCGTGGTATACCACGTCTACCAGTCTGAGACGGTTGCGCTCTGCGGTCAACTGCAGTTCTTTTGTGTTCATAATGGATGGTATGTGTCGTTTTTAGTAGATGGATGGGGTCGGTACCCCACATGGGGCGGTTTGATAGTTTGATTGTTGCAAAAATATAAAAAAAATGTGGATGGTGGCTCGTGCAGCGGCTTCTTTTGCTGATTTTTGTCAAAACTTCTTGCTTTTTGGCGAAAAAAATCGCTTTTCCATGAAAATTGTTCGAGCTTGTGTCACGTTATGATGCATCCTCGACCTAACTTTGCCGATGTAATAATTCATAGCGGGGAAAAGTGACCCCTTTCTGCCTATACACTCACTGTCTATATATAGCCATGTCCCGAAACCTGTCTGGGGTTTCGGGATTTTTCGTCAAAGCGGAGGCACCTGCAGGCGGCAATCGCACCACAGCCAAATTATTTCAGTATCCCGCTGTTGCTTTTTTAAAATTTATTTCTTAATTTTGCATTCAGTAACATAATTTTCCTGCTATGAATATCAAATTCCGCTTATCACTCATGAACTTCTTGGAGTTCGCTGTATGGGGTGCCTACCTTACCTGTATGGGCAATTATCTCGGCATCGCCGGACTGGGCGACAAGATTTCATGGTTCTATGCCATTCAGGGCATTGTAAGTATCTTCATGCCTACGCTCATGGGCATCGTGGCCGATAAATATATGCAGCCGCAGCGCGTGCTCGGACTCTGTCATCTTCTGGCTGGAGTCTTTATGATGGGGTGCTGGTGGCTGGGCTATCAGGCTGGATTCGGACAGCAACTGGCCGACAAGTCGCTCTTCATCGCACTGTATTCGCTGAGCGTGGCTTTCTTCATGCCTACCATCGCACTGGCCAACACCACGGCGTTCTGCATCCTGAAGGAGAACGGAATGGACACGGTGAAGGACTTCCCGCCCATCCGTGTGCTGGGCACCGTGGGATTCATCGCCACCATGTGGTTCGTCAACTGTGCTTTCATCGATGACAGCGGATTCGGATTCACGCTGGCCGAAAACTCGCATAAGTTCCAGTACACTTACATGCAGTTCTTTGTGTCGGGATTGCTGAGCTTTGTGCTCTTTGCCTACTGCTTCTCCTTGCCGCAGTGCAAACTGGAGAAGAAAGAGGGCAAGGTGTCGCTCATCGAGTCGCTCGGCCTCAATGCTTTCAAACTGTTCAAACGCCGGCAGATGGCGCTGTTCTTCATCTTCTCGGCACTGTTGGGCATGTGCCTGCAGGTCACCAATGGTTTCGCCGGACCTTTCCTCACCAGTTTCAAGGGAGTGCCGGAGTTTGCCGATACCTTCGCTGCCAACAATGCCACGCTCCTGACCAGTATCTCACAAATCAGCGAGGCGTTCTGCATTCTGCTCATTCCTTTCTTCCTGAAGCGCTTCGGCATCAAAATAGTCATGCTTATGTCGCTCTTCGCATGGGTGTTCCGTTTCGGACTCTTCGGAATGGGTAATCCTTCCATGCCGGGCGTGCTGCTCTTCGTCCTTTCCTGTATCGTCTATGGCGTGGCGTTCGACTTCTTCAATGTTTCCGGCGGTATCTATGTCGACCAGGAGTGCGAGCCTTCTGTCAAGGCGTCGGCGCAGGGACTGTTCATGATGATGACCAACGGACTGGGGGCTACCATCGGTACGCTGGCAGCCGGCGAGGTGGTCAACAGCTTCTGCTCCTGGCAGGATTTCATGGTCAATGGCGAGAAACAGAGCTTCCTCGTAGGCGACTGGGCCACTTGCTGGTATGTCTTTGCAGCTTTCGCATTGGTGGTGGGTGTCGCTTTCGCACTGGTCTTCCATCCTGAGAGCTCTACCGCCAAGAAATGACCACAAAACTGATTTTCAGAGGGGTCTACGATATCGTGGGCAACAAACAGGTGGGACTGATCGTGCTTACCGACGAGGAAAAAGCACGACAGGTCTCACTGGTATGCGACCATAACATGGTGGTGCAGCTCAGCCTCAGGCTGGAGAAAAACGTCCGATTGGAAAAACTCCTGCCCGAGGTGCTCTGGACCGTGGTGAAACGCTACAACGATATGGACTTCATGCTCCTCTTCAGCGATGTGAAAGACGGGGAGTATATCACCTACCTCTGCTCTATCGACAATTCGGTGGCCATACAGCTCAGGGCAAGCGATGCTGTGCTCCTGGCTGTCATCTCCGGACTGCCCATCATGATGGACCAGCAATTGTTCTGCCGGCACAGCACACCGTATTATGGCGCTAAGTCGAAGGTGGCTGTGCCGCTGGCCTCGCTCTCCAGGGAGATGCTCGAGGAGGCTCTGCAGAAAGCGGTAGAGGCGGAGGACTACGAAAAGGCGTCGCAGCTGAGGGATGAACTGCTGAGACGCAAAAAAGACAATGACAGCGAAAAAACATGAAGGAGACACGGTTCTTTTATGTGCCTGAGGCCGATACCCTGCAGGAACTTCCCGCCGAGGAGGCGGCGCATGCCGTCAGGGTGCTCCGGCTCGCACCGGGCGATGACATCTTCCTGACCGACGGCAAGGGAAACTTCTATGAAGCGGAGGTCACCCTTGCGGCCAACCATCATTGTGGTTACCGTATCCTTCAGCGCATGCCGCAGCCGGCTCCCTGGTGGGGACACATCCACCTGGCCATGGCGCCCACCAAGATGATGGAACGGGTGGAGTGGATGGCGGAGAAAGTCACTGAGGTGGGCATCGACGAGTTCTCCTTCTTCACCACACGGTTCTCGGAAAGAAAGAGCATGAGGGCCGACAGAGTGGAGAAAATCGTGGTAAGCGCCATGAAACAGAGCCGAAAGCCCTGGAAACCGGTGGTCAATGAGCTTATCTCTTTTGAGCAGTTTCTCAAACGGCCGCTCAGGGGTAGGGGATACATCGCGCACTGCTATGAGGAAATTCCACGTACCGAACTGGTCGACGAACTCAAAAAAACGGTGCCGGAAGGAATGGACGGCGTCACCCTGCTCATAGGACCGGAGGGTGACTTCTCCATCGATGAGGTGAAGGCGGCTATCAGTGCCGGTTATGTGCCTGTGTCGCTCGGACAGAGCCGCTTGCGCACCGAGACGGCGTGCCTCGTGGCGGTCATGATGGCGCATTGGGCCCGATTATGAATTCAAAATTTATGGTAATTACGGGAATTTCTGTCGATTCTCCCAATTACCATAAATTTATGACTATTATGATTATTTCTTTCCTTTTTCCTTTGTAAATTCTCATAAACAGATGTTTTTTTCTTTTAGAAAAGGGGCAGAGATACCACATTTTTTTATACATTTGCATCTGAAATGAAGAAAGTATATCATTTTGTATGTTTATGCATGCTCCTGCTGCTGCCTTGCACGGTGGGTGCGGCCGAAGGCGATTTCATGCGGCTCCTCGGGCAGTTTGAGAAGACGGCGCGTGCGGCAGAGGCCAACCGGCTGTTCGCCCTGCTTCACGAAGAGGAATTCACCGACAGCCTCATCCGTTTCGATGGTTCAGTGCACGCCGACTCCCTCCGCTCTCAGGTGTGGTACTGGTCGGCTGAGTACCTCTACAGCCGGCAGCAGTATAAGGAGGCCGCTGAATACGGCGAGAAAGCACTGCCGCTGCTGAAGGGGAAGGCCGGCGAGTCGGACTGCCTCAATCTCCTGGCTGTCATCTTCATCCGCCTCACCGACTATACGTCGGCGGCACGGTATGCGAAACTATGCTATGCCCTCGACGAGAAAAGCAGCGACCCCGACATGATGTCGTCGAGCCTCAACACCCTGGCGGCCATCTACATGGGTGCCAACCAGCCCAAAGAGGCCGAGAAATACATCCTCAAGGCGCTTGAAGCGGTGGAGAAAGCCGCGAACCCCTCACGCAAGGCGGTGCTCCTGGGTATGGCCTCGGAGATATACCATGCCATAGGCGATGACAAGAAGTCGCTGCCCTATGCCGAGGAGTCGTACCAGCTGGAAAAACAACTGGGCCATGCCGACAAGGCGGTGCTGCGCCTCTCGCAGAAAGCCTCCGCCCTCATAGGCCTCCACGACTACAAACAGGCAGAGCAGATACTGCGGAGCGCTATTCCCCAACTGCGTGCCATGGGCGACCAACACTCACTGGCCATCGCCGACAACAAGATGGGGATGGCACTGCTGTGCCAGAAACGTGAGGCTGAGGCGGTGCCCTTCTACCGCGAGGCGGCACAGATTCTTCAGAAAATGGGCGACATGGCCAATGAGATGCATGCCCGGCGCGGCCTTTATGAGAGTCTGTGGAACACGCAGCCCGACAGTGCAAAAATGGAGCTCAATCGTTTCAATGACCTGAAAGACTCGCTCTATACCAACGCATCGGCCGAGAGCCTGGCACGCTACAGCGCTGAGTTCGACAACGACTGGCTGCAGAAGGAAAGAGAGGCGGAGCGCAGCGCCAAGCACCGCATTGCGGGCATAGCCATAGGTGTAATCTTGCTTCTTACCCTCCTGGCCGCCGCCATCTGGTGGGTGATGTCGAGACGGCACAAACGCCAGGCCAAAATAAACGAACAACTTACGGCCAACATCGGCGAGCTGCGGGAGAAATACCGACAGCTGTCGCTCGAGTACAATCAGGCCATGGCAGAGCAACGAGCACAGGAGCAGACCGGACAGCTCAATGACGCCGACCGTGAGTTCCTCGACAAGACCATCAACCACATTAACAACATGATGCTCAACGGGCAGGTGGACGCCGACAGCGTGGCCAAGGCAATGGGCATGAGCCTCTACCAGTTCCGCCAACGGCTCACCAGCGTCACGGGCGAGAAACCGCAAGACTTTATTACTACCATGCGAATGAAGCGGGCACAGCATCTGCTCGACCATCATCCGGAACTGAACATCGCAGAGATAGCCGTCCTCTGCGCCTACAACGACACACCCAATTTCACCCGTGCCTTCAAGAAATTCTACGGCAAGACACCTACTCAATACATCGGGAAATGAAAAAGGCCAAATAATCATACAATCGCATAATTCCTGCATAAAAGTCCGAAAACGTCCTGTTTTCGGACTTTTTTCCGCTTTTTCCTGAGCTCCCTTCACGAAATGATAAGAGTATTTCACGAAATGATAACGGTCCAGGAGGCCTTGAGGCGTAATTTTGCAGTCGAAAAACCTCTGTCGTCATGGCCAAGAATCACGCACAAGACACAGCGATGGACTATTCCATCGACTATCTGGAGCATCTGCTCAAGATGGAGGATGTCATGGAGCAGCACATGGAGCGGAAAATAAGCCAGATGATCGACCAGAAACTCCGACAGTATGTCGAGAGCGGCCGGCTCACCCCGAAGACAGAAGAAACCAACGAAAAAAACGACAATACACATCATTATTAAAACCTAACGACAATGAAAACAAGAAATCAACTGATTGTAAGAGTCATGATGGCCATTGCCATCCTGTTCGCTGTGAATGTCACCGCCGACGCACAGTTCGGCAACCTGGTCAAGAAAGCCAAAGGCGTCGCGAAAGAGAAGGTGAAGGAGAAAGTGGGTCAGGCCACCGGAACAACCACCGTGGGCACTGCCGACGGAGCCGACAATGCCACCGTAGGCAACACGGCGGGTATGGAAGTGGCCCCCAAGGGATGGCGCTACCACGGCGGTAAGGTGCACCGCTTCGTGCCCAACGAGACGGATGAAATACTGAAATTCCTCGAGCTCAACCAGACCCCCGAGATGCAGAAAGTGTATTCTTACTACGATCTTTCGAGCTCAGAGACCATCAACTCACCGGCTAAGACCGACTATCAAAGCGTGGCGCAAGACCTGGTGCGACTGGAGTGGGACCTGCACGATGTGGAAGGCTCGCTCGGCGGCATGTCGCCCGAGGGCTGGATCAAACAGCTCGATAAGGAACTGTCCGACAAAATCAACCGTGCTGCCTCCTACAACCAGGAGCCGGCTGAGGTGGCCGACTATTTCGACGCTGAGCTGCAGCGTGTGAAAGCACGTTTCCACGACAAGTATTTCCCCGGCGAGGAAAAACTGGTGGGTAAGGACGTGTCGGCCTATCTCGCTGAGCGCACAGCAGGCCGCGCTGAGTTTAAATACGGACTCAACGAACTGAAAGACAACGGCTCGAATCCGAAGATGAAACAGCAGTTTGAAGCCCAGGTGAAGTCGCAGCTCAAGCCCGACCGCATCCTCGCTACTTATATCGTGTCCAATTTCTGGCGCGGCATGCCCTGCAAGCAGATGCCCGAATATGGCGAGGAATGGGCTTCTGTGCAGGAAAAACCCATGAAGACTTACTACATGAAGGGCGGAAAATACTATTATGTGAAGGGCGGATTCCGCCAGGGATACAAGTCCGACGACCCCGGCATGAGCAGCAAGCCCATCGCCAACTACAACCCCGGTCTCGAGGCTCCCATCGAGATACCGGCTGCCATCGCCAAGAAATATTTCAAATAATTATTCTGTCAACCATTAAACATTAGTAGTAATGAAAAAAACTATTTTCAGCTTCGTCTTCACAGCTGTTGTAGCTGTAGTTATGCTGTCATGTGGAGGTGGTGTCACCAAACTTGAGGGTGAAACCGTCGAAACAGAGTATTTCTCAATCATCGTCCCACAGACATGGGAGAAGAACAAATACAACACGGACAAAAATTTCAGAATTGAGAAGAAACTGGAGGATGGATCATGGTGCACCATGACACTGTATCCTTATCCCGACAGAACCAGCGAGCCGGCACAAGCCAATTCGGGCAATGTGAACGCTGGTTACACAGACAAGGGCGATATGAAATTCGGCAATCTGACCTACAATGTGGCTATCAAAGAGGCGGAGAAACCTACAAGCAATCTTTACACCAAACTGACAGAGAAGGGTTTGCTGCTCGTTTCTCTCTACAATGGCTCCATCGACGATCCGGAGGTGAAGGCCATCATCGAGAACATCTCTTTGAAATAGCCCTGATTCTCTGATTGAAACCATCAGATATACAGAATCTTACACCATTAATCATTTAATTATACCGAAACATGAAAAAAACTTTTTTCAGTCTTGCTATCGCAGCCATTGTAGCGATAGGCATGGCATCTTGTGGAAACAAGAGCGACAACGCAGCTTCTGGTGAGACCGCCTCCGAGGGCGAGCTGACTGAACAGAATACTGAAATAGCTGAGGCTGCTCCTGGCACATACGAAACGGAATTCTATACCTACAAACTCACTGAGAATTTCAAGGAGAGTTCTGTACAAGACGGCAACAAAGTGTATATCAAAACGGCCCACATGCCTAATATCAACATCAGCATCGCTGCCGGCAAGCAGGGCGATCTGGACTTCTGGAAGAGCATGCAGACCAATGATAAAATGGAAGCCGGTGAAGACGTGGCAAGCCAGGGATATACTTATTCCACCTTTTACAAAGAAAGTGCATCAGGTTATGTGCTGCGTGCCGCCACCATCATCGGATTGGAGAACGCCCCTAAAGGACAGGAAGGACGAATCGAACTGCAATTACAGGGAAATCTTGCTGACGAGAACCACAAGCAGGTGGCTTATGAACGTCTGAAAGAGGTCCTCGACAACATCACGCTGAAGAAAAAGTAATCAATTTTCCACTAAAACAACTGGAAACGGGGATTCTGTACAAAAGCGTATCAGAATCCCCGTTCGCATTGTTCACGAAAAATACGTGTATTACGATAATTTCTGTCAAAGATAATAATCAGAAGAAAAAGGAAAGAAATTCCCGTAATTCCCGTAATATCTCATAGTTCCATGTTTATGGTAATGAATAATTTCTGAGCATTATGAGAATTTCTTTCCAAAAATGAACAATTACGTGTATAACGATAATTTCTGTCAAAGATAATAGTCAGAAGAAAAAGGAAAGAAATTCCCGTAATTCCCGTAATTTCTCATAGTTCCATGTTTATGGTAATGAAAAATTTCTGAGCATTATGAGAATTTCTTTCCAAAAATTGAACAATTACGTGTATAACGATAATTTCTGTTCAGTTTCTCGCCTGAAACTTATTCTTCCATCAGTTTGCGGTAACGGATGCGCTTGGGCTCTTCCAAGCCCAGGCGCTGGGCCTTGTTGGACTCATATTCCGTGTAGCTGCCCTCAAAATAGAACACGTTGCCGTCGCCCTCAAAGGCTAAAATGTGGGTGCAGATGCGGTCCAGGAACCAGCGGTCGTGGCTGATCACTACGGCGCAGCCGGCAAACGACTCCAGGCCTTCTTCCAAAGCACGCAAGGTGTTCACGTCGATGTCGTTGGTGGGCTCGTCGAGCAACAGCACATTACCTTCCTGCTTCAGGGCAATGGCCAACTGCAGACGGTTGCGCTCACCGCCGGAGAGCACGGCGCATTTCTTCTCCTGGTCGGCTCCGCTGAAGTTGAAACGCGACAGGTAGGCGCGCACGTTCACGTCGCGGCCGCCCATGCGGATGGTCTCGTTGCCGCCGCTCACTATCTGGTAGACGCTCTTCGCTGGGTCGATGTCCTTGTGCTGCTGGTCTACATAGCTCAACTTCACGGTCTCGCCCACCTCGAAGGTGCCGCCGTCGGGCTGCTCCAATCCCATTATCAGGCGGAACAGGGTGGTCTTGCCTGCTCCGTTGGGACCTATCACGCCCACAATGCCGTTAGGGGGAAGCATGAAGTTCAGGTCCTTGAACAGCACCTTCTCGCCGAAGGCCTTCGCCACGTGCTGCGCCTCTATCACCTTGTTGCCCAGACGGGGACCGTTCGGTATGAATATCTCCAACTTCTCCTCTTTCTGCTTCTGCTCCTCGTTGAGCATGCGGTCGTAGGAGTTCAGACGGGCCTTGCCCTTGGCATGACGGGCCTTGGGGGCCATGCGCACCCATTCCAGCTCGCGCTCCAGCGTCTTGCGGCGCTTCGAGGCGGTCTTCTCCTCCTGGGCCATGCGGAGGCTCTTCTGCTCCAGCCACGACGAGTAGTTGCCCTTCCAGGGAATGCCCTCACCGCGGTCCAACTCAAGTATCCACTCGGCCACGTCGTCGAGGAAGTAGCGGTCGTGCGTCACGGCTATCACGGTGCCCTCATACTGCTGAAGGTGCTGCTCCAGCCAGTCTATCGACTCGGCGTCGAGGTGGTTGGTGGGCTCGTCGAGCAACAGCACGTCGGGCTTCTGAAGCAACAGGCGGCACAGGGCCACACGGCGGCGCTCTCCACCGGAGAGATTCGCCACGCTCCAGTCGCCGGGAGGACAGTTCAGGGCGGCCATGGCACGGTCGAGCTTGGAGTCCATGTTCCAAGCATCGGTCGAGTCGATGATGTCCTGCAGCTCAGCCTGGCGGCTCATCAGCTTGTCCATCTTGTCGGCGTCTTCATAGTATTCGGGCAGACCGAACTTCACGTTGATGGCGTCGTACTCGGCCAGCGCGTCATACACGTGCTGCACGCCTTCCATAACGTTCTCCTTCACGGTCTTGGCCTCGTTCAGAGGAGGGTCCTGTGGCAGATAGCCCACGGTGTAGCCGGGACTCCACACCACATTGCCCTGATATTGCTGGTCCAGACCGGCGATGATTTTCATCAGGGTCGACTTACCGGCGCCGTTCAGACCGATGATGCCAATTTTTGCACCGTAGAAGAAACTCAGGTAGATGTTCTTGAGCACTTGCTTCTGGTTCTGCTGGATGGTCTTGCTTACACCGACCATAGAGAATATCACTTTCTTGTCGTCAACTGTTGCCATGGGCTTGGGGGTTAGGATTTTTCATTAAAGGATACAAAGGGTAAAGTTACGGAAAAATCGCCTCCTGTTGTATGATGTAAATCATGACGTGACAGGAGGTAATCCGTATGTGGTTGAAGAAACACTTTATCAGTGGTGCTCGGGCACAATGGCAAAGTATACCAACTCTTCCGTGCCGTCGTTGTAGAGGGCGTGAGAGTGGCCCATCGGGCAGTAGTGCACATCGCCGGCCTTGAAACGCTCTTCGGTGTCGTCATAGCGGAAGTAGCCCTCGCCGCTGATGATGTAGACAATCTCTGAGTTCATCTCGTGCTTGTGGTAGCCGGTGTTGGCGCCGGGCTGCAGACGGCTCATCATAATCTTGTTCTTGGCGTCGATGTAGTCGCGGGTGTCAAGCTCGCCGTTACCACCCTTGAAGTTCATTTTCTTCTCTTCGGTAATGTTTTTGTAGTCGATAATCATGGATATGGGAGCATGGGGGTTAAGGCGGACCCTCTGGGGACGTTCTGTACTGTGCCCTTCCCGTGCGACTGCAAATCTACTCTTTTTTCCCGAATTTCACAATAGTGGCAAGCGTTTTTTTCGTGTTCCGCCCTTTTTTGCTATATTTGCAAGGTGATTCTATCGTCTATATTATTTTCAAGCTATGAATACATCCGACTACCGTTTTGAGGTCTGCGCCAACGGCGTGGAGAGTTGCCTCGCCGCACAGCGGGGTGGGGCACACCGCGTGGAACTGTGCGCCGGTATACCCGAAGGGGGCACCACGCCTTCCTACGGCGAGATAAAATCCGCCAGAAAATACCTGGACCGCACCAAACTGCATGTCATCATACGGCCGCGGGGCGGCGACTTCCTCTACACGCCCCTCGAGGTGGAGCGCATGGTCGAGGATATAGAGGTGGCCAAGCAGCTGGGAGCCGACGGCGTGGTGTTCGGATGCCTCACGCCGGAGGGTAAGGTCGACAGGGAACTCAATGCTCTCCTCCTGCAGCATGCAAAGGGCATGGCGGTCACCTTCCACCGGGCTTTCGACCACTGCCAGGACCCAGAAGAGGCGCTTGAGGACCTCGTCGAACTGGGGTTCGACCGGGTGCTCACCTCCGGACAACAGCCCACGGCGCTGGAGGGGGCCGACTTGCTGCGGTGGCTTCACACACTGGCGGCCGGACGCATCCGTATCCTGGCGGGATGCGGGGTCAACGAGCAGAATATCGCACAGATAGCGCAGACTACGGGGGTACGTGAGTTTCATTTCTCGGCCAGGGAGCCTTTCTCCTCACGCATGCAGTACACCAATCCGGCGGTTTATATGGGGGCAAAGGAGGTCGATGAGTCGGCCGTACTCCTCACCACCGAGCGGCGCGTCCGCGATACCATCCGGGCGCTGACGGCCTCCTTTTAAATATATTTAAAAGATAACTGATTATTTTGACTTCTCATGATAATTAGGTATCTTTGCATAATCTTTGTGAAGAAGGAGTCCTCGCTGAGGGAACAGACCTGAAAATCAATCAATAACAGATATTTATGAATAAACTTTTACGTACAACGTTCTTGACCCTGCTCGTGGCAGTGGCCAATGTTGTGTCGGCCACCACTTATTCCTACACCTTCGAATCAAAGGTTTTCAGTGCGGCCGGAACAAAAAAACTGGGCGATGTGTCCTGGACACTGGTCACCGATGCCGGCTATTTCGGATACGACGCCACCAAGGGACAGCAATTCGGTAGTGGAAGCAACCCGGCTTCTTCCGTCTCCCTCACCACGTCTGCCTTCGGGGGCGAAATCACTTCCGTCAAAGTCAATGCCAGTACGGCTTCCAATGCCAGCGCCACACTTTATGTGAAGGTGGGAGGACAGGACTTCGGCTCCTCGCAGAGCCTTACCTCCACAGCTACCGATTATACCTTTACAGGGTCGGCAAGTGGAAGCTTGGAGATTCTATTCTCCCAGCCCACCACCTCGAAAGCGCTCTACATCAAGAGCATCGAGGTGACTTATGAAGAGAATGTGGAACAGAAAGAATGTGGACTGGCCTACAGCGCCGATTCCTATGAGGCGGTGCTGGGCGGCGACAACACCTTCCCCACACTGAGCAATCCCAACAAACTCACCGGCATTACCTATACCAGTTCCAATACGGTGGTGGCATCGGTGTCGGAGAGTGGAAAGGTGACCCTCAACTCCACGGGCTCCACCACCATCACGGCTTCATTCGCCGGCAATACGCTCTATCTGCCGGGCAAGGCTTCCTATGAGCTTACCGTGATGAGCGGCGAGGCTCCGCAGCCGGAAGACGGCGCCTTCGTAAAAGTGCGCGACTGCACCACACTGGCCGCCGGCGATATCATCATCCTGGTCAACGAGTCTGCATCGAAGGCCATGTCTACCCTGCAGAAGACCAGTAACCGCGACGGAGTGGCGGTCACCATCACCAACTATTCCATCCAACCCTCCATCAATGTGCAGCAGATTACGCTCGAGGGTGCTCCCGGTGCCTGGTATCTTAATGTGGGCAACGGCAGGTATCTCTATGCCGGCTCAAGCAGCAACAACCAGTTGCTCACCGGTGCCAAGACCGACAACGCAAAGGCTTCCATCGTGTCCAACAGCGGTGATGCCGACATCAAGTTCCAAGGCGACAAAACCCGCAACTGGATCCGATACAACAATTCCAGCAGCCTCTTCTCCTGCTACGCCGGCGGACAGGACCCCGTCCAGATCTACCGCATGGTGAATCCCACTGCCGTGGCTACCAACGTAGAGGAACTGGCTGCCCTCGAGGATGACAGCAATGTGAAGCTGGTGCTGGCCGATGAGGCCGAGGCACGGGTGCTCTACGCCACCGACGGCGAGGCTTACGTGCGCACCACCGACGGCGCTTTCTGCCTCAGCGGCGTTGAACCCAATGTGCCCTTCGCCTCCAACCAGCACATCGCCGGTACAATCGTGGGTAAGAAGACCTCGCTCAACGGCATGACGGTCTTCGAGGCTACCAACCGCACCAATACGGCTTTCCTCGCCATCGCCGAGCCGGTGACCGAAGAGGAACCGCAGCCGGTGAGCATCGCAGCCGGTGAAATCAACGACCACCTGGCCGACTGGGTTGCCGTAGAGGCTGTCAGAGTGGGGGATGACGTGCAGGTGAACAACCGATTCGCGCTTACCACCGCCGAAGGCTTTGACGACAGCTACGCTTACAACGGTGCACTGGCCGATGTGGCTGCTATCGCCCGTCCCGAGGCCCTCTGCCCGGTAGCTGTCAACGAGGTGGCACCCTTCACCTTCGTCATCGACGAGGCGCAGGAGTTCGTGTCGCCCACCAGCGACCTGGCCAATGTGCCCCTCCGCCTAGTGCGTACTCTCTCTAGCGAGTATTGGAACACGCTTTGTCTGCCCTTCGGCGTGACCGACTGGGAGGGAGAGATTCGTGAGTATGCCAGTGTGGAAGGCAACAAGATGAACTACAAGGAGGCCACGGAGATAAAAGCCGGCGTGCCTTATCTCTTCAGACCGGGTGCTGTCATCGAGAACCCGACCTTCGAGGGCGTCACGCTGAGCGCCGCTCCCGCCAAGACCGTCACCTTCGGCGAGTACAGCTTCGTGGGTATCTACAGCCCCTATGAGTTGGCACTCGACAAGACCGAACGCTTCCTCGGCGACGGCGACAACCTCTACTATCCTGAGAGCAGTGAAAACAATGCCAACAAACTGCGCGGCATGCGTGCCTTCTTCCGTGTACCGGCCGACGCCGGTGCCAATATCGACCTCTCCGGCTCCGACGGCATCGAGGAGGTGGTCGTCAGCGACACCGACGACCTGTGGTTCTCCATCAGCGGTCAGCGTGTGGTGAAACCGCAGCACGGCATCTATATTCACAATGGCAAGAAAGTGGTCGTTAAATAATCATACAAGGAGATACGACAATGAAAAAACGCTATATCACACCCTGTAGCAAGTGGCTCAATATGCAGGCCGGCAACGATGTGCTCGCTGTGGTGAGCCCCGACGTGAACAAAGACGGCTCTAAAGTGAAAGTCGACGAAGACGAGAGCGGAAACGCATGGACAAGCGGACGCTCCAACCGTGGATTGTGGGATGATCCCGATGAAATGGAATAATCATTAACACTGAAAGGAAAAAGCAATGAAAAAGATACTATCCATTCTTACACTCATGCTCACGGTCACTGCTGCCAACGCTCAGAGGGTGCCGTCGAAAATTGAGCTGAAAAACAATACTACTGTCACCTTCCAGAAAGAGGAGGTCGACAGCACACGCGAACTGCCGGGAGTGGGCATCAAGGTCTATCCCAACGGGTCGAAGGTGTCGCAAGACTTTCTCTACTCCCAAATCAACAACATCGAGTTCTATGAGGGCACCGCTGCCGGTCTCAACAAAAACAAAAATGATGTGCCGGGAGGACACCTCCTCGAGTATCCGCACTTCACCGAAGGCAGCGACCAACTGCTCGTGGTGCACAAGACCAATGATTATGGCATCACCTACTCGCTCGAGTGGGACTGCACCAAAAAGTCGCAGCGATGGACGGCCTATGAGTTCCACGACGGAATACCCGACAATAATGTGGGACGTGGCGACAAATGGAAGGACGACCCGGAGATCCCTTCTGCCTACCAGACACATGAGAGCTGGTACTCTGGAACTGGCTACTCCAAAGGCCACATGTGTACGTCGAACGACCGCCAGTCGTCGAGAGAACAGAATAATCAGACCTTCTACATCAGCAACGCCATGCCGCAGAACAGCACTCATAACAGCGGACTTTGGAACACGCTCGAGAATAAGGTGAATTCCTGGGGCAACAGCAAGTCGTTCCGCGATACGCTTTATGTGGTCAAAGCGGGAACCATCCGCGACGACCAGGTGCTTGAATATGCCGGCACTTACAAACTCCTCGTACCCAAGTATTTCTACATGGCCATCCTCTGTCTCAAAGACGGACAGTACAAGGCTATCGGTTTCTGGACAGAACACACGGCCAATAACAGTAGCAAGAATCCGGCCGACTATGCCATCTCTATCAAGGAACTGGAGGAGAAAACAGGTATCGACTTCTTCTGCAACCTGCCCGACGATATTGAGGAGGAGGTGCAAAAGGAATACAACCTAGCCGACTGGGGGCTCTGACCCCGCTCTCCACAACGCAGCGAAGGCCTGCCGTCAACACGACAGGCCTTCAAATATAATCAATAATCAATTATCTTACAATGATAGTAAATATTACCGGACTCTGCAAACCTGAGAATATAAGGGAGGTTTGCCAACTCAATGTCGATTGGATAGGACTCAACTTCTGCCAGACCAGTCCCCGATACCTGGCACAGGTGTCGTCGAGAGGGGGATTCATCCCTGACTATACGTCTATCAGAGACGAGCGCCTCTCGCTGGGCAGCCCTGTCGACACGACCGTCCGCCAGGAAAACAAACCGCTCCGTGTGGGACTCTTCTGCAATGAGATGCCACAGACCATCGTGACACGTATCTACAACTTCAAACTCGATTTCGTACAGCTCGAGGGCGATGAGAGCCCTGTCATGATAGAAAACCTGCGCCGTACCATCGAACCGGACATCCGCACGGGGGTGAAAATCATCAAGACCATCCACGTATCCTCGGCCGAGGATATGAAGAAAGGGGCCGAGTTTGAGGGTGTGGCCGACTACCTCCTCTTCAAGGCGCCCGCCCAGATGGACGATGTCGCCGAGCAGCCCTTCGACTGGGACCTGATAGCGCATTATGAGGGTAAGACGCCTTTCCTTGTGGCCGGTGCCATCGGTGCCGACAGTGTGGAGACGCTGCGTGCCATCCGTCATCCTCTCTTTGCCGGCATCGAGGTCGGTGCTAAGTTTGAGACCGAGCCGGGCATGATAGATGTACCGGCGCTGAACGATTTCCTGAAACTGGTGAAATGAGAAAACTTACCGCAATTTGGCTCCTGCTGCTCACCGCAATGACGGCAGGGGCTGTCGACTTTGAGACATTGAGGCAGAAGGGTCTGCCGGCCGATGCCATGCCGGCCAGCTTCTTCTTCGAGTATCGGTTCAACGGCACAAGGCCTGCCTTCACAGAGCAGGATATCAACAACAGCTCCTGTTTTGGTGTCGACGACAGCTATTATTTCTTCGTGCAGCCCATCACGGGCCAACCGGAGGAGGAATTCGAGCGCGTCGCTGTCTGGATGTACACGGAGAAGACCAACCGGGTGGTCAAGGTGTTCTCGCAGCAGAACAATGAATACAGCGAACTCTTTGTGTCCGGCATGGGATGGCTGCTCGACAAGAAATACACCTTCAAGAACCATGTCAATGCCGACACCCATGAGACCATTCGCCTGCAGGAGTATTCCTTCTCGCCCGTCATCGTGCTCCAGGCGGAAGTCTTCACGGGCTTTAGCCATTCTCCAAGGGTCACACTCATCATCAATCCGGTTAAGAAAACCACAAAACGTATCGATGGAGAGCAGTTCGTGAGCATCTTCCACACGAAGACCAATATGCTCATGTCGGCCGAACAGGATCTGGCGCAGGACTATATCCTGACCACCAGCACGGGGGTGCGGACGGAGGAGATGCCGCTCAAGGAATCGTCCGACTATACCATCTACAATAAGCAGTTCCTAACACCCGTACTGCATGTCTATACCGCCGACGGCCAACTCGTGAAGAGTGTAGAGCTGCCGCAGGATGAGGTGGATATGGTGAGATAAGACGAAATTTATCAGTCAAAGTGTAACCAATCTGTTTGAAGTGTAGTCAATTTGTTGATAAAAGCTCAAAATTTTTGCCAAATGTTTGGTCGGATAGCATTATTGCCCTACATTTGTCGACGAAAAATCAAAAACAGAAAAGATGAGTAGAAATTTTAACGCATGGTGGTGGCGCAGCTCAAGATGACAAAGTCGTGAGCATGTCATGCCGTGCGTATAATGAAATAGCGAGGGCCTGCCGTTCTTACGACAGGTCCTCTTTCTTTTTGTGCTTTTTCAAAAATTGGTTTCACTAAAAAAAGATTGTTGTTATGAAGGAAATTCTCTTAAGACTGCTCGACCATGAGTATCTCACCCGCGACGAGATGCATGCCATACTGCTCAACATAGCGCAGGGGGCCTATACCAATGAGCAAATCTCAGCACTGCTCACGGCGCTCCAGATGAGGGGCATCACAGTCGACGAACTGCTTGGATTCCGCGACGGGGTGCTCGAGACGGGAGTGCCCGCCACACTCGACTGCGGCCGCTATATCGATATCGTGGGAACGGGAGGCGACCAGAAAAATACGTTCAATATCTCTACCTGTGCCTGCTTCGTACTGGCGGGCGCGGGATATAAGGTGGCCAAGCATGGCAACTATGCGGCCACATCGGTGAGCGGCTCGTCGGATGTCATCGAACTGCATGGGGCCAAGTTCACAAACGATACCGACCGGCTCAACCGCTCTATCCAGGAGTCGGGCTTTGCCTATCTCCATGCGCCGCTCTTCGCCAAGGCCATGAAGTTTGTGGCACCCGTGCGCAGGGCGGTGGAGTTTCCCACCATCTTCAATCTCCTCGGACCTATCGTCAATCCGTCGCAGCCAAGATGCCAACTGCTCGGTGTGGCCAATCTGGCACAAATGAGGCTCTACAACAATGTCTACCAGAAGATTGGTATCGACTATGGCATCGTGAACAGCATCGACGGCTACGACGAGGTGTCGCTCACATCGCCCTTCAAGGTCACCACCAACCGCTATGAGCGTATCTTCACACCGGCCGACCTCGGTATGGAACCGGCCATCACGGAGCACCTCGTGGGCGGCAGCACACGGGAGGCGGCCCGTATCCTCTTCGACAACATACTTGACAACAACTGCCTGCCCGACCAGAAAAATGTGGTCCTGGCCAATGCGGCATTCGCCATCTCCGTCTTCACGGGCAATGACGACCTCCTGGCTTGTGTGGAGGAGGCAAGGGAGTCGCTCGAGAGTGGACGTGCCAAGAAGGCCTTGCAGAAATTCGTGGAAATCAATGCCTGAACCTGTTTGCACTGATGGCTATGGATATTCTGGATGAGATAGTAAGACATAAAAGGCTGGAGGTGGAGCGCTTCAAACAGGAGGTGCCGCCGGCAGTACTATATGCGCAGGTGGAACGGCTCATGGCCGCCGGCAAGCGGCCGCCGTCGATGAGACAGGCGCTCCTGATGTCGACAACGGGCGTCATCGCTGAGTTCAAACGGCGCTCTCCCTCCAAAGGTTGGATAAAGGAGGAGGGAAGGGCGGATGTCATCCCCCTGCAGTACCAGCTGGCGGGGGCGACGGCTCTCAGCATCCTCACCGACAGGCATTTCTTCGGGGGCGATGACCGCTTCATCAGGCAGGCTGCTGATGCGGGGGTCTGTATTCCGGTGTTGTACAAGAATTTCATCATCGACGAGTACCAGCTCTTTCAGGCCCGCCTTGCGGGGGCTTCGGCTGTGCTGCTCATAGCCGCCGACCTGAGCCGGGGCGAATGCGCCGCTTTGCTGAGCCGCGCACATGAGTTGGACATGGAGGTGCTGCTTGAGATGCATGGATCCGAAGAAATCGACTATGCCGACCTCGGGCCTGACCTCTACGGCATCAACAACCGGCATCTTGGCTCTTTCGTTACGGATGTGGAACATTCGTTCAGCATGGCCGAAATGCTGCCCGACGGGGAGTGCTGGGTGAGTGAGAGCGGCATCTCGCAGCCTGATACAGTGCGCCAACTGCGGGAGGCGGGCTTCAGGGGCTTCCTCATCGGTGAACGCTTCATGCGCGCTACGCAACCGGGTGAGGCGCTGCGCCAGTTCATCCTCGCACTTTCCAATAACAAGTCAGAGTAAAAGAAAACAAACAGCACTATGATTATCAAAATATGCGGGGTCAACGACCCTGAGAATCTACGGCTGGTGGCACGGCTCGATGCCGACTGGATTGGACTCAATTTCTATCCACTCAGTCCGAGATGTCTGAATCTGCGGGGCTTGCCGCCCGCCGGTAGTGGCGAGCCGCAACGGGTGGGGGTCTTTGTCGATGAGATGCCGCAGACCATCCTCTCCCGCATTGTGGCTTTCCATCTGGACATTGTGCAGCTGCACGGCAGCGAACGGGCCGTGATGATACAGAACCTGCTCCGCTCGGTGGTGCCCGATATTCGGGAAAAACTCGTTGTAATAAAGGCCATCAACGTGGCCATGGCAGCCGACTTCAGTCAGTGCGGCGAATACGAGGGGGTGGTAGACTATTTCCTCTTCGACACAAAAGGAGCGCTGCACGGCGGCAACGGCGAGAAGTTCAACTGGGACCTGCTCGATGCTTATCAGGGGCATACGCCTTTCCTGCTGAGCGGGGGAATTGGACCCGGCGATGCCGATGCGCTGTGCGGCATACGGCACCCGCTATTCAGGGGGGTGGACGTGAACTCTAAGTTTGAAACTGCGCCCGGCGTGAAAGACATCGAATTGCTCCGCTCTTTCATAAAGAGGTTGAGGACGTAAACAGCCGTACTTCCGCAAGTTTAAGGATATGTCCCTTTAACTTCCCTTTAACTTCCCTTTAACTTCCCTTTAACTTCCCTTTAACTTCCCTTCTATAAATATGAACCGAATAGACCAATTATTCAACAACCGCGGCGATAGAAAACTGCTGTCGCTCTATTTCTGTGCCGGATGCCCCACACTCGACGGCACGGCCGACGTCATCACCACGCTGCAGCAGCGGGGCATCGATATGATTGAGGTGGGCATTCCCTTCAGCGACCCGCTGGCCGACGGCCCCGTCATCCAGGAGGCGGCCACCAAGGCGCTGCGCAACGGCATGACGCTCAGCCTGCTATTCGACCAACTGCGGCAGGTGAAAGAGCAGGTGCGCATTCCGCTCATCCTGATGGGGTATCTCAATGTGGTGATGCACTTTGGTATAGAACGCTTCTGCCGCCAGTGCGTGGAGAGCGGGGTGGCGGGGGCTATCATCCCCGACCTGCCCTTCAAAGATTACCTCGAGACGGTGAAACCGGTGGCCGACCGCTACAACCTACGCATCATCATGATGATTACACCGGAAACTTCCGAGGAACGCATCCGGTTCATCGACAGCCATACCGACGGCTTTATCTACATGGTCAGCTCGGCCAGTATAACGGGAGCACAGCAGAATTTCGATGAGCGCAAGCAGGAATACTTCAAGCGTATCGACGGCATGCACCTCCGAAACCCGCGCATGATTGGCTTTGGTATCTCCAACCGGCAGACGCTCGAGAGCGCGCAGGCCAATGCGGCGGGCGCCATCATCGGCAGCAAGTTCGTGTCGCTGCTCAATGAGACGCTTAGCCCCGACACCGCCATCGACCGACTCTACAAGGTGCTTGCCGAATAATTGTTCACTGTATTGAATGTTTTTTTATTTTCAGCTTATGAACTATCAAGTTGACGAAAACGGATTCTACGGACCCTTCGGAGGCGCCTATGTGCCCGAAATCCTCTATAAATGTGTGCACGACCTGCAGGAGGCTTACCGGCCCATCATCGAGAGCAGGGAGTTCAAGGAGGAATACTACCAGCTGCTGCGCGACTATGTGGGACGGCCCTCACCGCTCTACCTGGCCAAGCGCATGAGTGAGCGCTACAACTGCCGGCTCTACCTGAAGCGCGAGGACTTGAACCATACGGGGGCACACAAGATAAACAACACCATCGGGCAGATTCTCCTGGCACGAAAAATGGGCAAGAAGCGCATCATCGCTGAGACGGGCGCCGGACAGCACGGCGTGGCCACCGCCACGGTGTGCGCCCTCATGGGCATGCAGTGCGAGATTTTCATGGGAGCCACCGACGTGCAGCGGCAGCACACCAATGTGGAGCGGATGCGCATGCTGGGCGCTGAGGTGCATCCTGTAAGAACGGGTAACATGACGCTGAGCGATGCCTGCAGCCAGGCCATACGCGACTGGTGCTGCCATCCGGCCGATACTTTCTATATCGTGGGCTCTACCATGGGACCGCATCCGTATCCGGATATCGTGGCACGGATGCAGAGCGTCATCTCCGAGGAGATAAAAACACAGCTGCTCGAGAAAACCGGACGCGACTATCCCGACTGCCTCGTGGCTTGTATCGGCGGAGGAAGCAATGCGGCCGGTACCATCTATCACTATATGGACGACGACAGGGTGCGCATCGTGCTGGCTGAGGCCGGAGGAAGGGGCATCGACACCGATTTCACCGCAGCCACCATTCACCGCGGCACAGAGGGCATCCTGCACGGGGCACGCACACTCGTGATGCAGACCGACGACGGACAAATCAAGGAGGCCTTCACCATCTCGGCGGGACTCGACTACCCGGGCATCGGACCCATGCATGCCAATATGGCCCTGCAAAAACGGACGGAGGTGCTCGCCATCAACGACGACGAGGCCATACGGGCAGGCTATGAGCTCACCCGGATGGAGGGCATCATACCGGCCATAGAGAGCGCGCATGCCATAGCGGCACTGCAGCACCTGCAGTTCTCGCCTGAACAGGTGGTGGTGCTCACCGTGAGCGGCAGGGGCGACAAGGATGTGGAAACATATCTTAATAACAAGGACAAGGCGGGCGAGTATGGCCGCTTCTAAAATACTGATGATGACAACAACAGAAAAAATATTCCGTTACAAAACCGCCGCACGCACCGTGCTCGGCGACTTGCACACGCCGGTGGCGGTTTATATGCGCCTGCGCGACCTCTACCCGCAGAGTGCGCTCATGGAGAGCTCCGACTATCATGCCCGTGTCAACGGCCGGAGTTTTATCGGCATGAATCCCGTGGCCAGCATCGCCATCGGGCATGGGCAGGTCACCACGACTTTCCCCGACGGCACAAAGGTGCTGAAACGTTTGGACCCCTCCGACTCCTGCGACAAGGTGGTGGCCGACTTCCTGGCTCGTTTCAGCATCAGCGGACCGGAGAGCACGCTGTGCGGTCTCTTTGGCTACACCTCTTTTAATATGGTGGCTTACTTTGAGCATATCTCTATCAAGGACGAGACGCTGGAGAAAAACGATGCGCCCGATTTGCTCTATATCCTCTTCCGCGACATCATCGTGTTCGACCATTTCAACAACCGGCTGTCCATCGTCACCCTGACCGCCGACGGTGAGGGCGGGCGGCAGCTCGACGAGATAGAACACCTGATGGCAAAGGGCTCGGTCAACGACTATGGATTCAAACCGGTGGGTGAGGCTATGTCGACACTTACCGACGGGCAGCACATGGACAATATCCGCAAGGGTATCGCCCACTGCCTCCGTGGCGATGTATTCCAGATTGTGCTCTCCCGCCGCTTCGTGCAGCGGTATGAGGGCGATGACTTCAAACTCTACCGCGCACTGCGCAGCATCAATCCTTCGCCCTATCTCTTCTATTTCGACTTTGGCGGGTTCCGCATCTTCGGGTCCAGCCCGGAGACGCATTGCCGCATAGAGGGGCGTAGGGCTTATATCGACCCCATCGCCGGCACGACCCGGCGGACGGGTAATGCGGAGGCCGACCGGCAGGCGGCCGACTTCCTGCGCAATGACCCCAAGGAGAATGCGGAGCATGTGATGCTCGTCGACCTGGCGCGCAACGACCTGAGCCGCAACTGCCGCGGCGTGAAAGTGGATTTCTACAAAGACTTGCAGTACTACAGCCATGTGATTCATCTTGTGAGCCGGGTGTCGGGCGAGTTGAGGCCGGAGTGCGAACCGGTAAAGGCGTTTTTCGACACGTTCCCGGCCGGCACACTGAGCGGCGCACCCAAAGTGAGGGCCATGCAGCTCATCAGCCGCTATGAGCCGCACAACAGGGGCGCCTATGGGGGATGCATCGGGTTCATCGGCTTCGATGGCAGTCTGAACCAGGCTATCACCATCCGCTCGTTCGTGAGCCGAAATGGCGAACTGTGGTTTCAGGCGGGTGGAGGCATCGTGGCCAAAAGCAATCCGGAGTATGAACTGCAGGAGGTGAACAATAAACTGGGGGCGCTGCGCAAAGCCATTGACATGGCCGCCGAAATGTAGAGTATGATATAAGAGTGAAGCTTATGCAAACAATAAACAATCCAATAAAAGTCGTCATCATAGATAATTACGACTCTTTCACCTATAACCTCGCGCACCTGGTTGAGTCGCTGGGGGCTGAGGTCACCGTGTGGCGCAATGACAGGTTCGAAATACCGCAGTTGGAACCTTTCGACAAAATTCTGCTCAGTCCGGGACCGGGCATTCCCTCCGAGGCTGGACTCCTCTGCGAGGTGATACGGGCCTACGCCGGAAAGAAGCCTATTCTGGGCATTTGCCTGGGACACCAAGCCATCGGCGAGGTATTCGGAGCCCGACTGGAAAACTTAAGTGAGGTGTATCATGGGGTGGCCACGGAGGGCTCACAATGGGGCAACGACCCGATATTCTCCTCGCTGCCGCAACGTGTCGTAATGGGGCGCTACCACAGTTGGGTGGTGAGCAGAAATCATCTGCCCGCCTGCCTCACTATTACGGCCGAGAGTGATGACGGATGTATCATGGCGCTCAAACACAATACTTTTGATGTCAGGGGTCTTCAGTTCCACCCGGAGAGCGTGCTCACTCCCGACGGAGCCGTGATGCTGCGCAACTGGCTCTATCCCCCAAGAATTTGATAAAAGGAACATATGTCCCTTTCACTTCCCTTTAACATCCCTTTCACTTCCCTTTAGAACTCTGAGGTGAAGTGGAAACGGATGTGCTTGAAGTCTTCCTGCGCCATCGACAGCACATAGCCGGAGTCGGCCAGGAATACATCACGGCCTTCACGGTCCTTCGCCATGTACTGGTACTTGCGTTTCTTGAAGTTGGCCAGCTCGGCCTCGTCGTCGCTCTCTATCCAGCAGGCTTTGTACAGATGCACGGGCTCCCAGCGGCACTTCGCGTTGTACTCGTTCTCCAGGCGGTACTGGATAACCTCAAACTGCAACTGGCCCACGGTGCCGATAATCTTGCGGCCGTTGAATTGGTTCACGAACAATTGGGCCACGCCTTCGTCCATCAGCTGCTCGATACCCTTGGCCAACTGTTTCGACTTCATCGGGTCATCGTTCTCAATGTATTTGAACATCTCGGGCGAGAAGGAGGGCAGACCGCGGAAGTGGAGCTTCTCACCGTCGGTCAGCGTGTCGCCAATCTTGAAAATGCCGTTGTCGGGCAGGCCGATGATGTCGCCGGGATAGGCTTCCTCGATGGTCGACTTGCGCTGGGCCATGAATTGGGTGGGGGAGGAGAAACGAAGCGTTTTGCCCTGACGCACATGCAGATAGGGCTGGTTGCGAACAAACTTGCCGCTGCATATCTTGCAGAAAGCGATGCACGAACGGTGGTTGGGGTCGATGTTGGCCGTTATCTTGAAGATAAAGCCCGTGAAGTGGGGCTCCTCCGGACTCACCATGCGCTCCTCGGCCTTCGTCTCACCGGGACTGGGCGCTATCTTCACAAAACAGTTGAGCAATTCCTGCACGCCGAAGTTGTTCAGCGCGCTGCCGAAGAAGACGGGGGCCACCTGGGCGGCCTTGTAGTCGGCCTCGTCGAACTCGGGATACACACCGTCTACCAGTTCCAGGTCGTCGCGCAGCTGCTGGGCGTCCTGCTCGCCGATGCGCTCCACCAGTTCATCGCTGGCGATGTCTACCTCCACTTTCTCTGTCACGCGTTGCTTGTCGGGGGTGAAGAGGTCGAGCTTTTGCTCGTAGATGTTGTACACACCCTTGAAGCGGGCACCTTGGTTGATGGGCCATGACAGGGGGCGCACCTTTATCTGAAGCTCTTCTTCCAACTCGTCGAGCAGGTCGAAGGGGTCGCGGCCCTCGCGGTCCATCTTGTTGATGAAGATGATGACGGGGGTGTTGCGCATGCGGCACACGTTCATCAGTTTGCGCGTCTGCGTCTCCACACCTTTCGCACCGTCCACCACGATGATGGCGGAGTCGACGGCGGTGAGCGTGCGGTAGGTGTCCTCGGCGAAGTCCTGGTGACCGGGGGTGTCGAGGATGTTCACCTTGTAGCCTTCGTAGTCGAATTCCATCACCGAGGTCGATACGGAGATACCGCGCTGCTTCTCGATGTCCATCCAGTCGGAGGTGGCTGTCTTGCGTATCTTGTTGCTCTTCACGGCACCGGCCACTTGTATCTGGCCGCCGAAAAGAAGGAATTTCTCGGTGAGGGTGGTCTTGCCGGCATCGGGGTGGGAGATGATGGCGAAGGTACGTCTGCGTTCTATTTCTGGGTTCATGGTGTCTCTTTACTTTTCTGATGGTGTGGTGGCCGTCTCGTTACGACTGCTCGTCGGCCATGATTTGTTGGATGGTTCTGGCCAGCGAGGTCTCCCAGTGGGGGATGGTCAGATGGTAGTCGTGCTTTATCTTGGTCTTGTCGAGCACGGAGTAGGCGGGACGGCTGGCGGCTGTGGGATACTCTGAGGTGTGAAGGGGGCGAACCTGGCAGGTGTCGATACCGGCCAGACGGTGGATGGCGATGGCAAAGTCGTACCAACTGGTCACACCCTCGTTGCTGAAGTGGTAGAGACCGGGGCGGACGCCTTGCTCAATGATGCTGAGGATGGCCTCGGCCAGGTCGGCGGCACAGGTGGGGGTGCCTATCTGGTCGAACACCACGCCGAGCTGCTCCTTCTCGCGCCCTAGACGCATCATGGTCTTCACGAAATTATGGCCGTAGCGGCTGTAGAGCCAGGCGGTGCGGATGATGAGGGTGTTGGGGCAGAACTTGGTCACACCGAGCTCGCCGGCCAGCTTGGTGTTGCCGTACACGCTGTCAGGACAGGGTGTCTCGTCTTCCTGATAGGGCAGGTGGTGCTCGCCGTTGAAAACATAGTCGGTGGAGATGTGTATCATCCATCCGCCGCGCTTGCCGATGGCGGCGGCCAGATACGACGGAGCCACGGTGTTGAGTGTGGTGCACAACTCGCGCTCGCTCTCGGCTTTGTCCACGGCCGTGTAGGCGGCGCAGTTCACAATGCCGTCTATGCCGTTGCGGTTCACAAAGTCTTCCACGGCAAGCTGGTTGGTGATGTCGAGCTCGGCAACGTCGGTGTTGTAGAAGGTATGGGCGCTGTGCTGTGCCTCCAGGTGCCGCAGCTCACTGCCCAGTTGGCCGTTGCAGCCGGTGATGAGTATCTTCATAGGATAGGGTTGCTTGATTTAGTCATTCGTCAAAATTCAGTCCTTCGGTCTTGTCTTTCAGATAGTAGTCGGACAGCATGCCCATCAGCGTGCTGATCTCTCCTATGGCATGGGCGGTCTCGGCCGACACTTCCTTCTTCTGCAGACGGAGCATCATCAGTCCGTAGAGGGCGTTGAGGCAGGTCTCCATCTCGTTCTCGTCGCTATGAGCTCCCTTGTTGCGCAGCTCCACGATGAAAGGCAGCACCTTGTAGTACTCGGCCGTGTAGAAGGGAAACTTCACACTCTCCAGCAGCATGGCATGCAGCTCTGAGAGGTCCTGCACGATGATGCGCAGTATCTGGATGTGGCCTTTCTCACGCACACCCTCCTGGTTCATCATCCGTATCAGGTTGCCGTACCAGTCGGTCAGGTCTTCTTTCTGCTCCTCGTCGTAGTCAAACTGACTGATATACTCGTGGCGCAGACGCGACAGACTGCAGCCGTAAGCACGTATGATGTCTTCCACCTGCCACATATAGAGCAGGTATTCGGCAATGTTCTTCTTGCGTAATTCTTGTGATATATACATGTTGATCGAAATGTCTTCCTGATCAGTAGTAGTGGATGGTAAAAAGGTTGAAGGCGGTGCCGAAAAGCACGATGAGCGAGAATACAATCACCACACTGCCTATCACCTTGTTGATAATGACAATACCGTTGTCGTTGAATTGCACACGTATCTTGTCGATGAGCCACGTGAGCCCGAACCACCACAGCATCGCTCCCGCCACAATGCTCAGATAGCCTATCATCATCACCATGGGATGACCGGGTATCACAAAGGCAAGCTGGGCAAAGCAGGCCATGAACAGCAGAATGATGAGCGGATTGGACAGGGTGAGCAGAAAGGCGGTCAGACCGTTGTGGAAATAGGTGCCTTTCGTCGTGCCGCTCTTGTGCATGTTCTTCGTGGGGTTGGAGAAGAAACTGGCAAAACCGAAAACCAGCAGCACAAGACTGCCCACTATCTGAAGAAAAAACTGGTTGCGCGCATTGGTTATCAGGTCCATCACAAAACTCATGCCAAGACCCGTAATCAACGCATAGAAAAGGTCGCTCGCTGTGGCGCCCACACCTGTCACAAAGCCGTACCACCGGCCTTTGTTCAGCGTGCGCTGCACACACAATATGCCTACCGGACCCATCGGGGCCGAAGCAAGCATACCTATTATGACACCCTTGAATATCGTATTCAGGATATCTATTTGAAACGTAAACGGCATATCGACTGCAAAGTTACGGAAAATCGAGTGAAAAGCCAAATTTTGGAGCTGCGAATGCAAAAACAATGCACGCATTGGTTTTGCTGGGTCTTGACATAATTCGGCTTCAGTCAAATTCCTTTTAGAGTAAAAAAATACAAATTCATGACAAAATAAAAAATTTTAGCTACAAATCTTTGTCGGCTAAAGCTTTTTTCCTAACTTTGCAAAGATAGTGATATCTTACCTTGGGCAATATTTCTTTAATAATAAATAATATGAATACACAATCCGAAATGAAACCGTATGTAATTGGCTTGGACCTGGGTGGTACCAACTCCGTTTTTGGCATCGTCGACAGCCGTGGCGAAATAAAAGCCACTACCGCTATCAAGACACAGGGATTCGACACCGTCGATGATTATGTCGACGCTTCCGTCAATGCCCTGCAGGTCATCATAGAGCAGGTGGGCGGCATCGACAACATCAAGGCAATGGGTATAGGTGCTCCCAATGGCAACTACTATAATGGTACAATCGAGTTCGCTCCCAACCTCTCTTGGGGCCATGATGGCGTAGTGCCTCTGGCCAAGATGTTCAGCGACAGGCTCGGCATTCCCGTGGCTCTTACCAACGACGCCAATGCCGCTGCTATCGGTGAGATGACCTATGGCGTGGCACGTGGCATGAAAAACTTCATCATGATTACACTCGGCACGGGCGTGGGCTCGGGCATCGTCATCAACGGCCAACTGGTCTACGGCTGCGACGGATTCGCCGGTGAGCTCGGACATGTCATCATGCGGCGGACCAACGGACGTCCCTGCGGATGCGGACGCTTCGGCTGTCTGGAAACTTACTGCTCGGCCACAGGTGTGGCCCGCTCGGCACGCGAACTCATCGACACCACCGACACACCCTCGCTCCTGCGTGAGATGAAGGCGGAGGACATCACTTCGCTCGATGTGTCAATCGCTGCCAACAAGGGCGACAAACTGGCCCTCGAGGTGTATGAGTTCACCGGCAATATGCTGGGTGAGGCTTGTGCCGACTTCGCTGCTTTCTCCTCGCCCGAGGCTTTCATCTTCTTCGGCGGGCTCACCAAGGCTGGCGATCTCATCATGGATCCCATCAAGAAGAGCTACAACGAAAAGGTGCTCAAAATCTTCCAGGGCAAGGCTAAGTTCCTCATCAGCGGTCTCGACGGATCGTCTGCCGCCGTTCTCGGCGCTTCGGCCATCGGATGGGAAATCTAATATTCTTCTCTGTCAGATAATTGTTGTCATCTCCCCTTGCCCTCAGGTGGCAGGGGGAGATGTCTTTTTAAGTTCTGCATGCGCACCAACGGCCCTCTTCAGCTGTATCCTCTTCTCCGCATGGCGCTGGCCATGGCGGCGGGCATCTTCGTGGCCTACGAATGGGCGTCGCCGTTCCCGGTGTGGGCGTGGCTGGCTGCCTCGGCCGGCTGTATAGCTGTGGCAGTGGCCTGCCGCCGGTGGGCGGTAGCGCAGGGCTGTCTCATCATGGCATCCTGCTTCTTCTTGGGCGCATTCCTCCTGGCCAGGCAGCTCCAGTCGCTGGAACGGGTGCTCCCCGAGGAGAAGACAGCTTGCACGGCGGTCTTGCTGAGCGAACCGCAACAGAAGGGGAAGGTGGTGAGAGCCGACATGCAGGTGGTGGGCGGTGAACTCGACGGCCTGAAGGTCAAGGCGAGTGTCTTGCGCGATGCGGAGCAGCGCTACCGCTCGCTGCATGTGGGGCAGGGCATCAGGGCACTGATGAGTCTGCAGAAACCGCAAAACTTCACCGACTCTCGTTTCAACTATCCGCTCTATCTGCGCTGCAGAGGTTTTACAGCTACAGCTTTCATCCTTGCGGATGAATGGCAGATAGAGCAGGTGTCGCTGCAGAGCTGGTCGCATCTGCAGCGCACGCGGCTGGTGGCCCTGACCATGAGGCAGAACCTCCTCCGGCGATATCTCGACATGGGCATCGGGGAGGAAGAGGCGGCGGTGGCGGTGGCCATGACACTGGGCGACCGCTCCCGACTCACCAACGAACTGCGCGATATGTACTCCATGAGCGGGGCCTCGCACATCCTGGCGCTTTCCGGTATGCATCTGGGCATTATTTATATGCTCTTCTCCTTCCTGCTCAGTTTCGGAAGGTGGAGATGGTTGCGGGAGATGCTCATCGTGGTGGGGATATGGGCCTACGTCTTCCTCACCGGACTGCCACCGTCGGCGGTGAGGGCGGCGGTCATGATAACCATCTATTCGGTGGTGAGTGTGGCCGACCGCAACCGCATGTCGCTCAATGCGTTGGCGCTCGCGGCACTGGTCATGTGGATGGCCAATCCGCTCAGCCTCTATGATGTGGGCTTTCAGATGTCTTTCATGGCGGTGCTGGCCATTCTGGTGCTCTATCCCGCTGTGTTTGGATGGGTTGACCGCCAGTGGCTCAACAACCACAGAATCATAAAATGGGCATGGGCCATGGTGGTGCTCTCTTGTTGCGCTCAGGTGGGTGTGGCACCGCTCACGGCTTATTATTTCGGCCGTTTCTCGGTCTATTTCCTCCTCACCAATTTTGCGGTCATCCCTTTGGCCACCTTGCTGCTTTATCTTTCCGTGGCTTTGGTGGCGTGTATGGCCTGGCCGACAGCGGCGGCATGGGTGGCAAAACTGTTGGCGCTGGTGGCGTCGTGGCAGAATGCTGCTGTGCAGTGGATTTCTCAATTGCCCGGAAGCCACATCGAGAACATCATGCTCAACCGCCTGCAGGTGTTTCTCATCTATGTCTGCATGGCGGCCCTCATCGTCTTCACCGCACGTTGCATCCAACTGAAAAAGAAATAACACGCTGGCCCCTAATCTTTAATCTTCAATTTTTAATCTTTAATTTAAGAAACTTGGCCGTGTAGCCTTTGGGGCTGGCCGCAACTTCCTCGGGGGTGCCGGTGCTGAGTATCTGACCGCCGTTGCGGCCGCCTTCGGGACCCATGTCGATGATGTGGTCGGCCAATTTTATCACATCGAGATTGTGCTCGATGATGAGCACCGTGTTGCCGCGGTCCACAAGGCGCTGCAGCACGTTCATCAGAATACGGATGTCCTCAAAATGAAGACCCGTGGTGGGCTCGTCGAGTATGTAGAAGGTCTTGCCGGTGTCGCGCTTCGACAGCTCGGTGGCCAGTTTCACGCGCTGGCTCTCGCCGCCCGAGAGGGTGGTCGACGATTGCCCCAGCTTGATATACCCTAATCCTACATCCTGCAGCGTCTTGATTTTCTGCAGGATGTTGGGCACATTCTCAAAAAACTCCACCGCCTGGTTGATGGTCATGTCGAGCACATCGGCTATCGACTTGCCTTTGAAACGCACCTCGAGGGTCTCGCGGTTGTAGCGCTTGCCGCGGCACACCTCGCAGGGCACCATCACGTCGGGCAGGAAGTTCATCTCCACCGTCTTGTAGCCGTTGCCGCCACAAGCCTCGCAACGGCCGCCTTTCACGTTGAAGGAGAAACGACCGGGCTTGTAGCCGCGTATCTTGGCTTCCGGCAGACCGACGAAGAGGGAGCGGATGTCGTTGAACACGCCGGTGTAGGTGGCGGGATTGGAGCGGGGCGTGCGACCGATGGGGGCCTGGTCTACGTTCACCACTTTGTCGATGTGCTCGATGCCTTCTATGCTGTCGTAGGGTAGGGGGGCTTTCAGCGAACGGTAGAAGTGCTGTGAGAGAATGGGGTGGAGGGTCTCGTTGATAAGGGTCGACTTGCCGGAGCCGCTCACACCGGTCACCACGATGAGGCAGCCCAGCGGGAAGGTGGCATCGATGTGCTTAAGGTTGTTGCCCGTGGCGCCGTGTATCACAATCTGTTTGCCGTTGCCAGTGCGCCGTTGCGCAGGCAGTTCGATGCTGCGCAGCCCGTTCAGGTAGTCGCTCGTCAGGGTGCGCTCTTTCAGCATGTCGGAGGGCAGACCCTGAAACACCACACGGCCGCCCTTGCGGCCGGCAGCGGGACCGATGTCGACGATATAGTCGCTGGCACGCATCATGTCCTCGTCGTGTTCCACCACAATCACGGTGTTGCCCAGGTCGCGCAACTCTTTCAGACTGGCAATGAGTCGCTCGTTGTCGCGCTGGTGAAGACCGATGCTGGGCTCGTCGAGAATGTAGAGCACGTTCACCAGCTGTGAGCCTATCTGGGTGGCCAGACGGATGCGCTGGCTTTCGCCGCCGGAGAGCGAGGCCGACTGACGGTTCAGCGACAGGTAGTCTAAACCTACTTCAAGGAGAAAGTTCAGACGGGTCCTGATTTCTTTCAGAATCTCTGTGGCAATGGCTTTCTCCTTGGGCTCCAGATGCTGTTCGGCCTCGTTCAGCCATTCCAACAGCTGGGCGGTGTCCAGGTCGGCGGCTTCGGAGATGTTCTTGTCCCAGATACGGTAGGAGAGCGACTCGCGGTTCAGGCGCATACCCTTGCACTCCGGACAGGTGCAAGTGGCACGAAACTGGTCGGCCCACTTCTGACCGCTCGCGCTCTCGTCGTTCTCCATTACCTGCCGCAGGTATTTGATGATGCCGTAGTAGTCGGTGAAGTAGTCGGTCGAGGTGTGAACCAGTTCCTTGGCGATGCGCAGCTTGCCCAGCGAACCGTAGAGTATCTCGTTCATCACATCGTCGGGGATGTCCTGCAGGGGGGTCTTCAGGGTCAGGCCCTGCGCCTGCAGAATGGCGTCTATCTGCCAGAATATCATCTGGTTCTTGTATTTGCCTAAAGGAAGAATGCCGCCGTCGTGTATCGAGAGATGCTTGTCGGGCATCACTTTCTCCATGTCGATGTCGTTGATGTAGCCCAGACCCTTGCAGCGCGGACAGGCTCCTTCGGGCGAGTTGAACGAGAAGCGGTTGGGAGCCGGGTCGGCGTAGGAAATGCCGGTGGTGGGGCACATCAGACGCTTGGAGAAGTTCTTCACACTGCCGTCGTCAGCGTCTAAAATCATCACCACACCGTCGCCCTGACGCATGGCGCGTTCCAGCGTGCGGCGCAGGCGCTCGTCGTCCTTCCCACGCACACGCAGCTTGTCCACCACCACTTCTATGTTGTGGTTCTTGTAGCGGTCCACCTTCATGCCGCGGGTCATCTCCTGTATCTCTCCGTCGATGCGGATGTGAAGGTAGCCCTTGCGGCGCATGCTCTCAAATAGCTCGCGGTAGTGGCCCTTGCGTTGCCTTACCAGGGGGGCCAAGATGTAGATGCGGTGACCGTCGTACTCGCTGAGTATCATGCTGAGCACTTTCTCCTCGGTATACTTCACCATCTTTTCGCCGGTCATGTAGCTGTAGGCGGTGCCGGCACGTGCGTAGAGCAGACGCAGATAGTCGTATATCTCGGTTGTGGTGCCCACCGTGGAGCGGGGGTTCTTGTTGGTCGTCTTCTGCTCTATGCTGATAACAGGGCTCAGACCTGTTATCTTGTCCACATCGGGACGCTCCATGCCGCCCAGGAAGTTGCGGGCATAGGCAGAGAAGGTTTCTATGTAGCGGCGCTGCCCCTCGGCGTAGATGGTGTCGAAGGCCAGCGACGATTTGCCTGAGCCGCTCACACCGGTCACCACCGTGAGGCTGTCGCGGGGTATGGTCACATTGATGTCTTTGAGGTTGTGCACACGCGCACCCCATACTTTTATCTCTCCGTCTTCTCGTTGCATTTAGTCGGGTTGGCTTACTTTATTCGGTGGGGGTGCTGTCCTCTCTCTCTGTGAAGCCGCGCAGCAGGTTCACATCGCGGCGTATGTTGTACTTGCGGCCGTCGGCGCCCTTCGCCGTCACATGCACGAAGTAGACGCCTTGCTTCACGGGGGTGCCGTGGAAGGTGCCGTCCCAGCCCCCGGCGGGGTCGTCCCACTCATAGAGCTTCTGACCCCAGCGGTTGTAAATCACGGCGTGAAACTCCACCAGACTCTGGTAGCCTTCCTTGGCTTTGTAGACATCGTTTATATCGTCATTGTTGGGCGAGAAGGCGTTGGGCATGTCGAGCTTGCTCTCGCTGATGGTCACACGCAGGGGGTCGGCATCCGCCCAGTATTCGTCGGTGTAGCAGATGGAGTCGTTGCCCTGGGTGAAGATGGCGTAGAGCTGCACACGGTGCGAGCCGGCTCGGGTGAAGGTCACTTGGGTGTCTTCCTCATAGCGCACCAGATAGGGCTCAAGTTCTCCCTCCAGGGTGAAACGCCATTCATAGTAGGTGGTCCATCCTTCGGTCCACTCGGCGTTGGCCTCGAAAAGGGCCTCGAGAGGGGCAGAGCCGGAATATTCGGTGCCGGTCTCTGTGGTGCCGTCGCTTTTCGTGAAGGTGGCAAGGGGATTGATGGTGGGATATGGGTCCTGGGCTGTCAGGGTGGTGGCGCAGAGGCTGAGAAAACCCACCGCAAGACAGATGGTTTTAAGATATTGCATTTTCATCGCTTGTTGTATTTCATGCCAAGATTGTACATAATGAATCCGTAAATGTCGGCCTGCTCCTCGAGCACCTTGCTCATGGGTTTGCCGCCGCCGTGGCCGGCCTTGCTGTCGATGCGGATGAGCACCGGTGCCTTGCCGCTGTGACACTCCTGAAGCGTGGCGGCAAACTTGAACGAGTGGGCGGGAACCACACGGTCATCGTGGTCAGCGGTGGTCACCAGGGTGGCGGGATAGCTCGTGCCGGGCTTCAGGTTGTGAAGGGGTGAGTAGCCTTTCAGATACTCAAACATCTCCTTGCTGTCGGCGCTCGTGCCGTAGTCGGAAGCCCAGTTCCAGCCGATGGTGAACTTGTGGTAGCGCAGCATGTCCATCACGCCTACACGGGGTACGGCCACCTTGAAGAGGTCCGGACGCTGCGTCATGCAGGCGCCAACGAGCAGTCCGCCGTTCGAGCCGCCCACAATGGCTATCTGCTCCTTGGTGGTGTAGCCGTTGGCGATGAGCCATTCGGCGGCGCCAATGAAGTCGTCAAACACATTTTGCTTCTTCATCTTCGTGCCGGCCAGATGCCACTCCTCGCCATACTCCGAGCCGCCGCGCAGGTTCACCTCCACATAGATGCCGCCGCTCTCCAGGAAAGGAATGCGGGTGGCGGAGAAAGAGGGCGACAGGCCGATGTTGAAACCGCCGTAGCCGTAGAGGTAGAGGGGAGCGGGCTGCTGTTTGCTGAAGGTGGACTTCAGGGCCGTGACGAACATGGGAACACGGGTGCCGTCCTTGCTGGCGAAGAAAATCTGGCGTGTCTCATAGTCGGAGGGAGTGAAGTGGGCCTTCGGGGCGGAGTAGAGGGTGCTCTTACCGCTCTGAAGGTCGCAGCGGTAGATGGTGCCGGGGGTGGTGTACGAGGTGAAGGCGTAGAAACACTCGGGACGGTCTTTCTCGCCGCTGAAACCGGCGGTGCCCACACCGGGCAACTGCACCTCATGCTCTCTGCGGCCCTGCAGGTCGTAGATATAGGCGTGGGTGGTGGCGTCTTTGCTGTAGGTGAGCACAAGGTGGCCGCCGGCCATCACGGTGCTTTCCAGCACATCCGTGCTCTCAGCCACCAGCTCTTGCCAGTCGTAGATGCCGGGCTTGTCTATCCGGCAGGTCATCAGCCTGCCTTTAGGGGCACCGTAGTTGGTCTGGATGTACAGGGTGTTGTCCTTTATCTCAACCACGTCGTAGAGATAATCCATGTCGCTGGTCATCTGGATAAACTGCGAGCCTTTCTTGCGCAAGTCTCTCACAAAGAGGTTGTTGCCGGCGCCGGCACCGCTCTCCGTGAGCAGCATCACCGTCTCCTCGTGGTTCACCCACGTGGTGTAGAACCGCTGCGGATAGGCGGGGTTCTGGTAGAACAGCTCATCGGCGCTCTGGGGCGTGCCTATCTTGTGGTAGTATATCTTGTGGCCCTCGTTCTTGTTGCTGTACTCGCGGCCGTCGGCCGAGGAGTCGTAGGCGCTGTAGTAGAAACCGTCGCCACACCAGGCGGCACCGGAGAACTTGGCCCACTGGATGTGGTCGGAGAGCAACTGCCGGGTGGCCACGTCCATCACATAGAATTCCTGCCAGTCGCTGCCGCTGCGTGATATGCTGTAGGCCATGTACTTGCCGTTATGGCTGAAGTAGATGCCGGTGAGCGCCACCGTGCCGTCGGTGCTCAACTGGTTGGGGTCGAGCATCACACGGGCCTCGCCGCCGGGCTGGTCGCACTCGTACAGCACGCTCTGGTTCTGCAGACCGTCGTTCTTGTAGAAGTACCACTTGCCGTTGCGGTGGAAGGGAATACCTTCCTTGCCATAGTTCGACACTTCCTTCAGACGCTTGAGCAGCTTGCTGCGGAAGGGGATGCGCTTCAGATAGGCATCGGTCACGGCGTTCTCGGCCTTCACCCAGGCGGCAGTGGCCTCGCTGGTGTCGTTCTCCAGCCAACGGTAGGGGTCGGCCACTTGGGTGCCGAAGTAGGTGTCTACGGTGCCGTCCTTAGGAGTGGACGGGTATTTTATCTGTTGGGCGTTCAATAGGGTGGGGAGGGCCATAAGGGCGAGAATTATGTTTTTTTTGTACATGTTGGTGCTTCCTCTTGTGGATTATCCTACAAAAATACGGCTTTTTCCGCTATATGCCAAAAAACAAGTGCTTTTTAACCCTCTTTTAGTCAAATCGTACTATTTTCGTACTGCTTTTCTTGCTTTTTCTCTTTTCACCCCGTATCTTTGCAGCCGTAACACCAATATCTATCGCTATGTACAGAGGTAAATATATTTGCAAGACTTTAAAAGAGGTGAGGCGCAAGATAGCCAAAGCCAACGACATCGTTTATGAGCCCACCGAATGCCGCCATGAGGGCGACTGTTTGGGCACCTGCCCCAAATGCGAGGCCGAGGTGCGCTACCTGGAACAGCAGCTCGACCTCCGGAGGTCGCTGGGCAAGGCTGTCAGCCTCGTGGGCATCAGTGTGGGCATCACCGCCGTTTCCTCCTGTTCTTTGGTCCGGCCCCTCAATCCCACGGCGGGCGATGTGATGCCGCCGCCCGACACCATTGAGGAGGTGGCCGGCATTCCGCCCGCCCCGGACCTCCAGCCAGCGCAGGTGCAGGAAGGCGATACGGTGAATGAGGAGGCGCTCAACTCGCTCGTGGTGCCCACCGACTCCCTGGAGGCTAACATTTTCTTCGGTGATGTGCAGGAGGTGCAGCCTGCCTTCCCGGGTGGAAACGGGGCGTTGAGAGATTATCTCAGTCGGAATATCGTCTATCCGGAACAGGCCCGCAAAGACAGCGTCGAAGGGCGCGTCATCGTCTCGTTCATCGTGAAGAAAGACGGCTCTATTACGAAGCCTGCCGTCGTCCGCTCGTTGCACCCCTTGCTCGACGCGGAGGCGCTGCGGGTGGTGGCTGCCATGCCTAAGTGGAGCCCCGGCATGACCATGGGAAAGAAGGTCGAGGTGAAATACAACTTGCCCGTCTCTTTCAAGTTGAATGACTGACTATTGGACGACTGATTAAGATGAATCAGGAGACGACAACACTGCAGACGGCGCCTTTCATCGCCGTCGCCCGCCACCGGTTGGCGGTCGACGGCGAGGGGGTGACTACGCTTGTGGCCTTCCACGGCTGCCCCCTGCGCTGCAAGTATTGCCTCAACGAGGCGTGCCTGCGGCCCGATGGGGTGTGGCGCACGCTCTCCACGCAGCAGCTGCTCGACCAGGTGCGGGTCGACAGCCTCTATTTCCTGGCCACCCGCGGAGGGGTTACCTTCGGAGGCGGCGAGCCTTGTCTGCGCAGTGCCTTCATCGAGGAGTTCTGCTCCATGATGGACCCACGATGGCGCATCACCCTCGAGACCAGCCTCAATGTGGACCGTGCCCACATTGACCGTCTCCTGCCGCATGTGGATGAGTGGATAGTGGATGTGAAAGACACCGACCCCGCTATTTACAAAGCCTATACCGGACGATCACGCGACCGGGCCGCCGACAATCTGCAGTATCTGCTCTCCATGCCGGGCATGCCGGAGAAAATGATGCTCCGCCTCCCTCTTATCCCTGATTTCAATACACTGGAGCAGGTGGCACAAAGCCGCACCCACCTGCAGGCATTGGGAGCGCTCCGCTTCGATGAGTTTACTTATATAGTGAGGTGAGTGCCTTCCCTTTATCTTCCTTTTAACTTCCCTTTACCTCCCCAACAAATGTCCCTTTAACTTCCCTTTAACTTCCCTTTCCAAAGTGAAGCGAAAGCGAAACTTAAAAGTATTTATAATAAAACCCCGTTTCCTCCGTTTATCTTATGGATAAAAATGAAAAAGGAAAACACAGGGAGCTATTCACATGTCTTGAAGTACACCGGTCTCTTCGGCGGAGTACAGGGATTGAGCATTCTGGTGGGTATCGTGCGCAACAAGCTCGTGGCCATGATTCTCGGACCGGAGGGCATGGGTCTCATTTCCCTTTTCAACTCCACCATCAACCTGCTTTCCAACTCCACCAACCTCGGTATCTCCATGAGCGCCGTGCGCAATATCTCCGAAGTCTACGACAGCGGAGACCACCAGCGTATGTGCCACGTCATCAAGATGATAAGGTCGTGGAGCCTGCTCACAGCCCTCATCGGCGTACTGCTCTGCATCGTGCTCAGCCCACTCCTCGACAAGTGGACATTCGGATGGGGTGACCACACACTCCACTTCGTGCTCCTGTCGCCCATCGTGGGACTGATGGCCATCACCGGTGGCGAGACAGCCATCCTGAAAGGTACCCGACACCTCAAGCGCCTGGCGGCCATCTCTATTTATAATGTGCTGGCGGCACTCTTCATCTCCGTGCCGCTCTACTATTTCTTCGGCGAGTCGGCCATCGTGCCCTCGCTCGTGGCCATGGCCCTGGCGCAGATGCTCCTCACTATCTCCTATTCCTACAAACAGTTCCCGCTGAAAGTCTCGGCCGACAAGGCCTTGCTGGGCGAGGGCATGAACATGGTGAGTTTGGGCATCGCTTTCGTCTTGGCGGGCATCCTGGGCAGCGGGGCAGAATTTGTCATCCGCTCTTTCCTCAACAACACATCGTCGCTCACTACCGTCGGTCTTTACAGCGCCGGCTATATGATGACCATGACCTACGCCGGCATGGTGTTCTCAGCCATGGAGACGGATTTCTTCCCGCGCCTTTCTGCCGTGGCGACGGACATCAGCGCCGCCAACACGCTCGTCAACAGGCAGGTGGAGGTGTCGCTGCTCCTCATAGCACCCCTACTCGTGTTCTTCACCATCTCGCTGCCCATCCTCATGCCGCTCCTCTACAGCGGTAAGTTCACACCCGTGGTGGGCATGATGCAGATCACAGTGCTGGCCATGTACTTCAGAGCACTAAAACTGCCGGTGGCTTACCTCCCGCTGGCAAAGGGCGACTCCCGCTCCTATCTCCTCCTCGAAGGCATCTACGATGTGATGCTCGTCGGCCTGGTCATGTTCTGCTTCCGGCGGTGGGGACTTGTGGGATGCGGTGTGGCCATCACCGTAGCCGGACTCCTCGATTTCATCCTCATCCATGTCTATACGCACTGGAAGTATGGCTACTGCATCTCCCGAAGGGTGCGCCGCAGCGCTTTCATGCAGCTGCCTTTCGGCGTGCTGGCTTTTCTGGTCACCTTTATCAAGAATCCGTTCCTTTATTGGGGCCTCGGCATTCTGCTTGGCCTGCTCAGCCTGTGGGTGTCGGTGCATATCCTGCGAAAGAAAACGCATCTCTGGAATTCGCTCATGGCGCGGTTTAAAAAGAAATAATGCCCCATGAGTAAAGTCAGCATCCTGGTGGCGGCTTTCAACGCCGCTCCTTTCTTGGAGAAATGCCTTGCCTCGCTCGTCGGACAGACGCATGCCGACCTCGAGATTCTGTGCGTCGACGATGCCTCGACCGATGATACCCCCGCAATACTCGACCGGTGGGCGCTACGCGACACGCGCGTACAGGTGACTCACCTCGCCGAGAATGGCGGACAGGCGCATGCGCGCAATGTCGGACTACAAAAGGCCACCGGACAATTCGTATGCATGGTCGACAGCGACGACTGGCTCTCTCCCGATGCCCTGGAAAAAGCGGTTGCCACATTCGAGGAGCATCCCGAAACCGACTGCGTGCTCTTCCAGGTGGTAGAGGTGACGGGGCAGAACGAACGTCGCTATCCCTTGCCTTCCTTTGAGTGGATGAGTGGGGCCGAGGCTTTCGAGGCCAGCCTCACCTGGCAGCTTCACGGCCTCTATATGGTTAGGGCCGAACTGCACAAGCGTTTCCCCTACGACGAGTCGTCACGGGCCTACAGCGACGACAACACCACCCGAATCCATTATCTCCATGCAAGGCAGGTGCGTACCTGCAGCGGTGTCTATTTCTACCTGCAGCACCCGGCATCGGTCACCCATAGGGTGAGCGTCAGAAGGTTCGACTATCTGCGGGCCAACGAGAGTATGCTCCGGCAGATGAGGGAGTGCGGGGCCGACAACCGCCTGCTTGATATCTATGAGAATGTGAGATGGCTCAACGTCGTCGACCTATACATGTTTTATTACCAGCATCGGAGAGAACTGGCACCCCACGACCGGCGGTTTGGCCTCGCCGAGATAAAACGTGTCTGGAAGAATATAGATCTCAGACGGCTCACTCCGCGCAACCGGCTGAAGTTCGGATATGCGCCGCTCAGGCCGTTCTGGGGGCTTTTCCGCCTCGAGGAGGAGGTCTATTTCTCCCTCCGCTTCTTCTTCAAGGGCCGATAAACGGCGCTTGGAAAACTTTTTTCTCTCCGAAGGTCGTTTTTTTGCGAATAATGTGTATCTTTGCATATCCTTGATGCAAGACACAGTGAAGCCATGACACTTATCATCGTAGCGATTTTTCTCGTTTGCTGCATTCTCATCGCAACCGAAAAGTTCACCAATGTCAACAAGTCGGCAGTGGCCATCTTTGCCGGTACGGTGGGGTGGGTGCTCTATATCTGCTGGGGCACCGACTTCGTGATGCACGAACATGAGGGAGAGTATACCGATTTCCTCAACGGCGCCGTGGCCACCAGCGTGGCCGTCAAACACTATATCGCCGAGAATATCTTCCTCAAGTATGTGGGAAAGGCTGCCGAAATCGTGCTCTTCCTGCTCTCTACGATGACCATCGTGGAAATCTTGCTCAACAATGGATGTTTCGACTTCCTCACACCGTGGATCCGCACCAGAAAAAGCCGCAAACTGCTCTGGATGCTCTCCAGCTGCACCTTCATCCTCTCGGCCAACCTCGACAACCTTACCACCGCTTCCATCATGTTGGTGGTGATGCATGCCCTTGTGCCCAACAGAAGGCAGCGGTTCATCTATGGCAGCAGCGTGGTCATCGCCGCCAATGCGGGAGGGGCACTCACCGTCATCGGCGACCCTGCCGGATTGTGGCTCTGGAACAGCGGAGCCGTCACGGCTTCCAATTTCTCCATGTCGCTCCTCCTGCCGTGTCTCGTGGCATGGGGACTGCCCACCTATCTGCTTGGAAGGGAACTGCCCGAACGGATTGACATCGACTGGCGGCCCATGCCTTACAGGGGCGACGACACCAACCTCAATGCCTGGCAGCGGGTGCTCATGCTTATCGTGGGTATCGGCGGGCTGTGGTTCATACCCACGTTCCACAATATCACCAAACTGAGTCCGTTCCTCGGGGCGCTCTGCGTGCTCTCCGTGCTTTGGGTGGTCAATGAAATCTTCAACCGCAAACTGATGAACGTCGACAAGATGGTGGAGAGGAAAATGCCACGGTCGCTGCAGTATGGTGTACAGCAGATGATTCTCTATGTCATGGGATTCATGCTCGCCGTAGGCGTGGTGCAGGAAACGGGAGCGGTACACTGGCTCGCCGAAGCCATCGATGCCCATGTACACAACTGCTGGATATTGGGAGCCGTTGCAGGACTCATCAGCTCGGTGCTCGACAATTTCGCCGCCTCGCTGAGCTTCTTCTCGCTATACCCTGTGGCCGAGTCGGCCGCCGGCGGATACGGCGAGGCTTTCCTCCAAAACGGCATCTATTGGAAAATCATCGCTTACTCCACGGCACTGGCAGGCAATATCGTGGCCATCGGCTCCATGAGCGGGGTGGCGCTGCTTAAAATGGAGCGGATGCGAATCACTTGGTACATGGCACACGTGGGATGGAAAGCAGCGGCCGGATGGATGGCCGGACTGGCGGTCATGGCCCTCACACTGCTGGTGGGCTGATGCCCGCCCGCTCCTTCTAAACCGGATTAATCAATATCATAAAAGATATATATATATGGCAAGAATCAAGACTATTGGACTGATGACGTCGGGAGGCGATGCTCCCGGCATGAATGCCGCTATACGTGCCGTCACACGTGCCGGTATCTACAACGGATTCAACATCATGGGCATCTACCGCGGTTTCGACGGGTTGATTAACGATGAAATGAAACCTTTCACCACCGAAAACGTGAGCGGTATCATCATGTCGGGAGGCACCATCCTCAAGACGGCCCGAAGCAAGGAGTTCATGACACCTGAAGGGCGGCAGAAAGCCTACGACAACATGCAGAAACACGAAATCGACGCACTGGTGGTCATCGGCGGTAACGGCTCGCTCACCGGCGCCATGCAGTTCGCACAGGAATTCGACGTGTGCTGCATCGGACTGCCGGGCACCATCGACAACGACCTCTACGGCACCGACTCCACCATCGGCTACGACACCACCATGAACACCATCATGGAGTGCGTAGACCGCATACGCGACACGGCGCAGAGCCATGAGCGCATCTTCTTCGTCGAGGTGATGGGACGCGATGCCGGATTCCTGGCACAGAACAGCGCCATCGCCTGCGGAGCCGAGGCGGCCATCATACCCGAGGAGTCGACCGACTCCGACCAGTTGGCGCGATTCATGGAGAGGGGCATACGAAAGTCGAAGAAAAGCTGCATCGTCATCGTATCCGAAAGCCCTAAATGCGGCGCACTCTACTATGCCGACCGCGTGAAGAAGGAATTCCCCAACTTCGATGTGCGTGTCTCCATCCTCGGACACCTGCAGCGGGGCGGACGGCCCACAGCGCACGACCGAATACTCGCCAGCCGTACCGGCGTGGGGGCTATCGAGGCCATCATGCAGGGACAGCGCAACATCATGATTGGCGTACGCAACAACGAGGTGGTCTACGTGCCCCTCTGCGAGGCCATCAGAAGCGACAAACCCTTCGACAAGAAACTTATCAAAGTGCTCGACGAATTGAGTATCTGATGCACTGTAAACCTTCTAATTTCAGTAAAAATGAGAAATATTGCCGTGAATATTTGCGGCAGTAGTAGATTTTTAGTATTTTTGTTGGCTACTTATTATTTAATACTTGATACATCCATTAAAACAAATAGCTTATGTCACAAATCAACGGACGCATCTCGCAGATTATCGGACCGGTCATCGACGTGTTCTTCGATACAAAAGGTCTCGACGCTGAGAAGGTGCTGCCAAAAATTCACGACGCACTCAAAATAGTGCGACCTGACGGCCGTGACCTTGTGGTGGAAGTGCAGCAGCATATCGGTGAGGACACTGTGCGATGCGTCGCCATGGACAATACCGACGGACTGCAGCGCGGACTGGAAGCGGTGGCCACCGGATATCCCATCCTCATGCCTACCGGCGACCAAATCAAAGGCCGTATGCTCAACGTTATCGGCAAGCCTATCGACGGCATGGCCGAACTCGACATGAAGGGCGCTTACCCCATCCACAGAGAGGCTCCTAAATTCGAGGAACTGTCTACACAAAAGGAAATGCTCGCTACCGGCATCAAGGTCATCGACTTGCTCGAACCTTACATGAAGGGTGGAAAAATCGGACTCTTCGGAGGCGCCGGCGTAGGTAAGACCGTGCTCATCATGGAGCTCATCAACAACATCGCAAAGGGACACAACGGCTACTCGGTGTTCGCCGGCGTGGGTGAGCGCACTCGTGAGGGTAACGACCTTATCCGAGAGATGATTGAAAGCGGCGTGGTGCGCTATGGCGAGAAATTCAAAAAGGCTATGGACGAGGGCAAGTGGGACCTCTCACTCGTCGACCCCGAAGAACTCAAAAAGAGCCAGGCCACACTGGTCTATGGACAGATGAACGAACCGCCGGGAGCACGCGCTTCCGTGGCGCTCTCCGGACTGACCGTGGCCGAGGAGTTCCGCGACAAGGGTGGAAAAGACGGCGCCGCCGCCGATATCCTCTTCTTCATCGACAATATCTTCCGATTCACACAGGCCGGTAGTGAGGTGTCCGCCCTTCTCGGACGTATGCCTTCGGCAGTGGGATACCAGCCCACACTGGCTTCGGAAATGGGTGCCATGCAGGAACGAATCACTTCCACCAAAAAGGGCTCCATCACCTCCGTGCAGGCGGTCTATGTGCCGGCCGACGACTTGACCGACCCGGCTCCCGCCACCACCTTCACACACCTCGACGCCACCACCGAGCTCAGCCGTAAAATCACGCAGCTGGGTATCTATCCCGCCGTCGACCCGCTCGGAAGTACTTCCCGTATCCTCGACCCGCTTATCGTCGGACGTGAGCACTACGACTGCGCACAGCGCGTCAAGCAGATCCTCCAGCGCTACAACGAACTGCAGGATATCATCGCCATCCTGGGTATGGACGAACTCTCCGACGAGGACAAGGTGACGGTAAACCGCGCACGCCGCGTGCAGCGATTCCTCTCGCAGCCCTTCACCGTGGCAGAGCAGTTCACAGGCGTCAAGGGCGTCATGGTGTCTATCGAGGATACCATCAAGGGATTCAACATGATTCTCGACGGTGAGGTCGACTACCTGCCCGAACAGGCCTTCCTCAACGTGGGTACCATCGAGGATGCCATCGAGAAAGGTAAGAAACTCATGGAGGCCGCAAAAGGTTAATACACTATGTTGACACTTAGAATAGTATCGCCAGAGCAGGTGGTCTTCGACGGAGAGGTGGAGAGCGTACTCGTGCCGGGAACGCTCGGAAGCTTCGAAATACTCAACGACCACGCTCCTATCATCTCCTCCCTGCAGCCGGGACTCGTAGAGTATGCCACCAAAGAGGGCAAACAGCGGCTCATGGTCAACGGGGGATTTGTCGAGGTGCAGAAAAACCGCGTCTCGCTCTGTGTGGAAACCCTTGAAGACGAACTGTGATGAACGCTATCGACAATCGTGTGCAAACCTCCTTCCGCAGGTATCTCAAACAGTCGCTGTGGATGATTGTGGGAATGGCTTTGGTCGTACTGGCTTTCATGAGTATCAAGTTTAGCACCGACCTGGTCAATGCGTTGATTGTCACCGTGTTGTTCTCAATGTTCTCAAGTATCACTTACGGACTTGTGTGGAAGCGTATCGCAGTCCATTCGCCTGCCGCACTCACCAAGTTCTTCCTCGCCGCACCCGCCGTGCGTATGGTCGTGGCTGCGGTCGTGATGGGAGTCTGGTGCTACGTGGTCAGAGACACCGCGGCCATCAAGTCGTTCGTGCTCATCTTCTTTGTGTTTTATCTGATTCTTCTGGTGTTCGACTGTGTCTTTTTCGCCCGACAAGAAAAGAGAAACAAATAACCAAGACAATGAAATTTATCAGACAAATTCTCTACGTGTTGCTGCTCATCATTCCCGCCCTGCCGGCTTCGGCTCAGGAAGAGGGCGAGAAGAAGGGCGTCGACCTGCAAGAGGTTTTGTGGGGACATATTAAAGACGCCTACCATTGGCATATCATGGATATCGGAGGTGAACCGGTGGTCATACACCTGCCGGTCATCGTCAAGAGTTCCACAGGATGGCATGTCTTCTCCAGCAGCCAGTTTGCGGAGGAACCCGATGCCGCCGGCAACAAACCCGGACCCTTCGGACTCTATATCTCCGGCGGAGAGGCCCATCCCAATAAGATTTGCGAAATGGTCGACGGACAGGAAGTGAGACCCTTCGATATCTCCATCACCAAAACGGTGGCGGTGCTCTTCATCGATGCCATCATACTCCTGCTCTGTGTGCTCATACCGGCACGGTGGTGCCGCAGGCACAAAATCGACGACCCCGCACCAAAGGGCTTCGTCGGCTTCATGAATATGTTCATCACCTATGTCTACGACGATGTGGTAAAACCGACACTCGGCAAGGAGGCCGACAAGTATGCGCCTTACCTGCTCACGTGCTTCTTCTTTATCTTCATCGCCAATGTCATGGGTGTGGTGCCCTTCCCACCGGGTGGCGGCAACCTCACCGGCAATATCACCTGCACCTTCTTCCTCGCGCTCTGTACCTTCCTCGTGACCAATATCACGGGCACAAAGGCATATTGGAAAGAGGTGTTCTGGCCGCCGGTGCCCACATGGCTCAAAGTGCCCCTGCCGCTCATGCCCATCATCGAGTTCTTCAGCCTCTTCACAAAGCCGCTGGCCCTCATGATCCGACTCTTCGCCAATATGTTGGCAGGACACGCCATCGCCCTCTCGCTCACCTGCATCATCTTCATCATGTTCGCACTCAATGCCTTCGCTGGCTCCATGATGACCGTGGTGAGTGTGCTCATGAGCGTCTTCATGATGCTCCTCGAAGTGCTGGTGTGCTTCATCCAGGCACTGGTGTTCACCATGCTGAGCGCCGTGTTCATCTCGCTTGCTCATGTGCATGAGCATGAAACAGAAACCGTAAAGGAATAATATTCATAAATTCAAATCAAATAACAATTTAAAACTTTAAGACTATGTTATCATTATTACTGGCAGCAGACGGTGTTGCAAAATTGGGTGCCGCTATCGGCGGTAGTTTAGCTGCAATTGGTGCAGGTATCGGTATCGGACGCATTGGTGGAAATGCCATGGACGCTATGGCACGCCAGCCTGAGAAAATGGGCGACCTCCGCTCGGCTATGATCGTGGCTGCAGCCCTCGTCGAGGGTGTGGCTTTCTTCGCCGTTATTATCGCGCTCCTCGCACTCTTCGTATAAACCTGTGTGATATATCTCTTTTCACCTATTGTTACAGAACAAAAGTAATCTGAACAGCGTATGGATTTAATAACCCCGGATTTTGGCCTGCTCTTCTGGATGACAGTCGTCTTCCTGATCGTCTTCTTCATCCTCTGGAAGTGGGGCTTCCCTGTCATCGTCAAAATGGTGAACGACAGAAAGGAGTTCATCGACGAGAGCCTCAGAAAGGCTCGGGAGGCCAACGAACGACTGGCCAATATCAAGACTGAAAGCGAATCCATCCTGCAGGAGGCACGCGAAAAACAAGCTCTCATACTCAAAGAGGCTTCCGAAACGCGCAATGCCATTGTCGAAAAAGCAAAAGAAAACGCACGCGCCGAAGGCGCAAGACTGCTCAGCGAGGCAAAAGCCGAAATCGAGAGCGAAAAGCAGAATGCTATACGCGATATTCGGGCACAGGTGGCTGAACTATCTGTGCAGATAGCTGGAAAGGTGCTCCACAAAGAGCTCCAAAGCGACAAAAAGCAGATGGAATTGATTGAAAAGCTGCTGGATGAAATTTCTGTCGACGGTGATAATAAATAATAAAGCGTTATGGATATAGGTGTAATGTCGGTACGTTATGCCCGGGCACTGCTCAAATGTGCCATGGAGACGAAAATCGAAGAAGCGGTCTACCGCGATATGCAGGCGCTCTCGGCCAGCTATCTGCAGGTGCCGCAGCTCCGGTTTACGATAGACAACCCCATGCTCGCAAAAGACAAGAAGGAAACGCTGCTCCAAACGGCCGCCGGTGGCGACAACATACAGGAGCTTACCAAGCGGTTCTTCCAACTGGTGCTGCGCGAGGACAGGGAGAACACCCTGCAATTCATGGCCGCTTCGTATATCACTCTTTACAGGCAACAGAAGAACATCACACGCGGAAAACTCATCACCGCCACTGCCGTCTCGCCCGAAACGGAACAGAAAATGAAGCAGATGGTGGAGAGCAGGACTCAAGGCACTGTGGAGTTTCAAACTGAGGTGAACCCCGAAATCATCGGTGGATTCATCCTCGAGTATGATACCTACAGGATGGATGCCAGCGTGCAGACAAAACTGCGCAACATCCTGACACAGTTGAAAAAATAAGTAAACAACTTCTTTAGTTTAAAACGGAAAAAGTATTCTTTACCTACAATGGCAGATAAAATAAAAGCAAGTGAGGTATCCGAAGTCTTGCTCCAACAGTTGAAGGGCATCAGCAATACCGAAAAGTTCGACGAGGTCGGAACCGTGCTCCAGGTGAGCGACGGCGTGGCTCGTATCTACGGACTACGGAATGCTGAGGCAAACGAACTGCTCGAGTTCGAAAACGGTACCATGGCCATCGTGATGAACCTCGAGGAGGACAACGTGGGCTGTGTGCTGCTCGGTACCACATCCGGCATCAAAGAGGGCATGGTGGTGAAGCGCACCAAACGTATCGCTTCCATCCGTGTCAACGACAATATGCTCGGCAGGGTCATCAACCCGCTTGGACAAGCCATCGATGGCAAGGGAGATATAGACCTCTCCAACGCTTTCGAGATGCCGCTCGATAGAAAAGCACCCGGCGTTATCTACCGACAGCCGGTGAAAGAACCGCTGCAGACGGGACTCAAGGCCGTCGACTCCATGATTCCTATCGGAAGAGGACAGCGCGAGCTCATCATCGGTGACCGACAGACGGGCAAGACAGCTATCGCCGTCGATACCATCATCAACCAGAAAAGCTTCTATGAGGCTGGAAAACCGGTCTACTGTATCTATGTCGCTATCGGACAGAAAGCGTCTACCGTGGCCGCACTCGTACAGAACCTCAAAGAGCATGGGGCCATGCCCTATACCATCGTGGTCTCCGCTACAGCTGCCGACCCCGCAGCCATGCAGTACTACGCTCCTTTCGCAGGTGCCGCCATCGGCGAGTATTTCCGCGATAGGGGCGAGTCGGCACTCGTCGTTTACGACGACCTCTCCAAGCAGGCCGTGGCCTACCGCGAGGTGTCGCTCATCCTCCGGCGCCCGTCAGGACGCGAGGCTTACCCGGGCGATGTGTTCTACCTACACAGCCGTCTCCTCGAGCGCGCAGCACGTATCAACGACCAGCAGGAAGTGGCCGAGCAGATGAACGACCTCCCCGCCTGCATGAAAGGGCATGTCAAGGGTGGCGGATCGCTCACCGCGTTGCCTATCATCGAGACACAGGCCGGCGACGTATCCGCTTACATCCCCACCAACGTCATCTCCATCACCGACGGACAGATCTACCTAGAGACCGACCTCTTCAACCAGGGCTTCCGACCCGCCATCAACGTGGGTATCTCGGTGAGCCGTGTGGGTGGCTCGGCACAGGTCAAAAGTATGAAGAAAGTGGCAGGTACACTCAAAATCGATATGGCGCAGTACCGTGAGCTGGAGGCCTTCTCCAAGTTCTCCAGCGATATGGACGCCGTGACTGCCATGACCCTCGACCGCGGTAGAAAAAACAACCAGCTGCTCATACAGCCGCAGTACAGCCCTATGGCGGTAGGCGAACAGGTGGCCATCCTCTATTGCGGAACAAGAGGACTCATGCACGATGTGCCCGTCAATGAGGTACGCAGATGCCAGGACCTCTTCCTCGACAAACTGCGCACCACGCATCCCGACATCATCGAGTTCCTCGGAAGTGGTAAAATCGACGACAACGCCACCAACGTCATCGAACAGGTGATGGCCGATATCGCCGGACAATTTAAGCAGTAATCGCCTATGCCGTCGCTGAAAGAGATAAAAAACCGTATCGCATCGGTCAGGAATACACGAAAAATCACAAGCGCCATGAAAATGGTGGCTTCGTCGAAACTGCACCATGCCCAGCAGATGATAGAAGACATGCTGCCCTATGAGAACCTGCTCGAACATATCCTCAAAACCTTCCTGGCTTCTGAGGCCGACGCGCAGTCGGTCTACTCTGAGCCAAGACCGGTCAAAAGGGTGGGATTGGTGGTCTTCGCCTCCAACAGCAGCCTCTGCGGTGGATTCAATGCCAATATCATCAAACTCATGCAGCAGGCTATCAGCGAATACGAACACCTCGGCAAGGAGAATATCGTGATTTATCCCGTCGGAAGAAAAGTGGCCGAAAAAGTCGCTAAACTCGGATTCAAAGCCGCAGGCGACTTCACCGCACTCGCAGACAAACCAAACTCGGCTGAGTGCATACGCATCGCTACCGAACTGGGATTCTTGTTCCGTACTGGAGAACTCGACCATATCGAACTGATTTATCATCACTTCAAAAGCGCTGGCTCACAGGTCCTTACTAGAAAAATTTTCTATCCTATCGACCTCGAGTCGGAACTTACCGATGAGCACGACCGCGACCTCACTTCGGTCGTCGCAACGAAAAAGTCGCAGGAGTATCTCAAAAAGCATCACCGCGAAGCGGAACGTGTGGAGGAGAATGTGAAACCGCTCAACGATAACTTTATCGTCGAACCGGATATGGAGACGGTGCTCGGGGTGCTTATACCCAAACTGGCACACCTCTCGCTCTATACCGCTCTCCTCGACAGCAACGCCTCTGAACATGCCGCACGCATGGTGGCCATGCAGACGGCTACCGATAATGCGGACGAACTGCTCCGAGATCTCAACCTGCAGTACAACAAGAGCCGACAGCAGGCTATCACCAGCGAACTGCTCGACATCGTGGGAGGTACAGTGAACAACTGACGCCGACGATTCTTACATTTTTTTCAAAAAGAGCCCGACTTGTTACACGCAGGCCGGGCTCTTTGGCTTTTTGCCCTTAAACCCGAATCGGTCATTAGGATTGATGTCAGTACTGTATTTGTTTTAGGCAGATTGTGCACATCGATATCGAAGGCGTAGCGGGCTACGTCGAGAAATAGATGTGTGCAAGGTGCCAAAAGAAA